>Ga0209913_1000816_pt1 | contig 22112 bp, 21 predicted proteins | sample PersoiDNA2013203_FD_185805 | JGI IMG/M metagenome (GOLD analysis project Ga0209913, IMG submission 185805) | Permafrost soil microbial communities from the Arctic, to analyse light accelerated degradation of dissolved organic matter (DOM) -... | ecosystem: Environmental > Terrestrial > Soil >... | reverse complement strand
TGTTGCACTTGCTGTATTACATACAGCAAGGTTTAGAAATTCTTAGGTCCCCATCGTCTAGAGGCCTAGGACACCTCCCTTTCACGGAGGCGACCCGGGTTCGAATCCCGGTGGGGACGCCAATCAAGCTCTAAGTACTTGATTAGCAAGCAAATTCAATAATCAGAAGAGAATCAAGCAATCAGGTGGCACTGCTAAGTGGTACTGATATGTTATGCAGCTTGATTCACGTCTTCAAAAATCACGGCATGGTATATATTATTTACGCATTCAGCGTCACGGTTTAGATCGTCGCTGGTCTTTACGTACGCGCGACCCGCTCGTCGCTGCCATACATGCACATGAGTTATCTGCTAAACTTCTGCGTATGAAAAATAATCCTACTAGACCATATAGCGGATTTACGCTTAAAGTTGACGGCGATAAGTACGAATTGACGACCGAAGATAATGACTCAGATCGTGCGGATGGCACTGCTGCGTTTCTCTCAGCACGTCAACTGCGATTAGATGAGATGCGAACACAAATAGCCGCACTTGACCTAGCTGAGGCTCAATCCAAAATAGCTGCGCTCGAATTGGCGCTGACTCAGGTCACCACACCAGTTCAATCATCAAGTATTAATCCTAACAAGGGAACTATTACACTTGAGGATGCAATTAAGGAATATGAAGTCGTCCTAGAAGAGTCTGATCTCGCATTAAAGTCTAAGCGTATGGCTTCTAGCGTTCTGGCTGGCTTGATGCGTATTCTAGGTACGGCATTTAATATGTATCAGATTGATAATCTTGTTATAAAAAATCGTTGGTATAAAGCTAGACTTGAAACTGTCTCAAAGACCACAGCTAAGCGCGACTTAAGCTTCATCCGTGGATTTGTTATATGGGCTGCTGATGAAGAGCGAAAGTATTGCAAAGCTGAATTGACATTTACTATAGAAGCTAAAGGCGAAAATTACGATTATTTTACTAAAAATGATCTTAAGCTGATTTTTGATAATCTGCCATCCCGCGCTGAAAATTCATGGCAATTTTGGATTCCAATTTTAGGTTTATATACCGGCGGACGTATTGCCGAGATTGCCAGTTTGCGTACTGATTATGTCTCTGAGAAATCTGAATTAAATGTACTGCGCTTAGCTGGCACAAAAACTGATGAATCTGATCGCACTATTCCCATTCATCCTGACCTCATTAAATTAGGCTTTCTAGAGTATGTAAAGCACCGTAGCGATCTTAAGCATGAAACATTGTTTGATATAACTCATAGTAAGCAGAATGGTGCTGGTGCTCAATCAAGTAAGTGGTTTACAGCATACAAGGCCGACATAGGATTGGTGGGTGAATTAAAAGTATTTCACAGTTTCAGGCATACTATAACCGACCTAATGAATCAAGCATCAGTCAATAATAAAGCTGGGTCGCAGTATACTGGTCATGTTGGCTTAAGTGACGTTAGGAATGGAATTTATGGGCGCAATCCGCTATCTTTAGAAGTGATGCAAGCCGAAGTTGTTGATAAAATTAATTGGCAAAAATATTGTAGCTGGGCGCCGGATATTGCTGTGCTAAAAGCTAAGGCCGACGGGTTCTTGGTTAAAGCTTAACATTACATTAAATAATCAGTAAACAAGCTCATGTTGCACGCTATTACGCCGCCGATGATATGAGTCATACCCTTCCCTAGCGAGATTCCAGCTGGGGTTGGGAATATAGTTTTGTACTTATTTAAGATTAAAATGCCCTTAGCAAAAGCAATATAACCAACGAATTGTATCCAAATCAGCACAATTGATGCGATCATTGCCATGCGTTCATTTGCCCAAGTTCCACCACCCGCTGGATAGCTGATTGGGCTTGTTTTGCTGCTAAAAATGGTCTCGGTCGCCACATCTAACGCCATGTTCATATTTAAGCAAAGTACCGCGAAAAATATCTGCCACATTGCTCGCTGAACTAAGCCAGCACTTCCTTGATCTTTGAACTGTCTAAGTTTCATGATTGCGCTTATTAACAGTAAAAGCCCTATAAGATACATTACGACTTGAATTAGCGTAAAAAATGCTGGTAACGTCAGGCCTATATTTTGAAGAAAGTTCGTTGCTGCACTTACGATATTTTCTTGGTTGAAGATGCTTAGCGCCATGATTATGCCCCCGCTACTATTTGTTGGCTGCTATTTTTAACCTTAAAGATTAAGAAGGTGCAGGCGAACATCATTGCGCAGCTTATCGCTGCTGTGACTGGTGCATGCCATATAAGTGCTAGTGCGCTGCCTGCCAACGCCATCCATGCGCAAAATCTCAGTAGGTAAAGAGTTTCGTCTTTTCTATTAACTGGTGGTCTCGCGGCAATGATCGCATCCTGCGCGTTATCGGTTGCGATTGCTGCGCTTAAAGCGCGCTGCATTTCGGCAGTGCTGAGGCTATAAGCCTGTGCATGCCAGTGCGCTTCGGCCTCAAGCGCTTCGCCAGTCTTACCTAGCGTTTTCCAAATTGACAGCCATACCGCTAAAAATCTGGCGCCGTGGTGTTGCCCGTCCTCCGTCATATCTCCCCCAGTGGTGCAGTGCCAATGGCATATCCAGTGCGCCAGTTCGTGCGCCAGAATAGCCGTAACTTGCTCAGGGTCTAAGTCTTTAAAATAGTCTTTATCTGCGTGGATCGACTGGTCAATCGTGCGCATTTCAAAGCCTTTGCCTGTCGTTACCCAGCCGTAGCGCGCTGCTTCTGCGCTGTTTAGGTGTTCTACGATCAGTCTTGGTGCATTAATAAAGGCGCATTTTTGAATGATCGCCGCGTAAATTTCTTGAATAGTAAATTCCATAATTACCTTCCTTTTGATCTTGATTTAGAGGTGCCTTTAATTAGTGCGCCGCCAAGTTTTCCAATAATGCCGGACACTGGACTATTGCCTGTCACATTGCTAATTGGGCTTCTTCCTAGCCTGCTGATAGGATTCTTGCCGATACTGCTAATAGGGTTTTTACCTATAGCTTTATCAACCCCTTTACTTGCGGTGTTACCCGCGGATTTAGATATTGACGCACCTTCGGCAACTTTGCCTTTTTGCTCACTTTTAGTCTGACGATCAAGTTGTGCCTCAACTGCCCAAGCGCCGCCACGTTGCAACTCTGACGCTTTCCAAGTCTTGCCGTCTTCGCGTGACTTGACTGACAGTCCAGCTAATCGTCCAGTGGTTTGTCTATTCTCAATTACGTCATATCCGCGCCTGTCCATTTCCGACTTGAAGCCGTCTAGACCTCGACTTCCTGCACCTTTGATTGAGTCTTTAAAGTCGGCTTTTGTGCGTTCAAACCTGCCGTCTTTTGTCGGCGTATGCTCGCTGAATTTTTGCAGTCCGACTTCTTTCTCAACCACGCGCATGGCGCTATGTATTCTGGATCGCTCAAATTTATCGCTCCATGCCTTACCTTCGGGATTAACTCTTTCGACAATTAGATGCGCATGGTCATGACCTTTATCTGTGTGTCGCACCAGGGCGTACTGGTTTTGTTCCAGCCCTAGTTCGCGGCGCGTGACTTCTGCTGCTTGTCGCCATTGTTCATCAGTTAACTTTTCGCCGGGCGGTGCACTTAGCGTAATGTGTATGCAATGCTTTTCGCATCTTGTGTTGCTTGCCGCTACCACGTCCATTTCTGACGCAATGCCGTTAGCGTCATTACTCACGCAGTTGGTATCTAATAGTTCGCCGCCTTCTTTTTCCATTGCGTACTTAAGTGCGCCAGCAGGTGATGTGCCTTTCGTGATTTTGCCTATCATTGCAATACTCCTTTACCTAGCAATTCGGCTCTTAACTTTTGTACGATTGCATGTGCTGCACTTGTTGTTGTAGTCACGTCGTCAGTATTTAGCCCCGCGTTACTGTTAGCTTTTGCTGCCAATTGATTCAGGTTCGCGGCTAATCTAGCAAGCTCTGCATAGGCAATTCGGTTGATCGCTGGCACGGTTTTAACAGTCTCGCCAAGGCTTGCTATTCTTAACCATTCCGAAACATCTACGCCTAAAGCTTCGGCTTTTTCTTCAACTGCCGCAAATTCTGCGTATGTAAATGAAGGTTGAATTCGCATGCATCTGCGCTCCTCTTCGGCAAGCGCGGGTCTCCCGCCGCGATTGATTCGCTGTTTTGTTGATGTTGTTTGTTGTGTTGCTGTTGCCATAATTAATACCTCTGTCGTGACGTTATGTGTGTTTTATGTGCTTTATGCGTTAAGATTTAGTGCTTAAAATAATCAGTTATTCATTGTTGGACACCCCCTTAAACGAAGTGATTGACCCCGAGAGGGGCAAGTAGGTTATTGAATGGCGCGTTAGCGGCATTCAATAACACAGCTTGCTGTTGTGCTATGTGACATTCATTAATTAGCGGGTGTCCTATAGCTTTTGTATGTGCGCTCATTATCTTTCTGCCTCTTTATTGCGACTAGAAAATCTCTTCTTCTTCTGTGGTGCTGCGATTATTTGTTGATCTACTGCACCAATTGATTGACCGCCAAGCTCTTCAATCAATGCCAGTCCGATACCGATTCCATGTCCTGCAACATCTCCAAAAGCATGGTCGGCAATGGCTTCTATTGAATGATTAGCTGCCTCGTTTTCAACCTCATCGCCTTTATTTTCATCTACTTGCTCATCTGCTTTTAGCGTATAAACATCAACGTCTAGATGATCCATTAGCGTAAAATCTAGGACACTTGTTAATACGATTGTTGATTTTGATAGTTCTAAATCTTCATCTTTGATGATCTGCGCTGTGGTTATTGGCGTGGTTTCTTCAGTTAAATTCTCCGGTAAAGTCCATGATGCAGCCTTGTAATCGCTTCTTCTTTTTGTCCAGTTATCGGACTCGCTTAGGAATTTCCATTCAAGAATATGAGCGTTATTAAATCCGTACATAATTGACAAGCAACCTTTTTCACGTACACCTAAATCTGTGGCGCATTGACTAGGTAAAATCACTGGTAATGTTTCACGACCAAAACTATTTGAAGTTGTAAATCCGCCTGCACTTGCTGCCACATTTTGTGATGGTGTCCATACCTCTCTTTGGCCGATAATGTCGCAGTACCATTTTGAAGTGGCTCCGTCATTACGGCCTAAAACTAAGGTGCCGACGATACTTATCCAAGTGTCCGTCTCATGTTCTCCAAAAGTTTGTTTTAACTGTGATACCGACTGTACGACTGTAACTATGCGCAGTGATTTTGATCTACCTACTGCTAGGAATTGATCCCATCCAATGACTTTGCCAAGTCTTGGAAATTCGTCAGCTATGATCCATACTCTATTTTTGTTAGGTGGCACGTCCGGCAATGATGAAACCCTTCCGCAAATTACGCCTAAAATTGCCTGATTAAATGACGCGCTAAGGCTACTAAAAGCGTCATTAATCTTAAGAATTACTGTGCGATTCTCAGTGTCAGGATTTTGGATCCATTCCCTAAAGCTAATTCTCGGTTTATCTCCTGCTGCGATCTCTGCTGCTGCCAACTGATAAATGAATGAAGCCGATACGCTCATATTTTTGATTAGACTGTCTGTTGCATTACTCTCTGCGTTAGCGACGAATGCAGTAGCTTGTGGGTAATGTGCTGCCATGATCTCGGCATAGGATTCAATCGGTAATCTCATCAATTCGGCAATGTCTTTGAATCCCCAATTTTTGCCTTTAGTATTGATGCAACATGTCATTAGTCCGGCTAGGATCGCGCGGCTACCATTTGCCCAAAATGGGTCGTTGCCGCCATCTGGAATCATACGCATTGCGGTTTCTTGCGCATCGTACTGTGTACGAACGTCTGCGGCAATGTCCCATAGCGTGCCGCGAGAATCAGTCGGATCTACTATTTTGACTCGACCGGGTGTTTTCTCCGTCAAGCCCTTATAGTCAATGATTAGCAGCCTGTCTTGGCGCTCGATGGCTTGGGTTATGATGTGACTAGCTGCCACGGTCTTGCCGCTACCAGTGCCGCCGACGATAATTTGGTGCTTGGTCTCTCGGTCTTGACTAATGCGTAGGCCTGAGCCTCTAATTAACTCGATTCCAGCCTCAGTTTTGCCAATCTCTAGCGCTGATTCTGCTATTGACTCCTTTAATGCTTGCTTGCCAATGCGTAGCTGTCTGCCGCGTATATGCTTAATCGGGTCAACTTTTTGATTAAGTAATGCAAATGCCGCACCGCCTACTACTGCCGCGCTTAGCCACATGGCAGTTACGCGCCATTCCGCCGACCAGCCCGCGGCTGTCATCGCATTTGCATATTCCGAAGCAAAGCCATCAAAGCCAAACCCAGCAATATCGGCAATTGATTTAAGGCCAGCTTTAAAATGCCAGCTAGGGCTGAAGAATTTAGCGGTTAATTCTGGGTTAATAGACCAGCAGACAGTGCTAGTAACCCAGCCGCCGATTACCGCCGCGAATAGAGCGCCTACCGCTGCCGCTGGCGTGTCGCGCCTAGCTTCGGCGGGTCGTGCTGTAGGTGTGATTAGTTGGGTTTGCGCGTTATTCATGATCTAAATCTAGTGTTTACCTACCGCGCGCGGGATAAGATTTTCATCACTGACGGCAAAATTTTTGGTTGGGGCTGAGTTCGCGGATTTGCTTTTATTGACTGCAAATACTTGATCGCAGATCGTTTTTAGCACCGCCGCTTGTTCCTTGGTAATTTTTAAAATTACTGCGTCTTTCATTATTTGCACCTTATTTCGGTTAATTTTGAATTCAATTCTAATGAACGATGAGATATTGCAATCAGTGCTTGAGTGCTTGCTCCACATTCGAACATTACCGAAAAATGTTCTTCATTAGCCGCTATTTCTGCATACAATGCGTTTTCTTTGTTTTGTTGCTTTTTAAGTTGCTCTAGATTCATTTAAATCTCCTGTTTTGTTGGTTTTATTACTCTATTTACATGTGTTTATTATCTCACATATCTAAGTGCAAATCAAGGCAAAAACCCTTACAGAACAATAGCTTACATTAAACGCGATATAGTTAAATTGTCAATAGTAGGCGGTTTGATTATGTTCAGATTTATTGGTTTAAATTGAGCTAATTTATGCCAATGCGTCCGCATGTGGCACCAAGCCAAAACAGGTACAAAAGGCCTCCGTGTTAGATAATTGCCCGCGGTGAATCGCGGCGGTTGATAAGACGTGTAAATGGTTTACAAAGATTAGGTGACGTGGCTCCTAATCTTTTTAGCGTCGTGTGTACGAATGGATGGATGATGAATTACAGGAGCCACGTCACCTGTAATTGCAGTCTGGATCAAAAGTGTGATGAGAATCACACTTTCCCTGTAAGGACTTTGACCTGCCAGTACCTACATAAAGAATTGAAAGATGCGCGGATGAGCATCGTCATCGGGATTGGTAGCGTAGGCAAGGGGTGACACCCCTTGGCCTCGGAAGTTGGTTAAGTGGCAGGTCGTGAGGTTGTTATAAGCAACTTGAATTAGTGCATGTATAGGTTGTATTGGCATATTCAAACTCAACCAAGTCACCGCCCATTCTGCAATCGCGCGCAAACTTATCATAGTCAATGTAATAACTGATAGCGTCAGGCACTAAGTAGCATTCATCAAATAGCTCTGTTGCTGCGTCAAGTAAACTTGACTCTGTGATGCTTGGCTCATCAAGCTTGCCAATTGCTTGATCTAGCGTATAGCCAGCAACGGCAACAAGGTAATATAAGCTAACTTTTTCGTGATCCTGTAAAAACTCAATATCATTAAACCATGTGCTTAAATTGCTTTGGTCAATACCGCAGGCATTAAATAACGCTGCATCATCACCGTCTATGAACTGTATCTCGAATTCTTCAACTAAATTCCCATAGCTATCCAAATGCGTGCTTGATTTAGTCTCGTATTCTTCTGCATTAGTGAAGTAGAAGCCGATTGCGTCTAGGTTATATGGTGTCGCATGTAATCGTAATGTTGTCATTTTTTATCGCTTTCAAGTATCATTTTTAGATTGTTGAGCCGATCTTGAATTAAGACTTGCCCTTTATTTTGCAGGCTTCTCAATTCGACCTGCATCGTTCTTGAGTTGTTTCGCCTGCCGTTAAGGCTCATAGGGATTAAGAAGGCAAAGCAAGTAACCAGCCAAAATCGCAGTTTTAACGACGTTAAAAACGATTGCAGGGGGTCACAAAGTGTCAATACTTGATTAGATTTCGCGCTATGAGATTAGTCGGTGTTTGGCGAAGCTAGAGAGCGGTGAAGGTGCTTTTGATAGCAAATAATGGGATGATTTATTAAATGATGTGACTTTACCTGACCGTTACGTCATTATTATTTTTAGTGCTTGATTTGTTGCTTTTGCTACGTTTAATGGAGCGTAATTGGGATTTTGTGCGGTAGTAATGCTGTTTTACCGGCGGCGTTTGTTGCCGCCCTTGGACACTTTAGGTTAACCATAAGTTTTTGGTTAGCCATTAGTGTTTTGCATTTAATGATCTTCCATGTGCCTGGCGTGCTTGTTATTACTGACTCTGCTGCTGCTTTTGCAGTTTTAGGCACTTCTACACCAATGATTCTGTTTTCAGCGCGAATTGATTTAACGGGTCTTTTACCACGCGAAACTGCAAGTCCTCCGGAAAGAGCAATCCATTCATCAGCTCTGCCGCCACGCGCTGCATTCCATAGCTTTTTAAGCTTGGGCGTTTTAGGCGGTTGCCTTAATTTACGCAACTCCCGCCATTGCCCAAGCGATGGGATGCCGAAAAATCCATAGCGGCGAATGCCAAATGCTGAAAATCCAGCAGCGTCGCGCATACCTTCATTTAGATTATGGACATCTTCATCTGATACAAAGAACTTAAAGAAATACTTAATGCAATATGTGGCAAACGACGCACAATCCTTGCCCTCTTGACCAAGCATAAAGTCAACGCCGGGTTTGTCATAGCCGAATACCTCGCAAAATTCACGCTTAACTTGATCTTCTGTGCCAGGCTCGAAGAACAACATAAAATTGCAGTGCGGTGTTGCATCACCCATTAATTCACGCGTCCATACACCAGAGCTAGTAATTCCATAATACGCAAGCCTTGAGCGTACTAACTCCCATTTCTCTTGAAGTAGCTTTGTACTCTCATCAGGCATGGTGTAATCCCAACTTCCATGGTTGTTTTGTGGGTTAGAGTGATAGTGAGATGGCAGCGTAACAACCACACGCGCCCATCTTAGTCTTGCGGCTTTAGCGAGTTTTTCCATGCCCTTTAATATCGTGTACAGCTCTGACAATGCTTTATCACGCCTATGACCTGCGTCTGCTAATGAGATTGTCATCTTGCCATTACTAATCTTGTGGCTTTTTAGAAAATTATCAGCTCTCTCGCAACTACGCTGATATGCATACATTGCAAAGCTTGTGCATTTCTTTTGACCAAGCCGTCCAACAAGTTGCCCGCATAAGGCGATTGATTCGATTACTTTCCTACTTCGCTTATTTGCAAAACCGCTTGGTCTATTAAACAGCTCAACAATATCAACCGCACCGCATTCTAGTGCCGCCTCAATGGCAACAATTTTCCTGCGCTTACTCATTCCGTCAATAAAGTATTCGCTCCTGTCACTTCCCTTGGATGCCTTTTCTAGCCATCTGTTTAAAAAGTGCGTCATTCCTGCTTTAGCTGCACCATGCTCAATAGACTTAAGCCATGTCGCGCTTGCATAATCACAGTCTTTATTAAGCTCGGCTGGAAATAAGAGGCTTGGGTTATAGTCAGGGCCAGGGGTGAAGGAACGAATGTGCGCTCGATACTCGTCAAGGTGTTCGATTTCAACGTCGTCCACGGATTTCAATGAGAGGAGTCTACGTGCCCCTTCAATTTCTTCTTCTATCGTCTTACCGTGCAGTGGAATGCTTGGCATTGGCATGACTTCAGCCTTTGCTTGAGCTGGTTGCTCTTTATGGGCTTCGACATCACTGTCAGCGTCGTAGCCCCTTTCTCTTAACTCGTAATTTAAACGCGCTTGCGATTTTTGATCTTCTAATTCGCGTGCGCGTGCTGCATTTTCACGCTTTTTTGCTTGCCATATCTGCCAATCTGGAGCTGATATCGCTATTAATTGTTCACTTGTTTGTAACATAAAAAAGCCGCCTGTCATAAATCTGCGGCTCCGACACCGCAGGTGATTAAAACAGGCGGCTGTGATTGGAGCTGGTCGGAGTCAGTTTAAGGTCAGCACGTCCTTTGATGCGGACAATATACACGCTTTTTTAAAATCCCAAAGGCACGAAAAAGTAGCCTTAAAAGTTATATTTAACAATGTGTTATAAGTGAAATTTACACAAAGGTTAGATATACATATTTAACTTCAATTAAGAAAAAACACCCATGTTTATTGCATACCCAAGCTTAGCTTTTATCGCTACACATGAGCTTTTTGTTAAACACCTGCTATGCTCACAGATTAAAGTTAAATTCAGGATTATTAATGCATTAGCTAGGACTGGCTACAATATGTTAATGTAGAAGAAAATAACTAAATATCATATGAAAAAACTGGGTATAAAAGGTAAGTTACGCTGTATAAGAAAAAGTAAACAAGCTAATTCTAGAAGGTTTAAGCTGAAACGTAAGGCCTTAGCTTTTAAGCTTTTATGTAGAACTCTAACTCGTATACATGCACCAGCTTATTTTATGATTAATGATGATGGTAAAAGACTTAAATTATTGAGATTTATCAACAAGCTTAGAAGCGCCATGTTGATCAAAAAAAATGGTGTGTGTTTAGACTTTTCTGCTGCCAAGCAGTTTGTTGCTGATGGCATGTTGCTATTCGTATCGGAACTTAATCGGGCAATACAACTTTCAGGGAATAAAATTGTAGTTAGGTGCATACCTCCTAAAAAATCAAAACTTAAGCATGTTTTCTCGCAAATTGGACTTTTTAACCTATTCAAATATAAATATAGAGGCAATCGGACTGATGACGAAGATGTTGTTCATTGGAGATATGCCAAGGGTGTGCTTGTCGAAGGTAAAGCCTACGAGCATTTATTAGGTCAGTACGATGGGAGAATAGCAAAATCACTTTCATCAAAATTATACGTAGGCTTGGTTGAAGGGATGAAAAATGTTCGCCATCACGCTCATATTGCTATGCGTAAAGATGGTTTAAGTGTGGTAAATGACGTGCAAGGTTGGTGGATGTTTTCTCAAGAAAGAAATGGTTATTTGTCTGTTTTATTGTGTGATTTAGGGGTTGGTATTCCTGAGACATTACCTGTTAAGCATCAAAATGCCTATGAAGCTCTACTGAGGAAGCTTGTACTAAAGTCAACGCAATTAAATGATAGTGAAATTATTTGTGAGGCTACAGAATTAATGAAGTCTCGTACTCTTGAAGAGCATCGAGGACGTGGATTAGGGCAAATGGTTAACGCTATCACTGGCGAGTTTGAAGGAAGAGTTTGCATCCACAGCAACAAGGGGTGCTATACTAACGATAATGGGAATGTTGGTCTACGAGAATATAGTAGCTCCATTCTCGGTACACTCATATATTGGAGAGTGCCTTTGAAGATTGTAAATGAAGATGGCTTCTAAAGTGATAAATATTGCTAATGACTTTACCCGCTACCCAGGTGGCAGGTTCTATACTGACGGTCCTTTTAGTGGGGAACAGTTTAGAAATGAGTTTCTGATACCAATCCTTTCTGGTAATGATGACTGTTCAATTATTTTTGACGGCGCAAGAGGTTATGGCTCTTCCTTTTTAGAAGAAGCTTTTGGCGGGTTAGTTCGTGCTGGGTATAAGGCTAGTGAGATATTACTAAGATTTAATTTAATATCTAAATCTGACCCATCACTAGTTGATGAGATTACAGATTACTTAAATAGCACTAATGCCACCAACGGTTAGCAATTCACCTCCGATATGGTGGTTAATTGGCCAAGGGGTTACTTGGTTGATTGTTTTAGCTGGTTGGTTTGTTGTAGATAATCAAAATAATAGACGTGAGTTACGTAAAGAAATTAGAACTCTTATCGATAACTTAATAAAAGAAATTGATGAGGTTGCAGTAGCTGCAACTGATTTTCACAAAAGAACTACATTTGATGACATAGGCTCTAAGCAACTAAAGCTTCGTATTCAACGTATCGCAAAAAACATCAATAGAAACTCATTGGTTCAAGACACTAAAGCTGTATATTATTTCCGGCGTTCAATTACTGGTAATAATTTCGATGTCACAATGTTTGTTTCACAAGTTGATGACAGTAAAATACTCGCAAGTATTTTAGAAGAAAAGGATGAGCTTATTTCAGCCCTTGAAGATAAATACTGCAATAAGTACCATAAAAATATTTAGCCGACTCCTTCAATGAAGGCTGATATAAGCTCAATCTTAACTTAAGCGTGTTTATTTTTTCCTTACGCCGCTTTTTCTTTTTACCTTTTAACACCTTGTTTCAATATCGCTTATGGTCGCGTCTGCGCAGGTTCAAACGCTGTTCGCGGCCATTTTCAGTACTTTCCATTTATATCACGCGCGTTCTTCCAATTGTCTATTGATTGCAAATTACCCTTTGCATGAAGCGCTATTCCCTGTAAACCTTAGCGAGACTGTAGAAAAAGTATTCTCATATGTGCATCATGCAGTTAATTAATAGGAACGGCAACTTGTGGCCGAAAGTGTCAATCATGAGGGGCTGCTATAGAGAACTGAAACTCAATAATCAAACTAATAGAACACATCAAAATACAGCAATTCAACATATTTGAAATTTAACTAAAATCTTCTTCAAACTTCTAATACACAAAACTTTACGAAGACCCTAAACATCAAATTAAGTTCAATGAAAAAACTCTACATAAAAGCAATAAAGTTAAGGTGCTTTAGTATTTTTAAGTTGTTGGCGCATTTCTTCAGCTAAATCATTTGCATTAATATCACCAAAATCATAATCAGGTTGCCACTGTGCTTTTTTCATCGTTTCAGGATCAGCAATTTTAGCGCGTTGAATCTTACGCTCTTGATAGGCCCTAAATTCAGCCCTTTCACGCAAAACATAACGTATGGCAAGTACAAAAATCATCATCAAAAAAAGCATAACAATCGCATAAGAAACAACCCAAAAATTAAAGCAATGGGTTAAATCAATAGGCATAAAAGAACATTGACGGGAATAATTAAGAGTTTGAATCAAATATTGAACAAATGCATCAAAAGTCATAGTTTTAATTCCAAGTTGTATTGTGCCCGTAGTTCCTCGACTAATATCTTATAGTATATGATATTAGGATGAATTGAATATTCTAATTAATTTAAGCAACGTGTCGCAAGGATTTCGTTTCGTCGGTGTAATAATGCTATCCTAGAACAGGTTATTTACAAATTCCCTACAGTTACAAATAGAGTAAAGTAACATGGCAAACAAGTTTAAAGGTTTTACACTAGTAGAAATGGCCGTGGTGCTTGTCATCATAGGGCTATTAGTAAGCGCTGGCCTTGGCGTAGGTAATGCCCAAATGCAAATGGCGAGAATTACTACTACAAAACAAAAAGAAGATGCTATTAAATCAGCTTTAATCAGCTTTATCGCGCGTAACAACCGTTTACCTTGTCCCGCCGTGGCTGGGTTGGCTCCTGGTGCGGTTGGTTATGGTGTGGAAGCTTTAATCCCAGGAACATGCACTAATACATTTCAGGATGCGCTACCTGTTACAGTGGTAACAGGTGTATTGCCTTGGAGTAGTTTGGGGATTACTGATGAAAGTGCCAGTGACGGTTATTACAATAGATTTACGTATCAAGTCAAATTATCTGCGACGAATACTAACTCTCAAACAATCGCTGGATTGAATGGAATAATATCCACTCACTTAGCCGCTCCAGCTGTATTAGCTACAAGTCCAGCGAGTCTTGGAAATCAAACTAATTACTGCGGTTCTACAGCCTTTAACCCATGTTCCGCCGTCGCAATAATCGTTTCTCACGGTCAAAATGGGTTCGGTGCCTTTTCTCCCCGCGGAATACAAGTTCCTACAGCTGGTGCTGGCGCAGATGAGCTGGAAAATATAGATAATGATAGCAAGTTTGTAATCAAGGAGTTTTCAAGTAGTGCTACAAATCCATTTGACGATATTGTGCTCCCACTCACACCCCCTGATCTTCTGTCACCGTTAACAACAAGAGGATCTATGGATGACTACAGGGCAGCATTGAACAAAAACTTCACGGCCATTACTAGCGCAATTATAGCCAAAGCAGTTGATAAGCGGACGGGTAATAGCTACCCTATTTCAATACCAATTCAAACGCCAATTCCAACGCCAATTCCTAGTACATCACCTACTGTTGGTCCATTTGACACAAGTTTACTTTCTAACGCCACCTTGATTGATCCATGGGGTGCGAATATAACTTACCAACGCTACGACATCAATAATCCTTTAAATCCAGCTCTTTTAGTTAACAATACCACTCAAATGAAAGTCATCAGTTCTACAACACCAAGTTTTATTGCATTTACTCTAACATCCAATGGGCCTGATGGTGTGAGTGGAACCAGTGATGATATAACGAGCACTATATACGTCAGTCAGTTGATGTCTGTAATCAATAATTCTGTATGGTAAGAATGTCAATTAAGATCAATAATGAGGGTATATTAATGTCGATATCTAGTTTTTCAAAATTCAAAAATAGACTTTACCGCTCAATCCCTTTGATTCCGCTGCACTCTGGGCTTTTTATCTTTATCGCGATACTTTCACCCGTAACATGGAGTGCATCTGGTATAAGTTATTATATTTTAGGTCTAGCAGCTTTACTCGGTATCATCTGTGCTTACAGCACCACTATTTTTGTTGATGACCATCTAAAAATTAGACCGTAGCATTGTCAGTGGTTAATTGTGCGTTATGCCATATTCACTATGTATGTCACCAAAGCAATAGCAATTTTGCCTAACCCTACCTCATGCCAGCCAGAGGTTAACGGCAAGAAGAGGGTAATGTAAACGATGAAAGAAGCAACATTACATTCATTGGTAACAGCTAAGACGCTATATGAAAATGCCAGTGAGTTATGTATTTCCGAAAATAGGCATGTTGCAACAGCAGGATTAGTAATTTTACAAGATGCTATTGAGCTAGTGTTTTTTGCCCTTCTTGTTGAATTAGGAGTTGATGAAAGTAAGTCAATTGAATCAATGACGTTTGACCAACTCATTGGCGAACTGCGTTCACAAAAAGTAATAGTTCCAAAATCTAGCACTTTAAAAGCGATGAATAAACTACGCGTTACTGCTAAACACTATGGACTTCTTGCCGAACCTATTACCGTTAGAACATTTTTAGAGGCTTCAAAGATTGCAATAGATTCCTCTTTGCAGCATGTAGTAAACAAAAAGTTACATGAAATATATTTAACTGACCTTCTGGATGCGGGAGAGTCGTTAGAGTTATTAAAAAATGCCTCCAAGCATCTTGAAGAGAAGGCTTACTTAAAGGCTTTAATAGAAATTCGCGAAGCTTTCTATGTTGAAATTGAAAAAGAATATTCAATATACGAATGGAAAGATGACGTTCCAGACAATAAACTATTTACTTTAGGTTTTGGTCTTACACATTTCTATAGTAAAGCACCATCCTTCAAAAGAAGCAAAGATTGGATTGCTAATAATGTTAGAACTCCTACTGATTATGTTCAAATTGATTATGAGCAATTAAGAATTGATGCAATTGAGTGGGGCATTAATACCGCAGATTTAGAAAACATTATAAGATTGACTCCAAAGGTTTTCAGGATTGACCTTAAGTCCACATGGTGCTTTAAACACAACGTGGACTTTACTGCAAATATGGCGACTATTGAAAATACTCAATACTGTCTAGACAGAGCTATTTCAGTCATCCTCAAAAAACAAAATCACAAAAAGTCTAAGCGTTATCCTAAAACTGAGAATTTCTCAAATATATTGGATTTTTATCTCGGCGACCCCGTACACGAAAAACCTACCCATGATAGTTTGGTAGTTCATACGATTTCAGAGGGGTTTAGTTATATATTTGTTGATGTTCTTAACGGCTTTGATAATGATATGTATTATTACATTGAGTGTCATCCAAAAGATGATGAGAAGGGTTGGGTTCCAGGTCGTCTATATGGATACTTACCAATTAGACAGAAGGAAGCTTTACCCTCCTAACACCTAATTTTGTTTTATTTACTTTATAGCTCACAGATCTTATTAGTTTTATGGTGCCTATTTTAAATATCGGTTGCATTCGCTGTATGTTGGTATAATTAACCATCAACTTTATAAGGAAAAGTGGTACTGATAAGTGGTACTGATTTACGGTTGATTCTCTTCTTTTTATCGCTGCAACCCGCGCCAGTGCTAAAGGTGTGTGTTTATCGGCGTCCCCCTTCGAATCCCGGTGGGGACGCCAATTAGGTATAAATGTGGGCACTTGTTTCAAGTTGCTATTTTCAACACCTTCAGTGGCAGCAGCGTGTACTAACGCACTATAGCTACCTGTCATCGTAGCAGTTTTATCATTTACAACAATCTGATCTACCAATAAATTTAAGTAATTCTTTGCAATAGCAGAATCTTTTGCAAGTGACTTGGACTTCAATATATTAGAAAATTTCTCTACTTGACTAGCCTTTAGCTGATTAACTGGAAGTAAATACTCCCGTCGAACACCAACGAGTTCTATTAATAGAGTTTCTCGTGTTGATTTAAGCTTTTGTGCCCGACTCTGTACTGTCTCATCAAGCTCTAAAACTCCCATTTCAATTGCATCAAGCAGCCTATGTTGGCGTTTCTCCGTGTGTTTAAGCTGTCGAATAAGTTGATTGATGTGTTCTTGCTACGTATCTTTTGATGTTTTGATGCGTTTGCGTAATTCCATCATCATATTTTTCACGCGCTCTGGCGCAAAGACCTGATCTGCTAGTTGCTTAAGCACGGCCTCATCTGTTTTTTCCGTTGGGAGATTCCCACTGGAACAGGCATGGTTCCCTTTGTTATGCCTACTTGTACATTTATAATATTTAAAACGACCACTTTTACCCGTAGTTAGTGTCATGCCTGCACCACATTCACCGCACTTAATGAGCTCTGTTAGCCGGGTTGGTGAAGAAACAACGCGTAGAGCGATTTTACTTGGTGCGAGGGACTCTCTCTTTGCACGGCTAGTTCAAATTTGGCTACATCAATAATTACAGGGATTGCAGTTTTAACCATTCCGATGGTTCACGTTTTTGCCGGGTCTTTGAATCCATTACGTTGAAAAAATAATCCCCTTTATAAAATGAGTCAGAAAGTATCGCATGTACTTTCTGAACTCGCCAAAGTTTGCCACGCATAAGCAGCCCCTTTTCTATGAGATATTTTCCAACTTCCTTGCAACCCATCACCCTCCCCTTATAGGGCTTACTAAAGACACCTGAACAATTTGAGCTAATTGCTGTGTGACCAACAACTGAGTAACTGAACTAATCAATCCATTTGTAGATGTATATTAGGTAGAGCACATAAGGAGTTACCCTCATAGTTTCGTTGTTGATTAGCTGGTAAATTAAACTTTCGGCAGGAATCGCATCCCAACGACTAGCGCGAGTGAATTGACTGAATTTTCTCCGTATCAACTCCACAAAGCGAAAGTCGCTCGGAATCAAATGCACGATGCAATTATTTACGCCGAATGCTTTTGGCTTTAAGTCAGCATCATGCTGCGCTTTTTTGTACTTGGGCTTGAAACCACTATATATTAAAGGGACTCGCCATGCTTGCCGTACTCCGATCACTTGAGTGGACTGGTTCTTCGCGCCGCGCGGCCTTGGCTGTAGCGGCGCTGGGGTTGATGGTGCTCGCAGGCTGGGCGCTGGATGTGCCCTTGCTCAAGAGCGTGCTGCCCAATGCGGTGACGATGAAAGCCAATGCGGCGCTGTGTTTTCTGCTGGCGGGCGGTGCGCTGTTCCTGCACCTGCAAACGCCCGGCTGGCAGCGCCCGGCGCAAGGTATGGCGCTGGCCGTGGCGGCCATCAGTCTCGCCACGTTGGGCGAGTATGCGTTCGGCTGGCAACTGGGCATCGACCAGCTGTTATTCCGCGAGTCGACAGATACGTTGTACACGCTGCATTCTGGCCGCATGTCGGTATATACCGCCGCTGGTTATGCCACCGCTGGCTTTGCACTGCTCGCCTTACCCAAGCCATCCCTGCGCCTGCCGATGCAGTTGGCGGCAGCATTGACGGTTCTTATCGGCGCCACGCCGCTGTTCGGATACCTGTGGAATATCATCGCACTGACCACCTCCAGCGTCACTACGCCCGTGGCATTACATACTGCGCTTGGGCTGGTACTGCTGGGCGCCGCCATGCTGCGAGCCAGTCTGCTGGCGGCCTACAGAATCGGCGGACGGGCCACACTGTTCAAAACGGTAGAGCTAAAAGTGTTGCTTGGCTTTGTTGGCGCAGTGATGCTAATTCTTTTCGGCAGTGGCCTCACTTATCATTCCAGCGTCAATTTTTCCGAGTCCGCCAAGATGGTGGCACACACGCAGGAAGTGCGCGCCGTGCTGAGCAGCCTTTATAGCAACATCGTGGAAGCTGAATCGGCACTGCGCGGCTACCTGCTGACCGGCGAAACAAGCCAGCGAGCGCGCTATATTCAGCTGACTGATGATGTTCCCGCCCAACAGGATAGACTTGCCAAACTGGTCAGCGACCCAACACAGCTGCACAATCTGGCCACACTACGCTCCCTTGTTGAGCTGAGGCTTAAAAGTCTAGCGCAGGTCATGGCGGAGTATAACCGTCTGGGACTTTCGGCGGCTAAGGAAGAAATCATCACTGGCCACGGGATAGAAGTCATGAGCAGCATCGGCATCGAAACTGGAAAAATGAATGCCGTTGAAACCAAGTTGCTCATCGAACGCCAAACCACCGCAGAGCATAGTCTCAAGTTAACTCTGGCCTCCATGCTGCTCACCTTGCTGCTGACGGTGGCATTGCTGACCGTTCTGTTTATCGTTATCCGGCGCGAAATAGCTGCGCGCGAAATGGTTACGCGCGAAATGGCTGCGCGTGGTAAGGCCGAAAGTTATGACGGTACGCACCGCCGTGCGCTGTTGCTGTATTCCACTACCTTCGACCGCGAGAAAATCCTGGGCGGCCTGCTCGATCTGCTGGCGGAGCGCCACGCCTACCCGGTATCGGCCTTCTATGCCTATCAGGAGTGGAGCGGCGAACTCGTGCGCGAAGCGGGCCACGGCCTGCCCCACAGCACGCCGGACAGCTACCATCTGGGCGAGGGGCTGGTAGGCGAGGCCGCGCAATCGAGCCGGGTGGTATATATGACCGCCCCCGGCAGCGAGCTGCTGACCATTGCCACCGGCATCGGCAGCATCGCCCCCGCTGCCCTGCTGGCAGTGCCAGTGACTTTCCGCGAGCAGCGTCAGGGGATACTGGTGCTGGCTTCGCTCGCGGTGCTTTCGGAGCATGACCGCACCTTTGTCGAGCATATCGCCGGCCAGTTGGGCGTTGCCCTCAACAACCTTAAGCAGTTCAACGACCTAAAATTACTGTCGGAGCAATTGCGCGAACGCAGCAGCGAAATCAGCCAGAAGAACCTGCAACTGGAAGAAGCCAACCGCACGAAAAGCGAGTTTCTCGCCAACATGTCGCACGAGCTGCGCACGCCGCTAAACGCCATCATCGGTTTTTCCGAAGCGTTGAAGGACGGCCTGATGGGCGAAATGGCGGGAAACCAGCACGAATATGTCGAAGATATCTACACCAGCGGCGAACACCTGCTCTCGCTCATCAATGATATCCTCGATCTGGCCAAGGTCGAATCCGGCAAGATGACGTTGGATCTGGAGCTGGTTTCCGTGAATGCTGTGCTGCAAAACAGTCTGAGCATGGTCAAGGAAAAAGCCCTGAACCACCACCTGAAAATAACACTGGAGGCCGATGCTGAGATGCCGGAGATCGTCGCAGATTTGCGCAAGCTCAAGCAGATTGTCTACAACCTGCTGTCCAATGCCGTCAAGTTCACTCCGGATGGCGGCACTATCACACTCTGCGCGCAGCGCATTGACGACATGCTGGAGATTGCTATCAGCGATACCGGCATCGGCATCAGCATCGAAAATCAGGCAAAGCTGTTCCAGCCTTTCATCCAGATCGACAGCACGCTCTCGCGCCAATACCAGGGCACAGGGCTGGGTCTGGTGATGGTCAAGCGTCTGGTCGAATTGCACGGGGGCAGCGTGGGTCTGGTAAGCGAAGTGGGCAAAGGCTCGCGGTTCTGGGCGAGAATTCCGTGGCGGAATGCGGAAGTGGGAGCGTCCGAGCCAGCCACCCCGAAGACGCCAGCCCCGCAGAATGCACTGGACACATTGGCAATCAAGGATGTACCGGATCACTCTGCCGTACTCGTCATTGAGGATGATCCATCCTCCGCCAGGCTGCTCACCCGTCAGCTTGAAATTGAAGGCCTGCGCGTAACCTGCGCGACTACCGGCGAGCAGGCGCTGGAATGGCTGGCGCACAACATTCCGGAACTCATCACACTCGACATCATGCTGCCCGGCATGGATGGCTGGGAAGTACTGAGCCGCATCAAGCAGATGCCGCAACTCGCCACCGTGCCGGTGGTGATTATCTCCATCGTCGCCAACGGCAAACGCGGCATCGCGCTCGGTGCCAGCCAGGTGCTGCAAAAACCGGTGTCGCATGCGGACTTGAAGAATGCACTGTCGGCGACCGGTATTCTCCCAGCATCAGGACAGCCCACCGGCGCACCACATCGAGTACTGGTGGTGGACGACGACCCGAGCGCGGTCGAACTCATGAGCAGTTACCTGAAGCACAGCGGCTACCAAGTAAGCACGGCGTATTCCGGCGCAGATGGTATTGCCTTGGCACACAGCGAGCATCCCGACGCCATTCTGCTAGATCTGATGATGCCGGAAATTTCCGGCTTCGAGGTGATTGAAGCGCTTAAAAACGACCCGGCCACGGCGCGGATACCCATTATCATCGTTACTGCCAAACTACTCACGGCGGAGGATCGCAACAAGCTCAATAGAGATACCGTGGCGATTCTGGAAAAAGCCCAATTCCGCCATGAAACGCTGGCCACCGAAGTGCGCCGTGCATTGCAGAAAAAGGTAACGTCATGAGCCGGATCGTCATCATCGAAGACAACCCGTCCAACATGAAGCTGGCCGTATTTCTGCTGAACAGCGCCGGGCACGAAGTGTTGCAGGCGACCGACGCGGAAAGCGGCCTCGCACTGATCCGCGCAGAGATGCCCGCGATGGTGCTGATGGACATACAACTGCCTGGCATGGATGGCTTGGCCGCCACCCGCCAGATCAAGGCAGATCCCGCCATCGCGCACATCCCGGTCATCGCCCTCACCTCACACGCGATGAAAGGAGACGAAGCAACCATACTCGCCGCAGGATGTGACGGCTATTTGCCGAAACCTTTTCATCACAAAGAGTTGATGGAGATAGTGGAGAAGATGCTGGACGGAACCGCTACCGGTCGACCAGTTTGAGGTGTTTGTGCGGGGTAAGGGCGGGGGCTGAGAATAATGGCACTCGGTTAAGCCTAAATTGTCCATTAGCACAACACTGGGTAACCGTCCCTTCCCCCTTGCAGGGGGAAGGTTAGGATGGGGGTTGATTCGTCGATGGTGCAACGTTTCTACCCCCTCCCTACCCCTCCCCCTGCAAGGGGGAGGGAATGTTGGTGATGCATTATTTTGGCTTAACCAAGTGCCATGAGGGTCTGTCTGAGAGCGGCAGGAAAGGAAGACTATGAAACAGGCCAGGCAAGCCACCATTCTGGTGGTGGACGACGATAAAAACAACCGCAAGCTGCTAGAAGTACAGCTTTCCGCCGAAGATTACGCGGTGCGTAGCGCCGCCAGTGGTGAAGAAGCGTTGGCCTCAGTAGCGGAAAAACTGCCCGACCTGATTCTGCTCGATATCATGATGCCTGGCATCGACGGTTTCGAGGTGGCGCGCCGGCTCAAGGCGGATGCCCGTAGCCGCAACATCCCAATCATCATGGTGACCGCGCTGGATAGCCGCGAATC
>Ga0209913_1000815_pt1 | contig 22117 bp, 23 predicted proteins | sample PersoiDNA2013203_FD_185805 | JGI IMG/M metagenome (GOLD analysis project Ga0209913, IMG submission 185805) | Permafrost soil microbial communities from the Arctic, to analyse light accelerated degradation of dissolved organic matter (DOM) -... | ecosystem: Environmental > Terrestrial > Soil >... | reverse complement strand
CACCCGCGCGGCAACCTCAGCTGGAACATCACCCGCGCCCTGCATCTCGCGGGCCGCTGCGTGGACTGCGGCGAATGCGAACGCTTCTGCCCGGTCGGCATCCCGCTCACGCTCGTGAACCGCAAGCTGCAGCAGATCGTCGCCGAGCGCTACGGCTACACCGTGAGCGACGATCCCGAGAACCCGGCGCCCATCGGCGACTACCGGCTCGACGACAAGCAGGAGTTCATCAAGTGACGAACGCGGACCCGACACGCGAGACGTTCTTCATCACCGACGACGACCTGCGCGCGCTGACCGGCGATCTGCTGGGCGCGGGCACTGACGTGATCGCGCCGGTGGCGGTGGACGTCTGCGCCTCGCCGTCGGCGATCGCCTCGTCAGCCTGCCTGCGCCCCGGCGTCGCGCCGGTCGACATCGAGTACCGCGCCCTTGCCGACGCCGCCGAGCTCGACCTGAGCCGCGGCCTGCCGGTGTTGTCGCTCAAGCAGTACTTCCTGCCCGAGCACGAGGCGCTGTGCTGCTGGCGTCAGCACGGCACCGAGGTCGAGATCGAAGCGGTGCCCACGGAGTTCGCGCCCCGCGTCGTGCTGGCGGCGAAGCCCTGCGACAGCGCCGCCCTGGCCATCGTCGACAAGGTCATGAACTGGGACTACCAGGACGAACTGTGGAACGGCCGCCGCGAGGCGACCACGATCGTCAACCTCGCCTGCCCCGTCGTCGACGAGAGCTGTTTCTGCACGGCGGTCGGCACCGCGTCCGACGACGCCAAGGGCGCCGATGGCCTGCTCACGCCGGTCGAGGGCGGCTATCTCATGGAGGCGACCACCGACAAGGGGCGCGCCCTGGTAGAAGCCCATGCGGCGCGCTTCAAGGTTGAGACCGACGCGAACGGCGCGGAGCACCGCGGCCGGCAGGCCGCGGAGGAGCGCGCCGCCGCCCGCGCCCGCGTCGCCGCCAACCTCGAGTTCGACGCCGAGTCGGTCCGCGACTGGATCGACACGCACTTCGAGGACCCGCTGCTCGCCGCGCTCGGCGTGCGCTGCAACGGCTGCGGCGCCTGTTCGAGCGTGTGCCCCACCTGCCACTGCTTCGACATCGTCGACGAGGAAGAGGGCATCGGTAAGGGCACTCGGCGTCGCTGCTGGGACACCTGCCAGGCGCCGACCTTCACGTTGCATGCCAGCGGCCACAACCCGCGCGACGACCAGCACTCGCGCTATCGCCAGCGCATCAACCACAAGTTCGCCATCTACCCGCTCAAGTTCGGCGAGGTGCTGTGCACGGGGTGCGGCCGCTGCACGCGCGTCTGCCACGCCGGCCAAGACCTCGTCGAGATCCTCCAGGCAATCGACATCGCCGCGCGGCGGCCCGACGCAGCCGCGGCGGCCGTCGCCGAGGCGGGACCGGCGGACTCGTGAACATCTACCAGCCTCAGCTTGCCCTCGTGACGGCGCTCACCGACGAGACGCCGGACACGCGCACCCTGCGCCTCGAGTTCAAGGACGAGGCCCTGCGCGACTCCTTCGAGTTCCGCGCCGGGCAGTTCGGCGAGTACAGCGTGTTCGGCGCCGGCGAGAGCACCTTCTGCATCGCCAGCCCACCGACCCGCGAAGGGTACATCGAGTGCAGTTTCAAGGCCGTGGGCAAAGTGACCACCGCGTTGCGCGAAGTGAATGTGGGCGACACTGTGGGCTTCCGCGGCCCGTACGGGAACTGGTTCCCGGTGGACGACTGGAAGGGCAAGGACGTGGTCTTCATCGCCGGGGGCATCGGCCTAGCGCCGGTGCGCTGCGTGATCTGGAACGTGCTCGACCGCCGCGACCAGTTCGGCGACGTGACCATCGTCTACGGGGCGCGGTCCGTCGAGGACCTCGTCTACAAGAGCGAGCTGGAGGAATGGGCCTCGCGCTCGGACGTCAAGATAGTGACCACCGTCGACCCCGGCGGCGAGACCAAGGACTGGACCGGCGAAGTCGGCTATGTCACGCCGGTCGTCGAGGCGACGGCGCCGAAGGCGCAGAACGCCGTCGCCGTGCTCTGCGGGCCGCCCATCGTGGTCAAGCTCACGCTGCCCGTGCTCGACAAGCTCGGCTTCGCCGACGACGCCATCTTCACGACCCTCGAGAACCGCATGAAGTGCGGCCTCGGCAAGTGCGGCCGCTGCAACATCGGACCCGTGTACGTCTGCAAGGACGGGCCCGTCTTCACCGCGGCCCAGATGAAGGCGCTCCCGGCGGAGTTCTGAGCGCAGCGGCGGCAGCTACGCCGCCCGCCCTCACTCGCCGAGGAGCGCCCCAAGGTCGATCTCGTGCAGCTCCAAGCTTCGGATGTTGAACGGCCAGCCGCGCCCGCCAGCTCCATCCGCGATGTGCGTCGTGGGGTCGATGATTATAAACCCCCAGGGGACCGGCTCCGGGGACGCCCCCGCCGGGTACGATCGTGGGGTGAAGGCACCGTGCATGATGAGCAGGTATGTCGGCCGGCTGTTCTTCGCGTTCAGCTCCTGCCAGTGCCCCGGTTCGACGGCGCGCGCGGCCTCCTCGAGCGTGGTCTTCGTCCACCACGCCTTCGTCGCCTTTCCCTGCACGGCCATGCCCCGTGCCTGCTGCAGGAGCCACTTGGGCGCCACCTGGTCGGAAACGAGCGCCGACGCCCCGGTGGCCGCCGGCGCTGACGCACCGGGCGTGCCGACCGTCGTACCTCCGCATGCACTGGCGACAGTCATGCCCAGCAACACTGCCGCGAGCGTCGCGATACCACGTTGAGCGCGCAAACCAGCCTCCCTCCACGCGTATCACGTTGTCCGTGCTCAGGAACGCCGCAGGGTGGCGCGTGGTTCAGCCGGCCCCGTTCAGGGCCCCGACAATGCGCGTCAGGAGGGCCTGCTGTGACACCGCTCCAACCGCTCCAGGTAGATGCGCTGCAGCTCGGCCTCGCTGGCCTCGGGGAAGCGCTGCCGCAGGCCGGCGCGGAAGAGCTCGCGCGACAGCTCGGTGAGCTCGAAGGCCTTGAGGAGGCGCTGTTCCGGCGTCAGCCGGCGGAGCGCCTCGAGATAGAGCCGGTGGTTCGGCCGCGGCTTGGGGTCCATGGGGCAAGGATAGCACCGGGGCCGAAGCCGACTGCGTGGGCGAACGCGACCGGACCGGGTCAGCCGAGCGCCCGCCCGATGAACTTCGCCTCGGCGGGCGCCACCCGCTGCCAGTAGTCGGGGTCGTGGCCGCCCCGGCTGTAGCCGCCGCTCGGCGGCTCCGGCAGGGCGGCCTCAAGGTGCGTCACATACCCGTAGAACGGGTCCGACAGGCCGCAGTCGATGAGCAGGTTCACGCCGGCGAGCCGGTCGGCGTGGCCGATCACGTCGTGCTCGGCGAAATCGGCCGCATTGTCGAAGGCGTCCTGCGGCCCGAGCATCATTGCGTCGTAGCTCGTCCAGACCGCCGGGCTCACGGCGACCACCGCCGCGAACAGCCCGGGCTCCGTCTCGGCGGCGAGGAGAGCGCCGTAGCCACCCATCGACCAGCCGATGACCGCTCGCCGCCGCCCGCCGCCGCCGAGTCTGAACCGGCGGGCGCAGAGCGGGACCAGTTCTCGCAGCAGCATGCTGAGCCGGTCCTCGCCCGAGGCGCGGTCGTGCCAGTACGAGACGCCGCCGTCGACACCGACGACAGCGTAGGGCGGCGAGGCGCCGCGCTCGACGAGCCTGGCGGCGTGGTCGGCGAAGCCCATCGGCGGCCCGCCGCCGCGACCCGGCAGAGCGAAGCAGACGGGCAGCGGGTCGCCGTTGCGCGTCCCGGGCGGCCAGGCGATGCTGTAGCCGACCGGATCCTCGACGTAGCGGGAGTGGAGCGTGTAGTCGCGGACCGTGACGCCGGAGCCTCCCGGCAGCAGACCGGAGCCGTGCAGCTCGTCGCCGGCGGCGGAGAGCCACTCGCGCCAGGGAACGACGCGGCCGGCGATGCCGGCGGCGAGGAGGGCGCCGGCCGCGATGCCGGCGCCGACCACGAAGCCGCGGCGCGTGACGCCGGCCTCTCGCGGCCAGAAGTCGATCGCTGCACGCACAACGTGCCCGGTCTCATCCACGACGCACATCGTACACCTGGTGTTGAAGGGCGCGTGGCTCCACGGCCCCAGGAGCACGCAGAGTCCCAGATGGCGTACCATGATCATGAACCGCCTGATTGCGACCCCGGGAAGGCCCAGCAGTGAGCCAGGACGAAGGACGACCGAGCGACGCCGCGACGCCGACGATGGCGGCAGTCGCCGCGGCGGTCGGCGCCCCCGAGTTCGTCCTCCCTTGGCTCGACCGCTTCTACGACCGCGACGATGTCGGGCTTCTGCTGGCCGTCGCCGGGCCGGGCGAGGGTGACGACGAGCCGACCGGAGTCGAGGACGTCGAGCCGGCGCGCTTCGAGCGCGGCGTGCGCCGTGCCGTCCTGGACCGCGATGAGGCCGGCGCGTATTCGCCGGCCTCCTTCGCCGACCGTCTCGACATCTGCGCGATGTTCGAGGGGTGGCGAGACATCCCCGGCGACGTCCGCCGGCGCCTGGCTGACCGGCGACCGACGACTACGCCGCCTCGGTCCGCGACGATCTCGAGGCGTTGAAGTCCGGCGAGCCAGGCGACTCCCGAGAGATCGACTACACGTATCTGCTGCTTCCCGAGGCAGAAGCCGTCATCGCCGCCGAGGAGCACGTCTACCTGTGGCCCTGCGACTGCCGGGCCATCGTCGGGAGCTGCGACAAGCCGGTCGACGTCTGCCTGCGCTTCGACAACGAGCGCGGGCTCGGCCAGGAGATCTCGCGGGAACTGGCGCTGGAGATCCTGCATGAGGCCGACGCCGCCGGCCTCATGCACACCGACTACCTCGGGCGCAGCGCCGGCGACACGCACGCCATCTGTAACTGCTGCACCGACTGCTGCTTCCCACATCTGGCGGCGGCGCGGCTGGACGCTGAGAGCGTCTGGCCGCGCCGCCGCCACCTGGCCGTCGTCGATCTCGACGAGTGCACGCGCCGCGGGATCTGCGCCCTGCGTTGCCCGTTCGACGCCGTCACAATGAGCGCCGACGACGAGCCGGTAGTCGAGGCCGCCGCGTGCCGCGGCTGCGACCTGTGCCCCACCGGCTGCCCAGCCGAGGTCATCGCCATGCGGCCGCTCGGCGCTCTGGCCTGAGCCGCGCAGCGCCGCCGACCGCTCAGAGTCCGGCGATGACCGCGTCGATACGCGCGACCAGGTCGTCCGGCAGCGGCGGCACCTGGTGTGTCGCCATGAGTTCGCGCGCCTTCTGCCGGGCTTTCTCAGTCAAGTCGAGACCCCCGCTCTCGAGCCAGCGATCGTGGCTCATGCGGTTGAGCAACGCGGGCCGCCACTGGCTGTCGCGCAGGTGGCGCGACGTGTGCCGCTGACCGAGGAAGTCGCCGCCGGGGCCGACCTTGACCAACACGTCCACGGCCAGGGTCTCGGGCGACACCTCGATGTCGGCCAGGAGGCAGCGATTGCGGGCGATGAACTCCGCGACCATGACGAGCTCCTCGAGCGAACCCGTGAGCCCGAAGTCGAGGTAGCCGCAATCGTGGTTGAGGTTGGAGCCGAGCTGCATCGATAGCTTGGTCAGCTCGTCCGCCTCCATGCCCGCCTGGGCATCGATCACCTGGGCGTCAGTGTGGCCGCTGAAGCCCCAGTTGGGCAGGTCGAGCCACTTGGCCATCTCGACCTCGCAGGCGTAGGCGCGCACGAACTCCGGTGCGTTGTACATGGACTGCGCGGTGGCCATGTCGAGGACGTTGGGTCCCTGGCCGATGACGAAGGGCGCTCCCGGGGCACGCAGCTGGTGCATCACCAGGCCGAAGAGCGCCTCGGCGATACCGAGCGTCACCTGGCCCGCCGTGGTGATGGGCGCCGTTCCGCCGGCGATGGGCGAGGGACAGTACGTCGACGGGATCCCCCGGTCGGCGCAGAAGAGCAGCTTGTCGACGGTCTCAAAGGGATGCTTGAGCGGGCTGACCGGCTGGTTGTACATGACGAAGTACGGCTTCGCGCGAAGCTCCTCAGCGCCGCCACGCACCTCGCAGGCCATGCGCCACATCGGCTCGACCGTGTCGACGCCGCCAGCCGTCATCACCAGCGGCTTCGTGGTGGCCTTGATCATGGCGCGGAACTGCTCCGGGTACGCACGCTGCGCCTCCATGTCGTGCGGGTAGGCGCCCGACATGACGAAGTCGATGTCGGGCAGAGCGTCGCAGAGGCGCGCCGCCACGGTGACGTCGTCCAGCGTGGCCAGACGGCGCTCCCCGGTCTCGAGATCGAACAGATGCATGAGGTCGGAGCCGTTGCCGTAGTACGAGTTGCGGCCGCCCAGCTCCATCGCCGGCTCGCCGGCGCGGTCGCAGACCATGAAGCGCGCCGGCACCGTCTCGCGAGCCTTCTGCACCAGCTCCGCCGGCACGTGCACGAGACCTGCGTCGTCGCGCGTGCACCCGCCGGCGAGCATGACGGCCTCGCCCTCCTCGTGAAGCACCTTCATGCCGATGTCGGCGAGCATGCCGAGGGCGGTGTCGTAGATCTGCTGCTTCTGCGGCTCAGTGAGGAAACTCGGCCGGCCGACGCCGATCTGCTTGCTCACGTCTGTCATCGTGTCTCCTGACTCGCAGGTCGCGCGGATGCGCCGATAAGCTCAACGGTAGTTCCTGAACTTTACCTTGTGCTGCTCGTCAATGCACGCCTAATTCGTCCTCTGCCACCCGGATTAGCGACTTAAGTTTCGCCGCTACCTCGTCTGACAGCGGCTCGGGCACGTGTGTCTCGAGGATCCTGCGGGCTTCCACGAGCGCGCGGTCGTAGAGGCTCGTCGACCCGGATGCGGCCCAGTCCTCCCGGACCCTCCGGTCGATGAGCGTCGACCGCGACTGCCCGCGCATGCCCTTGTAGGTGTCGTCGTGTGAGAGGAAGTCGCTGAACGGACCCACCTCGGCGATGACGTCGACCGAGAGCGTCTCGTCGGTGACCGGGATCCCCGGCACGCAGAACTTGACCATGCGCGCGAACTCGGCATCCATGACGAGCTGCGCGTAATCGATGGTGACGCCCGATTCCAGCATTCCCTGCCCGTAGATCAGGTTGGCCCCTGCCAACGCCGGCAACAGGTAGAAGCGCGCCAGGCAGGCGACGCCGGCGCCGATCATCGCGCACTCGGGGCTGCCCACCGAGGCGCTGGCGAAGCGCAGGTCCATGGCGGTCGTCGACGACCCGTAGATCACGGGCGCGCCCTTCACCGTGAGCTGCGCCAGCGTGATGCCGGCAAGGACCTCCGCGTTGTGCACCACGAGCGTGCCGGCGAGGCTGACCGGCGAGGAGCCTCCGGCCATCGCCATCGAGAACACGTCGACCGGCACGCCGCCGCGCACGCCTTCGATGATGATGCGGCAGGCGTCGGCGACCAGCTTGAGCGGGCTCACGGGGCACGTCAGGAACGAGACGATCGGCCGTTTGCGCAGCTGGTCGTGCCCGCCGACGATGGCCGCCGCCATGTCGATGATCTTGCGGGCGCAGAAACCCGAGAGAGGACCGATGGTGGCGTGCTTGGTCGTGTTGTTGAAGATCGCCTCGGCGTTGTGCAGCGCGGCCGTGTGGGGCGGCACGTCGTGGGCACCCAGCGGCCGTTCGACCACGTCGATCTCGGAGAGCGCGTCGTTGAGCTTCGTGCAGTCGGCGACGTCCTGCTTGAGCGACTCGTGCAGCTCGCCGGTGTACCGATCGACGACCTGGATGCCCTCGCCGAAGTTGGTGAACCCGACGCGGCTGTCCTCGAGCACCACGTCGTTGGCCGGGTCGCGGCCGCACATGACCACCTTCGGCGGGGTGGAACGGATGGCGTCTTCGACGAGGTGCGCCGGGAGGCTCACCACCCGGCGCTCACGGTCCACGTCGGCCCCGGCGTCCTCGAAGATCTGAAGGGCCTCGTCGTCTTCGACGAAGACGCCCGTCTGCGACAGCACTTCGAGCGTCGCCAGGTGGATCTCGCGGAGCTCGTCGTCGGTGAACACCTCGAGCCTGAAGCCGCCGCTCTTGCGCGCGCCCGCGCGCGAGTTCCGCCTCATCTCGCGCCTCCGCTCGGCGTCGTGCGCTCCTTGAACCGCTCGACGCAGTTCACCGGCACGTCCAGCACCCGGGCGATGTTGAACTTCGCCTCGATCTGGTTCGCCTGCCACGGCTGGCTGATGGCGTAGCTGTGGATGCGGCCGAAGCCGTACTCGTTGCGGACGTCGGTCATGACCACCGGGTCCGAGAGGTCAAAGGGTGTCACCCCGAGCTTGCTGGCCGGCAGCCTGCTGCGCGCCGGCTTCCCGGCCACCGTCCACGACATCAACCGGGACGCTGCGACCGCGCTTCTGGAGGCGGGCGCCTCATGGGCGGGCTCCGCCGCGGAGACGGCCCGCGTCTCGGACACCGTCATCACCTGCCTGCCCTCCCCCGAAGCCGTCACCGCGACGGTGGCCGGCGAGCACGGCATCCTCGAGGGGCTCGCCTCCCGTGGCACCTGGATCGACATGAGCACCAACGACCTGCACGAGCCTCAGCGCCTCGCCGCCTAGCTGCCGAGCAGGGCGTCTCCACGCTGGAGTCACCGGTGACCGGCGGCGTGCACCGGGCGGCGGCCGGCATGATCACCGTCCTCGTCGGCGGCGACGAAGCCGTCTATCAGAAGCATCTGCCCGCCTTCGAGGCGATGGGCGGCAGGGTCTTCTACATCGGCAAGCTGGGCCAGGCCTCGGTGATCAAGGTGATCACCAACATGCTGGCCTTCATCCACCTGGTGGCCGACGGCGAGGCGCTGATGCTGGCCAAGCGCGGCGGCGTCGACCTGAAGCTGGCCTGGGATGTCATCAAGGCCAGCTCGGGCAACAGCTTCGTCCACGAGACTGAGGGCCAGCTGATCCTGAACGGCAGCTATAACATCAACTTCACGATGGACCTGGCCCGCAAGGACCTCTACTTCGCCCATTAGATGGGCCGGGAGTTCGGCGTACCTCTCGAGCTCGCCGGCTTGACCGAGCAGATCTTCGCCCGCGCCAGGGCCATGTACGGCGGCGACGCGCAGTCGCCGACGGTCGTCAAGATGCTCGAGGAGGCCGTCGGCACGGACCTGCGCGCCCCGGGCTTCCCCGCCGAGCTGGAGCCCGAGTGATGGACTTCTGCATCCCCTCCGAGCCGCCGGAGTGGAGCCTCGAGCGTCGCGACTATCCCGTGGCGGAACCGCTCGATGTCGATACCGACGGCTGGATCGTGCTCGGCTTCGAGCTCGACGAGGAGCGCCTTGCGGTGACGTGCATCTAGAACTATGTCACGGTCGCGCACCGGATCGCGTGACCCAAATATCGCCGTGCGCCGGCGATTCTGCACAATGTTCTTCTGAGTGCTTGACTTGGAGAACAGCCGGCCGAATACTGCTGGTTTTATGTGTTTCGACGCGCGACACGATCGCCGCGCCGTCACTACGAGCTCGCTGAACGCGCCGGGAGGCTGCGTGGACTTCCATGGCGGTTCGGTTCGGAGCGAAGGAGACAACTACGATGGACATCAGAGATTTCGCGATGGATTTCTTCTCCCTCAAAGGCAAGAACGCCATCGTGACCGGCGGCAATACGGGACTTGGCCAAGCCTTTGCTCTGGCGCTCGCCAAAGGCGGTGCCAACGTCTTCGTCCCCAGCATCATGGACGACGATGGTTCCACCAAGGAGATGATCGAGGCCGAAGGCTGTCGTTACGAGTTCATGAAGACCGACATCACCGCGCCGGGCGCCCCCGAACAGATCATCGATGCCTGCGTGGAAAGGCTCGGCTCGATCGACATCCAGATCAACAGTGCGGGCATCTGCCCGCTCGCGGAGGTACGGGACTTCGGCCGACCCCAATGGGACGCGACGATCGCCGTCAACCTGACGGCCGCCTTCGAGATGAGCTACGAGGCCGCGAAACAGATGATCCCCCAGCGCAGCGGCAAGATCATCAACATCTGTTCACTCTTCTCCTATCTCGGAGGGCAGTGGTCGCCGGCCTACGCGGCCACCAAACACGGCCTGGCCGGCTTCACCAAGGCCTACTGCGACGAGCTCGCCCAGTACAACATCCAGGTCAACGGAATCGCGCCCGGTTATTACGCGACCGAGATCACCAAGGGGACCCGAACCGACCCGGAGAAGAACAAGCGCGTGCTGGACCATATTCCGGCGGGCCGCTGGGGCGAACCTCTTGACCTGATGGGCGCCGTTGTCTTCCTGGCCAGCCGGGCATCGGATTATGTCAACGGCCATGTCCTGGTGGTGGATGGCGGTTACCTCGTTCGCTAGGGTAAGGAAAAGGAGCGACAACTCGATGTCGGGCAAGTACATCATCGGCGTGGACGGTGGCTCGCAGAGCTCCAAAGTCGTCGTCCATGACCTCGAGGGAATCATCGTCAGCGAGGGCAGGCAGGCCCTACGTCCCATGAACCGCCCCCGGAACGGGATCGTGGAGCATCCGGACGACGATCTGTGGGATTCGATCACCGCCGCAAGCCGACAGGCTATGGCGAAGTTCACCGGCGACCCGCGGGACATCATCGGTGTGGGCCTGTGCACGATCCGCTGCGAGCGGGCCGTCCTCAAGGAAGACGGATCGCTGGCGTCGCCGGGCATGAGCTGGATGGACACCCGCGCCTACCAGCCCTACGTGCACGATGACCCCGCGGCCGCCTATGTGACCACGTCCTCAGGGTATCTCACCCACCGTTTCACGGGGCGATTCAGCGATACCGCCGCCAACAACATCCTGGGACAGTGGCCGATCGATACCGACACCTGGCAATGGAGCGAGGATCCGGCGGTTCTGGAGCAGTGGAACATCCCCCGAAAGATGCTGTTCGATCTGCAGATGCCGGGAACCATCTTGGGCTCTGTGACGCGAGAGGCCGCCGAGGCGTCGGGCATCCCCCAAGGGATCCCCGTGGTCGCCACCGCGAACGACAAGGCGGTCGAGGCCCTGGGTTCTGGATCCCTCGACGAGAAGACGGCGCTCATCTCCCTGGGCACCTATATCGCCGCGATGGTGCATGGGCGGGAGAACCTCAAGACAGCCAGCCAGTTCTGGACGAATTTCGCCTCGATCCCCGGCAAGTACCTCTACGAGAGTCACGGCATACGTCGGGGAATGTGGACGATCAGTTGGTTCACGGATCTTCTCGGCGAGGGTGTCGCCGAAAAGGCCGAGTCCCTGGGGCTTTCCCCCGAGCAGTACCTCGAACGTGACGCGGAGGGGGTCCCGGCGGGCAGCGACGGTCTGATGACCGTCCTGGACTGGCTTGCACCAAACGACCGTCCGTTCCGCAAGGGCGTGATGATCGGGTTCGATGCTCGTCACACCAGAGCTCACATCTATCGATCGATCCTCGAGGCGATCGCCTTGACGATGAAGAACCGGGTCGACGCGATGTGCGCGGAGCTCGGGATCTCCCTGGATTCCATCGTCATCTCGGGGGGCGGCGCAAGCAGCCCCCTGTTCATGCGCATCTTCGCGGATGTGTTCGGGATCCCCTCGTCGAGGACCGTGGGAAGCGGCGGGGCGAGCCTCGGTGCGGCCATCTGCGCGGCGGTGGCGACGGGCGTCTACCCGGACTTCGAGACCGCCGTGGGTAGGATGACCAAGAGCCGCGAGTCGTTCGCACCGGACCCGGCGAACGCAGACGTGTACCGGCGGATGAATGCGGCCGTCTACCAGACCATACGTGACGCCACGGATGAGATCCTCGAACGGACCTATCCGATCTTCCACTGACGCCGACGCAAAACGCGAACACACAAAGGATCGCCATCATGCACTTGAGCAGAGAGGCCATCGTCGAAGGCGTGCAGCGCATCGTGGGACCAGAGGACGTCATCACCGACGAAGAAGTCCTCAGGGAGAGCAGCCACGATCGCTTCCGGCTGTACGAGGACGTTCATGGTGTCTATACGCAGCCGATCCCGGCCGCGGTGGCGATGGCACGGAGCACCCAGCAGGTGGCCGAGGTCCTGACATTCGCCAACGAACACGGCATCAACGTCGTTCCTCGAACGGGGCGTACGGCGACTGAGGGCGGTCTTGAGACTGCGGTAGCCGACTCGATCGTTCTCGATGGCTCGGCAATGAACCAGATCATCGAGATCGATACCTACAATATGCAAGCCACCTGCCAGTGCGGTGTTCCGCTCCAGGTGTTGGAAGACCGCTTGCGGGAGCAGGGGTGCACTACCGGACACTCTCCCCAGTCGAAGCCCGTGGCCCAGATGGGCGGCCTCGTGGCCACCCGAAGCATCGGTCAGTTCTCCACCCTGTACGGCGGTATCGAGGACATGGTTGTCGGCCTCGAGGCCGTGTTCCCCGATGGTACCGTGACCCGGATTAAGAACGTCCCCCGTCGGGCGGCAGGCCCCGACATCCGCCACGTCATCATCGGCAACGAGGGGGCCCTGTGCTACATCACCGAGGTCACGGTGAAACTCTTCCCCTACCTGCCTCAGAACAACGTGTTCCTGGGCTACACCCTGGAGAGCATGAAGACCGGTTTCGAGATCCTTCGCGAGGTCATGGTGAACGGCTACCGGCCTTCGGTGGCGCGTGTCTATGATCCCGCCGACGCTGCCTTCCACTTCTCCCACTTTGCCGAGGAGGATCAGTGCGTACTGCTCTTCATGGCCGAAGGGCCGGCCGGCATCGCCAAGGCGACGGCCGAGGGTATCGAGGCCATCGTCGCGAGACACCAGGAGTGCCGAAAGGTCGACAGCGAGTTCATCGCCACCTGGTTCAACGACCTGAACTGGGGCCCCGACAAGATCGCCCAGGAACGCGAGGAGATCAGGCAGACCAGCAACATCTGCCGTACGACCGAGATCTCGAGCGACTGGGGCTGCATCAACGAGATCTACGAGAACGCCCTGCGTCGCGTCGTGAACGAGATACCGGACATCACGATGGCGGGCGGGCATTCCTCCCACAGCTACATCAACGGCACCAACATGTACTTCGTCTACTTCTACAACGTCGTCGACTGTGAGCCGGAGGAGGAGGCCACCAAGTACCACACGCCCATCAACCGGATCATCTGTGAGGAGACACTCCTGCTGGGCGGTTCGATCGTCCACCACCATGGGCTGGGGAAGGCACGGACCCCGTGGGTCAAGGATGAGTATGGCTCCTCGTACTACATCCTCGAAACGCTGAAGCGAGCCTTCGATCCAAACGGCATCATGAACAAAGGGACGATCATCCCCAAGTGAGCGCCATGAGGATCCTGGTGTGCTTCAAGGTGACCCCCGATTTCGAGGCGCTTCGGGAGGCGGATTGGGTCGCGGGAGCGGCGCATGGCGTGGAAACCCGCTACGTCCGCCGCATCCTCAACTGTTTCGACGAGAGTGCCCTGGAAATGGCACTGCGCTTGTCTGATACGCTGGCCGGTCGTGGAGTCACGGTGGGCCTTGGCGCGCTTTCCGTCGGCGGCAGGGAGGCCGAGCCGTATCTGAAGACGCTGCACGCGCTGGGATACGAGCGGGCGGCCCGAGTGCACTCGGAGGCCAGCCTGGATTTCGCCCCCGCCGTCATCGCAGCGCTCATTGCGGGCTATGTGCGGCGGGTGGATCACAGCGATCTGGTGATGCTCGGCTGCCGCAGCGGCCCCGGAGACAGCGGGACAGTCCCCTTCCTGGTCGCCGAGACATTGGGGTGGCCGTGCTTGACGCAGGTGATCGAGGTCGAGCCGCTGCCTGATGATCGTGTGCGGGTGGCCTGCATGGTCGATGACGGAATCCTGCGCGTGACGCTCCGACTTCCCTGCGTGCTGGCCGTGGGCAATGCGGTCGTGTCGCACCTGCGAGTGCCGACTCTGACGGATCGACTCGCCCGAAGGAACAAGCGCATCGACGTCTTTCGGGCCGCTGATCTGGGTGTCGACATCGCCGCGGAGCTCCGCCGCGAGACTTGTGTCTTGGCGGGGCTTGAGGGGATCCACCGTGCTCGCCAGGGCGTCATCATCGGCGGGGCAACACCGCGCGAAAAGGCGCGGGTGCTTTTCGATTCACATCTCAAGAGCATGATCGAGAAGCTATGAGATTCGCGGCGATCCTGGATGGAACGATCGGCACTGCTCCGCAACAGGCCCGGGCCTTGGGTGACTTTCTTCGCGAAGGCCTGATCGGCGATCTGGTCGGGGAGACCCTGGTTGTCTACCACGACGAACGCGACAAGCAGCGGCTTGTGGAGCTATCGCCGACCCGCGATGTTCGGCTTATCAAAACGCCAGCGCGGCGGCCTGACCGGATGGTCGAGATCCTCACGGCGGTGGCACGAGGCGAAGGGATCCCACTCTTTCTCTTTGCCGGGGGCTCTGCGGGAACGGAGCTGGCCACGCGCCTGGCCTGCCGCACCAACGGCGCCGTCTTGACGGATGCGCTGAGCATCGAGGTGGGGCCGGAACGACTTCTTTGCCGGAAGAACGTCTATTCCAATCACATGGTGGGGCGTTTCGAGCTCTCTGCGCGTCCCCGGTGCGTCACTATCGACGCCTGCTGGAAAGACGGACGGAGCCCCACCAGTCTCGAGCACCACGTCCTGTCCGACACGGACGAGACAGGCGGGATAGGCACGACGCCGTTCGAGGACCTTGAGCTCGTCGACCCGCCTTCGACCGGGGATCTCGCGGAAAGCCGGTTCCTGGTGGTGGCGGGATACGGGGCCGGGAACCGCGAGGGGGTAGAGCGGATCGCGGAGGCGGCCCGGCGGATGGGAGCCAGCTTCGGCGTGAGTCGCCCCGTCGCCATGAACGCCTGGGCCGCCATGGATCGGCTCATCGGCGTCTCGGGGACACGTACCGCTCCTGCATTGTGCATCGTCGTGGGGGCCTCCGGAGCGCCGGCTCTTCATTGGGGCATCGAGAAGGCGGCGTTCATCGTGGCGATCGACCTGGACGAGCGGGCCCCGATCGTCAGGAACGCGGACGCAGCGGTCCTCGACGATGGCGTGGTCATCGTCGAGGAGCTGGCGGAGATCATCGCCGCGGAAGTCTCGAGGTAGGCCACGGGTCCGGACTGGACGAAGAGCGTCTGGCCGGGCTACACCTCGATCGGGGCGGTGGGCTCCGTCGCGGCCTGGAGCTGGAGCAGCTCGCCCGGCGGGATGTGGCACTTGTACGTATGCCCCGTGACCGCCTCCTGGAGCGGCGGTTCCTGCTCCACGCAGATGTCACCGAGGAAGCGATGGCACCGCGTGTGGAAGCGGCAGCCCGAAGGGGGCTCGCTGAGGCTGGGCATGCTGCCGCGCAGCGGGATGCGCTGATGCGAGTCGTCGAAGTCGAGCGTCGGGATCGACGACAGCAGAGCCTCGGTGTAGGGATGGTGCGGCGGGTTGAAGACCTCTTCGGCGGAGCCGACCTCGATGAGCTCCGCCAGGTACATCACGCCGATCCGGTCGGAGACGTAACGGACGACGGCGAGGTCATGGGAGATGAAGATGTACGACACTGACTCGCTGGCCTGCAGCTCGACGAGCAGGTTGAGGATGCTCGCCTGGACAGAGACGTCGAGAGCCGAAGCCGGCTCGTCGCAGACGACCATGGTGGGGTCGCCGGCGAAGGCGCGCGCGATGGCGATGCGCTGCTTCTGGCCGCCTGAGAGGTCGTTGGGCTTCTGCAGCAAGAAGCGCGGTTCGACGCGGACGTCGGCGGCGAGCTCGTCGACCTTGGCGCGCGCCGCACTACTGCTGAGCCCGCCGAGCTTGCGCACGGCGCGCGTGAGGATGCCGCGCGTGCTCCAGGCGGGGTTCAGCGTCGAATCCGGGTTCTGGAAGACCATCTGGATGGCGCGCAGGGCGGCCTGCGAGCGCCGGCCCGCAGTCGGCTTGAGGCGCTTGCCCTCGAACGAGATCACGCCCGAATCCGCGGCGATGAGGCCGGTGACGCATTTGGCCAGGGTCGTCTTGCCGCTGCCCGACTCGCCGACGAGGCCAAAGGTCTCGCCGCGGTTGATCTTCAGCGAGACGTCGTGCACGGCCACGAGCCTCTTGCGGCCGTCGCGGAACGAGCGGCGCACTGTGTCCATCTCGAGCACGTCGCTGCTGGAACGCGCCGCGGCAGCGGCGTCGGGGGCGCTGAGCACCGGCGTGGTCGCCGGCATCTCGGGCACCTCCGCCGAGAAGTAGCAGCGCGCGTGGCGGGCCGCCTCACCGACGGGGTTGGCGTGGTGCGGCGAGAAGGCCAGGGGATCCGCCGGCGCGGCTTCTGCTTCGGCCCGGGCGTGGGCCGCCGCGTCGCTGGGCCACGCCAGCAGGTCGGGCTCGCGGCGCAGGCACACGGGCTTGACCATGGGGCAACGGTCGGCGTAGATGCAGCCCGGCTTGCGCTCTCCAAGGGCCGGCAGCGTGCCGGGGATGGTCTGCAGGGCAGCGTCCGTCTTGTTCATCCCGAAGCGCGGCACGCAGCGCAGGAGCCCCATGGTATAAGGGTGCCGCGGGTCGGTGAAGATCTCGCGGGCGGGGCCTTCTTCGACGAGGCGTCCCGCGTAGAGCACGCCGACCCGGTTGCAGAGGCGGGCGACCAGGCCGAGGTTGTGGGTGATGAGCAAGATCGCCGCGTTGATGCGCCCGCGCAGCTCCTCGATGAGGTCGAGGATCTCGGCCTCCACCGTGGCGTCGAGGCCGGTGGTGGGCTCGTCGAGGATGAGCAGACGCGGGTTCGAGGCCAGCGCCATGGCGATGACGACGCGCTGCTGCTGGCCGCCGGAAAGCTCGAAGGGATAGCGGCGCATCGTGGCGTCGGGGTCCGGCAGGGCCACGCGGCGCAAGGCCTCGCGGGCGCGCACGCGCGCCTCGGCCTTGGAGAGGCCCTCGTGATAGCGGAAAATCTCACAGATCTGGTCGCCGATGCGCATCGCCGGACTGAGGGCGGCGGCCGGGTCCTGATAGACCATGGCAACGGCCTCGCCGCGCCACTTGCGCAAGGCCTCCTCGCTCAGCTTGCTGACGTCCTGGCCGTCGACCAATACGCTGCCGCGGTCGACGGTGCCGTTCGACGCGAGGTAGCGCAGCACGGCCATGGCCAGCGTGGTCTTGCCGCAGCCGGACTCGCCGACGAGGCCGTAGGCCTCACCTGCCTCGATGCGCAGCGTGATCCCTCTGAGCACGGGCAGGTCGCGCCCGCGCCGGTGAAACGTGACCTCGAGGTCGCGCACGTCGACGGCGGCAGGCGCCGCCTCGTCGGTCCGCCCGACGTCTTGCGCAGAGGCGTCGCTCATTTCGAGAGCACCCTCCCCAGCCCGTCGGTGATGAGGTTCACGCCGACCACGAGCGAGGCGAGGGCGACGGCCGGGAAGATCACCGTCCACCAGGCGAGCTGCACGAACAGGCGCTCGGAGGAGATGGTGAGGCCCCAGTCCGGCGACGGCGGCTGCAGCCCGAAGCCGAGGAACGACAACGTCGCTGCAGTGAAGACGGCGTAGCCGAGGCGCACCGTGCCCTCGACGATGATCGGCGCCGTGATGTTGGGCAGGATCTCGCCGGCCATGACGAACCAGGAGCGCTCGCCGCGCAGCCGTGAGGCCATGACGTACTCGTGCTCGCGCTCACGGAGCACGGCGGAGCGCACCGTGCGTGAGACGAGCGGCGTGAAGAGGACGCCGATGACGATGATGACGATGGCCACTGACCTGCCGAGAAGTGAAAGTATGAGAATCGACGTGATCACGACGGGCAGCGCCAGGAGCACGTCGACGAGGCGCATGATGACCTCGTCGGTGATGCCCCGGTAGAAGCCCGAGATCAGGCCGATGACGGTGCCCCAGAGCAGTGCCAGCAGTGTAGCGATCGGAGCGATCACGAGCACCGATCGGGCCCCGGCGAGCGTGCGGGCGAGCACGTCGCGGCCGAGGTCGTCGGTGCCGAGCCAGTGGGCTGAGCTGGGCGCCTGCAGCGTCGACATCGGGTTGACGTCAAAGGGGCTCTGCGTGAGATGCATCGAGAAGAGCGCCATGAGGACCCAGAAGACCACGATGCCGCTGCCGATCATAAACGTCGGGCTGCGGAGCAACGAGCGCATGACATAGCGCCGTTGCCGCCGCTGCTCGAGGAGGGATGCGGTATTGGCGCGGATCTCTGCGGCCGTCCTGCCTGCGATTTCTTCTGCCACGTTCGCCTCAGCCTCTCTGCCGCACGCGCGGATCGAGCAGCGCGACGATCACATCGGCGGTCAGGTTCGACAGCATGTAGATAACAGCAACGATCAGTACACCCGCCTCGAGGATCAACACGTCGTGAGAGGTGGCTGCGTCGACGAGGAGCTTGCCGAGGCCGGGGTACCCGAAGAGCGTCTCGACCACGACCAGGCCACCAACCAGCCAACCGATCTGGCCACCGATGACCGTCACTGTCGGCACCATGGCGTTACGAAGCACGTGGCCGAAGATGACCCGTCGCCGCGGGAGGCCCTTGAGCACGGCCGTACGGATGTACGGCCTTGCCAGGACCTCGACCGTGCCCACTCGCGCCATGCGCGCGATGTAGCCGAGTTCGATGAACATCAGCGGGATGGCCGGGAGGATCAGGTAGTAGAGCCGGGTGAAGATGTTCGAACCCGGCGGCGCCAGCGCGGTCACGGGCAGCCACTTGAGCGTGACCGCGAAAATGACGAGCAGGATGACGCCGCTCACGAACTCGGGGATCACCGTGAGCGAAAGCGTGGAGATGGTGATGCTCCGGTCGAGCAGACCGTCCTTCCGTAACCCCGCGACCACCCCCAGAAGGATGGCGAGCGGGATGATGACGACCAGCGCCAGCGCCGCCAGGAGCAGCGAGTTGCTGAAAGCCTGCATTACCATCGGGAACACCCGCTGCTGCAGGACCGGCGACTCGCCCCAGTTGCCAGTGATGAAATGGCCGGCCCAGCTGAGGTAGCGCTGTGCGATGGGCTGGTCGGCGCCGAGCTTATGGTTCAGCGCCGTCACCTGCGCCGGCGTGGCGTAGGGGCCGAGGATGGTGCGGCCGAGATCGCCCGGCAGGATCTGACTGAGCGCGAAGATCAACAGCGACACCAAGATCAGTGTCGGCACCATCAGAAGCAGGCGTCGGATGATCAGCCGCGTCATGGTCGGGCGTCTGTGTAGGAGGGTTCGGCCTGTCTAGGCGAGGTAGGCCTTGCTCAGGTCGAGGTAGATGTTGATGCCGCCGACGTCGTACAGGTTCTTGGCGCGCGCGGAGAGCTGCGTGATCCAGAACGCGGCGAGGAGCGGCGTCTCGTCGTTCTCGATGGTCGCCATCTTCGTGGCGACCGCGAGGCGGCTGGCTTCGTCGACGGTCGCCGAGTACTGCGCGGCGAGTTTGTCATAGGGCGGATCGGCAAAGTGCGATGAGTTCCACACGCTGGTGGACAGCAGCATCCCGTTGACGAACTGGACGGGGGTAGGCCGCGGCGCCCAGTCGGTGATGCCCATCGGCACCTGCAGCCAGACCTGGTTGGCGCCCTTGCCGGAGTAGTACTGGGCGTAGGGAATCAGGTCGACGTTGACCTTGATGCCTGCGGGCGCGCACTGCGCCTTGATAAGGGTCGCATATTGCGGCACCTCAAGGTAGTTCTCCGTAGTCAACGTGATCGTGAGGCCATTCGGGTGCCCCGCGTCCGAAAGAAGCTGCTTCGCCTTGGTGTAGTCCTGCGCGCGCTGTGGCAGCTTCGGCGAGGTGGGGAAGACGCTCGAGAAGACGGTGTCGTTGCCGATGGTGCCCCTGCCGCCGAAGAGCGCCTGGAGGAGGGCCGGGCGGTCCAGGCAGTACGCGACGGCCTGACGGACCCGCTTGTCGGTGAAGGGATCCTTGTCGACACGCATCGCGACCTCGCGGAAGCCCGTCCCCGGAACCTCGGCGATGTTCAGTTTGGGATCCTTGAAGAGCGCCTGCGAACCTTGGAAGGGGGTCTGGCACTGCATGTCCACGGCGCCGGCCTGCAGCTGCAGCACGGCGGCCGCGTCGTCGGCGGCGAATTTGAACTCCACGCTGTCGAGATACGGAAAACCCTTGTCCTTCTGCCAGTAATTCGGGTTCTTCGTGAACATCGCGCCTTGCTTCGGGGTGTACTGCTTCAGCATGAAAGCACCCGTGCCGACAGGGGTCTGGGGGAACTTACCGCCGTAGTTGCGCGGCAGGATGACGGCGTTGTAGTTCGACGATGACACGAGGACCGGGAAATCGGCGACCGGCTTGTCGAGGTGGAACGCCACGGTGGCGTCGTCGACCTTCTGCGTGCCGCCGGGCGACAGGATGCCTCCGAGAACGCTCAGGGCCGCCGATCCGCTGTTGGGGTCGACCAGACGCTCGAAGGTCTTGACCACGTCGTCGGCGCCGAAGGGGCTGCCCTCGTTGAATGTGACGCCCTGGCGCAGCTTGAAGGTCCAGACCTTGGCGGAGGTGTCGGAGGACCAGCTCTCGGCGAGGACCGGCCGCAGGGTCATGTCGTTCTCGACCCAGCTCAGGTACTCGCAGACCTGCTGGACCATCACGGCGCCGCCCACGTCATACATGGTGACCGGGTCGAGAGCGGTCAGCGAGTCGGGGCAGCTGACCCTCAACGTGCCGCCGGCCTTGGGCGCCGGCTGGCCGCTACCGCTAGCCGCCGGTGACGAGGAGCTGGAGCTGGAACCGCCGCACGCGGCGAGGAGCGAGCCGGCGGCGGTGGCCGACAGACCGAACACGGAAGCGCGGACCAGGAGCTGGCGCCGCGTCATGTGCCCCTTGTTGACCTGCTCGATGAGGTGGTGTGCGTAGTCCCTACGGTACTGATCGTCAGTCATGTTCGCTACTCCCCCTTGGCGTAGGCCTGCGAAACGACGTGGGCGGCCGCGGCGCCCCGCGCCGCCACACCGCCCCTCATTACATTTAGGGAACCATACAACCTCTGCCGCAAGATGGCAATAGAGATTGACCGGTTAATTAGCACCCTGCCAATGCGGTTTCGCAGGAATATTCTGTACGGTGACCGTTCATCAGCACGAAATTGGGTGAAGGGGCGGGCAGCTGACACATGTGCGACTCGGCACCACGTCGAGCTGCGGCTTGGCCATGCGGGCCACCGCGAGGCGGCGCCGGCGAGTCCGTCCCGACCGGTCCGCCGGGGAGAGGCCTCTCGTCTCAGCCCTCCGGAGAGGGTGGGCTCAGGACGAAGTTGCCGACATGCCTCTTCTCGAGGAACTCGCCCTGCGCGTCGGCGGTCCTCTCGAGCGGATACGTCTTGGCGACGAGCGGCCGCACCTCTCCTGCGGCAATGGCGGAGATGAGGGTCGGGAACACGGGCTCGTTCCACGCCGTGCAGCCGATCAAGGTCAGGTCCTTGAGGTAGAAGGTGCGTTTGTCGAGCGTCACGATCGGGCCGCCGATGGCGCCCGGACGAGACGTACCGGCCGCCCCTCTTCAGCACGTCCAGAAGGCCGCCGAAGGCCGGTCCCGCCACGTTGTCGACGATGACGTCGACCGAGCGCTCGCCGAGGGCGACGACGATATCGTCGTCGCGGTCGATGACGCGGTCCGCCCCGATGGCCCGCACCTGTTCGGTCTGCGCACGCCCCGCGACCGCCGTCACGGCGGCGCCACGCCGCTTTGCGAGTTGCACGACGGCCGAACCGACGCCACCCGATGCGCCGGTGACGACCACGTGCTCAGCGCCGGTCACACCCGCGCGGTGCAGCATGTTCTCGGCCGTCCCGTAGGCACACGGGATCGCGCCCAGCTCCGCGTCACCGAGCGCGCACTCCACTGCGAAGACCTCCGCGGCCGGCACTTTCACGAACTGCGCGAAGGCGCCGTCGAAATCGGAGGCCATCCAGATGGTCTTCATCGACCCGAAGCCCAGCGGACGCATGCAGGGCCGTACCAGGACGCGACGGCCGATCATGCTTTCATCGTCGCCGGGCACGACCTCCACGACGCGCCCGCAACAATCCGTGCCCTGGATGAGGGGAAACGGCGTCGCCGCGCTCCAGCCTCCGTCGTCCTTGGCGACCGCTGCCCTTTCTTCGGCCTCCGCGGCGTTCTGCGTACTGGCGGTGACGCTCGAGGAGTACCAGCGGAGGCGCGTGTTGA
>Ga0209913_1000814_pt1 | contig 22136 bp, 17 predicted proteins | sample PersoiDNA2013203_FD_185805 | JGI IMG/M metagenome (GOLD analysis project Ga0209913, IMG submission 185805) | Permafrost soil microbial communities from the Arctic, to analyse light accelerated degradation of dissolved organic matter (DOM) -... | ecosystem: Environmental > Terrestrial > Soil >... | reverse complement strand
TAGGAGTGCTCGTAGTGAATGAAAGCGCTTCTCAAATAGGCTTGCGTCATTGGATTTGGCGGGCATTTATGCACAGTGCATTAATCCCGTTGGTCTTGGTGGAGACGATTCTGATTACTTGTTACTTGCTGACCAATCAGGCGATCCGTGTATCCCAGATCGATTATTTGGAACACAGTGCAATTGAAAGCCTCGGCGCAACCGCCGACCAGCACACCAGAATCATTCAGGATCAATTAACCCACATCGCCGATGTCACTCGGCTATTTGCGGACATGACGGCTAACGCACTTCGTGCCGCTTCAACACCCTTGAGTGAAACATTAAGTACCTCGGTTGATGGGGCTCTTTTCAGTGGAAAAGACTTGGGAGGCGCGGCGTCTTTCTATTCGGCGGTCACGCCTGCTGCGCAACAGAACCTGAGTAAAGTGCAGAAGTTATCCAGTCTCGACCCATTGATGCGTGCGATAAACGATCATGAGTCGATGGTGGCCAGTGTTTATTTCAATGCATGGGACAGTTACAACCGGATTTATCCGTGGATTCGTGGGGATGAACAATATCCGCATGATATGCAGATACCCAGTTATAACTTTTATTATCTGGCCGATGCCGAACATAACCCGCAGCGCGGGGTTCGCTGGACTGATGTATACCTCGATCCGGCGGGTCATGGCTTGATGATGTCTGCGATCGCGCCGGTTTATGAGCGCAACTTTCTCGAAGGCGTGGTCGGGTTGGATATCACCGTGGGCGACCTGCTCAAAGAAATTTCCACGCTTAAGGTGCCGTGGGGCGGGTACTTGATGCTCGTCGGCGCGGATATGAAGATCATGGTGTTACCGCCCGAAGCCGAACATGATTTTGATAAAGGCAACTGGAGTCGTTCGGGGTCGAATGCCACGAATGAAGGTGAGGTCAACCCTACGGGTCAAAATTTAACCGACGCAGTGAACACCCGGGAGTTGCTCGCCGCTGTCGCCTTGCATAGCCGTGGCAACGCCGAAGTCGTGCTCAACGGGCGCACACACTTTGTCGCGTGGGCCGAAGTAAAACCCGCGGGTTGGCGATTGCTGGCGGTCGCTGATGAAGAGGACGTCATGGCGGCCACGAACAGCCTGGCACTTCATTACCGCAACATCGGCTATTTGATGATTGCCGGGCTGGTGATGTTTTACCTCGCGTTCTTCAGTTACATGTGGATTCGTGCGCGTAAATTGAGCCATAGCCTGCGGCGGCCGATCCGCGATATCAGAGACATGCTGCAGCAAATTGGTAACGGCCAGTTGCTCCCGCAGCGCGCACGATCGACCATTCGCGAGCTGGATGAGATGGCGGGCAACGTGCTTTCAATGGGCGCTCAACTGTCATCCAGTGAAGCACGGCGCAACGCGGCTCAGAATCGCCTCAATCTGGTCGTTGAAAGCATCACCGCCGGGCTCTGGGAATACCGCCTGGATACCGACTGCCTGTCGTTGAGCGAAGCGTTCTGCAAGCGTTTCGGCGTACCGGCGTCTCAACTGGAGCGCGTCCGTTTTTACGATCACGTCGACGCCGAGGATGTGCAGGCCCTTGATCAGGCACTTAGCGCGTTGCGGGCAGGCACGGCGTCGGTGATCGACCTGGAGTTACGTTTATTGCGGCCCGATGGCTCGCCGATCTGGTTTCTGTGTCGAGGGCGCCTGATTGATGCCCCCGACACACGCATACGTTTGTCTGCGGGTACGTTTGTCGATATCGACACGCTTAAACAGGTTGAAGAGGATTTGCGCCGGCGCACCCTTGAAGCGCAAGGGGCGAGCAAGGCGAAGTCGCGTTTTATTTCCAGCATGAGCCACGAGTTACGCACACCGCTGAATTCGATTCATGGATTTGCCCAGTTGTTGCGCCTGCAAGTGGCCGATGGACAGGAGGAGGCAAAATCCCTTGATGAGATCCTGGGCGCCAGCCAACACCTGGCCCACCTGGTCGACGATTTACTCGATTGGTCGAGCCTGCAGGCGCAAGCGCCTCGCTTGCAGATGCGTGTCCTGGAGGTCAACGGACTGATGCGCGAATGTGCCGAAATGGTCCGTTCCCAGGCCAAGGCTGCGGGTCTTGATCTTGAGTTGCCGTCGACGAACCCCGCACTGAGTGTCCTCGCCGATGCGAGGCGCCTGCGCCAGATTCTGCTGAACCTGCTGTCCAACGCCATCAAGTACAACCGCCCTCACGGTCGTTTGTTCATGGGGGCTGAACTCCATGGCAATGGGCGCGTGAGGGTGTTTGTCGAAGACGGCGGCGCCGGTATTTCCCCGGCCTTGCAAGGCGTGCTGTTCGAACCGTTCCAGCGTTTGGGCCAGGAAAATACCGCGATCCAAGGCACCGGTATTGGCCTTGCGTTGTGCCGAGAGCTCGCCACGTTGATGAACGGCAGCATGGGGCTCATCAGCGAAACCGGCGTTGGCAGTCGCTTTTGGGTCGATCTGCCACAAGGCATTGCGGCACCCAAGGTCCGCAAGCGTTTGCTGTCGCTGTGTTTCGTGGGGCAGGACGACGAGACGCTGCGCTGTCTTGACGACACGTTGAGGGGCATGGTGGAACTGAGCCACGGAACGCTTTCAGAATGTCTGGAGCAGGTCCGGCGCACCACCGCGCCAGACGTTATGCTGATTGACTGTGACTTACTGGGAAATGACTTGATCGACGCATTGTCCCAGTTACGACGTTTGCCAGGTGGCGATCAAATCCCCCTTATTCTGCTGTGTACCTCACCCCGCATGCTCGCGACGCTGGGGTGCGAATTTCAAGCAGTGCTTAAACAACCGCTGGAGCCCAATGAACTACGCGAACTCATACGCGCGATGATGCAAGTGGAGAGACCGAATGTTTAGTGATATCCCCGCCGACACCCAAATCGTGATTATCGATGATGTTGCTGCGAACCTGCGCTTGCTCGAGTCCAGCTTGAAAGCCTTCGGTTTGCGCCACGTTGTGAGTTTTGCCGATTCGGCCAGCGGTTTGGTTTGGCTCAAGGCGCAACCCTGGGATTTGCTGCTATTGGATCTGGATATGCCCGCGCCTGATGGGTTTGAGATTTTGCGCCAACTCAGCGATCGCGATCGCTCAAGGTCTCCCGTGATTATCTTGACGGCATTGAGCGAACCGCAGAACCGCCGTCTCGGCCTTGAACTGGGGGCCAACGATTATCTGACCAAACCCTTGGATTTGCCCGAGCTGCTATTACGCATACGCAACGCCCTGCGTTTGTCCCACGCAACCCGCCAACGGCAAGACCTGAACCGCGCGCTGGAGCAACGAGTGCATGAGCGTACCTTTCAGTTACAGGACAGTTATTGCGCAATGCTCAGGGCATTGAGTCGCGCGGCCTGCTATCGCGATGACGAAACGGGCGCCCATGTATTACGCATTGGCGAAACCGCAGCCGTGATGGCCAACGCAATCGGTATGCCGCAGCCGTGGTGCGACCTTATTCGATTGGCGGCGCCGATGCATGATTTGGGGAAAATCGGCATTCCTGATCGGATCTTGCATAAGGACGGCCCATTAACGGCGCAGGAGCGTCAGCAGATGATGGACCATCCGCGCATAGGGCATGCAATCCTGCAGGACGCTCACTCCACGGAGCTGACCGAGATGGCGGCGGACATTGCCTATGGTCACCATGAAAAATGGGACGGCAGCGGCTATCCGCAAGGGCTTGCCGGTAAGGACATTCCGCTCTCGGCAAGGATTGTTGCGCTGTGTGATGTCTATGACGCGTTACGTATGGAGCGTCCCTATAAATGTGCCTGGAGCCCTGAACGGGCGCAGGCCTATATCCTTGAACAATCGGGCATGCATTTTGATCCTGAGCTGGTCAGCACAATGGCGCGTTGTTTTGGCTTGATAGAAAAACTCATTGAGGATGACGCCGAGCCGGCTGACGCGCACACGCAACGACAACCCAATGGGGGCGCAGGCCAGCCCCCACCTTAAAAGGTCGCCAGCATGGGCGCGCGGCTCGGGCTCATCGCGGCCAATGCCACCGACGTCGCCGCTGTGCGCGTCTCCACTCCCAACTTCACATACACATGTTCCAGGTGCTTGTTCACCGTCCTTGGGCTCAACCCCAAGATATCGCCAATATCCCGATTGGTCTTGCCGCACGCTACCCAGCGCAGCACCTCGACCTCGCGCTCGGTCAACTGAAACCGCGCCGACAACAGCTTGTGCGCCGGCTCATCCTCCAGGGTCAACACACTCGGCTGCGTCGCCGCCCGCGCTGACAGCAGGATGCGCGAGGTGCGTAAATGCGCCGCCACCCGCGCCAAGACTTCATCGGTCTGGATCGGTTTGGTCACATAGTCGCTGCCGCCCACCTCGAAGCCCTGCACCACATGCTTGCTGTCGGTCAGCCCGGTCATGAACACCACCGGGATATCAGCGCTGGCCGGTAGCGCCTTGAGCCGGCGGCAGGTTTCGAAACCGTCCAGGCCCGGCATCATCGCGTCCAGCAGGATCAGGTCCGGGCGCCGGCGTTGCACGCGGTTCAGCGCGCTGAGACCGTCGAGGGCCACCAGCACCATGTAGCCGGCGTCGTCGAGGGCGTCGGAGAGCATGGCCAGGTTGTCCGGGGCATCGTCGACGATCAGTACCACGCCGGGTTCGGTGCTACGGGTGAGTACATTCATCTTCGGCCTCCTTGAGGGTTCGGTTGAGTTCATCCAGGCGGAAACCCTTGAGCAACCCGCGCACTTTGGTGATGAACGGTGCGGCGTCCGGGCGGTGTTCGAGGATCGTGTCGAGCTTTTCGTGCAGGCCCCGCACATAGCCGATCGCGCTGAGTTCGGCGAGCGCGGCGAGGTCATCGGCGCTCGGCAGCACGCTCGGCGGTGGTGGCGCGACGAAGGTTTTGGTACGCCGCAGCCATTGCAGGCCGAGGTGTTGTTGCAGGCGCCCGAGCAGTTCCGGGGTGCGCACCGGCTTGGCCAGGTAGTCGTTGCAGGCGGCGGCGATGCTGCGTTCGCGGTCGTCGGTAAAGGCGTTGGCCGAGATCACGATGATCGGCGCGGTGGACAGCGCATTGCGCCGGATCAACCGGCTGGTTTCCAGGCCATCCAGGGTCGGCATCGACAGGTCCATCAGGATCAGGTCCGGCGCCAGCAGCGCGACCTGGCGAATCGCATCCTGGCCATTACTCGCCTGGATCACCTCAAAGCCCAGCGGTGTGAGCATGCCGCTGAGCACCTTGCGGTGGTCCACATGGTCGTCCACCACCAGAATGCGTCGGCGTGCGCCCTGGTAGCCGATGATGTCGTGTTCCACATGCACCACCGCCTGCGGTGCGCGCACCTGGGACAGGAACAAGCGCACCTGGAAGCAGGTGCCCTTGTCCAGCTCGCTGGTGACGCGCAACTCGCCGCCCATCAGCGAGGTGAGCATGCGCGTGATGGTCAGCCCCAGGCCGACGCCCTTGTCCTGGCGCATCAGGTCGCCGCGCTCGAACGGTTGGAAGATCCGCTCGATCTGCCCGGGGTCGATGCCGATGCCGGTGTCGATGATTTCAAAATTGGCGGTCTCGCGCATGTAGCTGACCCGCAGGCACACCTCGCCGCTGTCGGTGAAGTTCACCGCGTTGCCGAGCAGGTTGATCAGGATCTGGCGCACGCGCTTTTCATCACCGCGCACCACGGCGGGGATCTTGCCGACGCAATCCAGGCGAAAGCGCAGGCCCTTGTCCTGGGCCTGGGGAGTGAACATCTGCTCCAGGTCGTGGATCAGTTCGGGGAAGGGGATTTCGGTGAGTTCCAGGCGCAACTTGCCGGCCTCGATCTTGGCCACGTCGAGCAGGCCGTCGATCAGCGACAGCAGGTGCGAGCCGCTGCGCAGGATGGTTGCCAGCGCGTCCTGGTGCTGCTCGGGCATGGCGCTGTCGCGTTGCAGAATCTGGGTGAAACCGAGGATGCTGTTCAGCGGTGTGCGTAACTCGTGGGACAACCCGGTGACGTAGCGGCTCTTGGCGGCGTTGGCGGCTTCCGAGGCTTCCTTGGCCTGTTGCAGGGCCTGGTCGGTGAGGCTGTGGGCGTCGATTTCCTGCATCAACAGCAGGGTCTGGCGGTCGGATTCTTGCTGGGCGACGCGGCGGCTTTCACGGGTCAGCACCACCCACCAGGCGAGCACGGCGGCCAGCACCGACAGGGTGAGGAAGGCTTTGAAGAACGCTTGGTACAGGGTTTGCGAATGCGGTAAACCCTGGGCCGCCTGTACGTAGATCAGGGCCAGGGCGCCGGCGAGCAGCAGCACCAGGACCAGTAACAGCCCCAGGTAATGGGCCAGCCGCGTATGCAGGCGCGGCATCAGGCTGTTGGGCAGCAACCAGCGCAGTACGCCTTCGAACTGGCTGACCAGTCGCGCATGGGGTTTGCAGCGGTCACCGCAGCGCGCATCCAATGAACAACACAACGAGCAAATGGGCGTGCTATAGGCCGGGCAGAACGCCATGTCCGCCGTCTCGAACGGGTTGCTGCACAGCCCGCAGACCGCATGGGTGGCCGGTGCCACCGGGTGAATCAGGCGTGCGTCGCTGGTGCGCGCGATGTAGTACTTGCCCTGGGTCAGCCAGGCCAACAGCGGCGCCATCACCAGCGCCGTGCCGAGGGCGACAAAGGGCGGCGCGGCCTGGGCTAGGGCGCCAAACAGGCCGAAGTGGGCGAGGATCGACAGCAACGACGCAATCAGCATCGAGCCGACGCCCACCGGATTGATGTCGTAGAGGTGCGCGCGTTTGAACTCGATGTGTTTGGGCGACAGGCCCAGGGGCTTGTTGATCACCAGGTCGGCCACCAACGTGCCAATCCAGGCAATCGCAATATTGGCGTACAGCCCCAGCACCTGGTCGATCACATCGAACACGCCCAGCTCCATCAGCATCAACGCAATGGCCACGTTGAACACCAGCCACACCACCCGCCCTGGGTGGCTGTGAGTGACGCGGGCGAAGAAGTTCGACCAGGCCAGGGAGCCGGCATAGGCGTTGGTCAGGTTGATTTTCATCTGTGAGATGAACACAAACAGCACCATGGCGCCGAGGGCCCACTCCGGCGAGCTGAACACATAGCGGAAGGCGACCAGGTACATCTGGGTCGGCTCGGCGGCGCGCTCCATGGGGATTTCATGTTGCAGGGCAAGGAACGCCAGGAACGCGCCGCCAAACATCTTCAACGCGCCGGGGATAATCCAGCCCGGGCCGGAGCAGAGCAGGGCGGCCCACCAGCGCTTGCGGTTGGCGGCGGTCTTTTCCGGGAGAAAGCGCAGGTAGTCCACTTGCTCGCCGATCTGCGTCACCAGCGACAGCGCCACGGTACAGGCGGCGCAGAACGCCAGCAGGTTGAAACCGCCGCCGTCGCCGCTGCGTCCGACGAAGCTGGTCCAGTCGCTGAAGGCGTCAGGGTTTTTCCACCACACAAAACCATAGGGCAGCACCAGCAACAGCAGCCACAGCGGTTGTGTCCACAGTTGCAAGCGACTGATCAGCGTGACGCCGTAGGCCACCAGCGGAATCACCAGCAGCGAGCAGATCACATAGGCGAAAGCCAGCGGGATATGGAAATACAACTCCAGCGCCAACGCCATGATCGCCGCTTCCAGGGCGAAGAACAGGAAGGTGAAGCTGGCGTAGATCAGTGAAGTGATGGTCGAGCCGATATAGCCAAAGCCGGCGCCACGGGTCAGCAAGTCCATGTCCACGCCATAGCGGGCGGCGTAATAGCTGATGGGCAGGCCGGTGAGGAAGATCACCAGGCTGATGGCCAGGATCGCCCAAAAGGTATTGGTGAAGCCGTAACTCAGCGCCAACACGCCGCCAATCGCCTCCAGCGCCAGGAACGACACTGCGCCCAGGGCCGTGTTGGCGATGCGCAGCTCCGACCATTTGCGAAAGGATTTGGGCGTGTAGCGCAGGGCGTAGTCTTCCATGGTCTCGTCGGCGACCCAGGAGTTGTAGTCGCGGCGGATCTTGACGATGCGCTGGGTGCCGGGAGGGGATTGCACGGTGGGGAGGCTCCGCAGAGTGGACGAAGGGAGTGAGCAAGTTCCATGCCCTCGACTGCGCTGAGATCCAAATGTGGGAGGGAGCTTGCTCCCGATGGCGGTGGGTCAGTAGCCAATCAGTCGACTGGCCCACCGCCATCGGGAGCAAGCCCCCTCCCACATTGGTCAGCGGTGACTGGGCGGACGCGATCCTGCCCTGCATTGGTGCGCAACGGCATACGTCAAATGACGTACTGCGTTACGTCAGGCTGCGTATACCCGCGATGGCCGGCCGCCGCCATGCTGGAGCCCTCATTGCACAGGAGTCGCCCCATGGAACCACGATTGATCCGCTCCACACCGCTGTTGGCCCTGTCGCTGCTGGCGGCCAGCCTGTTCAGCCAGGGCGTGCTGGCCGATAACGAAGGCTTGGCCGTGACGCCCACCGAAGTCACTGTCGGCCAGTTGCACTCGGCCACCGGCACCATGGCGATTTCCGAGACCGGCTCGATCCAGGCCGAACGCCTGGCTATCGAGCAAATCAACGCTTCGGGCGGGATTCTGGGACGGCAGATCAAAGTGATCCAAGAGGACGGCGCCTCTGACTGGCCGACCTTCGCCGAAAAGGCCAAGAAGCTCTTGGTCAACGACAAGGTCGCCGCGGTGTTCGGCTGCTGGACCTCGGCCTCGCGCAAAGCCGTGCTGCCGATCTTCGAGAAAGAAAACGGTCTGCTCTACTACCCGACCTTCTACGAAGGCCTGGAACAGTCGAAAAACGTGATCTACACCGGGCAGGAAGCCACCCAGCAGATCCTCGCCAGCCTCGACTGGATCGCCAAGACCAAAGGCGCCAAGACCTTCTACCTGGTCGGCTCCGATTACATCTGGCCGCGCACGTCGATGAAGATCGCCCGCAAGCACATTGAAAACGTTCTACACGGCAGCGTGGTCGGCGAAGACTACTACCCACTGGGCAACACCCAGTTTGGCTCGCTGATCAACAAGGTCAAGCTGAAAAAGCCTGACGTGGTGTTCGCCGCCGTGGTGGGCGGTTCCAACGTGGCGTTCTACAAACAACTCAACGCGGCGGGCGTGAACGCGTCCAAGCAAACCCTGCTGACCCTGTCGGTCACCGAAGACGAACTGCTCGGCATCGGCGGCGAAAACATGGCCGGCTTCTACGCCTCGATGAAGTACTTCCAGAGCCTGGACAACCCGAACAACAAAGCCTTTGTCGAAGCCTTCAAGGCCAAGTACGGCAAGGATGCGGTGATCGGCGACGTGACCCAGGCGGCCTACCTCGGCCCGTGGCTGTGGAAAGCGGCGGTGGAGAAGGCCGGCAGTTTCGACGTGGATAAAGTCGTCGCCGCCTCCCCGGGCATCGAGCTGAAAACCGCGCCCGAAGGTTATGTGAAGGTCCACGAGAACCACCACCTGTGGAGCAAGTCGCGCATCGGCGAAGTGCTGCCGAACGGCCAGTTCAAGGTGATCTACGAGTCGGATCTGATCGAACCGAACCCGTTTCCGAAGGGTTATCAATAAGCTTCAAGCACACCGATTCAAATGTGGGAGGGGGCTTGCTCCCGATGGCGGTGGCCCAGTCAACTGATTGGCTACTGATACACCGCTATCGGGAGCAAGCCCCCTCCCACACAGAGCAACAGCAGACTGCATTTCATCTCTCTGTAGGAGACCATCATCATGGAATGGCTATCGGAATTTGGAGCCATCGCGGCGATGCAGGGGTTCAACGGCTTGTCCGTGTTCTGCGTGCTGTTGCTGATGGCGTTGGGACTGGCAATCATCTTCGGCCAGATGGGCGTGATCAACATGGCCCACGGTGAATTCCTGACCATCGGCGCCTACACCACCTACGTGTGTTCCAGCCTCACCGCGCACTTTGCGCCGAGCTTTCAACCCTATTACTTTTTCTTCGCCATTGCCCTGTCGTTCCTCGTTGCCGGCGCCGTTGGCTGGTTGGTCGAGTGGGCGATGATCAGTCGCTTGTACAAGCGGCCGCTGGACACGTTGCTGGCGACCTGGGGCCTGTCTTTGGTCATGCAGCAAACCTTCCGCTCGGTGTTCGGCGCCCGCGAAGTCAGTGCCGAGCCACCGGCCTGGCTGATGGGCTCGGTGAACTTCACCGATGCGATTGAAATCCCGCGCAACGGCCTGTTCATGATGGCCCTGACCGTGCTGCTGACGGCGGCGATCTTCCTGATGCTGTACCGCTCGCGTTGGGGCTTGCAGGTGCGCGCCACGGTGCAGAACCGCCTGATGAGCCGCGCGGTCGGGATCAATACGCGCAAGGTCGACCGCATGACCTTCGCCCTCGGTTGCGGCGTGGCCGGGGTGGCCGGTGCGGCGTTCACCACCATCGGGTCAACCGGGCCGACGGCGGGCTCGCAGTACATCGTCGACACCTTTCTGGTCGTGGTGTTCGGCGGCGCGCAAAGCCTGTTCGGCACTATCGCTTCGGCGTTCGTGATCGCGCAGACGCAATCGCTGTCGGAGTTTTTCCTGAGTGGCTCGATGGCCAAGGTGCTGACCTTGTCCTCGGTGATTCTGATCCTGATGCTGCGCCCGCAAGGGTTGTTCTCCATCAAAGTGCGCAAGTAGAGGCGAGCAGATGAAGGCTTTAGACAAGCTGCTGGGCGGCCAGCAAAACCTGATCGGCATCGTGCTGCTGGCGTTGCTGATTCTCGTGGTGTTCCCCCTGACCCTGGATGCGTTTCGCCTGAACATGGTCGGCAAGTACCTGACCTATGCGTTTGTCGCAGTGGGGCTGGTGCTGTGCTGGGGTTATGGCGGCATTCTCAGCCTGGGGCAGGGCGTGTTCTTTGGGGTGGGCGGCTACTGCATGGCGATGTTCCTCAAGCTGGAGGCGTCGGACCCGCAGAGCACCAAGATCCAGTCCACACCGGGCATTCCGGACTTCATGGACTGGAACCAGATCACCGAGTTGCCCTGGCTGTGGCAGCCGTTCCACAGCTTTGGCTTTACCGTCGTCGCGGTGGTCGCCGTGCCGGTGCTGCTGGCTTTTATCATCGGCATGGCGCTGTTCAAACGGCGCGTGGGCGATGTGTATTTCTCCATCGTTACCCAGGCGATTGCGCTGATCCTCACGGTGCTGATCGTCGGCCAGCAAGGGTTGACCGGCGGCGTCAACGGCATCACCGACCTCAAGACCTTGCTTGGCTGGGACCTGCGCACCGACAGCGCGAAGCTGATCCTCTACTTCATCAACGCCGGCTTGCTGTTTGGCTGCATCTTTATCGGCCGCTTCATTCTCGCGTCCAAGCTCGGCCGCCTGCTGATGGCCATGCGCGACAAGGAAGAGCGCGTGCGTTTCTCCGGGTATGACGTGGCCAGTTTCAAGATCTTCGTGTTCTGCGTGGCTGCGGCGTTTTCGGCGATTGGCGGCGCCATGTTCGCCTTGCAGGTGGGCTTTATGTCGCCGTCGTTCGTCGGCATCGTGCCGTCGATCGAGATGGTGATCTTTGCCGCCGTGGGCGGGCGCATGTCACTGCTCGGCGCGGTGTATGGCGCGCTGCTGGTGAACTATGGCAAGACCTACTTTTCCGAGTCCTTTCCCGAGCTGTGGCTGTACTTGATGGGCGGGCTGTTCATCGCCGTGGTCATGTACTTCCCCAATGGCCTGGCCGGGTTGTGGGACAGCCATGGTCGGCAGGCATTGGCCCGACTGTTGCGCCGTCAACCGCCGATGAAAGCCGTGGCGCCGGTGGTCAAGCCCAAGACTGAAAGCAAAATCCTGGAGACTCAACCATGACTGCCGTCGGCTTTGAAATGAACAAACCGGTGTTGGCCATCGAAGGCCTGACCGTGTCATTCGACGGCTTCAAGGCCGTCGACAACCTCAACCTGTATATCGACCGTAACGAAGTGCGCGTGGTCATCGGCCCCAACGGTGCCGGCAAGACCACGGTGCTCGACCTGATCTGCGGCAAGACCCGCGCCACCAGCGGCAGCATCCAGTTCGACGGCCAGGAGCTGACCAAAATGCGCGAGTACAACATCGTGCGCGCCGGGGTCGGGCGCAAGTTCCAGAACCCGTCGATCTACGAAAACCTCACGGTGTTCGAGAACCTCGAGATGTCCTACCCGGCGGGTCGCAAGGTCTGGGGCGCGCTGTTTTTCAAGCGCAATGCCCAGGTGATCGCACGGGTGGAAGAGGTGGCGCGGGAGATCTTCCTTGGCGAGTTGCTGCAACAACAGGCGGACTTGCTGTCCCACGGGCAAAAGCAATGGCTGGAGATCGGCATGCTGCTGATGCAGGACCCCGAGCTGCTGATGCTCGACGAGCCCGTGGCCGGCATGAGCGTCAACGAGCGCGCGCAAACTGCGGAACTGCTCAAGCGCATCAGCCAGGGCCGCTCGGTGCTGGTGATCGAGCACGACATGGAGTTTGTCAAAAGCATCGCGCACAAAGTCACGGTGCTGCACCAGGGCAAGGTGCTCGCCGAAGGCAGCATGGAGTCGGTGCAAAGCAATCCGAAAGTCATCGAAGTGTATTTGGGCCACTGAGGAGTCCGGCATGTTCAAGATCGACCAGCTGTCATGCGGCTACGGGCAGAGCCAGATCCTCCACGACCTGGACCTGAACGTGGCCAAGCGCGAGATCGTCGCGGTGATGGGCCGCAACGGCATGGGCAAGACCACGTTGTTCAAGAGCTTGATGGGCATCCTGCCGCAGTGGAAAGGCCAGGTCAGCGTGGACGGGCACGATGTGTCAGCGCTGGAAACCCATGAACGGGTAGAGCGCGGGATTGCCTATGTCCCGCAGGGCCGCATGATTTTTCCGAGCATGACGGTGCTGGAAAATATCCAGACCGGCCTGCCGGCATCCGCACGGGGCAAGGTGCCGGAGGATTTGTACGCGCTGTTCCCGGTGTTGTACGACATGCAATCGCGCAAAGGCGGCAACCTGTCCGGCGGGCAACAGCAACAGCTGGCGATTGCGCGGGCGCTGGCGACCAACCCCAAGGTGCTGCTGCTGGATGAACCGACGGAGGGCATTCAGCCGTCGATCATCAAGGACATTGCACGCACGCTGAAGGAAATTCGCAACCTGCGGGATCTGACCATCGTGGTCTCGGAGCAGGTGCTGTCGTTCACCCTGGAAATCGCCGACCGCTTTTTGGTGATCGAAAAGGGCCGCTTCGTGATCGAAGAGACCCGGGATCGGGTCGACGAGGCGACCATCAGCCGCTACCTGTCCGTCTAAACCACACAGGTCAACTGTGGGAGCGGGCTTGCTCGCGATGGCGGTCTATCAGTCGCAGTTTTATTGACTGACAGACCGCCATCGCGAGCAAGCCCGCTCCCACATTTTTTAGCGTATTCCACGCGCCTTTCTTTATACGTCATCCAACGTATTCCCCGTTTTACCTCGCTCCCCGAGACTGGTTTCAACGCAACAAGCCATCCGTCCAGGAGCCAGTCCATGACCGAAACGCTGATCAAAGTCGACCTCAACCAACCCGTTACCGAAAACGAAAACATCCACAACCGCTGGCACCCGGATATCCCGATGGCCTGCTGGGTCAAGCCGGGCGATGACTTCATCCTCGAAACCTACGACTGGACCGCCGGCGCGATCAAGAACAACGACGACGCCAGCGACGTGCGTGATGTGGACCTGTCCACCGTGCATTACCTGTCCGGCCCGGTGGGTGTGCACGGCGCCGAGCCGGGCGATTTGCTGGTGGTGGACTTGCTCGATATCGGCGCCAAGGCCGACTCCCAGTGGGGCTTCAACGGCTTCTTCTCGCGGCAGAACGGCGGTGGTTTTCTCACCGATCACTTCCCCAGCGCGCAAAAGGCGATCTGGGATTTCAAGGGTATGTTCACCAGCTCGCGGCACATTCCGGGAGTGAACTTCGCCGGCCTGATCCACCCTGGCCTGATCGGCTGCCTGCCGGACCCGGTGATGCTCGCCGACTGGAACCGCCGCGAACAGGAGCTGATCGACACCAACCCCACCCGCGTACCGCCGCTGGCCAACGCGCCGCTGGCCGCCACCGCGCACATGGGCAAGCTCAAGGGCCAGGCCCGCGACGATGCCGCCGCCACGGGCGCGCGCACCGTGCCGCCGCGTGAGCATGGCGGTAACTGCGATATCAAGGACTTGTCACGCGGCTCGAAGATCTTCTTCCCGGTCTACGTCAACGGCGCCGGGCTGTCGGTAGGCGACTTGCACTTCAGCCAGGGTGACGGCGAAATCACCTTTTGCGGCGCCATCGAAATGGCCGGCTGGGTGCACATGAAGGTCGAGCTGATCAAGGGCGGCATGGCCAAGTACGCGATCAAGAACCCCGTGTTCAAGCCGAGCCCGATCACCCCGAACTACAAGAATTACCTGATCTTCGAGGGCATCTCGGTGGACGAGCAGGGCCAGCAGCATTACCTGGACGTCAACGTCGCGTACCGCCAGGCGTGCCTGAATGCGATCAACTACCTGACCAAGTTCGGCTACTCACCGGCCCAGGGTTATGCGCTGCTCGGTTCGGCCCCGGTGCAGGGGCATATCAGCGGCGTGGTGGATATTCCGAATGCATGCGCGACCTTGTGGCTGCCTACGGAAATCTTCGAGTTCGATATCAACCCCAACGCCAACGGCCCGACCCGGTTCCTCGACGGCAGCGTCGACCTGCCCATCGCCCCGGACCTGTAGCCATGCCGACCTACGAATACGCCTGCGAGGCGTGCGGTACGTTCACGATGTTGCGGCCGATCGCCCAGCGCAACGAACCCAGCCAGTGCCCGTACTGCGCAGGGCCGGGGGGCCAGTTGCGGGTGTCGGCCCCGGCGTTGCAAACGCTGTCGGCCAACCAGCGCAAGGCCATCGCCGGCAACGAGCGCAGCGCCCACGCGCCGCAAACGCTCGGCGAGTACCAGGAAAGCCGCCGACATCCAGCCGGATGCGGCTGCTGCGGCGCCAGTAAAAAGGTTGAACCGAGCAAGGCCAACCCGCTGGGCCTCAAGACCAAAACCGGGCCACGGCCGTGGATGATCAGTCACTAGACCAGGAGCGTTGCGATGCGTCATGGCGATATTTCCAGCAGCCCGGACACCGTTGGTGTCGCGGTGGTGAACTACAAAATGCCGCGCCTGCACAGCAAGGCCGAAGTCATCGAGAACGCGAAGAAGATTGCCGAGATTATCCTCGGCATGAAGCAGGGCCTGCCGGGCATGGACCTGGTGGTGTTCCCGGAATACAGCACCATGGGCATCATGTACGACCACGACGAGATGATGGCGACCGCCGCGAGCATTCCCGGTGAAGAAACCGCGATCTTCGCGGCCGCCTGCCGCCAGGCCAATACCTGGGGCGTGTTTTCGCTGACCGGCGAGCGCCATGAAGAGCATCCGCACAAGGTGCCCTATAACACCCTGGTGCTGATCAATAACCTCGGCGAAATTGTGCAGCGTTACCGCAAATGTATTCCCTGGTGCCCCATCGAGGGCTGGTATCCGGGCGATCGCACCTACGTCTGCGACGGGCCCAAAGGCATGCAGATCAGCCTGATCATCTGCGATGACGGCAACTATCCGGAGATCTGGCGCGACTGTGCGATGAAGGGCGCCGAGTTGATCGTGCGCTGCCAGGGCTATATGTACCCGGCCAAGGAGCAGCAGGTGCAGATGTCCAAGAGCATGGCCTGGGCCAATAACTGCTACGTGGCGGTGGCCAACGCTGCAGGGTTCGATGGCGTGTATTCGTACTTCGGTCACTCGGCGATCATTGGTTTTGACGGGCGCACGCTGGGTGAGTGCGGTGAAGAGGAGATGGGCATTCAGTACGCTCAACTGTCGGTTTCACAGATCCGCGATGCGCGCGCCAATGACCAGTCGCAGAACCATCTGTTCAAGCTGCTGCACCGTGGCTACAGCGGCATACATGCCTCGGGCGATGGCGACAAGGGCGTGGCCGACTGCCCGTTCGAGTTCTATCGCACCTGGGTGCTGGATGCGCAAAAGGCCCAGGCAAACGTCGAGAACATCACCCGCAGCACCGTGGGCGTCGCCGAATGCCCTGTGGGGCAACTGCCCCATGGTGGTCACGAAAAAACCGCGGGGTAGGGCATGCGCTTGACCTTTGAGCCGGCCCAGGTCATGGCCTTGCTGGGCAGCCGTATCGTCGGCCAGGACGCTGCGCTGGCGCAGGTGGAAGGCTTGATCCGGGATCGGACCTTGCGTCGCCGGATGACCAATGGGTGGTTTCTGCACAATAGGCTTGCAGTCTGAAAATTTCTGGTTAATATAACCCGGGTAAAACAAATACTACCCGGGTATAAAGGCATGAATTCGCAAACCCCCCCTCGTTGCACCGCTTTCGTTCACCACCAACGTGTGGTGGACGGCCCCTATGCCCACGTTGCCCAGGCGTTGGCAGGCCTTGACCTGCCCTCCGGCAGCTTTCTGGTATTCGACGATGCCAGCGGCACCCAGGTCGATTACCCTTGGCCCGTAGGTTATGCACCCGCGCTACCCGCGCCCGCAGAGGCGCAAGACGAGCCGCCCGCGGCCCCTGCGGTCGGGCGCCCCAAGCTGGGCGTGGTCGCCCGCGAAGTCACTTTGCTACCGCGCCACTGGGAGTGGTTGGGCCAGCAGCGTGGCGGTGCGTCGGCCGCGTTGCGGCGGTTGGTGGATGAAGCGCGCAATGCCCATGCCTGCCGTGATCAAATGCGCCAGGCCAAGGAGGCCAGCTATCGTTTCATGAGCGCCATCGGCGGTGACCTGCCGGGTTTCGAAGAGGCCTCGCGGGCGCTGTTTGCCCAGGACGCCGCAGACTTTTCCAATAAGATCGCGCTCTGGCCGGTGGACGTGCAGACGTACCTGGCCTGGCTGTCGCGCAACGCTTTTACTGCCTGATTATCATCCAGGGACCCGAATTACCATGGAAGTCACCCAACAACGCCCACTGTGGCAGATCTACCTGATCTTCCTCGCACCGATGGTGCTGTCCAACTTTCTGCAGAGCTTTTCCGGCACGCTCAATGGCATCTATGTCGGGCAAATGCTCGGTACCCAGGCGCTGGCGGCGGTGTCGGGGATGTTCCCCATCGTGTTTTTCTTTATCGCCCTGGTGATCGGCCTGGGGGCGGGGGCCTCGGTGTTGATCGGCCAGGCCTGGGGCGCCCGGGAAATCTCTATGGTCAAGGCGATCACCGGCGCCACCCTGACCCTGGGCGCGCTGGTGGGTTTGGTTGCGGCGGTGCTCGGCAGTCTGTTTGCGCGTCCGGCACTCCAGGCGCTGGGCACGCCGGGGGATGTGCTGGACGACGCGGTAGGCTATGCCCAGGTGATGATGCTGATCATGCCGCTGCTGCTGGTGTTTATCCTCTACACCCAGTTGCTGCGCGGCGTCAGCGACACGGTTTCGCCGTTGCTGGCGTTGATGGTCTCGACGTTCGTTGGCCTGCTGCTGACGCCGGCGCTGATCCGCGGCTGGATCGGCCTGCCGCCCATGGGGATCCAGAGTGCGGTGTACGCCGGCCTGGTGGGGAACGCAGCGGCCATGCTGTATCTGATCCTGCGCCTGCGGCATAAAAACCATGTGATGGCGCCGGACCGCGAATTGCTCGCGGCCTTGCGGTTGGACCGCGTGATTCTCGGCAAAGTCTTGCGCATTGGACTGCCCACCGGACTACAGATGGTGGTGCTGTCGCTGTCGGAGCTGGTCATCCTGGCCCTGGTCAACAGCCACGGTTCCCAGGCCACGGCGGCCTATGGCGCGGTGACGCAGATCGTCAACTATGTGCAGTATCCGGCGCTGTCGATTGCCATTACTGCGTCGATTCTCGGTGCCCAGGCGATTGGTGCCGGGCGCCTGGAACGTATCGGGCCGATCCTGCGCACCGGGTTGCTGATCAATACCTGCCTGACCGGCGGCCTGATCCTGCTCGGCTACCTGCTGTCGCACTGGTTGCTCGGCCTGTTCATCACCGACGACGCCGCGCGGATCAAGGCCGAACACCTGCTGCATATCATGCTGTGGAGCATTCTGGTGTTCGGCTTCCAGGCCGTGATAGGCGGGATCATGCGCGCCAGCGGCGTCGTGCTGATGCCGGTGGCGATTTCGATCTTCTGTGTGCTCGGCGTGGAATTGCCGGTGGCCTACCTGCTCAATGCGCAGTTCGGCCTGGAAGGGGTGTGGATGGCGTTTCCGCTGACGTACCTGGCGATGCTCGGTTTGCAGACCGCGTATTACCGGCTGGTGTGGCGGCATAAACAGATCACACGGTTGGTGTGATAAAAGGTTGCGCAAATCAAGGAAAGAAGGCGTTTCAGTCATGGCAAATCCCTATGCCCAATTGTTCCAGGCGCCCGGCGCCCGGGCTTTCGTACTGGCCGGCATGCTCGCGCGCATGCCCATCTCCATGACCGGTATCGGCGTGATTACCATGCTCTCGCAGGTGCATGGCGGCTACGGCCTGGCCGGCTCGGTGGCGGCGGTGTTCGCCCTGGCCACGGCATTTTGTGCGCCGCAGGTGTCACGGCTGGTCGACCGCTACAGCCAGGGCAGGGTGTTGCCGATCGCTGCGCTGCTCGGCGGTGGGGCGTTGTTGTTGCTGTTGCTGAGTACCCGTTTGCAGGCGCCGAACTGGGTGTTGTTTGTTTTCGCCGCGCTGGCCGGTTGCATGCCCAACATGTCGGCGATGGTCCGGGCACGCTGGACCGAGTTGTACCGGGGCCAGCCCAAGCTGCAGACCGCGTTTGCCCTGGAGTCGGTGCTCGATGAGGTGTGCTTTATCATCGGCCCGCCGATTTCGGTGGGGTTGAGCGTGGTGCTGTTTCCGGAGGCCGGGCCTTTGGTGGCGGCGTTGCTGTTGGCAGTCGGCGTCACTGCGTTCGTGATGCAACGCCAGAGCGAGCCGCCCGTGCATGAACGCCATGATCATCACGACCGCTGGCTGATCGCTTCGCCTTCGGTGTTGATCCTGATGATCCTGTTGCTGGCCATGGGGGTGATTGTCGGTGTGGTGGACGTGGTCAGCGTCGCTTTCGCCCAGCAGCAGGGCCAACCGGCGGCGGCAAGTATTGTGCTGTCGGTGTATGCCATCGGCTCGTGTCTGGCCGGTTTGGCTTTTGGCACCCTCAAGCTCAAAGCAGCGTTGCCTCGCCAGTTCCTGTGCTGCGGGGTGGCCACGGCGTTGACGACCTTGCCGTTGTTGCTGGTGACCAATATCCCTGGCCTTGCGGTGGCAATCTTCATCTCCGGGCTGTTCTTTGCCCCGACCCTGATCGTGTCCATGGCCCTGGTGGAGCGGATCGTGCCGCCGAGCCGCCTGACCGAAGGCATGACCTGGCTGATCACCGGCCTGAGCATCGGCGTGGCCATCGGTGCCGCCAGCTCCGGCTGGATGATCGACCACTTCGGCGCGGCCAGCGGCTTCTGGGTGGCGCTGGCGGCGGGAGCGGTGGTGCTCGGCGCGGCCGTGTTGGGCAGTCGGCGGTTGGGCTAGTCAGCCAAGCGCCGGGGCAGGTTCGGCGCAGTGATGTAGCAGAAACTCATTCAGCGCCTGGCGCGTCAGCTCGTTGAGCGTGACTTTTTTACGGCTCGCCGCCAGCGCGGCCGCCAGGTGCAAGTCATGGCCGACGCGCACATTGAACGAGCCTTTGCACGGCTTCTCCGGCGTTTGCCCCAGGGCCTGGCAGGTGTTGATGTAGTCATCCACGGCCTCGCGAAAGGCCGCGTCCAGCTCTGCGACGGTTTTCCCTTCGTAGCTCACCAGCGCCTTGATGAACAGGATTTTGCCGAATAGGCAGTTGTCGTCGAGGCTGGCTTCGATAGAGCCGATGTAGCCTTTGTGTTTGAGTGGGTTGTTCACTGAATCAGTTCTCCTGATTTCAATTGTTCGATGATCTGGCGCCGAATGCAGTGCTTCAGTTCGTTGCCGGGGTGCGGCTTGTGCAACGTGATCATTGCACTCGGGTCACCGATGTCGAACTTGACGCGACTTCCAGCGCCTTCGATCGGTGTGTAGCCAAGGCGACGCAACAGCGTGACGCGCTCGGGCCAGGTAAATGCCATGTGCTCGTTGAGCAATTTGGCTAGCAGCTTCTCATTTTTTGGACACGGCGTTCCCTGTGTGTAACTAAATTTAGTTGCAAAATGTGGTGTCCGTCAATGCTAGCCCGACTTCGTGCGCCTTTCCCGAGATTGATGTAACCCCTGATGACGCGTCGCTCGACGCCCGCCATCCCCCGCTAATTTTTGCCTGTCCGGTTCGTTTTATAGGGACGACGTGCCTTTGTGCTTCCCGCCTATTGCTCCGGACTCCAAGAAATGAATGCTGAAGACTCCTTGAAACTCGCTCGCCGGTTTATCGGGTTGCCCCTGGAAAAGCGCCAACTGTTCCTGCAGGCGCTGCAGAAGGAAGGGGTGGATTTTTCCCGGTTCCCGATTCCGGCAGGGGTGGAGGCGCAGGATCGCCAGGCGTTGTCCTACGCGCAGCAGCGCATGTGGTTCCTTTGGCAACTCGACCCGGCCAGCGGCGCCTACAACCTGCCGGGGGCGGTGCGGCTCAAGGGCGCATTGAGTCTGAGCGCCATGCGGCAGGCGTTCTCCAGTCTGGTGGCGCGCCATGAAACCTTGCGCACGGTGTTCCAGCGCCAGGCCGATGAGCGCTTGTTGCAAGTCGCGCTCGAGCCGGCGTTGGCGGTCGAGCTGCTCGATCTGAGCGCGCTGGCCCCCGCCGAGCGCGAGCAGGCGGTCAACGACGCGCTCATCGGTCAATCGCTGTTGCCGTTCGACCTGGAGCACGGCCCGCTGTTGCGCGTGCAACTGCTCAAGCTGGACGCGCAGGAGCACGTCTTGCTGCTGACCTTGCACCACATCGTCTCCGATGGCTGGTCGATGAACGTGCTGATCGACGAGTTCATCCGCTGTTACGACGCCCATGAGCGCAACGAGGCACCGCAACTGCCGCCATTGCCGATCCAATACAGCGACTACGCCCTGTGGCAGCGCCGTTGGCTGGAAGCGGGGGAGCAGGCCCGTCAGTTGGAATATTGGCAAGCGCGCCTGGGCGACGAGCATCCGGTACTGGAGTTGCCGACCGATCGTCCGCGCCCGGCCATGCCCAGCTACCTGGGCACGCGCCATTCCTTCGCGATTGAGCCGGCGCTGGCCGCGCAACTGCGTCGCTGTGCGCAACAACACAACGTCACCCTGTTCATGCTGCTGCTCGGCGCGTTCAACGTATTGCTGCATCGCTATACCGGCCAGGACGACATCCGCATCGGTGTGCCGATCGCCAACCGTAATCGCAGTGAAGTCGAAGGGTTGATCGGCTTTTTCGTCAACACCCAGGTGCTGCGCACCGAGCTTACCGGGCAGACCCGCGTCGTCGAGCTGCTGCAGGACATCCGGGAGCACGCCCTGGGCGCCCAGGCTCACCAGGATTTGCCGTTCGAACGCCTGGTCGAAGCGCTGAAGGTCGAACGCAGCCTGAGCCATACGCCGCTGTTCCAGGTGATGTACAACCACCAGCCGGTGGTGGCGGACATGGCCTCGGTCCGCACCGCTTCCGGCCTGGAACTGGCCCTGGTCGAGGGGCAGGGCCGCACCACTCAGTTCGATTTGACCCTGGACACCTATGAACAAGCCGGCACCCTGCAGGCTGCGCTGACCTATGCCAACGACCTGTTCGACGCGCCCTCCATCGCACGCATGGCGCGGCACTGGATCAGCCTGTTGCAGGCGATGGTCGCCGACGGCGAACAGCGCATTGGCGAGTTGCCGATGCTGGCTGCCGACGAACAACACGTGGGGGTGCATGCCTGGAACCAGACCGCCGAGGCGTACCCGACCGAGCGCGCAATTCACCATTTGATCGAAGACCAAGTACAGCGCACGCCGAATGCGCCGGCGCTGGTGTTTGGCCACGCCACCTTGACCTATGCCCAACTCGATGCCCGCGCCAACCAACTGGCCCATGCCTTGCGCGAGCAGCTGGTCGGCCCCGATGTACTGGTCGGTATCTGTGTCGAGCGCTCGGTCGAGATGGTGGTCGGCCTGCTGGCGATCCTCAAGGCCGGCGGCGCCTACGTGCCGCTGGACCCGGAATATCCGCGTGAGCGCCTGGCCTACATGATCG
>Ga0209913_1000812_pt1 | contig 22157 bp, 18 predicted proteins | sample PersoiDNA2013203_FD_185805 | JGI IMG/M metagenome (GOLD analysis project Ga0209913, IMG submission 185805) | Permafrost soil microbial communities from the Arctic, to analyse light accelerated degradation of dissolved organic matter (DOM) -... | ecosystem: Environmental > Terrestrial > Soil >... | reverse complement strand
AAACGGGCTCCGAGGAGCCCGTCTTTCATGCAGGGCCTGAGCCCGTTTCAGATGTGCAATGCGGCCGCCGTGCCGATGGCCAGGCCGATCGCGGCGACGCCGAACATGCCATATTCCAGCCAGCGCTTCTTGGTCAGCAGGGCAATGGCTGCCAAGGCAATCGCCACCTGCAAGGCGGTGGTCGACTGGGCCCAGCGGTGGTGCTGGTGCATCTGCTCGTCGGATTGTTCATCCCACTCCTTGGCTTCGGCCTCCAGCTTGTCGGCCACCAGCTTGATCTCGTTCTTTTCCTTGTCGTAGCGCTCCACCTTGGCCTGGTAGGTGGCCTTCTTGTCTTCGGGTGCCAGGTCGCGGGCCAATTCGGCCAGCGACTGCTTGGTGCTCTTGGACTGGAAGTAATTCCACTGGTTGGAGGCTTCGGTCTTCTTGATGGCGGCGTTGTTCTTGTACAGCCCGGCATTGGCCTGGGTGGCGCCGCCCATGTAGGAGAAGATGGCGCCGACCGTGGCGATGATGGCGGTGAACATCGCGATCTGGTTGGTCATGCTGTCGCCACCATGCTGGGCTGCGTGCTCCAGTTCATGGTCGTGCGGGCCGTGGACGTGGAATCCATCTCCGGACATATCAAGCTCCTCGTTGTTGTGTGTAGGTGACAAAACTGAATGTCAGGCCGCTCGATGACCGCTGTGTGTCGCGTGCCACCTCGGTCCAGCCTGGGCCGAATTGTGGCGCATAGGCGTCGCCTTCAAAATCTTGCGCAATCTCGGTCACCACAGCCCGGTCGGCCAGGGGCAGCGCCTGGGCATACACCTCGGCTCCGCCAATCACCCACACTTGCTGCTCGGGCGGCAGCAGGGCCAGGGCCTCGGACAGGGAGCCGGCGCGGCGGGCGCCCTCGGCCGCCCAGGCCGGGTCGCGGGTCAGCACGATGTTCTGGCGGCCGGGCAGGGGGCGAAAACGCGGTGGCAGCGAGTCCCAGGTGCGCCGCCCCATGATGACGGGGCAGCCCAGGGTGTGGCGCTTGAAGTGGGCCAGGTCTTCGGGCAGGTGCCAGGGCAGGGCGTTGTCGCGGCCGATCACGCCATTGGCGGCCCGGGCAAAAATCAGGTTCAGCGGCATGGGCTGGGTCCTCAGACGGCGACCGGGGCCTTGATGGCGGGGTGGCATTGGTAGTCCACCACCTCGAAGTCTTCGTACTGGTAGTCGAAGATGCTGTCGGGGCGGCGCAGGATGCGCAGCGTGGGGTAGGCGTAGGGCGCCCGGGCCAGCTGGGTCTCCACCTGCTCGTGGTGGTTGCTGTAGATGTGGCAATCGCCACCTGTCCAGATGAAGTCGCCCACATCCAGGTCGCATTGCTGGGCCACCATGTGGGTCAGCAGCGCGTAGCTGGCAATGTTGAAGGGCACGCCCAGAAAGATGTCGGCGCTGCGTTGGTACAGCTGGCAGGAGAGCCGGGCGCGTTCACCCGGGGCCTGGGCGGGCGCCACATAGAACTGGAAGAAGGCATGGCAGGGCATCAGCGCCATCTTGTCCAGATCGGCCACGTTCCAGGCACTCACGATGATGCGGCGCGAATCCGGGTTGTGCTTGAGGGTCTTGATCACCTCGGCGATCTGGTCGATGTGGCCGCCGTCGGGCGTGGGCCAGCTGCGCCACTGCACGCCATACACCGGGCCCAGGTCACCGTCTTCGCGGGCCCACTCGTCCCAGATCGTGACGCCACGTTCCTTGAGCCAGTGGTTGCTGCTCGAGCCGGTGAGGAACCACAGCAGCTCCTGGATGATTGAGCGCAGGTGCACCTTCTTGGTCGTGACCAACGGAAAGCCCTCGTTCAGGTCAAAGCGCATCTGGTAGCCGAACACGCTGGTGGTGCCCGTACCGGTGCGGTCGCCCTTGGCCACGCCCGTGGTGTAGACGTGGCGCATGAAATCTTCGTACTGGGAACGAACGGGGCGTTGAGTGGGTTGGGTCATGGGGCAGGCGCGCTGGGCTGTGTGTGACCGGCAATTTTAGGGGGTTCGCCGGCTGCAAGCGCAGTCCGGCGGGTCTTGAACAGCGGCCGTGACCCTGCGGGCAACAAGCTCGCCGCGCTGGGCCAGCGCTTGAAGGGCGCACGAGGCCCTCGGCGGCCGCTGATCGGGCCAGCGCATGAGGCCAACGGGGCGCTGTGGATCAGCCCTGGGGGCTCTGGGCCGCGGCATCCACTTCCTTGAACACCTCTTTGGCGGTGCGGAAGCTGTCAATGGCGGCAGGGGCGCCGCAGTAGATGGCGGTCTGCAGAAACACTTCCTGGATCTCTTCGCGGGTCACGCCGTTGGTGAGGGCGCCGCGCAGGTGCAGCTTGAGCTCGTGCGGGCGGTTCAGCGCGGTCAGCATCGCCAGGTTGAGCAGGCTGCGGGTGCGGCGGTCCAGGCCAGGCCGGTTCCAGATCTCGCCCCAGGCGTATTGGGTGACCAGCTCTTGCAGGGGGCGGTTGAAGGCATCGGCATTGGCGATGGCAGCGTCGACGTACTCGCTGCCCAGCACCTCACGGCGGGTCTGCAGGCCGGCATCGAAGAGTTCCTGGTTCAGAGGCATGGGAGGGTCCTTGTGGGGTTGGAAAGCGGGCGAAGGGCGCGAACAAGGCGCTCAGACCTCGATCACCCGGCCTGGGTTCATGAGGTTGTGCGGGTCCAGGGCGCGCTTGATGGCGCGCATCAGCTCCAGCGCCACCGCCGATTTGTAATGCGGCAGCTTGTCGCGCTTGAGCGAGCCCACGCCGTGTTCGGCCGAGATCGAGCCCTGGTAGCGCTGCACCTGGTCGTACACCAGGGTGTTGACGCGCTCCTCCTGCTCACGCAGAAACGCTTTGGGGTCGCCATCGGCCGGGGCCTGCACGTTGTAGTGCAGGTTGCCGTCGCCCAGGTGGCCGAAGTTGACCAGGCGCACGCCGGGGATCTCGCGCTGCAGCAGGGCATCGGTCTCGGCGCAGAAGGCCGGGATGCGCGACACCGGGATGCTGATGTCGTGCTTGATGTTCAAGCCTTCCTCGGCCTGGGCCAGCGGAATGCTCTCGCGCACATGCCACAGCTGGTGGGCCTGGCTGAGGTTTTCGGCCACCACGGCATCGAGCACGATGCCTTGCTCCAGGGCCAGCTCCAGCAGCTTCTCGAAGCGTTCCCGGGCGTGGGCCTCCGACTCGCTGTCGGAGTTCTCCAGCAACACGCCCCAAGGCGCGTCGGCCTGGCCCAGAAAGGGCACGCGCAGCTGGGGCATGTGCTTGCCCACCAGGCTGAGCGCGAACTGGCCCATCACCTCGAAGCCGGTGAGCCCGGCGCCCAGTTGCTGGTGTGCCAGGCCCAGCAGGCTCACGGCCGCCTCCAGCGAGGGCACGGCGGCCCAGGCGGTCAGGCGGGCGGCCGGTTGGGGGAAAAGCTTCAGGGTGGCGGCGGTGATCACCCCCAGCGTGCCTTCGCTGCCGATGAACAGGTCACGCAGGTCGTAGCCGGTGTTGTCCTTGCGCAGGCCGCTCAAGCCGTCCCAGACCTCGCCCTGGGCGGTGACCACTTCGAGACCCAGACACAGCTCGCGCGTGTTGCCATAGCGCAGCACCTGGGTGCCACCGGCGTTGGTGCCCAGGTTGCCGCCGATGGTGCAGCTGCCCTCGGCCGCCAGGCTGAGCGGGAACAGGTAGCCGGCCTGCTCGGCCGCGGTCTGCAGGTTCTGCAGAATGCAGCCGGCCTCGACGGTGAAGGTGAGGTTGTGCGGATCGATCTGCCGCACCGCGTTCATGCGGGTGAGGCTCAGCACCACCTGGCGGCCGCTGTCGTCGGGGATGGAGCCCACGGCCAGGCCGGTGTTGCCGCCCTGGGGCACCAAGGGCGTGCCTGCCGCCACGCAGGCCTTGACCACGGCCGCGACTTCGGCCGTGCTGGCCGGCCGCACCACGGCCAGGGCCTTGCCGCGCGAGCGGCGGCGCCAGTCCTGCTCCCAGGCGCTGAGGTCGGTGGCGGGGTCTTCATGGGTCAGCACATGGGCGGCGCCGACGATGCGGATGAGTTCGGAGATCAGGTGGGCAGACATGGTCGAGAGGGTGTGAAAGGGTCCGACGGGCCAGATTCAGGACTGGGCAGGCGCCTGGGCCTGGCGCGCATTGCGCAGGCGCAGGCGCACATGCAGGGCGCAGGCGGCAAACAGGCTGAGGCACAGCAGCACCTCCAGCCCGGCCAGCCAGGCACCGGGTGAGCGGTCACTGTAGGCCCGCACCACGCCTTCGGTGAAGTACAGCCACACCAGCAGGCTGACCCATCGGTAGGTGTACATGCGGTTCTTCAGCAGGCCGGCCAGGGGAATGCACAACGGCAGCACCTTGAGCGCGAGCAGCGAGCCACCGGGCCGAACCGGGGCCAGTACCAGCTCCCAGGCCAGGCCCAGGGCGATGAGCCCGACCAGGCTGCCCACCGCCAGCCAGCGGGTCAGCCGCACCGATGGGTCGGAAGAATGGGCAGTCTCGCCCGATAGGGCGGGGTCGAGGAGAGCGGTACGATCAGGCTGTGTCATGGCGATGGCATCATAGCGGCCATGTTCGAGTCTGCCCGTTCCACTTCCCCCCGACGCCCCTGGTCGCTACGCCTGATGTTGGAGCTGAGGCACTTCTGGCGCAGCCTGATGCGCTTTCCCTGGCGCGTCACAGCCTTGACCCTGCGGGAGCGCTTTCGCGAGGACCGGCTGGGCCTGACGGCCAGCAGCCTCACCTTCACCACCACCCTGGCGTTGGTGCCGCTGGTGACCGTGGCCCTGGCGGTGTTCACGGCCTTCCCGATCTTTGGTCAGGTGCAGGGCGTGTTGCAGCGCTGGTTGATCGAGAGCCTGGTGCCCGAGACCATCTCGCGCCAGGTGCTGGGCTACCTGACCCAGTTTTCCAGCAAGGCCAGCCAGTTGGGGGTGGTGGGCCTGTCGGCCCTGCTGGTGACCGCCCTGACCCTGATCCTGACCATCGACCGCACGCTGAACAACATCTGGCGGGTGCGGCGCCCGCGCAAGCTGGGCCAGCGGGTGCTGATCTACTGGGCGGCACTCACGCTCGGCCCCCTGGTGCTGGGCATGAGCCTGGCGCTGACCTCGTACGTGATGAGCGCCTCGCGCGGTGTGGTGTCGGGCCTGCCGGCGCCGATCCGGGTGCTATTGGATTCGGTCGAGTTCCTGGTGCTGGCGGCCGGTCTGGCCGGGCTGTACCACTTTGTGCCCAACACCCAGGTCAAATGGGCCCATGCCTGGACGGGGGGCTTGTTCGTGTCGCTGTGCATGGAGCTGGCCAAGAAGGCGCTGGCCGTCTACATGGCCCAGGTGCCCACTTACTCGGCGGTGTATGGGGCGTTTGCCACCTTCCCGATTTTGCTGATCTGGATCTATGTGGCCTGGGTCATCGTGCTGCTGGGGGCTGTGACCACGGCCTACCTGCCCAGCCTGTTGTCCGGCGTGGCCCGGTATGGCACGGGCGCGGGCTGGACCTTCCAATTGGCCCTGGAGGTGCTGGACCACCTGCGCCAGGCCCGTGAACAGCCCTACCATGGGCTCAGCCTGCCCGAGCTGGCTGCCGTGCTGCAGGTGGACAACCTGCAACTGGAGCCGGTGCTGGAAACCCTGTGCGATCTGGACTGGGTGGGCCTGCTGCAGGTGGATGAGGGCTCGCCAGTGGCCCGCCACGTGCTTCTGGCGGCCCCGGAGACCACGCTGCTCGCCCCCTTGCTGGAGCGGCTGCTGCTGCAGCACCGCAGCAGCGTGGCGCCGTTCTGGGACCGGGCCGGCTTGTCGGGGCTGTATCTGGCAGATGCCTTGCCCGCGACCCGATAGAGATCACGCGCTCAGAAAGGCACCCGGCCGAGCCAGATGTCGCGGTACATGGCCCAGTCGCCCATGAAGCTGTAGAGAGGGCGCTTGAAGCTGGCGGGCTTGTTCTTTTCGAACCCGAAATGACCTACCCAGGCCAGGCCATAGCCGCACAACAGGCCATACAGCAGGTACTGCGGGCGCCCGGTGAAGGCCAGCATGGCCAGGCACACCAGGCTCAGTGTCGAGCCCGCAAAGTGCAGGCGCCGGCAGGTGCGGTTGCTGTGTTCACCCAGGTAGAAGGGGTAGAAATCGGCAAAGCGGGTGAACTGGCGCGGGTCGACGCTGGGGGCGGCCGTGGGGACGGCGTGGGCTGAGGGCATGGGGCGGCTCCTTGGGTGGGTGCTGCAGTCTAGGCAGCGCCTACCGCTCGTCGATGTCGCCACGGTGTCTTCAGGCCCTCAGGAAATCCCGGATCGCGAACAAGGTGTCATCCGGTGCTTCGCTCATCTGGTGGTGACCCACCGGCACGTTCACGCTGCGCACCGCCTTGCCTGCGGCCTGGCCGGCCTGGATCAGGCCCTGGGCGGCCTTGGGCGGCGTCATCTGGTCTTGCGAGCCCAGCACGAAGAGCACCGGGCAGCTGAGATCGGCCATGGCCTGCAGGCCCCCGGCGTACTGGTCGCAGGCCTGGAAACCGCGGTGGAACACGTTCACTGAAGGGTTGCTGCGCAGCACGCGCCGTCCCAGCGCCATGCCGCCGCCAAACACCCAGGTGCCCGGCCCCAGCGTGGAAGGGGGCGCGCACAGGGTGCTGCGCGAAAAGACGTTGATCATGCGCAGCGCCTTCTCGGGCTCGTTGAGCGAGCTCTCCAGCAGGGCGGGTGACACCTTCATGGGGAAGGCGCAGCCCACCAACACCAGGTGGCTCACGCGCTGCTGGAGCTGGGCGGCCGCCTGCAGTGCGATCAGCGAGCCCCAGCTGTGGCCCACCAGGGCGGCTTTCTCGACGCCCGCGGCCTGCAGCAGGTCACCGATGAAGCGGGCGGCCTGTTCCACGCTGGCCGGGGCCTCGCCCGCGCTGCGGCAATGCCCGGGCAGGTCGATGGCCAGCACGTTCCAGCCATGGTTGGCCAGGTAGCGGCTTTGCAGAATCCACACGCTGTGGTCGTTCAACACGCCGTGGATGAACACCACCGTGGGCTGGGCCGGGTTGAAGGGCTTGCCCCCGGTGTAGCAATAGGTGTCGTGCCCGTTGACGTTGAGGATCATGGCTCAGCTCCCCGCCTTTTCTGCGGCCTTGAGGGCGCGCTTGAGGTCGTCGATGAGGTCGTCCGGGTCTTCCAGACCGATGGACAGGCGGATGGTGCCCTGGCTGATGCCGGCACCGGCCAGGGCCTCGTCGCTCATGCGGAAGTGGGTGGTGCTGGCCGGGTGGATCACCAGCGAGCGGCAATCGCCCACGTTGGCCAGGTGGCTGAAGAGTTTGAGCGCCTCGATGAACTTCTTGCCCTGCTCGCGGTTGCCCTTGAGATCGAAGCTGAACACCGAGCCGGCGCCCCGGGCCCCGAAGCGCAGCAGGCGCTCGGCCAGTGCATGGCTGGGGTGCGATTCGAGCAGCGGATGCCCCACCCGCGAGACAAAAGGCTGGCTGGCCAGGAACTCGACCACCCGGGCGGTGTTGCTCATGTGCCGCTCCATGCGCAGGGGCAGGGTCTCGATGCCTTGCAGGATCAGCCAGGCCGAGTGCGGGCTCAGGCAGGCACCGAAGTCGCGCAGGCCCTCGCGGCGCGCGCGCAGCAAAAAGGCGCCCACGGTGGATTCTTCGCTGAACACCATGTTGTGGAAGCCGTCGTAGGGCTGGGTCAATTCGCTGAAACGGCCGGCCGCAGCCGGGCCGTCCCAGTCGAAGCTCCCGCCATCGACCACGATGCCGCCGATCACCGTGCCATGACCGGACAGGAACTTGGTGGCCGAGTGGTAGACCAGATCGGCCCCCAGTGTCAGCGGCTTGATCAGGTAGGGCGAGGTGAGGGTGGAGTCGACCAGCAGGGGCACGCCGGCCTCGTGGGCGATCGCGGCCACGGTGGGAATGTCCAGCACGTCCAGCCCCGGGTTGCCCACGGTTTCGCCGAAGAACAGCTTGGTGTTGGGGCGCACTGCGGCGCGCCAGCCATCGATGTCACCTGGCTTGACGAAGGTGGTCTCGATGCCGAAGCGACGCAGCGTGTAATGCAGCAGGTTCTGCGAGCCGCCATACAGAGCGGTCGAGGCCACGATGTGCGAGCCGGCCCCCATCAGGGTGGCGACACTGAGGTGCAGGGCCGCCTGGCCGCTGGCGGTGGTGATGGCGCCAATGCCTTCTTCCAGCGCGGACACCCGTTGCTCCAGCACCGCGTTGGTGGGGTTGGAGATGCGCGAGTAGACGTGGCCCGAGCGCTCCAGGTTGAACAGGGCGGCCGCGTGGTCGCTGGACTCGAACACGAAGGAGGTGCTCAAGTGGATGGGCACGGCACGGGCGCCGGTGCTGGGGTCAGGCGCAGCGCCCGCGTGAAGTGCCAGGGTGTCGAACCCGGGGTCTGAATAGCCGGCCATGCAGGGTCTCCTCTGATTTCTCGTCTGGTGCGAGAGCGCATCATAAAAGGCCTGATCGGTGCGACCAGGGGTGCGCACGCAGAGCTTGCCGTGCTTTGGACGGGCCACTCGCCGAACTCGTGTCATCAAGGTTGCAAAATCGGTCGGCGAACGTCTAATTCTTCGTTATATTCTTCCCAATCAACCGCCAGGAGACGAAAAATGAAAGTCAGTGACATCCTCCGGGTCAAGGGCAACACGCTCTACACCGCCACCCCCGACGAGCCTCTGGCCAAGGCCATCCAGATCATGTCCGAGAAAGACATCGGCTCCCTGGTCGTCATGGAGCATGGCGACCTGGTCGGGATGCTGACCTTCCGCGAGGTCATCATGACCGTGGTGAAGAATGGCGGCGGCGTGGGCACGACCCTGGTGCGCAGCGCCATGGACGACCACCCCCTGACCTGCACCTCGGAAACCGACCTCGATGAGGTGCGCCGCATGATGCTGGACCGCCATGCCCGCTACATGCCCGTCATGAACCAGCGCATGCTGATGGGGGTGATCAGCTTTTACGACGTGGCCAAGGCCGTGGTGGACAGCCAGAATTTCGAGAACAAGATGCTCAAGGCCTACATCCGCGACTGGCCCGAGGAAGACAACAGCGCCAATTGATCGGCGCGGTCCACACGCTGGCCGCCGCCAACGGAAAACCGGGCCTCAGGGCCCGGTTTTCCGTTGGTGGGTCAGCTCAGGCCGATCACTTGGCGCCCTCATGGCGCTGTTTCAGCCACTGCTCCAGTTCGGGCGCCGGCAAAGGGCGGCTGAACAGGTAGCCCTGCAGCACCGGCCCGCCCTGGCTTTGCAGCCAGCTCTGCTGATCATGGGTTTCGACACCCTCAGCCACCACCTCGATGCTCAGGCTGCGGGCAATGCTCATGACCGACAGGGTGAGGGTGCGCGCCGCCTGGCTGGTGGACAGGTCTTGCACAAAACTCTTGTCGAGCTTGAGTTCCTGGATGGGCAGGCGGTGCAGGTAGCTCAGGCTGGAATAGCCGGTGCCAAAGTCGTCCAGCGACAGCTGAAAGCCCCTGGCATGCAGGTCTTGGATGTTGGCCGCCGTGATGGAGCGGGTGTCCATCATCACACTCTCGGTGATTTCCAGCATCAGATCGGCTGGCTGCAGACCATGCACAAGCAGGCGGGCCTCCAGCCGGGCCGAAAAATCCGGCTCGTGGAAACTCTTGGCCGACAGGTTCAGCGCCACCCGGGGCACGGGCAGGCGGGCCTGGCGCCAACGCAGCAGTTGCTGGCATGCCTCGTCCACCAGCCAGTCGGTCATGGGACGGATCAGCCCCGCCTCTTCCGCCACCGGGATGAAACGGTCTGGCGGCACCATGCCCCATTCGGGATGGCGCCAGCGCATCAGGGCCTCCACCCCGTACAGGGTCTGCGCAGCGTCGCTGCGGATCTGGGGCTGGTAATGCAGGCTCAGCTGGCCGAGCTGCAAAGCCTGGCGCAACGCCAGCTCCAGTGCTGCCCGGGCCAGGGTGCGCTGGTTCATCTCGGGGTTGAACAAACGCAGGCTGTGGCGTGAGTCACTCTTGGCCTGGTACATGGCCTGGTCGCCGTGGCGCAACAGGGTGTCGATGTCCGGCCCGTCGGTGGGGAACAGGGCGATGCCGACGCTGGCCTGGGGTTGGTGGGTCTGCCCATCGATCTGAACGGGCTCGCTCAGGGCCTCCAGCACACGTTGGGCGCTGTGCACGGCCTGCTCGGCTGTACAGCCGGTGAGCAGCAGCACGAACTCGTCACCCGAGAGGCGCCCCGTCAGGTCTCTCGGTCGGACGCTGCGCATGAGCCGGGCAGCAATTTCGCACAGCAGGGCATCGCCGGCGGCGTGTCCCTGGTTGTCATTGACCCGCTTGAAACGGTCCAGATCGATGTAGAGCAGGGCGGCCGAACCGCCTTCCCGTGCCAGCAGGTCGAGCGCACGTTCGGCGCTTTGGCGGAACATGGCCCGGTTGGGCAGGCCGGTGAGCACGTCGAAGTAGGCCAACTGATGGATGCGGGCCCTGGCCGCCTCGCGCTCCAGGGCGAGTGCGCACAGGTGCAGGCAGACCTCGACCAGCCGGTGGTGCAGGGCGTCCGGCACACGGTGGTCCTGGAAGTAAAAGGCGAAGGTGCCCACCACCTGCCCCTGGTGGTTCTTGATCGGGCTGGACCAGCAGGCCTTCAGACCGGTTGGCGCAAAAAGGGCCCGGTAATCGGCCCACAGCGGATCGGCCTCGATGTCGGTGACCAGCACCGGTTCCCCCCGCCAGGCCGCCGTGCCGCAGGAGCCCGCGCTGGGCCCGATCGGAGCACCCTCGATGGCCTGGGCGATGTAGGGGGGCATGCTGGGGGCGGCCAACGGGTGCACGCAGCCATGCTCATCGACCGCCAGGATGGTGGCCGTGACCTCGGGCGCGATGCGTTCAACCTCGCGGCAGACCAGTTTCATCAACTCGCTCAGCGGGATCTCGTTGACCATGCCTTCGAGCACCTTCTTCTGCAACACCTCGTGCATCTTGGTCAGCGTGATGTCGTTCATCACGGTGATCGATTGGGTGCCGCTCAGCGCCCGCGCGGTCTGGTTGACCACCATCGACACCCAGCGGGGCTGTCCGTTGCGGCCATAGACCAGGGTTTCGATGCGGGTGTGTCCGTGCAGCGCCAGCGCGTCGCGGATGGCCTGGGGCAGGTGCGGGTCGGAATGTCGCCCCAGCAGCACTTCGTCGGGAGTACGGCCCAGCACCTCGGCGGGGCTGTAGCCGAACATGCGGGTGAAGCCCTCGTTCACGTAGCAGACGCGTCGCCGGGCATCGGTGATCAGGATCGCACTGTCGCTGGCATCCAGCGCATGAACCACGATGTCCTGAGCCACTGCTGGAGCAGGCTCAGCAGGCAGGCCTGGCTGGTGGTCTGGCTCTGACGGATTCCGTGAAGGCATGGGCGTCTCGCGCTGGGATGTCCCCTGTTCACTGCATCGTATCAGGCTGTAACAATGTTGACGGGGAGGATTTGCATCGGTTTTACCGGCCACATTCATGCGGTGGGTGAGCTGCGGCCAGTCCTGCGTCACTCTGGGATAATCGCGGCATGAGCGGCAATACCCTTGGAACCCTTTTCTCCGTCACCAACTTCGGTGAATCCCACGGCCCGGCCATCGGCTGCGTGATCGACGGCTGCCCGCCGGGCATGCAACTCAGCGAGGCCGACATCCAGGTCGAGCTGGACCGGCGTCGCCCAGGCACCAGCCGCCATGTGACCCAGCGCCAGGAGCCCGATGCGGTGGAGATCCTCTCCGGTGTCTATGAGGGCCAGACCACGGGCACCCCGATCGCCTTGCTGATCCGCAACACCGACCAGCGCAGCAAGGACTACAGCAACATTGCCCAGAGCTTCCGCCCCGGCCATGCCGATTACAGCTACTGGCACAAGTACGGCGTGCGCGACCCGCGCGGCGGCGGCCGCTCCTCGGCCCGGCTGACGGCCCCCACGGTGGCCGCTGGCGCGGTGGCGCGCAAGTGGCTGTTCGAGAGGCACGGCATCGTGCTGCGCGGCTGCATGACGGCGGTGGGCGAGGTGGAGATCCCGTTCGAAAGCTGGGACCACGTGCCCAACAACCCCTTTTACGCCCCGGTGGCCGACGTCCAGAGCCTGGAAGACTACATGGACGCGCTGCGCAAGGCCGGTGACTCGTGCGGTGCCCGCATCCGGGTGGTGGCCTCCAACGTACCTGTGGGCCTGGGTGAGCCCCTGTACGACCGCCTGGACGCCGACATCGCCCACGCCATGATGGGCCTGAACGCCGTCAAGGCGGTGGAGATCGGTGCGGGCTTTGCCAGCGTGAGCCAGCGCGGCACGACCCATGGCGACTCGATGACACCTGAAGGCTTTCGCAGCAACAATGCCGGCGGCATTCTGGGGGGCATCAGCACCGGGCAGGACATCGAGGTCAGCCTGGGCATCAAGCCGACCAGTTCGATCATCTCGCCGCGCGAGTCGATCGATGTCAACGGCCAGCCGGTGGAGGTGGTCACCAAAGGCCGCCACGACCCCTGTGTCGGCATCCGTGCGACCCCGATTGCTGAGGCCTTGCTGGCCCTGGTGCTGATGGACCATGTGCTGCGCCACCGCGCCCAATGCGGTGATGTGCGCTTGCCGGTGCCCCCGATCCCGGGTTCCGTGGCCTGAACCGGCGGGGTCTGGCGGTGTCTGCTCCTTCGGTGGCGCCGGCCCAGCCGGCGTCCATGCGCGCCTTGCTGCCGTTTGGCGCGCTGTCGGCCAGCTATTTCGCCCACATCGGTTTTTTCAACCCCTATTTGCCGCTGTGGCTCAAGGACCTGGGCCTGCCCCTGCTGGCCATCAGCCTGCTGACCTCGGCGCAGTCGCTGACCCGGCTGTTTGCGCCCTATGTGTGGGGCGCGCTGTCTGACCGCACCGGCGAGCGCGTGCGCCTGATGCGTTACAGCGCCACGGCCGCCCTGGTGCTGTCGCTGGGCCTGTGGTGGCCCCAGGCCGGTGTGCTGTGGCTGGGGGCCGTGCTGCTGCTGATGTTTTCGCACACCAGCGCCATGATGCCCATGAGCGAGGCCGCCATGGCCCATCTGGTGAGCCAGGGTGGGCAGTTTGATGCCAGGCGCTACGGGCGGGTGCGCCTCTGGGGCTCGTTGGGCTTTTTGTTGACGGTGTTTGCGGCAGGCAGCTGGTTCGAGCTGTTCGGCATGGGGCACTTCCCGGGCTGGACCCTGTTCACCCTGCTGGCGGTGGTGGGCAGCACCTGGTGGCTGCCGGACCACCGCGAGGCGGTGCAGCAGGCTCGGCACGAACACCTGCCGGTGTGGCCCGTGCTGCGCCAGGCCGAGGTGCGCTGGTTCTTCGCCTCCATCTTTTTTCATGTGCTGTCGCACGTCAGCCTGTATGTCTTTTTCTCGCTGTACCTCGACTCGCTGGGCTACAGCAAGGCGGTGATCGGGGTGCTGTGGGCCGTGTCGGTGGTGGTGGAGGTGAGCTGGTTCTTCACCCAGAGCCGCTGGCTGCCCCGCTGGCCGCTGACCGTCTGGCTGGTGCTGTGTGGCCTGGTGATGGCCGTGCGCATGGGCTTCACGGCGGCCTTTGGTGCCTCGCTGGCCGTGTTGCTGGTGGTGCAGTGTGTGCATGCCCTGACCTTTGCCGCCCATCACACGGCTTGCATCGCCCTGGTGTCGCACTACTTCCCGGCCCGCCTGCGCGGACGGGGGCAGGCCTTGTTCACCGTGATCGGCTACGGCCTGTCTGGCGTGACCGGGGGGCTGGGCGGCGGGTTCCTGGCCAAGGCCTTCGGCCTGTCCAGTGTCTATTGGGCGGCTTGTGCCATGGCTTTGTTGGGCAGTGCCTGTGCCGGGCGCCTCTACAAGCTGGCGCACCACTTGCGCACCTGAGCCCAGGCCCCAGGCCAGACGCCACGGAGAGGGCCTTGGCCGCCTTTGTTCGAGTGCCGTCACCTCGGTGATCACGGGCTGGTCGGCCATGGCCTAGGATCGTGTGGCGTTCCATTTGTGAGGAAACCTGCCATGAAGATCAGAACACTTGCTGCGCCTGTGGGCCTGAGCCTGCTCGCGTCGCTCCTTCAGCCGGGCTGGGCCCAGCAGCCGCTGCCGGCCGAGCCCGCCACCGTGGCTGCCCAGGCCGAGGCCCAGAGAGGCCTGCCGCGTGAAGACCGGCGCGACTTCGAGGCGGCCCGGCGTGGCTTCATCGCCAGCCTGCCGGACGCCGCCACCATTCGCAATGCCGACGGCAGTGTGGCCTGGTCGCTCAAAGGCTTTGAGTTTCTGCAGCAGGAGCGCGTACCCGACACGGTGAACCCCAGCCTGTGGCGCCAGGCCCAGCTGAACATGCTGCACGGCCTGTTCAAGGTCACGGACCGCATCTACCAGATCCGGGGCTTCGATCTGGCCAACATGACGATCATCGAGGGTGACAGCGGCCTCATCGTGGTCGACCCGCTGACCACCGACACCGTGGCCGCGGCAGGCCTGGCACTGTACCGCGAGCACCGCGGCAACAAGCCCGTCAAGGCTGTGATCTACAGCCACAGCCATGTCGACCATTACGGTGGGGTGAAGGGGGTGACCTCGGCTGAGGATGTGGCCGCCGGGCGGGTGGCCATCTACGCGCCGCAAGGCTTCATGGAAGAGGCCGTGAGCGAGAACGTGCTGGCGGGCAATGCGATGAGCCGGCGTGCCCTGTTCCAGTTCGGGCATCTGCTGCCGCGCGGTGAGCGCCAGCAGGTCGATGCAGGCCTGGGCAAGTACATCTCGCGCGGGCGGGTCACCCTGATCGCGCCCACCCGGCTGATCACCCAGCCCATCCAGAACGAGGTGATCGATGGGGTGCAGGTGGAGTTCCAGCTGACCCCGGGCACCGAGGCACCGGCCGAGATGCACATGTACTACCCGCAACTGCGGGCCTTGAACATGGCCGAGAACGCCACCCACACGCTGCACAACCTGTACCCCTTGCGGGGCGCCCAGGTGCGTGACGCCAATGAATGGGCCCGCTACCTCAACGAGGCGCGCGAGCGCTATGCCGGTCGTGCAGACGTGATGCTGGCGCAGCACCACTGGCCGACCTGGGGCAGCGAGGAGATCACCCGCGTGCTGGCCAAGCAGCGCGATCTCTACAAGTTCATCAACGACCAGACCCTGCATCTGCTCAACCAGGGCTACACCCCCAATGAGATTGCCCAGGAGCTGGTGCTGCCGCCCAGCCTGGCCGGCGAATGGTTTGCCCGCGGCTACTACGGCACGGTCAGCCACAATGCCCGCGCCGTGTATCAGCGCTACTTGGGTTGGTATGACGCCAACCCGGCCCACCTGAACCCCTTGCCGCCCCAGGCGGCTGCGGCCAAGTGGGTGGCCTACATGGGGGGCGCCGAGGCGGTGCTGGCCAAGGCCAGGGCAGACTTTGCGAAAGGGGAGTACCGCTGGGTGGCCGAGGTGGTCAACCAAGTGGTGTTCAGCGACCCGGACAACCGCGAGGCCCGCGAGTTGCAGGCCGCCACCCTGGAGCAGATGGGTTACCAGGCCGAATCGGCCACCTGGCGCAACGCCTACCTGCAAGGGGCCAGCGAGTTGAGAAACGGGGTGCCAAAGGGGGCAACCGCCAGCTCCAGTGCCGACGTGGTGCAGGCCTTGTCGATCGAGAACCTGTTTGACTTCATGGGGGTGCGCCTGGATGGGCGGCGGGCCGTGGGCAAGACCATCGTGCTGAACTGGGTGTTCACCGATACCCAGCAGCGTTACGCCATGACGCTGGACAACTCGGCCCTGACCTACCTGAAGGGCAAGACCGATCCCCAGGCCGATGCCACGCTGACCCTGCCGCGCAGCGTGCTTGACGCCATCAACACCAAGCAATTGAGCCTGCGCGATGCGGTGGGTGCCGGCAAGGTGCAGATCAGCGGCAAGGCCGAGAAGGTGGGTGAACTGCTGGGCCTGATCGATGAGTTCCAGCCGGGCTTCCCGGTGGTCACACCTCGCCAGATGCCTGGTCGCTGACGCTGCAAAAAACAGGCCCCGAGATTCGGGGCCTGTTCAGGTCGGGTAGGGGCGGGATGGGGCCGTGGGCCTATTTGCGCACTTCGTCGACCAGGGTCTTGAACTCGTCGATGTCTTCAAAGCTGCGGTAGACGCTGGCAAAGCGGATATAGGCCACTTTGTCCATCTTCTTGAGCTCGCGCATCACCAGCTCGCCAATGCGGTGCGAGGCAATTTCGCGTTGCCCCAGGTTGAGCAGCTTTTCTTCAATGCGCTCGATGGCACTGTCGATCTGCACCGTGCTGACCGGGCGCTTGCGCAAGGCCAGGTTGAACGAGGCCTGCAGCTTGGCGTGTTCGTAGTCGATGCGCCGACCGTCTTTCTTGACCACGGCCGGAAAGTTGACCTCTGGCCGCTCGTAGGTCGTGAAACGCTTCTCGCAGGCACCGCATTGCCGGCGCCTGCGGATGAAGTTGCCGTCCTCGGAGACACGTGTTTCCACCACCTGGGTTTCGGCGTGTCCGCAAAAAGGGCATTTCATTCTTTGAAGCCTCGGTTACTCAATGTCAATGGCAGAAAACGGCCGTCGCGCCGGGCCGCCCCAGGCAAGGCCAGCCCCCGTGGGGGCTGCAACACACGCAGTGAGGAGCGTGCGGGTCACTTGTAAACGGGGAAGCGGGCGGTCAGGGCATTGACCTTGGCACGCACGGCCGCGATGTTGGCTTCGTCGCGCGGGTTGTCCAGCACGTCGGCCACCAGGTTGGCGGTGATGCGGGCTTCTTCGTCCTTGAAGCCGCGGGTGGTCATGGCCGGGGTGCCGACGCGGATCCCGCTGGTGACCATCGGCTTTTCCGGGTCGTTCGGGATCGCGTTCTTGTTGATGGTCATGTGGGCGGCGCCCAGCACGGCCTCGGCTTCCTTGCCGGTGATGCCCTTGGCGCGCAGGTCCACCAGCATCACGTGGCTTTGGGTGCCGCCGCTGACGATGCGCAGACCGCGTTGGGTCAGGGTCTCGGCCACGATGCGGGCGTTGGTGATCACCTGCTGCTGGTAGGCCTTGAATTCAGGCTGCAGCGCTTCCTTGAAGGCCACGGCCTTGGCCGCGATCACGTGCATCAGCGGGCCGCCTTGCAGGCCGGGGAAGATGGCGCTGTTGATGGCCTTTTCGTGCTCGGCCTTCATCAGGATGATGCCGCCACGCGGGCCGCGCAGGCTCTTGTGGGTGGTGGAGGTGACCACATCGGCGTGCGGCACCGGGTTGGGGTAGACGCCCGCAGCGATCAGGCCGGCGTAGTGGGCCATGTCGACCATGAAGATGGCGCCGACATCCTTGGCCACCTTGGCGAAGCGGGCGAAGTCGATGTGCAGGCTGTAGGCCGAGGCGCCGGCCACAATCAGTTTGGGCTTGTGCTCGTGGGCCTTGCGCTCCATGGCGTCGTAGTCGATGGCTTCGTTGGCGTCCAGGCCATACGAGACCACGTTGAACCACTTGCCGGACATGTTCAGCGGCATGCCGTGGGTCAGGTGACCGCCTTCGGCCAGGCTCATGCCCATGATGGTGTCGCCGGGCTTCAGGAAGGCCAGGAAGACGGCTTCGTTGGCCGAGGCGCCGCAATGGGGCTGCACGTTGGCGGCATCGGCGCCAAAGATCTGCTTGACGCGGTCGATGGCCAGTTGTTCAGCCACGTCCACGTGCTCGCAGCCACCGTAGTAGCGGCGGCCCGGGTAGCCTTCGGCGTATTTGTTGGTGAGTTGGGAGCCCTGGGCCCACATGACGGCGGGCGAGGCGTAGTTTTCGCTGGCGATCAGCTCGATGTGGTGCTCTTGGCGAGCGTTCTCGGCCTGGATGGCAGCAAAGATTTCAGGATCGGTTTGCTCGACGAGGATGTTGCGGTTGTACATGGCAGTCCTTAAAGACGTGGTCCCTGTTGCTCGGAGGAGAAGAACAAGGGCTGCCCAGGCGAACGGCTGATCGCTCGGGCCAAGGCCCTGGAGCGGCACGCTTCCCAGTGGTAACCCCACGTCAGCGGCAAGGCCCCATGAAACTGAAGCCTGCGCCTATCGCCAGTCGCGTACCGTTCTAGTGTAACTGATGCGGCGCCAGGCCTGCATGGCGGCCTTCAGTGGCCGGCTGTCATGCAGGGGGCGTTCAGGATTGGCTCAGCAGAGCAACCTTCTCGGTGGTGGCCGGAGCCGCCGCCGCGCGGGCCGGGGCAGGGGGCGCCACAGGGGCCGGCACCGGCGTCAGGATGGGCACGTTGCGGCCGGCCGCCACCTGTTGCAGGCGGCTGTGCTCGGCCAACACCTTGGCGGTGTAGCCGCCATCGTCCTCGACATTGGCCGCGCCCACGTAGAAGCGCAGTCCACCTTCGATGGAGCCGGCGCGGGCGATGCAGTCCTGCAGCACCTTCACACCCACCCGCAGGTTGGCCACAGGGTCGAAAGCGGCCAGATGGCCACCAAAACCCTGGTACTTGTCGCTGTGCACCTGGGTCATGACCTGCATCAGGCCCTGGGCACCGACGGCGCTCTGGGCGAACGGGTTGAAGCTCGACTCGATCGCCATGATGGCGAGGATCAGCGTCGGGTCCAGGCTGTTGCGCTTGCCCACGTCCCAGGCTTCGGCCACGAGGGCGCTCACGGGCTCGGGGGCCACGCGGTACTTGCGGCTCAGCCAATAGGCCACGGCCGCCTGCGACTTGGGCAGAGCCCGGGGGTCGGTGGCGGTCGCGCGTTCACGGGCGTCGCGTTCGTTTTGAAGCCCGGTGAGGGCTTCCTGACGGGACTGCAGCCAGCCCATCAATTCTTCTTCGCCAGCCTGACGCAAGTCAGGGCGGGCAGTCAGGGTGATCACAGCAAAAGCAACGGCGAGGCCCAGCAGGGCAAAACCGTTGTGAGTGATCTCAAAAAAACCTTCGGCGATATCGGATGCGAAAGTTCGCAAGCCTCGGGCGATTTGACCTAACGCTGTCATAGCTCTTCCTTTCTACGCGTGGGGTGGTTCGCGGCGGCACGGGCTGCGCAAGCAGCGGTGTGTGCCGTGAACCAACCCTCGTTTGGATTGGTACGCCATCAGGTTCACCGGGGCACCCAAGGGGGTTGCAAAGGGGTGAACTGACTTAGCCGGGGTCGGCAGCGGGTTCGGGTTGTCCCTTGTTTTTGGGGACGGGCGGATTCTAGAAGCATTGCAAATAACAAGTCAACAGTATGGAATTGATTTGTTATACGTAAAACGATATTAAAAATGGGGTATAGGAGCCCAGATCTGGACGCCCATACAGTCGTTGCAAAATCCAATCGAAGTCTGTCTCTCGATTGGAAATCCCTTCTTGAATCAGCGTCTCGGCGAACTATCCTGAAATGGCCTGAGCGTTTCAGGCGACCGTCGGCAAGTGACAGTCCACGCCCTGCGTATGACGGGGTGGCGATGACGAAGCGAACCCGGCAAACCCAGAAGGCAATCTCTTGCCTTCCCTGCAAGCCGGGACTGTTCTCTCCCGCTTGCATGTCTGACGGCAAAGGCCCTTTAGCCAGCCGTCAAGCCCGGCAGATCGAGTGTTCGGTCTGTCGGGCTTTCTTATTTGCGGCTTCCGGTGCGTGAGGCACGCTTTCGTGAAATTTCCCTCGATGCATCAGCGCTGGCCGCAGCACAATGCTGCCCATGAATCTGGCGTCTTTGAGCAAGAACCCGTGGTTTCGACGGGGCGTGTTGTGTGGGGTGGGCATCTTGTTGGTGTGGGCCGTGTCCTGGGCCCTGGTGCCCTCGCTGCTGCGGCATCTGGTCACCTCGCGCGCCAGTGCGGCGCTGGGGCGACAGGTGAGTGTGGCCGAGGTGGATTTCCGCCCCTGGAGCCTGGAGCTCACGCTGCACGATCTGGTGGTCCGCACCCTGGATGGAGATGCCGAGCAACTGGCGGTGGAGCGTCTCTATATAGACATGGAGCTTCAGTCCCTGGTGCGCCTGGCGCCGGTGCTCGATGCCCTGGTGGTCGAGCGGCCCCATCTGCTGCTGACACACACCCAGCCGGGGCATTACGACATCGATGATCTGATCGCGTTGGCCAGCAAGCCCTCGGACCCGGCGGCGGCGCCGTTGCGCTTTGCCCTGCACAACCTGAGCCTGGTGGATGGCGCGATCGACTTTCGCGACACGGTGGCGGGTCAGGACCACCACCTGACGGCCATGCAGCTGGGGCTGCCGTTTCTCAGCAACTTTGATTCCGGCCGTGCGGTGCTGGTGCAACCCCGCCTGGCGTTTCGACTGGACGGCGCAGCTTTTGACTGGTCCGCCCAGGCCACGCCATTTGCGGACAGCCGTCACGCGCAGGTGCAGGTGCGCATGGCGCGGCTTGATCTCGCGCCTTTTCTGCCTTACTGGCCCAAGGCCTTGCCGGTGCGCCTGGCGGCGGGTCAGCTCGAGGCGGATCTGAAACTGGTGTTCGAGCAGGCGCCCCAGCAAAAATTGGTGCTGTCGGGCACGTTGGGGGCCCAGGATGTGCGCGTGAACGATGCGCTGGGCAGCCCCTTGCTCGCCTTCCCGTCGCTGACGGTGGATCTGGCCGAATTGCAGCCCTTGCAGCGTTCGGTTCATGTGCGCTCGGTGCAGTGGGACGGCCCGTCTCTGGAACTGCGTCGTGACGCCCAGGGGCAGTTCGCCTGGTTGACGGCCTCGGCCCCCGCCGCCACATCGCCAGCAGCCGCGACTGCCGCAGCGGTTGGCAAAGCCGACGCCGCGCCGGCCAAGACCACTTCGGCCGAGGTCGGCTGGAGCGTTCAGGTGGACCGCATCGCGCTGCAGCATGCCCGGGTGGGGTGGCACGATGAGGGCACCCAGCCTGCGGCCGTGCTGTCGGCCTCTGAGGTGGCGCTGCAGGTCGAAGCCCTGCATTGGCCCATGCGGGCACCGGCCCGGTTCCAAGGCAGCCTGGTGTTGGCCGGGGCAGCAGAGGGTGGCAGCAAGGCCGCTGAGAAGCGGAACGGCAAGCCCTCCACTGGCAGTGTCGCTTCCGGCCAGGGGCCCGGACGTGTGTATTTCGACGGCCAGGGCACCGACCGGGCGGCATCCGTGGCCTTGCGTGCCGAGGGCTTGCCGCTGGCGGCAGCTGCACCCTACCTGGCGCGCTACCTGAACCCGACCCTGCAAGGGCGGCTCAGCCTGGTGGGCGGCGTGGGCTGGCGTGCCCCGGATCTGGCGTTCCAGTTGAGCAGCCTCTCGGTGGATGCCTTGCGTCTGAAGCAGGGTGAGCAAGACCTGGCCGCCTGGGACCAACTGAGCCTCAGTGACACCCGTGTCGATCTGGGTCAGCGCACGGTCAATGCGGGTGTGCTGAGCCTCAGCGGGCCCCGGACCACGGTGTCCCGCGATGCCCAGGGGCGCTGGATGTTTGAGCCTTGGCTCAAGACCCCCGAGGCGGCCGCTGCGTCGCCGGTGCGTGGGCCGGTTGCGGGGGCTGAGCGCGCGGCATCGTCCACCGCCCAGCCACCTGCCTGGCAATGGCGTCTGGGGCAATTGGCCTTGCGTGATGGCAGCCTGGGCTGGCGCGATGCCACGGCGGTGGTGGCCAGAAAGCCGGGGGGGGTGGCGCTGGACGCCGCGGCCTTGCAGTTGCAGGCGGGCCCTTTCAGCGGCGGCCCGAATGGGCTGGGTGTTGAACCGGTCGAGCTGCAGGTGACAACCCGTCTGGGCGCGCCGGGGCCTGAGGGTGAGGCCGCGGCCGAGCCGGGGCGCCTGGATTACAAGGGCCGGGTCAGACTGGCGCCGTTCTCCACCCAGGGACGGCTGGAGTTCACCCGGCTGCCTTTGCATGCGGTGGAGCCCTATTTTGGCGATGTGCTGAACCTGGAGCTTCCTCGGGCCGATGCGAGTTTCCGGGGCAACCTGGACGTGGCCGTGGCGGCTGCCGGCGCCACCGTGCGGGTCAAGGGCGATGGTGCGCTGGAGGATGTGCGGGCCAACAGCGTGTTGGCCCAGGTTGGAACGGACGCCGGGCCGCCCACCAGTGACGAGCTGTTGAGCTGGAAGGCCCTGAGCCTGCGGGGCATTGACCTGGCCCTGCAGCCAGGCACACCGCTCACGTTGGGGATCAGCGAAACCGCGCTGAGCGACTTCTATGCCCGCGTGGTGATCAACGATCAGGGGCGCATCAATTTGCAGAACCTGGTGCGCAGCAACGCGCCAGAGCCAGCGCCGGCCAAGGGTGCTGTGGCGGCGAA
>Ga0209913_1000811_pt1 | contig 22161 bp, 20 predicted proteins | sample PersoiDNA2013203_FD_185805 | JGI IMG/M metagenome (GOLD analysis project Ga0209913, IMG submission 185805) | Permafrost soil microbial communities from the Arctic, to analyse light accelerated degradation of dissolved organic matter (DOM) -... | ecosystem: Environmental > Terrestrial > Soil >... | reverse complement strand
TAGGCGGTCAGATCGCGTTCCTTTTGTTCGACACGGGCGTCGCTGCCTTTGAAGTCGAAACGGGTAGTGATTTCCTTATTGGCTTGGTCGACGGCATTCTTGACTTCAACCAGATTGGCTTCGGAGACGGTATCAAACGATGGCATGGTGATTTCCTTTATGTTCTGTGGCGTCTTACTGGCGCGAACCTTAGCTGATGCAAGGCGCCGGCACCTGAAAGACGTGATTTTAACGGACAACCGGGATTGCGGCTATGTTTGCGCTCTGTTGTGAAGCAAGCGGGCAGGGTGAGCAGAGGTGCTGCGCTATAATCCTGCGCTTATGTTTCCCATACCTGTTCAGCGGGATTTTTCCCTGCGCCATCTCAATACCTTCGGCATCGACGCCAAGGCCGCCGTGTATCTGCCGGTCGACGGCATCGACACGCTGCTTGCCGTTGCAAACGACAAGGAACTGTCAGTCTTGCCGCGCCTGATTCTTGGTGGCGGCAGCAATCTGCTGCTGACACAGGATTTTCCCGGTCTGGTGTTGCACATGCGCGGCGCCGGTATGCATATCGTTGACGAAGATGAAACATGCGTCTACGTGAAGGCATCTGCGGGCGAGAACTGGCATCGTTTCGTACAGTGGACGCTCGATCTCGGCCTGGGTGGGCTGGAAAATCTGTCGCTGATTCCGGGTAGCGTCGGTGCTGCGCCTATTCAGAATATTGGCGCTTATGGTGTCGAGGTCAAGGATCGTTTTCACAGCCTGACTGCATTCGATTTAGTCGACGGCAAGACCATCATGCTGGACAATCCCGCATGCTGTTTTGGTTACCGTGACAGTGTGTTTAAACAAGCGCTGCGTGATCGTGCCGTCGTGCTCGATGTGACGTTTGCTTTGCCCAAGCAATGGCAGGCGAATATGAACTACGCTGACGTCATGCAGGAATTGTCACTGCGACAAATCACCGCGCCATCGCCGCGCGACATTGCGGATGCGGTCATCGCGATCCGCACGCGCAAGCTGCCCGATCCTGCGCAGATCGGCAACGCCGGCAGCTTCTTCAAGAATCCCATCGTGCAGGCGCAACTGCGCGATGCATTGCTGGTACAGCATCCTCAACTGGTGAGCTATCGGCAACCCGATGGCAGCTACAAGCTTGCTGCAGGCTGGTTGATCGACCAATGCGGCTGGAAGGGCAGGTCGCTTGGCGCGGCCGGGGTGTATGAAAAGCAGGCCTTGGTGCTGGTCAATCGCGGTGGCGCCAGCGGCAAGGAAATTGCGGCGCTGGCACAGGCGATTCAGACGGACGTGCAGGAGAAATTCGGCGTGAAGCTGGAGCCGGAGCCGGTGTTCATTTGATTCGCGCGGTGGAAAAAAATCAACGCACAATAAAAACGCGGCCAGGAAAACCTGGCCGCGTTTTTATTTGCAGAGCGGTCTTGATCAGCCGAAGTGGCAGACGTAATCTACAGTTTCGGTCACTTCGATGTCGAAGCTGGAGTTGCCAGGAACATTGAAGCTGGTTCCTGCAGCGTAGGTCTTCCAGGCTTCTTCACCCTTCAGACGGACATTACAGCTGCCGCCGTTGATTTCCATGATTTCCGGTGCGCCGGTGTTGAATGTCAGCGACGACGGCAGGATCACGCCCAGCGTCTTCTTGGTGCCATCGGCAAAAATCACGCTGTGCGAAACGCACTTGCCGTCGAAATACACATTGCCCTTTTTCAGGACGGTAACGTTATCGAATTGAGTCGTCATGTTGTCTTGTTTCAGTTGAAGGTGATGTGATTACTTCGCGTCTTTTTCTTTTTCCAGCAGTGGCAGCGACACGGCAGTGCTGGTCGCCAGCAGGCCGGTACTTTGGTAAATCGCCAGCTTCTGACGGGTATCGGTGATGTCCAGATTGCGCATGGTCAGCTGGCCAATACGGTCTTGCGGCGAGAACGCGCCTTCACCTTTTTCCATGGTCAGACGTTCAGGCTGATAGGTCAGGTTGGCCGACTCGGTGTTGAGGATCGAGTAGTCGTTGCCGCGGCGCAGTTCGATGGTGACTTCGCCGGTGATGGCGCGAGCGACCCAGCGTTGTGCGGTTTCGCGCAGCATGATGGCTTGCGAATCGAACCAGCGGCCCTGATACAGCAGACGGCCCAGTTTGCGGCCGTTGTCGCGGTATTGCTCGATGGTGTCTTCGTTATGGGTGCCGGTGATCAGGCGCTCGTAAGCGATGAACAGCAACGCCAGGCCTGGAGCTTCGTAGATGCCGCGGCTCTTGGCTTCGATGATACGGTTTTCGATCTGGTCGCTCATGCCGAGGCCGTGACGGCCGCCGATGCGGTTGGCTTCCAGAATCAGGTCGGTCATGTTCTCGAAGGTCTTGCCGTTCAAGGCGACCGGACGGCCTTCTTCAAAGCGCACGGTGACTTCTTCGCGTTTGACTTCGACGTCGTCGCGCCAGAATGCCACGCCCATGATCGGCTGAACGATCTTGATGCCGCTGTTGAGGTATTCCAGATCTTTTGCTTCGTGGGTCGCGCCCAGCATGTTGGAGTCGGTCGAGTAGGCTTTTTCCACCGACATCTTGTAGTCGAAGCCGGACTTGATCATGAACTCGGACATTTCCTTGCGGCCGCCCAGTTCGTCGATGAAGGTATTGTCCAGCCAAGGCTTGTAGATGCGCAGGTTAGGGTTGACCAGCAGACCGTAGCGGTAGAAACGCTCGATGTCATTGCCCTTGAACGTGCTGCCATCGCCCCAGATGTCGACATTGTCTTCACGCATTGCTGCGACCAGCATGGTGCCGGTCACGGCACGGCCCAGCGGTGTGGTGTTGAAATAGGTGATGCCGGCGGTGGAGATATGGAACGCGCCGCTTTGCAACGCTGCGATACCTTCGTTGGCCAACTGTTCGCGACAATCGATCAGTCGCGCCAGTTCTGCACCGTATTGCATTGCCTTCTTCGGAATAGCGTCGTAATCAGGCTCGTCCGGTTGACCCAGATTGGCCGTGTAGGCGTAAGGAATGGCGCCTTTCTGGCGCATCCAGGTCAGCGCAGCGCTGGTATCGAGGCCGCCGGAGAAGGCGATGCCGACTTTTTCGTTGACCGGAACGGATTGCAGAATGTTGGACATGATGTTCGTATTGGCTAGTGATGACTGATTGATTGAATTTTACTTATTTGCCGGTGTTACCGTCACGCTGGCACGTGGCAAACAACTTCGATGTTGTGGCCGTCCGGGTCGCGGACAAAAGCGCTGTAGTAATCGGGATGATAATGCGCGCGGATGCCGGGAGCACCGTTGTCTTGGCCACCGGCCTGCAACGCCGCTTTGTAAAACGCGTCGACTGTACTGCGTGTCGTCACGCGAAAGGCAAAATGCAGCGTCGGGCTGTGCGCCGGCTTGTCGGCAGTCGCGCGTGCCAGCCAGAAGTCCGGCTTGGGCGCTTCGCCAAAACCGGCGACGTCGGTGCTGCCGGTTACGGAAGCAGGGAGTTCCAGCAGCAGGCCGTAGCCGATGGCACCTAGCGCCTGTGTGTAAAAGCTTTTGCTGCGATCGTAATCGGAGGGCGTAAAGCCGGTATGGTCGATCATGCCACTTTCCCCAGAACGAGATATTCGAGCAAGGCCTTTTGCACATGCAGGCGGTTTTCTGCTTCGTCCCAGACGACCGATTGCGGCCCGTCAATGACTTCAGCAGAAACTTCTTCGCCGCGATGCGCCGGCAGACAATGCATGAACAGCGCGTCCTGCTTCGCACGCGCCATCTTGGCCTGATCGACGATCCAGCCGTCAAAAGCTTTCAGGCGTGCGGCGTTTTCATCTTCGTAGCCCATGCTGGTCCAGACATCCGTCGTGACCAGATCGGCGTCCTGGCAGGCATCTGCCGGGTTGGCGAAGAAGGTGTAGCGTTGATTGCCGGGACTGACCTGTTTCATGTCGATGTCGTAGCCCTTGGGCGTGGAGACATTGACGTGGAAGCCGAATACTTCAGCAGCCTGCAGCCATGAATACAGCATGTTGTTGGCGTCGCCGATCCAGGCCACGACCTTGTCCTTGATCGAGCCGCGATGCTCGATATACGTGAACACATCGGCCAGCACCTGGCAGGGATGTTGTTCGTTGGTCAGGCCATTGATGACCGGCACGCGCGAATAGGCGGCGAAACGGTCAATGATTTCCTGGCCGAAAGTACGGATCATGATGACGTCGCACATGCGTGACATCACTTGCGCAGCATCTTCGATCGGCTCACCGCGGCCAAGCTGGCTGTCACGGGTATTGAGATAGATCGCCGCGCCGCCGAGCTGATGCATGCCGGCTTCGAAGGACAGGCGGGTACGGGTCGAATTTTTCTCGAAGACCATGACCAGCGTGCGATCGGCCAACGAGTGATGCGGCTCGTAGTTTTTGAATTTGCGTTTAATCACACGCGACCGCTCGATCACGTACTCATACTCATCAAGCGTAAAGTCGGAAAACTGCAGGTAGTGTTTGATTGCCATAAATAAAAACGGCGGCCAGTGGGCGCCTGCCGCCGATTGTTGTAACTGCTTCAATTATAAGGGATTCGGCTCAAAAAGATACCCAAAAGCAGGCATAAGCGAGTGAACTACATGTGAACCTCGCAATGCGCCGCTCGCCGTCGTGCTGTTATTGTCATTGTTGCCTTTATCCGGGACAAACAGTGACCCGATAGAGAGGATCTGACGCCTGGAACAGACCACAAAACAGAAAGAGCGGAGTAAGGCAATAACATTGTCACTTTGCCATTTATTCAAATCAATTTTGGCCAGCGTTTTCACCATCTCGACAAGCTGATCGGCATTCGACGATTTTTCTGAGACTTTTAATTAATTGAGAATCGTTCTCAATGTAAATCATTAGACTGCGCTTCCTTCCAAAGACCAGTCGAGTGATCAATATGTCATTTTTTTCTTTCCGTCGTCATGCTTACGGAAGCTTCCTCTGCACTGAACGGCTGCGGCCGTTGGCGATCGCCATCTGCTCTGTCGCGTCTTCTTTCGACTACGCTTACGCAGCTGACGAATCCGGCAACGAGACCGGATTGCCCCCCATCGAGATCCGCAGCAAGCGCAGCCACTATGATCCGCGTCCTGCTTCTGTCAATACCGCCACCAGATCCGACGCCGAGACACGCGATATACCGCAAACAATCAACAGCGTTGCGGTGGAAGACGTTGCATCGTACGGTGGACGCACCCTCGCAGATGCCTTGAGCGGCATTCCCGGGATTTCGAATTCGTCGGACACACGCTTTGATGCATTCCGTATTCGCGGCTTTTCCAGTGTCGGCGATCTGTTCCTCGATGGTATTCGCGACGATGCGCAATATGTGCGCAGTCTAGGTAATATCGAGCGCGTCGAAGTACTGAAGGGGCCTGCAGCAGTGCTTTATGGGCGGGGAAGCGGGGGCGGTGTTATCAATCGCATCAGTAAGCAACCGGGACATGACGTGCAAAACAGCGTGCAGGTAAGCGCCGGCAGCTATGGCCGTCTTGGCGCATCAGCCGATATCAATCAGGCGCTCTCCGACGAATGGGCAATGCGCGTAAATGCCGGTCGAGAACGTGCCGACAGCTTTCGCAGCGGTGTCGACAGCACGCGCCAATATGTCGCGCCATCGATCAAGTGGGACAACCAGCGCACAAGTTGGTTATTGCAGACCGAATACAATGAGTTTGAACGGGTTCCCGATCGCGGCATGCCGGCAGGACGACGCGCCAACGGCAGCTACTACTTGCCGCCTGCTGCGCCATCCACCGCGTACGGTGCGCTGGGACGCGATGACATCAAGGACACCAGCACCAATGTACGTTCGACGCTGGAACACAAGTTCAACAATCAATGGAAAATTTGCAACGTCCTCAGCGTGTTGGAGTTGGACAGCCGTTTCGACAATACTTTCGCCGGAGGTCTGACAGGTCCAGGCAACAGCATGGTGACGCGCAGCCGCTTTCTGCAGGATCTGAAACAACGCAATCTGCAAGCCGGTGTCGAGCTGGACGGTAAAGTCATGACGGGCGGTGTGGAGCACCAATTGTTGTTCGGTAGTGAATATACCGATGAAACCCGTCACCCTCGCTTGTGGCGCGCCAATGCCACCTCGGTATCGCTGCTGACGCCGAACAATGCGCCGGACAACGGGCCGACACCGACGGTATTTTCCAACAGCGTACACAAAGCGCGCGGTTATGCGCTTTATGCGCAGGATCAGATTCGCTTATCGCCGCAGTGGCAAATACTGGCAGGCTTGCGTTGGGATCGGTTTGCCGCTGATTCATTGAGTCAGGTCAACAATAGCCGCGTCCAGCGCACTACTTCTGCAATCAGCCCTCGACTCGGCATCGTGTGGTCGCCACTGGGGGATCACAGTTTTTATGCCTCCTATAGCAAGAACTTTATCCCCTCCGGCGGTACTGACACGGTTGGGCTCGATACAGGCACCACCAGCAACGTTAACGCACTTGATCCGCAGTTCAGCAGGCAGGTGGAAGTGGGTGTCAAGAGCGATTGGTTCGACAAGAAGATCAGCTCCACGCTCGCCATCTTCCAGCTCGATTTATACAACCGCCGTACTCAGGTGGCTTCCAGTCCGGATCTGTTCGTGCTGACCGGCCTCGAACGCAATCGCGGAATCGAGCTTGGCGTCAATGGTCAGTTGGCGAGTAACTGGTTCATCCGCAGCGGTTTCAGCGTGCAGAATGCGCGCGTGCTGGAGTCCGGGTCGTGCCGCACCTGCGGACCGAACATTCAGGGCAAGCGTTCCGTGGGCGTTTCGAGCGCCAACGGCAGCCTCTTCATCAGCTATGCGCCGACGCAAGGCTTCTTTGCCGAGACCGGCCTTGTCTATGAAGGTGCGCGCTACGTCGATATCAACAATTCGCTGGATTTGCCGGCTTACACGCGTTGGGACGCAAAAATGGGTTATCGCTTCCGCAAGGCTGAGGTGACCTTTGCCGTAACCAATCTTGCCAACAAAAATTACTACGTCACATCGACGGGGCTGTCGCAGATCATGCCGGGCAGTCCGCGCAGCGGCTTGTTGAGCGTGGCGTACAAATTCTGACCAAGGTCTGGTTTGCAATCTCCCATACAAAAAGCCGCTCTGAAGAGCGGCTTTTTGCAAAGAGAGTCCGAGCAATCAATACAGCTTCTGCGACGACTCATGCAGCAACTGCACATACAACTGATGCCGCATCGCCGCGATGTCGCCGGTCTTGACGGCGGCCAGCACAGCACAATCTGGCTCGGTCAGATGGTGGCAATTGTAAAATCTGCATTTGCCGAGATACGGCGCAAACTCGCGGAAGGCGCGTTCCAGCATGCCTTCGCTCAACTGATACAGACCGAACTCCTGAAAACCGGGCGAGTCAATGATCGCCGTGTCGTCGGCCATGACATACAGACGCGTGAACGTGGTGGTGTGCTTGCCTGTATCGAGCGCGGCCGAGATTTCACGCACGGCGATATCGGCGTCCGGCACGATCAGGTTGATGATCGATGACTTGCCCATGCCGGACTGGCCGATCAGAATTGTGGTCTGGCCTTGCAGCAATGGCATGAAAGTGTCACAGGTCGCATCGGGGTGCGCCTGCGCCGAGACTTCGAGCACCGGATAGCCGAGTTTGCGGTACACCTCAAGGCGTTGGCGCGTGCGCGGCAACGCGGCTTCGATGTCGGTCTTGTTGAGAATGATATGCGCATCGACACCAGCCGATTCCGCTGCCACCAGTGCGCGCGAAATCAGGTCATCGGTGAAGCCTGGTTCCGTCGCCACCACGATGAATAGTTGCGTGACGTTGGCGGCCAGCAGTTTGGATTTGTATTGGTCCGAGCGATACAGCAGGGTCTTGCGCTCGGCGATGGACTCGATGACAGCCTGATTGGCCGAAGTGCGTTTGAGGTTGACCCGATCGCCGACGGCGACGTCGCTCTTCTTGCCGCGGGTGACGCATTGCAGTTTCTCTTCGCCGACTTGCGCCAGATAATGGCGCCCGTGTGCGGCGATGATGGTTCCGACTTCCGTAGTATTTTTTTGTGCGGTCACGGTCATGCTTAAGAAAACGTCTGGTGGAACACGGCATCTACCTTGGCGGCGCAGATGAAGTCATTGATCGACAAACCGCCGCGTCCTTCGTTGACACTGTGCGTGTCGAACTTGACGATGCAGCGATTGTAGGTCACGACCAGTTCGGGATGATGATCTTCCGCGTGGATCACATACGCAATGGCGTTCACGAAAGCCAGCGTCTCGTGGTAATCCTCGAATGAAAACGTCTTGGCCAGCTTACCTTGTTCCAGCGCCCAGCCCGGCACCAGCGGCAAGGTTTGCTGGACGTCGGCATCGCTCAGAGCGGTCACTTGATGCTGGCTCTTTTGCGTGAGCAACGATTGTGTGGTCAGTGTCATGATGTGTTCCTTTTACCTTAGTGTGCCGCGTTCAGCGCAGCGTGCAGTTTGCCGATGCGCAGTGACGCCGGCGGGTGCGAATCGTAGAAGGCGGAATGCAGAGGATCAGGCGTCAGCGTCGACGCATTGTCTTCATACAGCTTGACCAGCGCCGACACGAGGTCTTGCGCATTGGTGTGCTGCGCGGCGAATGCATCAGCTTCAAATTCATGCTTGCGCGACGACAGCGACGACAAAGGCGACAGCAAGAAGGTGAAGATAGGCAAGGCCAGCATGAACAAGATCAGCGCCATCGCATCGTTGCTGCCGAACAGCATCGGATCAACGCCCAGTCCTGTGTAGAACCAGGCCTGACCCTTGAGGTAGCCCAGCAACGCCAGGAACACCAGCGAGATCGCGAACATGACGGTGATGCGCTTGACGATGTGCTTGAGCTTGAAATGCCCCAGCTCGTGCGCCAGCACGGCTTCGATTTCATGCGGCGCCAGACGCGCCAGCAGGGTGTCGAAGAAGACGATGCGCTTGCCTGCGCCAAAGCCGGAGAAGTAGGCATTGCCGTGCGCGCTGCGCTTGGAACCGTCCATCACGAACAATCCTTTGGAGGCAAAGCCGACACGCTGCATCAGTCCTTCGATGCGCGAGCGCAGGCCGTCATCGTCGAGCGGCGTGAATTTATTGAACAACGGCGCAATGACGGTCGGGTAGAGCACCAGCATCAGCAGTTGGAAGCCGCTCCACACCAGCCACGCGTAGAACCACCACAGCGAGCCCGACTTATCCATCAGCGTCAGGATTACCCACAGCAGCGGCAAGCCAATGACCGCGCCAATCAGCGAATTCTTGACGGTGTCGGCGAAGAACAGGCCGCGCGTCATTTTGTTGAAGCCGTAATATTCTTCCAGCACGAACTGGCGGTAGTAATCGAAGGGCAGATCAATCAGACCGGAAATCAGCGCAAACGCCACAATCAATCCCAATTGATACAGCATTCCCGGCCCGCCAAACCATCCCAGCAGCAAGCTCGACAGCAATTGCAAGCCGCCCAGCAGCGTAAATCCGACCAGGACGGCCGAATTGACGACCAGCGTCAGCAGGCCGAATTTGGTGCGGGCGACGGTGTAGTCGGCTGCCTTCTGATGTGCCGCCAGCGGGATTTTTTCGGCGAACTCGGCCGGAACCGCGCTGCGGTGGGCCAGTACGTGGCGGATATGGCGGGAGCTGAGCCAGAACCTCACGAGCAGGGTCAACAGCAGAAAACCAACAAACAAAACCGAAAACGTGAGTGAATACATTCTTTCCCTGTGCGAAAATGGCGGTCAGCAAAACCGTTCAAAAAATTCGATGAAAATGGCGAATCGAATAGGATGAGCGGCCGACTCAAGCCCCAACTCAGCCTCAAATTAAGCCGCGAATTAAGCAGAACCTGTAGAAAGAACAATTATGTCACAAGCCACCGATGCCAACGTTGCCAATGCTGGCGCGCCTACTTATACGATCCCGGCCCGTCCGAACGAGTTCAACCTGATTTGGGTGGACATGGAAATGACCGGCCTCGATCCGGACAACGATCGCATCATCGAAGTTGCCGTGGTGGTAACAGATCCTGAACTCAACATTCTGGCTGAAGGCCCGGTGTTCGCGATCCATCAGTCCGACGAAATCCTCGATGGCATGGATGCCTGGAACAAGGGCACTCATGGCCGCTCGGGCCTGATCGAACGCGTCAAGGCATCGACCGTGACCGAAGAAGAAGCCTCGGCAGCGCTGATCGCGTTCCTCAAACCATTCGTACCGGTCGGCAAGTCGCCGATGTGCGGCAATTCGATTTGCCAGGATCGCCGCTTCATGGCGCGCGGCATGCCAAAGCTGGAAGCCTTCTTCCACTATCGCAACCTCGATGTGTCCACCCTCAAGGAGTTGTGCCGTCGCTGGAAGCCTGAACTGGCAAGCGGTTTCAAGAAGCATCAGAAGCACACCGCGCTGGCCGACATCATCGAATCCATTGAAGAACTGAAGTACTACCGCGAGCATTTCATCAAGGAGTAATCCTCTGATGACCATGCCGACAACGGGTTTGCGGTCGAGGACTCTGCCTTGATCCAGGATCCGCTGTTCTACGCAGCGGCGATCCCCGCAGTGCTGATCGTCGGCATTTCCAAGTCCGGTATGGGCGGCGGCTCGCTCGGCATTCTTTCCATTCCCATCCTGTCTTTGGTGGCCTCGCCTGCAGTTGGCGCGGCCATCATGCTGCCTTTGCTGATCGCCATGGACATCATGGGACTGATCACATTTCGCGGCAAAGGCGACATGCGCAATCTGCGCATTCTGATCCCCGCTGCATTGATCGGTATCTCGGTCGGCGCATTGACCTTCCGTTTTACATCCGACGCCATGTTGCGCGGCCTGATCGGTGCTTTGTCGATCGCCTTCGTCGTGCAGCGCGTCATGGGGTTGGGCAGTGCAGCTGTCCCGACGCAACCTAGTATCGCCAAAGGTTCTGTGTGGGGCGCCCTGTCCGGCTTTACCAGCTTCATTGCCAACGCCGGCGGACCGCCGTTCGTGATTTATCTTGCGCCTCAGCAACTCGACAAATTGATGTTTGTAGGGACCTCGGTGATTTTCTTTTCAGTGATCAATGCGGTGAAGGTCGTGCCCTTTGTCGCACTCGGCTTGTTCGATGCGCGCAACCTGACCACGTCGCTGGCTTTGCTGCCACTGGCGCCGGTCGGTTACTGGCTGGGTTTGAAGATGCTGATGAAGGTGAACCAGGCGCGGTTCTATCAGATTACCGTTGCTGCTTTGTTTGTCGCGGGGTGCAAGCTGCTGTGGGATGCCGCCGGAGCCTAGAACCTGTCCGCGATCTTACTGCGAGGCCATGATCCGGCGTCGGGCGGTGCTCGGAATCCTCATGTACTCAAGTACATTCCGGTTCCTCCGCTCCGGCCGCCACCGGCTGATGGCCTCTCGCTACAGATCGCAAACAGGTTCAAACTGGTGACGCCTTGTCAGCACCGCAGCACTTCTTGAACTTCTTGCCGCTGCCGCACGGGCAGTCGTCGTTGCGGCCAGCCTTGGGACCGTCGCGGCGCACGGTTTCCACCGCAGACTTGCGATGCGGCAGCCAGTATTTGTAGATGTGCGGAATCGCGGACTCCACTTCCACCGCCAGCTTGTGCGCCTTGATCGGATCTTCGATCAACGGGATTTCTTCTTCTTCCAGCTCATCCGAACCCAGCAGATAGATCGGGCGCATCAGCTCGGCCAGGTTGGAGTGGAAAATCGGGTCCCATTCCTTGGCGCGCAATTGGATGCCTTCCCAGAAGCCGCCGGCCCAGGCTTCGCCGTCCAACAGGCTCTTGCCTTCGTGCTCACGCTCGCAGAACAGTGGTTCGTATTCCTTGGGGGCGACTTCCAGCGTGATGGCGATTTCGTTCATCGAGCGCGCGATCAGGCCGGTGATGCGTTCGGCTTCTTTCGGCGATTTAAACTTTGGCGTGTCTTCCGGCTGGCTGCCCCAGACGCGCGGTAACCATTCGGCCATGAGGACTTCCTGCGGGCCGATCACCAGTGCGGTGAGGAAGCCGTGCAGCGTATCCATGGTCATGGCGTCGTCGGCACAACGGTCGGATAACAGGAAATCGTCGAGTTCGTCGAACTCTTCGTCGGAAAGGGGCTGGTCAAGTTGCATGATGTGCGTCCGTGTTGCGAATAAAACCGCAGTTTAATTCCATTCGGCTGCGGAGGCGAGGATAGACTTCGATTTTCTGAAGCAGGGCGCGCAAGAAATAAACGCTGTTTCCCTCATGATCGTTTTTTCTGATTCTTGAAACTATTCGATATTTCTAGATATTGCGCGCAATCTGCCGCACTCCATCATCCTAAATTTTGCTACGTTGATAATATTGCCGTCGACATTCACGGAGGCAATCCTGAATCATTCTTGTCGGTTCTGTGTTTCTGTCTCAGGCGTCTTTCGCCGTCACTACCCAAAGCCAGCCACGTCTTTTCAGGCACGCCAGCGCCTCGCTTCATTTAACTGCACACTCAAACAGGCCTGCGCTAAGGATTGTCTATGAATATGGTCGGCCATCTCGGATTAAGTCAAACAGATTTCGAAAACTGGTTGAACGCGCTCGCCCAGTTGCCGCAAGAAAGGCATGAATTCATGCCATGGATAGAGGGACCGTTAAAACGGTTCTTCCCGTTTTCACGCTTCTTTTGCGCGCACGGCGAGCTGCTGGCAGGCAGAATCCAGATAACGCACTGGACATCCAGTGGACACGATGAAGCCTATCTGCACCAACTTGAGAACACCTTCGAACTGGATATGCGGGGATCTCTGGCGCGATGGTTTGTCGCCAGAGATCCATTCATCATCGATCCCGACGCACCACCAGCTTTTGCGACACCATTTGAGATCGAGGAAATAAGAAATTTCGGTTTGAAAAACGTCGCTGCGCATGGTGTGCTCAACGCCCATTCCAATGCCGGGACCTACTTCAGCTTTGCCGGGCTTGCAGCGCCGCTGTCGAACTGGCACCGCGATGCCTTGCGTCTGATCGCTCCCGTACTTAACGATCTGTTCCTCTCCGCCATTGCCAGACCTTCCGACATCAGCGAACGCCTGATCAGACTCACGGGACGGCAAACCGACATCGTTCGCGAATTGGCTGCGGGCATGGACGACAAAAGCATCTCCAGAAAACTCGGCATCGCGGAGAAAACCGTCCGCAATCAACTATCCGACATCTACGCCCGGCTGGGCATCAACAAGCGAACGCAGTTGCTGGCTTTGCTCAGGTAGGCGGGACATATGTCCTATGTACGGTTGGCTTGGGTGTGAATGACAATGGAATCTTTTATGGGGTTGAGAAATGCATGGCTGAAAACGGACAAGAGAAAAAGTTAGAGTGGCGTAGAGAGTATGTGCCAATTGTGACGGCGGTACTGACGATGTCGCTATATTTAACTATGGAGATAAAGCGGTATCGACTAGCTTCTTTTTCTTGGTATCCATTGGATCCAGAGGGACTTCTCAATATGTTAATCGTGGGGCCAGCACTAACGTTTCTGATTCCATGGAATGGATGGATTTTATTTGTTCCTTTCTTTATCGGACTGTGTTGTAAATCTAGTGTCGCAACCTTAACAGTGATTTTTTTTGCAGTGTGGTTGGGTGTTGCTTTACTCTCGACGTCATTCAATTTTGATGATCCAGAACTTTCCTTCTACCTATCTGGCCTATCGACGTATTTTCTAATATTTGTACTGACGGCTTTAGGAGCATTTTTTGTTCACCTAGTTTTCAAATTGCTAGTCAATCTAGTCCGGGAAAATTGAGGGAATATGTATTTTTTAGCGAATAAAAAATCGATTTCTTGGATCTTTTGGAGAGTCCAATGACTGACAGTGTGGAAAGAAAATGTCGCATGTACTTACCGATTCTGGTAGCTCCGGCGACTGTGGTCGTCACAAGAATTCCTAGTTACATCCGCATATTCATATGGATAGGCTTGGGTGCGGCAGGCCTGAAGATAGGGGTAACTTATTTGATGGGGTATGTCACGAGTTTGCAAAAACGATCTGATAAATAATCTATATGAATGGCGATTCAAGAGTGAAGAAAAGACTTTTTAAAAAAGAATTCTTACCAATACCCGTCGCACTGACGACGATATTGCTATTTATTCTCATGGAAAGATTTGGATATCGCTCGTTGCCGTTTCCTTGGGAAATCTTCCCATCCTCTTGGCTGCTTAGAAATTTTATTCTCGGGCCAATCGCCATCATTGTTTTCTTTTGGAGCGGGTGGATATTACTGATTCCTTTGCTAGTTGGACTCTGCTGCAAGTCGGGGCCAATTGTTCTATGTGGAATCTCTATCGCTGTTTGGTTGATCATCGGCACTCTTCTAGCTGGGTTTGGTTTTCCTCAGCCTTCTGTTCGCAATTACTTGATGGGGTTGATCAGTTATGGCTATGTTTTGTCGGCCATGTGTGCAGCGGTATTTTTCATTAAAGCAGTGTTTCAACATTTAGTTAAGTTTTTCCAAAAACATAGATAGATGAGGACAATATGAAATTTTCTGTAGTTGTGCACATTGCAGATATAGGTAGCCCTTTATCAACCGGAGAGAATTCGAAAACTGGGCATATGTGGTTCACGCTAAAAGACGAGTTTGGAAACAATAGATCCTATGGCTTTGCACCGCTTGAAAATGGGAGCCCTTATGGTGCAGGAAAAGTTTATGAAACTGATGACGAACATTATCTTGTTCATAAAGACTTCGAACGAAATATTTCACAAGAACAGTATGAAAAAATCAGCGAATTTATCCGCAAGGCGAAGAATGAATCAGATACGGGAAAAGGACGCTGGGGAGAGTACAACGGTGCATTAAACAGTTGCGTCGACTTCACTTGGGAAGCATTGAACCAAGCCGGGCTGACAGACACGCCTGAAGGTGGATGGCAAGGAAATCTTTTGCCAGTGTTCAATCAATGGAGATTAGAAACCGATTTCCTCAGAAAAAAACCATGGACGGTTATATCTGAATCTGTAAAAAATCTCTTCACTCAATCCCGCATTTTCCGCTACGACCCCTTGGTTTTGGATCTGGATGGCGACGGCATCGAGACCGTAGGTAGCGACAAGAAAATCCTTTTCGACCACGACAATGACGGCGTCAAGACTGCGACAGGCTGGGTGAGCGCGGATGACGGACTATTGGTCATGGACCGCAATGACAATGGCGTCATTGACGCCGGCCATGAGTTATTTGGCGATTCAGCCAAGCTCGGTAACGGCAAGCTTGCTGCCGACGGTTTTTCTGCGCTGTCTGATCAGGATACGAATCAAGACGGTAAGGTGGACAGCAAAGACACCAACTGGAAGCAACTGAAAGTCTGGCGCGATCTGAATCAGGACGGCATATCGCAAGCCAATGAGTTGTTCACGTTGGAAAAAGTGGGCATCGCCAGTCTCAACGTTGCGAAAAAGTCCAACAACCAAACACTTGGCAACGGCAATCAACTGGCGGATAGCGGCACCTTCACGCGCACGGATGGCCGCACTGGCAACATGGGCGACGTCAACTTGGTCGAGGATGCGTTTCATCGGCAATTTACGAACGCCATTGTCGTGACAGACGACGTCAGGAAAATTCCTGACATGCAGGGCACGGGAAAAGTGCGAGATCTGCGAGAAGCGGCTTCGCAATCTGTTTTCTTGCAAGAGGTTTTGACGAAATATAGTGCGACAAATTCGCGACAAGAGCAGCAAGGATTAATCGACCAAATACTGTTTGCTTGGGCCGATACATCTGGCATGAGCCAGACTCTACAAGAACGTGCCGGGAGCAGGTACAAGGTTATATGGAGCATGCTTGGAGATAAGCTTGTCACTGATGATGAAGCAGGACGAGCGCAGGCGACTTCCTGGGAAAAGAAATTGCACGTACTGGAAGCCTTCAATGGGCAATACTATTTTGCAATACAGAATCCAGGAGGAATTGACCAAAACGGCTTCAGTATGGTTGACGGTAAGAATAGTCAGCCTGGAATCATCACCATCAGATTTTCTCAGAATCAGATCAGTCTTCTGGAACAAGCTTATGCGGCGTTGCGAGAATCAGTAAATGAAAATTTACTGATGCAGACACGCCTGACATCGCTATTGGATTTATTGGAGATAAAGGTCGGTGCGACGGGAGTTCACCTTGATTCTGTTGCAATAGAAAGACGTGTCAAGTCTATGTCTGACGAGGGGAGATTGGACTGTTTGTCAGATGTTATCGCTATCAACCGTTTTATGGAAAAAAATGGAAATAGTATGAGTCGGGGTGGCTTTGAGGTATTGAAAAAACTACTGTTTATGTTAGCGCCGTCTTCTGCAACTGAAAGCTTTCTAGCGAATTTAGAAATGCCTACCGATACCAATGGGATGGTAAAAAATAAACTTCTTATGGGAACCGAAAATGGTGACATCGTAAATGGTGGACAAGGACACGATGTACTGTATGGAGGTGATGGGAATGACACATTAAACGGTGGCAACGGGAATGATTTTTTGGTGGGCGGTCGCGGTGAAGATACTTTATTTGGAGATTTGGGAAACGACATCTTAATTGGAGGTGCGGGCAGCGACATTCTCAATGGTGGGTACGGAAAGAACACTTATGTATTCAATAGGGGAGACGGCAATGATGTCATCGTCGGCTATAACGAGAACGACGACGGCGTTGATGAGTTTGGAGTGCCGGAAGATACTATTCAGTTCGTGGATGTGCTGTCTACGGAACTTCGTGGAGTTCGTTGTGATAACGGAAGTTTAGTTTTGGACTATGGTGCATCCGACAGCGTGGCGATTCGTAATTTTTTTGATGAGGGTGTGTGCGCAGTTAAAGAGATTCGCTTCGCTGACGGTGTTGTGTTTGACTGGAAACAATTGTTTAAGGTTTACAAATTGGGGGACATCCATTTAGGGGCGAGGGACGATTATTTGGCGCCATCCGACTATATTTCCACCGTATATGCTGGAGCTGGCGATGACTCAATATATGGCGGTAAGGGCGACAACATTTTATATGGAGAGGCTGGCGACGATAGGCTTGGCGGGGGAGATGGGAACGACACCCTCTTGGGTGGTGACGGCAATGACAAGCTGTATGGTGATGCCGGTAGCGATATTCTTGATGGCGGAGCAGGAGACGATTGGTTGTACGGTGGCGGTTACTGGGGAGATGACAACGATGCAGATACCTTCGTTTTTAGACATGGATCAGGACACGATGTTGTTTATGCCGGATCTGGAGATATTTTTAAATTCGAAGATGTGCCATCAACGCAACTACGTAGTTGTGAACGCAATTTCAATGACATGGTACTGACGTACGGTAAAAACGACAGCATTCGCATTCATGATTTTTTCGTTGGTAGTAACTATCAATTCGGCGAACTTCAATTTAGTGATGGTGTGAAATGGACGGCAACACAGTTGATGAAAATGTATCCTATAGAGTCGATACGGTTATCTGCTGATCATGACTACTTCGCGTTGGCTGACAGCAACGTTCCTGTTTATGCTGGTGCCGGCGATGATTATGTCAGGGGTAGTAAGGGTAATGACATACTGTTTGGCGAGTTTGGAAGCGACATCTTGTACGGTAGGGAAGGGCATGATGTTTTATATGGAGGAGCCGATGCCGACATCTTGTATGGCGATCAAGGGAACGACGTTTTAATTGGAGGTGATGGCAAAGACACGCTCGACGGCGGCTTGGGAAATGATCTTCTTGTTGGTGGCATCGGCAACGACACTATTCGAGTTGCCGAAGGGGACGATGTTGTTGTATTCAATCGTGGTGAGGGAATGGACGATGTTATCGCAGGTTACCTTCGTGGGTATGGCAGTGGCGTTTCACTCGGAGGCGGCATTCACTACGATGATCTTCGACTGACCAAATCAGGCAACGACCTCATCCTGAGCACGGGCGAGCAGGAAGGACTCAAATTCAAAAACTGGTATGACGACAGAAAAAGTATCGGTACGCTACAGATGGTGATTGACGGACCCGATTACGTTGCCGCTTCCGCCGACGTAATGCACAACAAAAAAGTACAGCAGTTCGATTTCAAAAAAGTTGTCGATTGCTTTGACGCAGAGCGCAGCAAACAGCCTGCGATTGATTCCTGGTCGATGGCGGATGTGTTGCTCAAGTTTCATCTGGCGGGTAGCGATAAGGCGAGCTTAGGGGGCAACTTGGCATATCAGTATGCGACGACTGGAAATTTGAACGGGATCGCGCCGACGGCAGCGCAGGCGTTGCTGGCCAGTGAAGGCTTCGGAAGGAAGAGTCAGCTAATTTAGGCAATCTTGCCAATTGGTCGTGGTTTGAAATGAAAAGGATGAGTTTCTTGTCGAAACTCATCCTTTCGTACATTCTCTGTACTCGGTCTGTATTTGACTCAAGGAAGTACAATGGCAGCCATGACCGATTCCACCACCGTATTCAACTTCGCCGGGCTGTCGCCGGACACCGTGCTCGATGCACTCGATAGCGTCGGCCTGTATGGCGATGGGCGTCTGTTGGCGCTCAACAGCTACGAGAATCGGGTCTATCAGGTCGGCATGGAAGAGGGGCCGCCGCTGGTGGCGAAGTTCTATCGTCCGCAACGCTGGAGCGACGCCGCGATCCTCGAAGAGCATGCTTTCGTCAACGAGCTGGTCGAGCAGGAAATCCCGGTCGTTCCCGCCATGCAACTTGCCAACGGACGCAGCTTGCAGGAGTTTCAAGGCTTTCGTTTTGCTGCCTTCACCCGGCATGGCGGTCGTGCGCCCGAACTCGACAACCCCGACACGCTGGAATGGCTGGGGCGCTTCATCGGCCGTATCCATGCGGTCGGCATGCAACGTCCGTTTGAGCATCGTCCCGCGCTGAACATCGCTACCTTCGGCGAAGAGCCGCGCGATTATCTGCTGGCCAACGACTTTATTCCCATGGACGTGCTGACGTCATACAAGACGACGGTCGATCACGCCTTGGACGGTGTGCGCCGTTGCTTTGATCGTGCCGGCGACATCAAGCAATTGCGTCTGCATGGCGACTGCCACGTCGGCAATGTCTTGTGGACCGACGCCGGGCCGCATTTCGTCGACTTTGACGATAGCCGCAGCGGACCTGCGATTCAGGATCTGTGGATGCTGCTGTCGGGTGAGCGCGGCGACATGGTGCGCCAGCTGTCCGATCTGCTGGCCGGTTATGAGAGTTTTTGCGAATTCGAGCAGCGCGAGCTGTATCTGATCGAAGCGTTGCGCACCTTGCGCCTGATTCATTACTCCGCATGGCTGGCGCGGCGTTGGGAAGATCCGGCGTTTCCGCAGGCTTTCCCGTGGTTCAATACGCAACGCTACTGGCAGGATAGAATTTTGGAATTGCGCGAGCAGATCGCGCTGATGGATGAACCGCCTTTATGGCCGCTATAAACTTTGGGAAATGAGTGAGAAAGCAATGAGCGTACAACGCTGCGCATGGGTCAATCTCGATAATCCGCGCTACGTGACTTACCACGACGAAGAATGGGGCGTGCCTTGTCACGACGAAACCCGCCTGTTTGAAATGCTCAACCTGGAAGGTGCGCAAGCCGGCCTGAGCTGGGAGACCGTACTCAACAAGCGCGAGACTTACCGTGCCGCCTTCGATCAATGGAATCCGGAAAAGATCGCGCGCTACACTGACGCCAAGGTGGCAAAGCTGCTGGCCGATCCGGGCATTGTCCGCAATCGGTTGAAGGTGGCGGCGACCATCACCAATGCGCAAAGCTATCTGCGCCTGCGCGATGAAGTCGGCGGCCTCGATCCTTTTCTGTGGGGGTATGTTGACGGCAAGCCGATTCGCAACAAGTGGAAAAATCTGAGCGATGCGCCGGCCAAGACGGCACTATCGGATCAGGTGTCAAAAGACCTCCTCAAGCGCGGTTTCAAGTTTGTCGGCTCGACCATTGTTTACGCCTACCTGCAAGGCATCGGTGTTATTGATGATCACGTCGTCGGCTGTCATTGCCATGGGAAAAAGCACAAATAGTTCTGCGGCCTTCGCTAATCCTTGTCGTTCCAGCGAATGCTGGAATCCAGTGTCGTTCTTCGCTTGAGACGCACGACACTGGATCCTGGCGTGCGCCAGGATGACGGGGAATGAAACAAAGTCGGCGATATGTCCGGCTCCACAAAATGAAAAAACCGCGTTCGATCAAGAGCGCGGTTTTTTTTTGTCGCTGTACGAAGTGCTTACACGTCCAGCTGCGAAACGAACTTGGTATTGACGTAAGCTTCGATCGCTTCGGTGCCGCCTTCAGAACCGTAGCCGCTGTCCTTGATGCCGCCGAACGGTACTTCCGGCAAGGCCAGGCCCAGATGGTTGATGGTGATCATGCCGCTTTCAACGCGTGTCGACAGGGCGTGCTTGGTTTGCGCCGACTTGGCGTAAGCGTAGGCAGCCAGGCCGAAAGGCAGGCGGTTGGCTTCGGCGATCACTTCGTCCAGTGTTTCGAACGAGTTGATCAATGCCAGCGGGCCGAACGGTTCTTCGTTCATGGCGCGTGCCGACAGCGGCACGTTGGTCAGCACGGTTGGTTCGAAGAAGTAACCCTTGTCGCCGACGCGCTTGCCGCCAAAGCGTAGTTGCGCGCCTTGTTCCACGGCGTCGCTGATCAGTGCTTCCAGTGCAGGTATGCGGCGCTTGTTGGCGACCGGGCCCATGGTCGTGCCGGCAGTCATGCCGTCGCCGACCTTCAGCTGGCTGGCAGCGGTGATGAACTTGTCGACGAAGGCATCGAACACTTTCTTTTGCACCAGGAAGCGGGTCGGCGAGACGCAGACCTGGCCGGCGTTGCGGAACTTGGCCATCGCCAGTTGCTTGGCGGCGGCGTCGATGTCAGCATCGTCGAACACGATGGCCGGCGCGTGGCCGCCCAGTTCCATCGTGGCGCGCTTCATGTGCGTACCGGCCAGTGCGGCCAGTTGCTTGCCGACCGGGGTCGAACCGGTGAAGGAAATTTTCTTGATGATCGGATGCGGGATCAGGTATTCGGAGATTTCCGACGGTACGCCGTAGACCAGATTAACCACGCCTTCCGGAATGCCGGCATCGGCAAACGCGCGGATCAGTTCGGCAGGCGAGGCCGGTGTTTCTTCCGGCGCCTTGACGATGATGGAGCAGCCTGCAGCCAGTGCTGCGGACAGCTTGCGCACGACTTGATTGAGCGGGAAATTCCATGGTGTGAACGCGGCGACAGGGCCGACCGGTTCCTTGATCACCATCTGATAAGCATTCGGCACGCGCGCCGGCACCAGACGGCCGTAGGTGCGGCGGGCTTCTTCAGCGAACCAGTCGATGGTGTCGGCGGCGCCCAGGGTTTCTGCCTTGGCTTCAGCCAGTGGCTTGCCTTGTTCCAGCGTCATCAGTTGCGCGACTTCGTCGGCGCGTTCACGCAGGATGTTGGCAGCCTTGCGCATGATCTTGGAGCGCTCGAATGCGGAGATATTGCGCCAGGTATCGAAACCTTTTTGCGCGGAAGCCAGCGCAGCGTCGAGGTCTTGCTTGTTGGCGTGGGCGATGTGGCCGATGACTTCTTCGGTGGCTGGATTGACGACAGGAATCGTGCGGTCCGAGACACTGGCAGTCCAGCGACCATTGATGAATAGTTGAACGTCTTTGTACATGATGAGTATCTCTTTGCGAATCTGATGGATGAAAGAACGTGAAGCAGAATTTTGAAATCACATCCGGCGGAATGGCGTGCGGAAGTGACTGGCGTATGCCGTGGCTTAGTTATACCACGGCTGGGAAAGTTGCGTCAGGCCAACGCAAAAAATGAAGCCATCGGAGCCATTCGGGACGATATCCCTTCGACATGCAGTCGGAATATCGTCCCTGTCGTCCCGGAATGTCGCTGTCGGCTCAGTCGAGGTCGCTGTAGTCGACGTTCTCACGCAAGGGAGTCTTGCTCGATGCTGCGCGCACGTATTGCGGCGGCCAGGCGACGTTTTCCTTGAGCGTATCGGCGGCGTGCAACGGCCAGTAAGGATCGCGCAGCAGTTCACGCGCCAGCAGCACGAGATCGGCTTGTTCGGTGCGCAGCACATGTTCCGCCTGAATCGCATCGGTGATCATGCCGACGGTGCCGGTGGCAATCTTGGCTTCGCTCTTTACCCGTGCGGCAAAGGCAGTCTGATAGCCGGGTCCGGT
>Ga0209913_1000810_pt1 | contig 22191 bp, 20 predicted proteins | sample PersoiDNA2013203_FD_185805 | JGI IMG/M metagenome (GOLD analysis project Ga0209913, IMG submission 185805) | Permafrost soil microbial communities from the Arctic, to analyse light accelerated degradation of dissolved organic matter (DOM) -... | ecosystem: Environmental > Terrestrial > Soil >... | reverse complement strand
AGCCTGGATGGAGCCACGGATTGCGCGGACCACGGGCGCCGAGTGTATTGGGTGCATGGCGCTTCAAATAGTTCAAATAGAGTGGAAGTTTTGTAGACTAGAGAACCACGTTATCGAACCACCCATCATCCATCATGGCCCACCATACCACCACCGTTATCTGGCAGCGCGACAGCCAAGCCTTTGTTGACCACCGCGCCCATGAATCGTGCTTTATCGCCAGCTCCGTGAAGACGCAAGTGCTGTGCGAGCCCATTGTTGAAACCGAAACCAGGCCCTTGCCATGACCTACCTACCGCCTCACTTTGAAGAGACCGATACCGCCACGCTGCATGCGCTGGTGCGTACCCACCCGCTGGCCACCTGGGTGGTACAGCACCAGGGGGAATTGCTGGTCAACCATATCCCGTTTCTGCTGGACGCCCAGCGCGGTGAACATGGCACGTTGGTCGGCCATGTGGCCCGCGCCAACCCGGTGTTGCAGGCTCTTGCCGAGGGTGCCTCGTCGGTGGCCGTGTTCACCGGACCGCAAGCCTATGTGTCGCCCAACTGGTACCCGGGCAAACTCGTCCACGGCAAGGCGGTGCCGACCTGGAACTACGCCACTGTTCACGCCCACGGTGTGCCGCAGGCGTTTGACGATCCGGTCCGCCTGTTGGACCTGGTCACCCGCCTGACCCAGGTGCACGAGGCCAGCCAAGCCCAGCCCTGGCAGGTGCTTGATGCGCCCGCCGACTACATTGACAGCATGCTCAAGGCCATCGTCGGCATCGAGGTCCCGGTGCAGCGCTGGGTCGGCAAATGGAAGGTCAGCCAAAACCGCCCCGTCGCAGACAGACAAGGTGTTGCTGCTGGATTGACCGCGCAAGGCACTGGCGCTGCGCTCCAGATGGCGGCCCTGGTGCAACAAAAGACCAAGCCATGAGCACAGCGAAAACCTGCGGACCCATCACGGGTAGACAGATTCATTCAGCGCCACTGCGCTGCAGCCAGCAACGCTACATTCCCACAGTTCACGACAGGTCAGCTTGAAAACGCAAACCGTTTGTCTGCAAACAGCCGCAGGCAGGCATCAACTGCCAACGCGTCATAGATGACACTGCGGCCGCGTCCGATTTCCTCCAGCGCGGCATCAACGCCCAGCGCCGCCCGGTAGGGGCGATGCGAGGCCATCGCCTCGACCACATCGGCTACCGCCATGATGCGCGACTCCAGCAGGATTTGCTCACCCTTGAGTCCCTGTGGATAACCCGAGCCGTCCAGGCGTTCATGGTGTTGCAACACCATGGTGGCGATGGGCCAGGGGAATCTGATGTCTTTGAGAATGTCAAAGCCGGCTTGCGGGTGATTCTTCAGGAGCATGTATTCAATGGACGTCAGCTTGATGGGTTTGGCGAGAATTTCCGCCGGGATGCTGATTTTTCCCAGATCGTGAATGCTGGCGGCGAGCTCGATGCCGCGCATGGTGTCTTCCGGCAAGCCCAGTTCGCGCGCGATGGCGACCGCCAGTTGCCCCACGCGCCGCTGGTGGCCGGCCGTGTACGGGTCGCGCATTTCCACAGTGTCGGCGATGGCCTTGATGGAGTCCTCCAGACTCTGCCGCAGTATGTCCTCATGGTGCTGGTGTTCGTAGGCAATGCGGTCGCGCTCAACCCGCGTGCGCAGGGTGGCGATGCCGAAGGCCAGGTCGCTGGCGAGTTCCTTCAACAGGATGACTTCGGTTTCATTGAATGCGTCGGGTGCCGCCGCAAAAATGGTTAGCACACCCAATGTGCCCGCTACGCTGGTGAGCGGCAGCGCAATGTTGGACTGATAGCCGCGCGTCTGTGCCTCCTCTCGCCACGGCGCCGATGCCGGGTTGATCAGGAAGTTCTGATTGACCTGGACGGTGCCGGTCCGAATGGCAGTGCCGGTCGGGCCACGACCAAGCTCACTGTCGGCCCAACTGATAGGGGCTGCGGCCAGAAAACCTTCGTCGTAACCATATTGGGCCGCCGGACGCACCGTCTTCGCCGCGTTCTGCTCGGGAAATCCCACCCACGCCATGCGGTAGCCGCCGGTTTCCACAATCAGCCGACAAATGGCATCAAGCAGCCCGGGTTCGTTGGCGGCGCGCACCAGCGCCTCATTGCAGGCGCTGAGGGTGCGCAAGGCGCGGTTTGCTCTTGCCAGTGCCCGCTCATCCTGCTTGCGCCGGGTGATGTCGCGCACCGTGGCTTGCAGCACCGGCTTGCCGCCCAGTTCCATGGCAGTCAGCAACACGTCGGCGGGAAACTGTGCGCCGTCAAGGCGACAGTGCGTCCATTCGAACTGATGGCTGCCATTCCTGTAAGCCGTGGCGATATATTCATTGGCCAGGCGCATCGACTCTGCGCCACCGGGCTGGGTCGGCGGGGACAGCTGAGAGGGCTGTTTGCCAACCAGATCATCCCGTGTCGGGCAAGCGAATATCCGCAGCGTGGCCGCGTTGCAGTCGAAGACGCCTTGTTCATCGAGCAGCATGATGGCATCGGAAGTCGATTCGTAGATGGTTCGGAATTTCATCGCCATGTTCTTCAACGCTTCTTCCGCCCGCTTGCGTTCAATGATGTCCCAGGAAAGGTCACCCAACTGGGAGGCGATCTCGATGTCGCTGTCGTCGTAGTTCACCAATTTGTTGCCAACGCCAATAATCGCCTTGATTTGGTCGCCTCTGAAAATCGGTACCACCACTTCCCGGATGACCGGCGCATGACCCGCAGGCAACCCTTTGCGATGCGCTAAGGAAGCGTAGTCGTTGTGAATCACCGCACGCCGTTCACGGACACAATCGACCCACACGCCGGCATCGTTGACGGAATAGTGGCTGCCTTTTCCATCGGCCGTGCACATGCTTTTCAGCGTGTTCGTTGACCAGCTCTGCAAGGAGAGCGTTTTTTGATCCGCCTCGACAAAATGATGGAACCCAATCGAACTGCCAGTCAGCGTTTCAATTTCATCCAGGGTGGCAGTCAGAAATTCATCCAGCGAGTGTGCGCCGGCAAATTCCAGCAGCCGCAGGCGCGCCTGCAAAATGCGCTCAAACCGCTTGCGTTTGATGCGGGCCCGCAGCACCGTGATGCCGAACGCCAGATCGCCTGACAGTTCTTTCAGAAGCCGGATTTCGGCGGGGCTAAAGGCGTTGATCTCGGCCGAATAAATCAGCAGAACGCCGAATACTTCTGCGCTTTCGTTTTTCAAGGGCAGGGCGATGCCGGAACGATAGCCGTGCTGCAAGGCGCTCTCGCGCCACGGGGCCATGCCCGGGTCGCTTGCCAAATCCTGAACATGGAAGACCTCGCCGCTTCGGATCGCCGTCCCGGCGGGATCTTGTCCCGTGTCATCGGCCCAAGTCAGGTTGGCGCCGGCAACATACCCGCTGTCAACCCCACCCCAGGCCACTGGACGCACGGTCTTGGCCGCATCGTGCTCGGCATAGCCCACCCAGGCCATGCGGTAGCCGGCCTGGTCGCAAACAATGTGGCAAATGTCGTTGAGCAGGGTCTGCTCGTCCTGCGTGCGCAACAAGGCCTGGTTGCAGTTGCTGATGGCGCGCAGTTCGCGATTCAATCGATGCAGGGCTTCCTGCGAGCGCTTGCCCTCCAGCAGTCGCCACATGCCTTCCATGATCAGGGTCAACTGCTGCACGTCACCTTCGTCATACGCTTCGACCTTGTTGCCAACGCCCGCCACGATGACGATTCTGGAGCCGTCAAACACGGGCACATTCATGTGACGTTTCAGGTTGACGAGGCCCTGCGGGCAGCCATTTTTCAAGGGGTTGGCGGCGTTGTAATCGTTGGTGATGACGGGCCGGCGTTGGCGCACCGCTTCGCCCCAGAGCCCCGTGGTTTCGACCGGGTACACGATCGGCTTCTCGGCGAAGGCGCACTCTGCCATGGCCGATTTTGACCACGAGTGCATGGTCAGCACGCTCTCATCTTCGTTAACAAACGCCAGGTAGCCGATTTTGCTTTGGGTCAAGCGTACGGCTTCTTCCAAGGTGAAATCCTCGATCTCTTTCAACGTTGCCCCGGCCATCTGGTTGAGTTGCAGCAGCATTTGCATGCGTTGGGAGTTCAACTCCTGCGCCTGCTCCGAGCGCTTGCGGGCGCTCATGTCCTGGGCCAGCACCGCCACACCGATGACATCTTCGCCACTCTTGATCGGGCTGTGCGAGACCTGAAAATACTGCCGCGACCGAAGTTCATCTCCTGAATACGACTCCTCCACAACCTGCTCTCCGGCGATCGCCCGATCGAGATTGCGCTGGGCGGTTTCCCGATCCTGCGGCACGGTCATGTAGTCCAACAGACTGTGGGCCTGCTCAATCTCCGCGCCGTAAAGCGCTTTCATGGTGGCGGCATGTCCTTGGTTAAAACTGGTGTAACGGTATTGCCGGTCCACAGAAAAGATGAGTGCATTGGCACTGTTGATGATGCTGCGCAAAGTGGAATACTGTTCTCCCAGTCGCTCTTCCGCCGCCTTTCTTTTGATCAACTGGCTTTTCAAGGTCATTGTCCATATGGCTGCAATCAGGAACAATATGAATAAGGTGATAACCGTGGCGTAGTAGATTCTTTGTGTGATCTGTTCCCGGGTATGAAACACAACCTCTTTTGGCTTCCAGTTATTGATGACAGTCTGGTAACTACCATCTGCTTTGACGCTTTTCAAGGCATTATTGATGGCACTGAGCAGTTTCTCATTTCCTTTTTTCACCGCAATGGACGAATAAGAAAATGCAACAGGCTCACCCGTCATCCTGATATTTTGTATTTTATTTTCGGCAATGATATAAGACCCAACCCGGTAGTCCACCACCACCGCATCCACCATGGAATCATTGAGCTGTTTAAATCCCTCAATAAAATTTGGGATGATGGTGAGCAGAATTTGCGGGTCTTTTCCTAATAATTGCTGGGGCAGGCCCCCCGCCTCCACACCAACCCTCAGGCCGCGAAGGCTGGACGCTCCTGAGATGCCAACTCTATTGGTAGTGGTAAAAATTGAAAACTGGGATTCAAGCAAGGTATCTGAAAAATCATATATTTTCCGACGCTCCTGCGTCGGGTTTATCTGAATAAGCGCATCGGCTTTCCCTTCTGCCACCAGCGCTTGCGCCTCCAGCCAATCCATGGTTTTAATTTCAATCGGCTGGGGCATGTATTTTTCAAGTGCACGAACGATGTCCACAACAACGCCTGCCGGGACCGTATTATTTTGGTAGACCACCGGGGCTATATTCTTGTTGCCCAGAAAAACGAATTTATTCTGATCGGATGATTCGGCAAAAGAATTGGGGAGCGTCAGAAAAATGATCAAGACAGCAAAAATAATGGACAGCAGCAGCTTTCCCTGAGACAGGAATCTGTGCATCGCCATACCAGCTTTCATGTTCACTCTCTATTTTTTAGTCGGAGCATCGCTTCAAGCCACTGCGCAGCGGGCTTGAACATCCATTGGGCATTCAGATCCGGGCCATGGCCGCCCAATTCAATCAGCCGGGTGATGCGCCAAGCCACCGCCAAGCGCCAAGCGCCATGCTAATGCACATTCGACCTTGTTGACGCAGCTTAGTTGCAAAGTCTTGATGCGGCAACAAGGATTGACTACTTAAGAAAGAGCATTTCGATCTCCCTGCGCGAGCGCCACCAGCTCACGCGCGGCACCGCAGATCATGGCAAACGGGCCCACAGCCTGCCTGGGCTTATCGAAACGCCCGGGTTACCTGAAAGTTCCATGTCAGCAAAAAGCAGATATGAATGGTGGTTTGACAGGTCATTACCATGATCAATCGTCTTGCTTTTTTGCTGGCATGGACACACTCACCAACCTTCTGACGCACTTCTCCCTGCACGCAGGAGTTTTCTACACTGGAAACATCTGCGGCGTTCACGACTACGGCGGCGACACCGTGCGCGGGCACCTCCACGTGGTCAAGCATGGCCCGGTTCAGGTGATCGGCGAGCGCCATGGCGTGATCAACATCACGGAGCCGAGCCTGTTGTTCCTGCCCCGCCCGGACAGCCACCGCCTGATCGCCGATGAGCGAGCGGGCGCAGATGTGGTCTGCGCCACGGTCAAGTTTGGTGGGGGCGGCAGAAACCCCGTCAACGATTCGCTACCGAATGTGGTGCTGGTCAAGCTCGCCGAACTTGCGAAAGTACAAGAGTTGCTCGAACTCATGTTTGACGAGGCATTTTCTGGACACTGTGGCCGTCAGGCAGTTTTGAATCGGCTGTGCGAGGTGTTGATGATTCGCCTGCTGCGGCACTGCATGAAGCACGGGCTCACGCAAGGCGGCACTTTGGCGGGGCTTGCTGACAATCGGCTGGCCAAGGTGCTGACCGATATCCATAACGACCCGGCACGGGCGCGAGACCTGGCCAGCATGGCTGCCTTGGCCGGCATGTCACGAGCGCGCTTCGCTGCGCGATTCCGCGAGGTCACCGCAGAGACCCCAGCCGACTATCTTGCGTCATGGCGAATCATGACAGCGCAGGGTCTACTGAAACGGGGGCGGCAACTGAAACACGTCGCCGACGATGTCGGCTACGGCAGCGCCAGCGCGCTCACGCGGGCTTTTGTCAGAAAGCTGGGGTGCTCGCCAACCGAGTGGCTCAAGAGACGGCAGGACGCGCAGACATCAATGTGAGACGTGCGGTGCACACGACGACGAAATTGATTCCTACCATCGGTTGTGTCGGTTTCCAAACAAGCATCCGACCGTCTTTCAACCCCGTTTTAAGGAACTTTCAAATGTCTGCCCAACCCATTCTCCACACGCTGCACCCCGTCAACCGCGCCACGGCCGAGGGTGCGCAAAAGGAGATTCTCGACAAGGCCGTCAAGCAAGTCGGGGGTACCCGCCGATGTCTTGCAGTCCATTCGTGCCCATCAACCAATCCCGAGTGCCCGGTTCGCCGCCTTGTATGCCTTGACCACAGAGATGGTCAGCACGCAAGGCCGCCCCAGTGCCGCGACCGTGCAGGCATTCCTGGGCGCCGGATTCCAGGAAAAGGATGTGCTCTATATCGTGCTGGCGATCACCGTCAAGACCCTGAGCAACTACACCAACGATGCACTTGCCACACCAGTGGATGAGGTGTTCTCGGCCTATCGGGTGGATTGACACTGCAAACGCCGGCCAGGCGGTCGATTCGCGTCTGCGGACCGAGCGGCTGGCCGGATGCCCGTTGCTGCCCGGGGGAGGGCAGAGTGAAGAAATAACCGGGGTCTGTGGCGAAGTTGAGAGTGTTTTAGGCCTCTAGCCCCCGTAGAATCTTGGTAAGTAGCTATCTATTTTGTAGCAAACTGGATGCTGACGCCCCTATGTTTCTGCCTCGCAGACTGCGGCCTTGCGCTCGGAACGCTAATCAGGAAGACCAGCATTGGCATGTTTGCGTGCGAGTTGATGGCGCGCATAGTATTTGCGCAGTTCTTCCAGGGCGATCATCCCGACCGCCCAAGGCAGCAGAAACAGCCACACCTCCATTGGAAGCGGCGCTGTGCCAAACATGGCATTGCCCCAAGGCGTGTAGGCAATGAATAGGATCAACACCACCTGCAGCAAGATGCCCCACAGCATCAAGGGGTTGCCGCCGAGGCCCGTGGTGAAGATCGAGCGTACCGCGCTACGGCACAAAAACACGTTGGCGATTTGCAGCAGCACGATGGCGGCAAGACAGGCCGTGGTGGCTTGGCGGTAAAGCGGGTTGGAACTCGGCAGATCTGTCCCGTACTGCCAGCCGCCCCCGTGCAGAACATAGAAGAACGCCGCCAGCGCTGCGGCTGCCTCGATCAGACCAAGGAACAGGTAGGCGCGCACCCCAAGCACTGCATTCATCAGGTGTTCCTGGCGGGAGCGAGGTGGGCGGCGCATCCCCTGGCTGTCGCCCCGCTCGGCCCCGAGCGCGAGCGCCGTGAGGGAATCCGTGCCCATGTCGACGGCCAGCGCCTGCACAGGTGTGAGCGCAAGAGGGACCCCGAACAAGGCAAACGCCAGCGAGGGCATGAGCTCAGCCACGTTGTGCACGAACACGTAGGTAAGAAATTTCCGAATGTTTTGGAACAACGCCCGTCCCTCTTCAATGGCCGCCACGATGCTAACGAAGTTGTCGTCCAACAGTACCATGTCAGCAGCTTCCTTGGCGACGTCGGTGCCGCTAATGCCCATGCCGATGCCGATGTGAGCTGCCCGTAGTGCAGGCGCATCGTTCACACCATCGCCAGTCACAGCGACGATATGGCCCTTGGTCTTGAGAGACTCGACGATCCGCAGCTTCTGGTCAGCGGCGACGCGGGCGAAGATTATTTCCGGCGCATCCAGGGCGAGCTGCAACTGGGCCGCAGAGAGATTTCTCAGTTGGGTGCCGACAATGACGTTCACGTTCTTGCTGCGGGTCAGGCCGATTTGACGAGCAATGGCAAGAGCGGTACTGGGGAGGTCGCCAGTGACCATGATGACCTTGATGCCTGCCGTATGGCAGGCGGCAATGGCGTCATTCACCCCAGCCCGAGGCGGATCATTAACCCCCACCAAGCCGCAAAATGTCAGAGCCTGTTCCTGCGCTTCGCGCGGGCAGCTGGGAGGCAGACGTCGCGCGGCCAGGGCAATGACACGCAGGCCTTGTCCTGCCATCTCTTCTTGGGCGCCCAGGATCGTTGCCCGGGTCGATTCGTCCAGTGGTCGGACCTCGCCGACAAGAATGACCGACACACATAATGGCAGCACGGCTTCCAGCGCACCCTTGCAGTAGAGCATGTGACCAGAGTCATCCGGGTAGATCACTGACTGACGCATGCGATCCGAGTCAAAAGGCCATTCATCGCAGCGCCCCGGCGATGCAGGCTGGGCTCCAAGGCGCTCACTCATCTCCACCAACGCAGTGTCCAGCGGGTCGCCATTGAAGGCGCGCTGGCCATCGCGGATGGTTTCGGTGAGGTCCTGGCAGTAGCTGGCGACTCTTAAGAAAAGTTGATGGCGATTTATCAGCTCCGGGTCTTTGGCCAGGGTTTCAACTTCTATCGGCCGCAGGTCCAGGAGAACACGCTGGGCGCGCATACGGTTCTCGGTCAGAGTTCCCGTCTTGTCCGTGCAAATGACCGTGACCGAACCGAGCGTTTCCACGGACGGCAAATGGCGGATCAACACGTTGCGGCGGGCTAGCCGCTGGGCCGCAAGAACCAAAGAGAGCGTGAGAGTCGGCAGCAAGCCCTCCGGTACCAAGGCGATGATGATGCCCAGGGAAAGTATCGTGTCCCGCCAGAAGCTCACGCCGATCACGCTGCCGATGGCGAAAAAAACCGCCCCGATCATCAGCGCGAGAAAGGCAATGAAACGGCTCAGGTGGGCAATCTCCCGGCGCAAGGGTGAATCTGCTTCGCTGCCGAACTGAGTGAGCTTGGCAATTTTTCCGAACTCCGTATGGGCGCCGGTCGCAAACACAACCGCCCGCCCCCGGCCCGCGACCAAAGATGTGCCGGCAAGAACAATGTTGCGACTGTCCAGGTGGCTTTCTGAGCTGGACGGTGCCGCATCGCAGCTCTGCGGGTGGGACTCGCCTGTTACCGTAGCGCGATTCACGCGCACCCCGAAAGCCTCGATCAGGCGGCAATCCGCTGGCACGTTGTCCCCTTGACCGAGAAGGATGACATCCCCAGGTACCAGTTGCTCTGCCGGCAGAGTCTGTGCAACGCCATCCCGTAGTACCGTGACCTGTCGAGGCAGCATACCCCGCAGCGCTGCCAGCGTGCGCTCGACGCGGGCTTCCTGCCAGAAGGAGAACAGACCACTGAGAATGATCACGGCAATGACAGCCACACCAACCCGCGCCATGCCCTGCTCTGGATCGTACCAGTCTGCCAGAAACGCCAATCCCGCCGCCAACCAAAGAATGATTGAAAACAGACTTGTGAATTCCCTTAACAGGCGCAGCAGCCAATGCTCACGCGGCAACGGCTCGACCCGGTTCGGACCGTATTCGGCGATCCTTGCCGTTGCAGTGGCCGACGCCAGCCCCTGCGGCGAACTAAACACGCTGGAGATGGCGTCGCTGACGGTGACCTGATGGATATTCATGACAAGTCGAGGCGACGAAGACCGCCCCGGACGCTCATTGATGAATAGTTAATGATGCATCGTGCATCATGGCAATTCGGCATCCTTCTACAAGGGTGTCCACAATGCATTTGAACGCTAGAAGTGACTTGATAAATGTCAATGCACAGGTTCCCCATGGTTCGACACTGGGCCAGTTCCCAGTCAGTGTCACCGACGGAGGTCCGTTATGTACCAGCGTATTCTCGTGCCCATCGACGGCAGTACAACGTCTGCCTTTGGGTTGGACGAGGCCATCAAGCTGGCCAAGCTCACAGGCGCGAGTTTGCGCCTCATTCACGTTGTGGACGCGTTGACCATAACCACGGGCTTAGTGCCTTCTGCTTACTATGCAGATGAGGTGCCTCCTCGGGCGAAGGAGGCCGGAGTACAGATTCTCGAGCAGGCCAGAATCCGTGTCGAAGCCAGCGGCGTCAAGGTTGACACCTTTCTCTTCGACAGCATGGTGGCCCGCGTATCGGAAACCGTTATCGAGCAGGCAAAGGCCTGGAACGCCGACCTCATCGTGATCGGCACCCACGGCCGGCGCGGCGTAGGCCGTATATTGTTAGGCAGTGACGCAGAGCAGATCGTACGAACGGCGCCTGTGCCGGTGCTGCTGGTCAGGGCGCCGGAAGTTGAAGGCAAGGCCGACACGAAGGTGTAGGCCAGTGAAGCTGCACAGCCTTGAAACTGCGCAGCAATACCTTGATCGCGTTGCGACGTCCATGCGACCGCTTGTGGCTGCCTGCCGCAAATCACCAGTCGCATCTGTCTGCTCCAGGAGTCTGGGTGGCAGAAGTATTTTGACGGGCCCGACTTTCGCCATAAGTGACCTAAGGTTGCCTGGGTTATGGTGAACGCGTCCATCAACGCCTGTGTCTGTGGTGACGTGATGGATATTGAACTCCTGCCAAGAGCGTCAGATTTGTGTTTTGAGTTCTATTTCTGCCGCTTGCATGCGCCCATAACTCATGGCCTTGTGGCAACCAGTCTTGCAGCGCATTGGGCAAAAGTTGTTGCTGTTCGGGGTGGTAGGGTATGTAGCTTGCACTTATACCCAATTAACGATTCAGCCCATCAATTCGCTATCAGGGATTTCCCTTCTGCCGCCCAGACTCCTAGGCGGTCGATTTGCGTCTGCGGACCGAGCGGCTGGCCGAATGCCCCTTGCTGCGCGGGGGGAGGGCAGCGTGAAGAAACAACTGGGGTTTGTGGGGGAGTTTGGAGTATTTTAGGCCTCTAGCCACCGTGGAATATGTGCAAGCAGCTACTAAAATTGTAGCGCTTAAAGGCTGCTGCTTAGACTGTGTGAACCTTTTTCCCTAAAGCCCAAGATAGTCAAGCCAGGCCCTGACTTGGCGAAAGGCGTCGAGCTCGACCTGATCTGTTGTCATGTCGCCAAGGGATGCAGATTCCGTCATGAACTCCCGCACCGTGACGGGCCCGAAGCCGCCCTCCCTGGCAAATTTCTCTGCGATGCATTGGTAGCCTTGAAGCGCCACTGGATCACCCAGCAGTGGTCGGCAGGCTTGTGCCAGCGCAAGCGGGCCGCCCTCGAACTGACGAATCGAGAAGTAGATGTCGTAGGCGTCCTTGCGTTTGTCGCGCCCGCGTAGCGCATACCCCTTCATCACGAGAAACGCAGGAATGCTCGCCACGCGCAGTTCAACCGTATTTGGGCGGCCGTCCGGCGTACGGCCATCGAGTTTGTGCACGATGTAGTCGCGCATCGCCACGGCGGCACCGTCCGCTTTTTGCACCGCAAAGTTCGCCAGCAGGGGTGGCTTGTTTCGATCAAACCTGGCTTCTCGCGGCATTAGCAAGTCGATGATGACGGCGACAGCGTCACCTGCGTCAATCTGCACGACCCGGCGCAGTTGAAACACCTTCATGTTTTCAGCCGCGCGTTGGTAGCCAGCGTCTTCCAGCATTTCTACCAAGCCCTTGTATTCCCCGTCGCCAAGCGCCTCGGCGTCAAGGCTCAAGTCGACGTCAAGCGTGCCAACATGGGGTGGCTGCGCCTGTGGAAAAAGGAGCCACGGTACTGATCCGCCGATGACGACGAAACGGTTCCGGTACGCACCGAGCACCTGACCGATTTCCAGCAAGACCGAATAGACAGCGCGCGCGCCCCGGTCGTCGTAGTCATTGGCTGACTGGGGTTCCATCATTGCACCTCCGTCAAAAGCGGCGTGATTTTCTCGGCACGCCAATGCTCAGCCGCCTCCCGCCCTCGCTCGCCACTGGTCAACAAATCCAGGTAGGTCTGGATCAGCCCGGTGCCCTTCATGTTGTCCTGCAGGTCCAGGGTCTCCATCCACAGGCCGTCATCTTTTGCATGGTAAATGGTGACGTTTTCGCCCTTGTCGGTTGGTACGAGCTGCAGATGGTTTTCAAGCAATTGCATGCCTGCTGCGTCAGCATAGAAGAACTCACCAGCAACGCGCGCAAACGGTGCAACCCGGCGCGCGACCGAATGGGACGCAAGGCGCAGCTTTGCCCCCGAGGCCGCAGCAGCCGCAAAGGCTTGATCAATGGCCAAATCAAGCCGCGTGCCATGTTGGAGGGTATAGGCGCGCTTCAAAAGGGTAGGGGCCTGCACGCCATCGTCGCGCCAGGCATCGAGTAGCGCGTTCGGCTTCGTGAGGCGAAAGCCTTCTCCGGTTTCGGCCTGCGCCCACTCTCTGTCAATAAGAGCTTTGCGCACATTGCTGACTTGGCCGACGCTCACGCCAGCTTCGGTGGCCAGGTCGACCACCTTCCACGCCTGTGGCCGCAGCAGCAGCAACTGGAGCAGGCGGGCGGACTTTGGCGAAAAAAGAGACCGATGCGCTCGTTTCGTCGCGAACGGGTCTCGATTGGCCATGGCGACCTCCAGGTAAAAGCGCGGAAACACAATGCGAGCGTTACCCGCCAGATCCAGCCAACCCATGCCCGACTCGGCTAGCAGGGCGCGTGAGGCCAGGGAGATAAACGGCGCCACCACCAGACCCCGCGTCAGTTCGTGTGAGCGAAATTGCTCGCGGCCCAATTGGTTCATGGCATCGCGCACGTGACGCGGTTGGCCGGAAGACTTGCACTCGATCACGAGGTGATGGCTCTCACCAGCAATACGGAAGCGGGCTTCACCGTCAGCACGTGACCCACTGGGTTCGCCCGCTGATTCGGTGGCGATCACCACGTCTTGCACGATAGGCGACGCCGCCAGCAGTTCGCGCAATCGGCTTGGCCACAGGGTCTCTATGTCTGGGTAGGTTGGCATGATTTCACTTGAAATGAGAGTTTCAGCAGATGGTGAATATGCCATTTCAAGTGAAATATGGCAAGAGTTTCATTAAAAATATCACGTTCAGCAGTTGCTGAATCAGGTGTTTTGACTGAAATTCGAGATCTGTCTCACAGCAATTTACCCAGCGCAGCAGCGGCGTCGCGCAGCGCCGCCGTGTCATACCCGGCGTAGCCAAACAACCATCCCCGGCGTGGCGACTCGATGCAGTAGCGCGACAGCGGTGCCATAAAAACACCCGCTGCCTGGGCGCGCGCGGCCAAGGGCTGGTCGTTCTGGCCCGTGGGCAGCTCGTGCAGCAGGTGCAAGCCTTGTTCGCTGGGTTGCAGCACCAGTTGGCCCCGACTGGCCTGGGCCAGGGCATCAATCAACACCTGTTGGCGCTGCGGGTACAGCTCGCGCATGCGGCGCAGGTGGCGCAGCAAGTGGCCTTCGGTGATGAAGCGGGCCAGCACCGCCTGGGTGTCGCCCGGGGCGTGGCGGTCGCTCAGGGCGCGGGCCATGGAAAAGGCGCTGGCCAGCGCATGCGGCAGCACGATAAAGCCTAAGCGCAAGCCGGGGTGCAGCGTTTTGGAAAACGTGCCCACATACAGCACGCGCTCTGCATGTGGCAGGCTGCACAAGGCGGGCAGGCGGTGCGTGCCGTACTGAAACTCGCCGTCGTAGTCGTCTTCCACAATCCAGTTGCGCTGGGCGTTGGCCCAGTCCAGCAGCGCCAGACGGCGCTTGAGGCTCATGCGTACCCCGGTTGGAAACTGCGAAGTCGGTGTCACCACGGCCAGCCGGGCGGCGGGCCAGCGCGTGGCGGCCTGCTCAATGATCAGCCCTTGCGCATCCACCGGCACCGGTCGCACGGTGACACCGTGGCCGCCCAAGCTGGCGCGAATGCCGGGGTAGCCGGGGTCCTCGACCAAGGCCTCGTCACCCACGTCCAGCAGCAGGCGGCCAATCAGGTCAATGGCCTGCTGCGAACCCGAGCACACCAAAACCTGCGCGGCTTCGCAGCGGATGCCGCGCGAGACCCATAACCACTGCGCAATGGCATCGCGCAACGCCGGGGCACCGGCCGGGTCCAGATACTGGGCTTGCGCCATGCGCTGGGTTTTGGAAGCCTGGCGCGCCAGCCGGTCCCACACGGCAAAGGGGAAGCTGGCGACCTCCGGCGCGCCAATGCGAAAGGGTGCAGCCGCCTGCAAGGGCGGGTTCCAGCGCAGCACGGTGTCGGCAATCAACTGCCCGCGCTGTGACAAGCCGGCGCTGATGGGTGGATGCAGCGCCGCGCGCGCCGGGCGCTTGCCTGACCGATGGTGTGAGGTTTTTTGCAAGGCCCCCAGGTCGTCCGCCACGTAGCTGCCATCTCCCACGCGAGCCACCACATAACCTTCGGATTGCAGGCGCTCCAACGCCCACAGCACGCTGTTGCGTGACACGCCCAGGGTCTTGGCCTGCTCGCGCGAAGCAGGCAGGCGCGTGCCGGGTTTGAACGTGCCTTGCTCCATGGCGCGGCGCAGTTCCAGATACACCCGCTGGCGCACCGTCTCGGTTCGCGGCTTGGACGCAATGGCTCTTTTAATCATGCTGAATTGGCCCTTCATAAATGAATATAGTTTTATAAACTGAGGAACCATTTTATAAACCACGCAACAGTCAAGCACCCGAAAGCCCACCATGGCCCAGCACACCAGCACCGTTATCTGGCAGCGTCACAACGAACCCTTTGTCGACCACCGCTACAGCCGCCGCCACGCCTGGCGCTTTGATGGCGGTGCCGTCGTGTCGGCGTCGTCGTCGCCGCACGTGGTACCTCTGCCGTTTTCTGACCCGGCCGGGGTGGACCCCGAAGAGGCCTTTGTCGCCTCCTTATCGAGCTGCCACATGCTCTGGTTTCTGGACTACGCCGCCCGCGCCGGTTGGGTGGTGGACAGCTACCGTGACGAAGCCATTGGCATCATCGCGCGCAATGCAGAAGGCCAGCAGGCCATGACCCGCGTCACCTTGCGCCCGGCCGTGCGGTTTGCCCCTGAGCGCAGCCCCACGCCGCAGCAATTGCAGGACTTGCACCACTGTGCGCACGCGTCCTGCTATATCGCCAACTCCGTCAGGACCGAAGTGCTGTGCGAACCCATTTTTGAAACACCAACCAGTTCTCTGCCATGACCTACCTGCCGCCACACTTTGAAGAGACCGACACCACCACGCTGCATGCGCTGGTGCGTACCCACCCGCTGGCCACCTGGGTGGTGCAGCAGCAGGGGGAATTGCTGGTCAACCATATCCCGTTTCTGCTGGATGCAGAGCGCGGCGAACACGGCACGCTGGTGGGCCATGTGGCGCGCGCCAACCCGGTCTGGCAGGCTCTTGCCGAGGGGGCTTCGTCGGTGGCGGTGTTCACCGGGCCACAAGCCTATGTGTCGCCCAACTGGTACCCCAGCAAGCACGCCCACGGCAAGGCCGTGCCGACCTGGAACTACGCCACGGTGCATGCCCATGGCGTGCCCCAGGCCGTTGACGACCCGGCACGGGTGCTGGATGTCGTGACTCGTTTGACCCAGGCGCATGAGGCGGGGCAAGCGCTGCCTTGGCAAGTGTCGGACGCGCCTGCCGACTACATCACCAAGCTGCTCAAGGCCATTGTCTGCATCGAGATCCCGGTGCAGCGCTGGGTCGGCAAATGGAAGGTCAGCCAAAACCGCCCCGCCGCAGACCAGCAAGGGGTTGCAGCCGGGCTGAGCGGCCAAGGTACAGAGGCAGCAGCGCAGATGGCCGCCCTGGTGCAACAAAGGATCAAACCATGAGCACAACGCGACCCAGCCCTCACATCACGGTGGACACGCTGCAGCCCGAAGACTACGCGGCGTGGCTGCGCCTGGCGCAGGGCTACAAAACCTTTTATGAAACAGAGCTACCTGAGTCAAGCTACCAGCACACCTGGCAACGCCTGCTGCGCGGGGAGGGCGCATGTGCCTTGGTCGCCAGGGTCGATGGGCAAATGCTGGGCATCACGCACTACCTGTTTCACGCCAGCACCTGGTCGGCGGATGTTTGCTATTTGCAGGACTTGTTTGTGATGGAGGCAGCGCGCGGCCAGGGCGTGGCGCAAGCCTTGATTGAGCAGGTGGCGCGGGTGGCCCGCGAACGCGGCGCGCCCAGGTGGTATTGGGGCACCCACCACAGCAACGAACGCGCCCGCCGCCTCTATGACCGCGTGGCCAGTCACCAGGGCTTCATTCGGTATGACTATGCGCTGGGCTGAGGCATTGCCATTGGTTTAGTCATGCAGCCACCGTGGAATGATGCTATTGGATGTATCGACCTGCATAGAAAAGTGCGTTTTATGCACACGTAAAAGCGGACATGTATAGATACACGGAATTTCTATACATAAAAGGTCTTCCTGATGACACCTGGGGAAACTGGGTGCCGTACTTGCTGACCGGCGGTGGAGCAAGCTGCAAGATAAACCACTCAGTCCATCAAGGCCGCACTGTTTGACTACAAGCACCGCATTCGCGCCGACTACAAGTTGTACAGCCAGGACCTGATCAACAACCTATTTACGCACCCGTACACCAAGATCGAGTTTGTGCAGCGCGACCTGCAGGTGTCGCGCATCACGGCCACCAAGTATCTGGAGGCGCTGGCGGCGGGCGGCTTTGTGCAGAAGCAGAAGTTGGGCCGTGGCAACTACTACGTGAATTTGGGGTTGAAAGCGATTCTGCAGGGGTAGTTATAAGTGTTTTAGGCCTCTAGCCCAGGTGGAATATGCGCAAGCAGCTATCTAATTCGTAGCAAATAGGCTGCCGGCAGCCACTATGCCTCTGCCACGCAGATTGCGGCCTTGCCACGCTCGGGCGCGCACTACCGGCGCGACCGCATGGAGGCCGCCGACATGATCATCACCATTGAAGCCGCGGAACTGGCAGTCACCATGCGCTGCACTGGGACAAGGCGCATCGCTTGAGTGGATTGTGGCGCTGGCAATGGCTGAGGTACATTGACCCCAGCGCCCCATCTCAGACAAGAAAATCTCATCGCATGAACAAGCCAAAAATAAACACGCTCGCGAAGCCCGATGCCATCGCATTGGGCCCTTTACTGGGTCAACTGCGTGACCTGATCGTGCAGGCGCGCATGCAAGCGCTGCGTGCCGTGGACACTATTCAGGTTCAAACCTGCTGGCAAATTGGTCGCCACATCGTGGAGTTTGAGCAGCAAGGCCAGTGCCGCGCCACATATGGCGCACGCCTGTTGCCGCAACTGGCAGAGCGCCTGACGCAAGAGTTTGGGCGGGGTTTTGACGCCCGCAATTTGCGCCATATGCGGACGTTCTACCAGGCGTTTCCAATTTGGAACGCAGTGCGTACCGAATTGAGCTGGACGCACTATCGCACGCTGTTGCGGCTGGATAGCGATGCAGCCCGCCAGTGGTACGTGATCGAGGCCGTCAGTCAAAACTGGAGTTCCCGCGCGCTGGAGCGGCAGATCAACACGCTGTATTACGAGCGCCTGCTGGCCAGCCAGGACAAGGCCGCCGTGGCGGCAGAAGCCAACACTCTATTGGCTCCCCTGAACCAGACGCCGCGCGAATTTGTCCGCGACCCGGTGTTGCTGGAGTTTCTGGGCTTGCCCGGCACCGGGCGCTTGCTGGAGTCTGATCTGGAACAGGGCTTGATGGACAAGTTGCAAGCGTTTTTGCTGGAGCTGGGCAAAGGCTTTGCGTTTGTGGCGCGCCAGCAGCGCATCAGCACCGAGAGCAAAGACTTCTATATCGACCTGGTGTTTTACAACTACCTGCTCAAATGCTTTGTGTTGTTCGACCTGAAAACGGGTGAGCTGACCCATCAGGATATTGGGCAAATGGACATGTACGTGCGCATGCACGACGACCTGAAAAGAGGGCCGGACGACAACCCCACCGTCGGCATTATTTTGTGTTCGCAAAAAGATGTCTCCGTCGTGCGCTACTCGGTCCTGAATGGCAGCGAGCAACTTTTTGCCAGTCGCTACAAGTTGGTGCTGCCTTCTGAGGAGGAATTGCGTCGTGAGTTGGACCGGGAAAGGGCGAGTTTGATGGGGCAGGTCGAGGTGGATGGCACTGCTGATGCTGAAGGGTGAAGGTACCCTTGTATTGGCGGGTAATTTTGTTGGTCTTCTAAGTTATTTAGGTCTTTAGTCCCCGTGGAATATACGCAAGCAGCTATGTAATTTGTAGCAAAATAGCACCGGCACAAGCGAAGGCCCACTTGGCCAAGAGAAGATTCCAACCGACAAGAGGACCGATCCATCGAACATTCCGCCATCACCCCAGCCGCAGTCCTGCAGGCCGACGGGCTGTGCTTCCGTTACCCGCAGCGCGCGCTGTTCTCTGACTGGTCGGCCCGCATTCCGCCTGGAGTCACATTGGTGCGCGGCGGCGATGGCAGTGGCAAGACCACGCTGCTGCGCTTGTTGGCGGGGGAGTTGCCAGCCCATGCCGGACACCTGCAGGTCAACGACGTCCGCCTGGCCGACTTGTCCGTCAGTTACCGGCAGCAGGTGTTCTGGGCCGACCCGCGCTCAAGTGCCTTGGATCAGATCACACCGGTCGACTACTTCACATCGCTGCACCGCAACCATCCCGGGTTTGACGAACAACTATTGGGCGAGCTAATCAAAGGCTTGTCGCTGGCGCCGCACCTGGACAAGCCTCTTTACATGCTGTCCACCGGGTCGAAGCGCAAAGTCTGGCTGGCAGCCGCCTTCGCATCGGGTGCCGCCGTCACGCTGCTGGACGAGCCCTTTGCCGCGCTCGACAAGGCATCGATTGTCTTTGTGATGGAACTCCTGGAAGACGCGGCGCGCCACCCTGCACGCGCCTGGGTGCTAGCTCACTACGAGGCACCGGGCGACGTGCCACTGGCGCAGATCATTGATTTGGGAGACTGAGGGCGGATCATCCGCGGTCGCTTTGGTTCACAGTGACAAGCTGTTGCACCATCAAGACCATCTACTCCAGAAAGCCCAGCCGCCGCGTGATGATCAATGCCTGGATCAAAAGCGGGCGCTGCATCGGCGTGTCCAACCTGCGCCGCGGCTTCAAGCTGCCGCGCTGGCAGGTTGAGCTCGTCATCTGGCCGGCGCTGCAGCCCATGGCAAAGAGCCTGGGCACTGCGGACGGCTGGCAACTGCGCGTTTCTGGGGTCGCCCTCCACAGCACTGGACGGCTAGACACCGCGCGCCGCTTGAGCGCATTCTGGCACTGGCAATGGCCGAGGCTCATTGACCTCATCCATGAATTTCAAAGAACTTGATCTGCCAATCATTGAGGTTCCCGCCAAGTAAGCTTGGCGCCGAGTGCTGCGCCAATTGGTGGCGTCTTGGCATTCAACATTCCAGATTGATTAGTCCAATAGATAGCGCTTCCCGTGGCGGGATCCGGCTTCTTTGAGTACTTTCTGAAGATTCTTCAACAGCGGCTCGCGCGCACTGGAAAGTAACGGTAACAGGCGTTCATGGGCAAACCGTTCAGTTGCAGTGCTTCCAAGCAGAGGCGGATTAAAGGAATACCCAGACTCTCCTTGGTTTAAATCAGCAAGTAAAAATGAAATGGCATCTTCCCCGAAAGCGTCGGTCGTCGTGTCATTGAAGTATGGAAGCACATACTGTAGTAGAGCGAGACGGAACTTGGATCCGACCCTATTAAATTCTGCTACGAATTCCTGCTGCGTATCGCGACTCAAGTGCTGCGAAAAGAAACTCCCGAGTCTGTTTAGAAACCAATAGTCATTGTCTTTTTCGACCAATTCCATCATCCACTCAAGATACCCGTGAATTGATCCCAACGCCAAGTTTCCAAGTCCCTTTATGGAGCTTGGGATGCCGGGTCCGATAAGAGCCCCTGTTAGCCTCTTATCGCGCAACATCAGTAGCTGGGAAAACAGCTTTTCTTTTCCCGTCCAATCGAGTTTGATGTGTTTGAGTAAATGCAGCCGTTGGCCCTGACGACACTCCCTATTCATGGCAGCCAATTCCTCCAGCGCTTGAAATAGTGGCGTTAAGTTGGCAGGGTCAACACAATAAAGGAGCGCCAATTTCTCAATGCCAACCTTCTCTCCGGAAGCCTGCTTAACAATTTCAGCGAGGTCAGAACGTGCCATGCAAACGTTTCTAAGTGCATCCAATCCCCAGTCTTCATCGCTATGCAATATCTGTAGTAGTCGCGTGACATGTTCCGCTGTAAAACAGGCCCAAGAGAGCGCGCAGTCAGGTTCTGAATATTCAGAAATTGTGTAAATGCAGTACGCCGCCAAAGGTGCTCCGCGAAGCAATAAATCTCCCGCGAAATTCAGCCCGACTGTCGAACGGTGTTCTCTGACTATCCCGCAGAGAAGCTCAGCGCGAATCGCCGGGATTGCAAATGAACTGTCAGCGGGCAGCAACTCACGACGAATGACGTCCAAGTCGAGTTTCTTGAGGAACGTGGCAGCGCCAGTGGCGAAGCCCTGCCATGTATGAGGATCAGTGTCGGGCGTTACCGCAATTTGGATGGTGTCCGCCCAATGAGCAATCTTGCTGGCGTCATCTTCTGTGACGAAAGGTCGAAGTGCCCTAGCGAGGCCATTGGCGCAAAAGTTGTAGTCATCCGCGTGTTCAACGAGCATCCCAAGAAACTCATCCTTTACTGCAGCACCTCTCATGGAGACCAGCCGGGATATAGCAGAACCTCCAATGATGCCTCCAAGGCTTATCAAAGCTCGAAGCTGCGGTTCATGAGCGTCTGTCAGTGGCAAATCAAACGCTATCGAAAACTCTATTTTGTGATCAAGGCTATCTGAGCGTCCACAGTGGACTGGTACTTCCGAAAGTAGTTTCGACAAAACCTCATCCCGTCCAACCTCAAGATATTTTGCTGCGTTGAGAGCGAGTGCGAAATCTGCCTTAATAACGTCTTGAAGGAAAATATCGGCCTGGTCAGGCGGCAAAAGGCTGAGGGTCAGGAAAAGTGCTTGATCCCATCGGGTAAGGCTGAGCTTTTCCCGGAGGAGATGGGGACTCAACTGATAGAGTCGGGCGAGTTCTTTGGCTGCCAAATACTCAGTTACGGTTTGATGCACAAATGCGCATCGACCCCCTGTCTGTGGAATCAAAATTAGCGTCGAGACCAACCAGTTTGCTACATCCTGAACATCGATGTCAGTCACTCCTTCAGCTTCTATGCTTGTCCTAAGCACACGAAAAAGTTCAACTAATTGAAATGCTTCCTCACCACGGTTTAGGGCGCCGTAGGCTGTGAGGGAAAGTGCTCGTTCTATGTCGATTTGAATGGCGAAGTGTGTCTCGAACGATTTCCGAAGGCCCGCGAAAAGGAACTGATAGAAGTCTCTCGGATGTGGATTCGGGGGTAATGTAACGGCGCCGCTTGCCACATATTGGAAATAGAACGGTCTTTGCAGAAGTGACCGAACCTCACGATCGAAACGTCCTTCAACTTCAATTTTCAAACGTTGGAGTTCAGTCGTTAGCGTCCCCGCATCGATTTCATCGAGGTAGTACTCGGGCAGCTCAAATTTTGCGAGACCGTCGCTGGTTCGTGAGCCGATAACGAGAGAAGCACTACCAAATTCGGTGATGAATTTCGTGCAATCTGCTTCATAACATCCGCTTTCCCAGTATTCCCCCTGATGGCCACTTCAAAATCCCCCACCTGTGGCCAGTCAAATTCCCCCAGGCAGGACGGCTAAATTATCAACTCTTTGGTCTGGCTGGTTCTGACTTCCTCTCTTGGTAATTTTTCCCCTGGTTT
>Ga0209913_1000809_pt1 | contig 22199 bp, 22 predicted proteins | sample PersoiDNA2013203_FD_185805 | JGI IMG/M metagenome (GOLD analysis project Ga0209913, IMG submission 185805) | Permafrost soil microbial communities from the Arctic, to analyse light accelerated degradation of dissolved organic matter (DOM) -... | ecosystem: Environmental > Terrestrial > Soil >... | reverse complement strand
CTACCTATGAGGTGCGGAGCATGGCATACCTGACCCCCCTCCGCAATATTTCACTCCGGGCGCCGATTCCCCTGAAGATCGGCCCCCTCGGTTTATACTCGATGGCCTCGTATTCAAACCCTTCCAAACGAATTGAGATACCTCATGAGCACCTCTCTTTCCACAACCTCTGCGCGCAAGCCTGTCGCGCCCCTGGTGGCTTTTGCGCTCCTGGTGCTGGGCGCCGTGTTCCTGCACAACCTTGTCGGCACGCGCCAGGTGCTGTTTCTGGTCGTCGGCGCTGCGCTGGGCTTGACCCTGTACCACGCCGCCTTCGGTTTCACCTCGGCCTGGCGCGTGTTTATCAATGACCGGCGTGGCGCCGGTTTGCGTGCGCAAATGGTGATGCTGGCGATAGCGGTGTTGCTGTTCTTCCCGGCGCTGGGGGCGGGCACGTTGTTCGGCCTGCCGGTGGTCGGGCTGGTAGCGCCGGCCGGGGTGTCGGTGGTGTTCGGTGCGTTCATTTTTGGCATCGGCATGCAGTTGGGCGGCGGCTGTGCATCGGGCACCCTGTTCACCGTGGGCGGCGGTAATGCGCGCATGTTGGTGACGCTGTTCTTCTTTATCTGTGGTTCGTTGATCGCCACGCACCATGTGGACTGGTGGTTTGCACTGCCGGCGTTCCCGGCGACGTCCATCGTCAAAAGTTTCGGTGTCATGCCGGCGTTGCTCCTGAACCTGGCAGTGTTCGGCCTCATCGCAGCCGTCAGCGTGCGCCTGGAAAAAGCCCGTCATGGTCAACTGGAAGCCGGGGTGACCAGCGAGCACCGAGGCGTGCGCCGTTTTCTGCGTGGACCCTGGCCCTTGGTGTGGGGCGCGATCGGCCTGGCCCTGCTCAATTACGCGACCCTGGCACTCGCCGGGCGACCGTGGGGCATCACCTCGGCGTTCGCGCTGTGGGGCGCCAAGGTGGCGAGCGGCCTGGGCGTGGAGGTGGGCAATTGGGCGTTCTGGCAAATACCGGGCAATGCCAAGGCCCTGGCCGCGCCGGTGTGGGAAGACATCACCAGTGTCATGGACATCGGCATCATCCTCGGTGCACTCCTGGCCGCCGGCCTGGCCGGACGTTTCGCCCCCAGCCTGAACATTCCTGCGCGCTCGCTGGTGGCTGCGGTGATCGGTGGCCTACTGCTCGGTTATGGCTCGCGCCTGGCCTACGGCTGCAACATCGGTGCGTACTTCAGTGGCATCGCCTCCGGCAGCCTGCATGGCTGGGTGTGGCTGGTGGCGGCGTTCATCGGCAACAGTGTCGGCGTGCGGTTGCGCCCGTTTTTCTTTGCCGGCGAGCGGCCGCAGGTGGCGTTGAGCGGGTGCTGAGCGATTGTTTCCGGTGATGTGTAGCTTACCCTGGGTCGCTTTTTAGCCCCGATCTGTGCATTGAATTGCCTTCCGTTGCGCCAATAATCGGGCCCTGTAAACCCCCGAATATTGAACGCTATACGGAAGGCACTGATGAGCACCCATACTCGCACGCAACGAATGACCATCCCCCAACTGGTCGCCATGAAAGGCCAGCAGAAAATCGTCTCATTGACGGCATACACCAGTTCCATCGCCAGGCTGATCGACCCTCTCGTCGACTTCATTCTGGTCGGTGACTCGACGGCAATGGTCGGCTATGGCCGGGCTTCCACACTGGGTATGCAACTCGAAGAAATCATCGGCCACACCCGGGCCGTGGTGGACAGCACGCGCCTGGCCTGTGTCATGGCCGACATGCCGTTTGGCAGCTATCAGGAGTCCTTTGAGCAAGCTTTTCGCAATTGCGCCCAGGTAATGGCGCGTACCGGTTGCGATGCGGTCAAGCTGGAGGCCAACGCTGCATTGGCGGGCACGGTTGAGTTTCTGGTGGCACGCGGTATTCCGGTGATGGCTCATGTCGGGCTGATGCCCCAGTTCGTCAACGTGATGGGCGGGTTCAAAGCCCAGGGTATGACGGCCGAAACGGCGGCAGTGATTGCCCAAGATGCCCGCGCCAACCTCGAAGCGGGTGCCTTCAGCCTGCTATTGGAAGGTGTGGCCGAAGGTGTGGCCCGGCAGATCACCCTAGATTCGAAAATGCCTACCATCGGCATCGGTGCCTCACCTGCCTGCGACGGCCAGGTGCTGGTCACCGAAGACGTGCTGGGCCTGGGTGGTGAGCATGTGCCGCGTTTCGTCAAACAATATGCCGATGTGGGCGCGGTGATTCGTGACGCCTGCGAGCGCTTTGCCGATGAGGTGCGCCTTGGTCGCTTTCCCGAAGCGCGGCATTGCTACGGGCTTTGACGCAGAGCCTGGGCCAGTTGTTTCACGGCGAGGGCAATGTCTTTGCTCCAGTCTAGGGTGTAGCTCAGGCGCAGGTGATGCGTCCAGGCCCCTTGCTGGCTGAACAGTTCGCCGGGGGCGATGACGATGTGCTGGGCCAGCAGACGCTCGAACACCTGGCGCATGTCCACCGCACGCGAGGCCTCGAGCCAGAAGCTCGCGCCGCCTTGCGGGATAACCACGTGCCACTGGCCCTCGGCGTATTGTTCCAGCAGAGTGCCCATGTGTGTCATGCGCTCCAGCAACGTGGTGCGTAAGGTGGCCAGATGCTGGTTGAGGCGCTTGGACGTGAACAGCTTGGCGATTGCTTTCTGGCGGATCGGCGACAGGCGGAAAGCCCGCTCCAGGAACCGCCGCTGCAACTGCGGGCCGTGCCCGCGACATAGCACATACCCATAGGGTGCTTCCGCGCCGATGATTTTGTCGAAGGTCGAGAACACCAGCAGTCTCTGCGGGTCGGCAAAGTCGCGGTAGCGCGCTGGTTGTGGCTCGAAACACAATTCGCCGTAGGTGTCGTTTTCAAACAGCCAGATGTCCCGCTGCGCCAGCCAGCGGCAAACCTGCTGCTTGTCTTGCGCCGGCATCACGCCACCCTGGGGAATATTCACCGTCGAGGACAGCACCGCCAATCGAATAGGCTCATGCGTCAGCAACGTGTCGAGTGCGGCCAGGTTGAAGCGGCCGTGCGGATCGAGAGGCGCTTCGATCACACGGATCTTCGCCGCTTGCAACTGACGCAGGATCGCCCACGAACACGGCGACTCCACCAGCGCCGCCGTGCCGGCCAGGTCCAGCGCGCTGAGCGCGGCATCCAGCACACTGTGCAGGTCCGAGCCGATATACACGTGATCGGCTTGCCAATAGTTGTCGGTGGAACTGGTGTAATGATCGGCCAGCACAGCACGCAACTGCGGCTCGCCAAACGGCAGATAAAGTGGTGCGAGGGAGCGGGGGTGTTGACGGGCCAGTTCGCGCTCGATCATCAGCAGCGGGTTTTCCAGCGACAACAGCATCGCCGGGGCATCGCTGCTCAGCGCGAGCATCCCAGGCTGACGAGCGCTGGCGAACACCTGATCAAGCAAGGTGGACGAGCCGTCGCTGAGGTGCGCGGTCGGCATCGCCTTGATGAAATAACCGAGTTTGGGTACCGCATCGATTCGCCCTTCGTCTTCGAGTAGGGCATACGCGTACTTGGTGGTCGACACCGACACACCCAGGCGCTGGGCCAGTTGCCGCAGTGACGGGAGTTTCTGTGCCGGCAGCGCCGGGGCGGCCTCGATCAATTCGACGAGATAGCGGTACACCGCTTGATAGGCGAAGCCAGTGTCTTTGCGGTCAGCCATGTTCATTCAAATCGCAACGGTAGGTGGTCAAGCTGCTTCAGTCACGAACCGATCCCCCCAGAAACTCGGAGATCAGCCCGACGACCTGCTGTTGGATCACCTGCCGTGGTCGCGCGTCGGCGCCGTCCCGGCAAATCATGCCATCGCCTGGTGAATGCGCTTCAATCAACGCCACCGCGCCGGGCTTGCAGATCGACATAAAGCTGAAGTGGGTGGCGTCGCTGATCTCCACGTAGCGCGTTGATGCTGTCGGCAGGCGCCTGGCCAGGTCGGCGGACTCCAATTTGGCAGGCATATCCTCCGATGGCACGCCTCCCGCAATCACCAGCGCCGGTACTGACAGTGCGGCCAGGCTGGCGTCGGTCATGCCGCGTGACAGGCCCAGGTCCAATGACACCACGGCGCTGACGCGCTTGTCGCTCAAGTCTGCGGCCAGTTGGGCCTTTGCGGCGGGTGTGCTGGCGGGGTTCATCTCTTGGTAACCAATGCAACCGCCCAACTTCGGGTGTGCATTGCAGTCCTGGGTGAAGAGGTCGGGGTCGAACCGCGCCCCGGCGATTTCCATCACGGTCCAGCCACCGAGGGAATGGCCCGCCGCAGCGATCCGTTTTTTTGCGACCGTGCCAAATTGCTTCGGCTGAGCCAGCACCGCGTCGATGGCACGGCTCAGGTCTTTGGGGCGTTGCCATAACTGTGCGGCGGCTTGTGGGCTGCGATCCTTGTTGGTGGTGCCCGGGTGATTGACCGCCGCCACGATGTAACCCTGGTGCGCCAATGCACTGGCCAGCCACGCCAGCTTGCCCCAATTACCGCCGTAACCGTGGGAGAGCACGACCAGGGGGTGCTCGCCGGTAGTCGGCGGCGCGTTGGGCACCGCAGGGGCGCCGATGAAAACCACGCTGTCGGCGATCAGTTCGGGGGTGGCATTGGTTGCGGCGGGGTACCAGACGACCAGCTCCAATGGGCGGTTGTTGTGGGTGTCTGGCAGGGTGGTGGCCTGGAAGCCGATGGCGTGGTCGTCAGCGAGTACAGGGCCGGCCAGGCAGATCAGGAGCAGAACGGCGAGGGCAGTGTTCACGGTTTTTATCGTCCTTGATGTGAGCACCGCATCATAGCCTGAAAGGATGCCCAGCCAGATACTCGCGATCAACCCAACACGCGTCCGATCTGGCTGAACAATCTGTTCAAGCTACTCGAACATCCGAGGTAGACCCCATGGGGGCCTACGCATGCGTAAGCCCAGTCAACGTATCCGCAATGGTCTTAGTCCGTTGCGCGGTCCCCTCCGTCGCACGGCTTGACGCCTCCAGCGCATCGAGCATTTCGCGCAAGGCACCGACGCCGCTGGACTGGTCTTCAATCTGCTGGGCAACCCGCTGGATTTCGCCGGATAACAGGTCGATATCCACGCCGATTTCCGCGGCATTCTTGCGGGTGATTTCCGCCAGCTTGCGCACCTCATCCGCCACCACCGCGAAGCCCCGGCCCAGGTCGCCTGCGCGCGCGGCTTCGATCGCCGCGTTGAGCGCCAGCAGGTTGGTCTGGCCGGCGATTTGTTGAATCACCTGCACAATCGACTGGATACGCAAACTCGAACCGGCCAGGGTCCGCGCGCCGACCACGGCATCATCTGCCTGGCTGGACAAGCCCTCGACCGTCGCTCCGGCCTTCGCAGACACGGTGTTCTGCTGGTCGATGGTGCCAACCAGTTCATCCATCGAGGCGTGCAACTCGCCGGAGTAATGCTTGATCTGCGAGGAGATTTCCGCGTGTTGACGTTCGGCCTGGGCCAACACCTGGCCCAGGTCCGCCAGGCCCTCGAACACCGGCAAAATATTGCTGTCCAGCCCCCGGGTATTCAGGGCGCCGCTGAAGTCATTGTTTTTGAACGCCGCAATCTGCTTGACCACTACATGGTTCAATCCCGCCAGTTTATTCACCTGGCGGCGTAGGAAGAAGGCTTTGAACTCGCCGTAGTGCGCAATGAAATTGTCCGCGTACTCGTCGCTGAAGCTGGCGCCCTTGGCCACCCGAAAGAAGAAAATTGCGGTCAGTGTCTGGTTCAGGTTCAAGCCCAGGATTTCACCAAAGGTCGACATCCCTGCCAGCGGCACATCGCCAAATGTCCCGGCCATGCTGCCCAATTCGGTGGCGTTGTTCAGCCTGCGCAAAATGCAGTCATTGAGAATGCCCGCCACCGGCTGCCCGCCCTTGCCGCGCAGAAACCGCTCGTAGTCCACGCGGGTGGCCTCACGCAACGGCGTGCGCCGGACCATCACCAACTCTTCGCCGGGTGCCACGTCGCAATACAGCTGGACGATCTGGTGTTCATAGTCGATCCGCGCGATGGAGCGCACGAACAACTCATTGCCCACGCGGATGGCGAACGAATAATCCGCCAACTTCGATTCCAGCGCCTGGGCCGCGCAATTGAAGGCGTCACACAGCGCCTGCACCATGCTCTTGATATTGCCCGCGCTGTCGATCACCTGGTCAATCGTGCGGTCCTCTTCGGAGGCGGTCAGCACGTTGAAGGTCAAATCAGCCGGTTTGAAGTTCTGGCTTTTAAATACGCCAAAACGCACATTCGCGGCGGTCTTCAGGAACACGATCTGTGCGTGGTTCTGGTAACTGCGCTGGCCATCATGGATCAGCGTTTTCTGGAAATCCAGCTTGCCCCCGGCCGACCCGCCGACAAACAGGCAGGGGAAACGCCCCGATTCATACAGCGCCTCCATGAAAAACGACTCCGACGCCGACAACCCGTCGAACACCACATAGGCCAGCGTGTCGCGATGGTCGATCGGTGTGCGTACCTGCACGCGCTTGATATTGCTCGTCAGCTTGGCAATCCGCTCCTTCATTCCCATGCGCCTGCCGCCGCTGCGGATGTCCTCACACTCCAGCGGCACCATCACCACTTCGGCGGAGGCGATCAGACTGTCGTCAAACAGCTGCAGCACAATCCGGTCCCAGCGCTCGCCGGTGGTGCAATACAGCGAATTCGCCGCGTTGCACAACTCGCCAGCGGAGGTACACAGGCTGATGCTGGTTTGGGGGAAGCGGCGCTTGAGCTTGGCGGCGACCTGGTCGATGTCCAGGTGAGGGGAGATGAAACCGGTGATCAGTACAGGCGTGATGCGCAGGTTAGCCAATGAGGACTCCAGCTCATTGGCGGTGCAGGTGAGGGTGGCGGTGCCTTGACGATCGGCCCTGGCTTTTTTTAGGAAGTTGAGTGGATTCATGGCAGCGGGCTCGATCCAGTGAGGGGACGCATGCATTAGGCTTGCGGTTAATAAGGTTATCGGCCGATGTGGCGGGGACTGGAGGAGGAGAAGCGCAGAGGCGGAGAGTTGACGAGGTGCAGGGGGCCAATTTTTGCCGGCATTTACATTCAAACGGGTGGGTATCTCTGCACAACCCTGCAAGCACAGAAACAGCTTAAAGTGGGGAAGGTAAGCGTGCGCATGTATAAAACCATGCGCTCGCTCAATCGATAAACGCTAAGTCTTTACGGTTGCGCTGTCCAAACGGCCAGTTCATAGCCATCGGGATCAATGAAGTGGAACCTGCTTCCACCGGGGAACGAAAAGGTTTCGCGGGAGATCACCGCGCCCACAGCCTTGAGCCGCTGCTGTGCGTCCTCGAGATTGTCCGAATACAAGATGACTAAAGGACCGCCCGGCCGCACCGGCTCCCCCGTGGTGAAACCACCGGTCAGCCGGCCATCGCTGAATTCGGTATAGGTCGGGCCGTAGTCGACGAACGTCCATCCGAACGCGTGGCCGTAGAAAGTTTTACTGCGGGCAATGTCGCTGACATTGAATTCAATATTGTCGATCTGTCGATCTTGACCACGAACGCTCATGGTTGCCTCCTTGGCGAATGTCCAAAGCGGCGAGTGTAGCGGATCGGCCGTTGAAAGGGTGCTGGGAGCAAGGCGCTAAGCCTTGCTATACGCCATGTACTCATTCTGCAACACGATGTGATCGGCCACGTACTTCGCATCATGCCAAACCCCATAGATAAACGACGACGCCCGGTTCACCAGATTCGGCAGGCCCAGGAAGTAGATCCCGCTCTGTGCCGAAATCCCGCGTTTGTGGAACGGTTCGCCGTTTTCGTCGAACGCATCGACCTTCAACCAGTTGAAGTCGAACTTGAAACCGGTGGCCCACAGAATCGTGGTCACGCCGGCTTCGGCCAGGTCCAGGCTGAGGATCGGGTCAAGCAGGCATTGCGGGTCGGGCAGCAGTTCCCAGGCTTGCGGTTCTTCGGGGAACGGCAAGCCGTTTGCCTCTATATAGGCATCGGCGTCGCGCAGTACGTCGAAGTACGCTCGATCCCCCTCTGCCACGTTGGCGGCCAGGCCAGGGGCGAAGGTCATGACGCCTGCGTTCCAGTGTTCAGTGACACCCACCAGGTTGATCCCTTGGTGTGCGAGGCGGCGGAAGTCGACGGTCTTGCCGCCTTCGTAACCGCTGACGGCAAAGGCTACGTGTTTTTTCTTCGGCTGGATTTTGACTTCGTCCCACAGGCCCAGGGCGCCGAGCCACCAGCAGTAGTCGCGGCCGCGGTAGGCGCGGGGAGGGCGGTAGTGTTCGCCGACCGAGAGGTACACGGTTTTGCCGGCCTTTTGCAGTTCTTCGGCAATCTGCGAGCCGGAGGCACCGGCGCCGACCACCAGCACGGCGCCTTCGGGCAGTTGGCCGGGATTCTTGTAGGCGCAGGAATGCAACTGATGCAGCGGCGCGGTGGCGGGGACGATGTCCGGGATCGAGGGGCGTTGGAACGGGCCGGTGGCGGCCACCACGTTAGCGGCCTCGATCACGCCCGCCGAGGTGGTCACCCTGAAGCCGGGGCGCCCGACATGGCGCTCCACTTGCTGCACTTCGACGCCGGTGCGCACCGGGGCGTTGAGCATCTCGACATAGGCTTGGAAGTAGTCGGCCATGCGCTCCTTGGGCGGGAAGGCCTCGGGGGAAATGCCCTCGAATTTCAGGCTGGGGAAGCGGTCGTGCCAGGCCGGGCCGTTGGCGACCAGCGAGTCCCAGCGCTCTGAACGCCAGCGCTCGGCGATGCGGCTGCGCTCCAGCACGATATGCGGCACGCCCATCAGAGACAGGTGCTCGCTCATGGCGACGCCGGCCTGGCCTGCGCCGACTACCAAGGTGTTGATTGTTTCGACGGACATAGGCGTTTCCTGAAAAGTTAGAGGTTTATCTGCAACACCGCAGAGCCGCATTTGATCGTTGATCGGCCCGCTCACTGCCGCGGTTCTTTGAGCAGCTCGGCCAGCGCCGTGAGTGCGAGTCGGTAACCCAGCGCGCCCAGCCCGGCGACCACGCCGGTGGCGGCTTTGGACACGTAGGAGTGATGCCGGAAGCTTTCGCGCTTCCAGATATTGCTCATGTGCGCTTCGATGATCGGGCCGTCGAACGCCAGCAGCGCATCGAGGATCGGCACCGAGCTGTAGCTCAGCCCGGCGGCGTTGATCACGATGGCGTCGGCGTTCAGGCGGGCCTCTTGAATCCAGTCCACCAGCACGCCTTCATGGTTGCTCTGGCGAAAGTCCAGGGTCAGGCCCAACTCAGCGGCGTGGCGCTGGCAACACGCTTCGATGCTGGCGAAGCTGGCGCTGCCGTAGGTGCCGTTCTTGTCCAGCCCGTAGAGGTTGGCGTTGGGGCCATTGAGGAAGTACACGGTGTCGGGCATGGGGTTCTCCGGCTTGTTCAGCGACGCTCAGCACGACGTTGCCGGCGTTGGCATTGGCCTCCAGCAGACGATGGGCGCCGGCCGCCTTCATACGGTCCAATCGTCCGGCACCACGGCGATCACATCGATCTCCATCAACCACTCGGGTTGGCCCAGGCCGGAAATCACCAGCCCGGTGGAAATCGGGAACACGCCCTTGAGCCATTTGCCGACCTCCTGATACACCGGCTCGCGGTAGCGCGGGTCGATCAAATAGGTGGTGGTCTTGACGATATGGGACAGGTCGGAACCCGCCTCCTCAAGCAGTTGCTTGACGTTTTTCATCGCTTGTTCGGCCTGGGCGCGCGGGTCGCCGAGGCCGACCAGATTGCCGTCGAAATCAGTGCCGATCTGGCCGCGCACATAGATGGTGTTGCCGGCGCGCACGGCCTGGCACAGGTCGTTGTCCAGCGTCTGGTTGGGGTAGGTCTGCCGGGTGTTGAACATGCGGATGCGGGTGTGGGTGGGCATGGCTGGCGACTCGTCGGAAGCGGGATGCAATCAGCTTCACATCGCCTGTCGCCGGGCGAAACCAGCATTTGTGCGGGGTAGTGCTTAGGAAAAACCGAAGCCCGTGCTGGTCATCGCCCTGCGCAGGCCCCGCGCCTATCCCGGCATGAACCCTGCAACGCGCTGGGCATACAGTCATTACCGAGGTACAGGCCTGATGCTCAGTCGTATTACTCAGCGCCAACTGGAATATTTTGTCGCGTCGGGTGAGGCCGGCAGCATCAGTGCCGCCGCTGAACGCATCCATGTCTCCTCGCCGTCGATCTCGGCGGCGATCACTCATATGGAGGCTGAGCTGGGCATCCAGCTGTTTATCCGGCATCACGCCCAGGGCATTTCCCTGACGGCAGTCGGGCGTCTGGTGATGCAAGAAGCCAAGCAGATCATGGAACAGATGAGCAACCTCTACACCATCGCCTCGGAGTCATTGAACACCGTGCGCGGGCCGCTGCGGGTGGGCTGCCTGGAGTCGCTGGCGCCGATGATCACCCCCGAGCTGGTGTTTGGCTTTGGTCGCGCGTTTCCCGGCGTGCGCGTGACCCAGGCCGAGGGTAACCACGAGGAACTGCTGGAAAAACTGCGCAGCGGCGAGCTGGACATCGCCCTGACCTACGACCTGGTGACCAGCCCCGACATCGACTTCCAACCCCTGGCGCACCTGCCGCCCTATGTGATGGTCGGTGAGTACCACCCGCTGGCGAGCCTGTCGGCGGTCAGCATGCAGGACCTGGAGGCGTACCCGGTGGTACTGCTCGACACGCCCTGGAGCCGCGACTATTTCCTCAGCCTGTTTATGCAGGCGGGCACCACGCCGAACATCATCATGCGCTCCACCAACCTCGAAACGGTGCGCGCCATGGTCGGCAACGGGATCGGTTACTCCTTTGCGAATGCGCGGCCCAAATCGAACCTGTCCCAAGACGGCAAACGCGTGATCCGCCTGCGCCTGGCGGGCGCGCACCGGCCGATGAAGCTGGGCTACGCCACGGCGAGCAACACCCAGCTGTCGCGCGTGGTGTCGGCGTTTGCCGAGCGCTGCCGGATGTTTGTGTCTGACCAGTACATCCCCGGCATGGCCCCGCCGAGCTTTTTTGACCCGCATGCGGTGCGCTCGCTCAGCGGTGTGAGCTGAGAGTGCACCAGAAGGTGGCGTTCGCGGCGCGGTGAATTCGGGCGTGCACCCTTTCGGTCAGGGCATGCGGCCTATCCAATGTGGGAGGGGGCTTGCCCCCGATTGCGGTGTGTCAGCGACATATCCGCTGGCTGATGCGCCGCTATCGGGGGCAAGCCCCCTCCCACATTGATTTTTGGTGTTTTCTAGGGGGCGGGGCGCTGCGTAGGTTCTGCCTACCTAGTGGACCGGGTTTTACGAATTGACCCCAAGGGCCCGTCCCCACGACTCTGATTTCATTGATGCAGATCAATTTCCTTCTTTTGGGGCAGGGCACCGCGACGATGACATTCGACTGGAGTTACACGTTTGGTCTGCTGGGCGACGCCGAGTTCTGGCGCGCGACCTGGACGGTGATCAAGCTCAGCACTTTGACCTGGGTCTTGAGCATCGGTTTGGGCTTTCTGCTGGCGCTGGCCAAGCAATCCAGGCATGGGCTGCTCAGCGTTCCTGCGCGTGGCTATATCTGGCTGTTCCGCAGCCTGCCGCTGTTGGTGCTGTTGATCTTTATCTACAACCTGCCTCAAGCGCTGCCCGGCACTTCGGCGATTCTGGCCGACCCGTTCTGGTCCGGCTTGCTGGCCCTGGTGATTTGCGAAACGGCGTATGTGGCCGAGATCCATCGCGGCGGCTTGCTCTCGATTCCCAAAGGCCAGGGCGAGGCGGCGCGTGCGTTGGGCTTGAAGTTTTTCGGCACCCAATGGCGCGTGGTGATCCCCCAGGCATTGCGGGTGGCGCTGCCGTCCCTGGCCAACGAATACATCTCCATCGTCAAGCTCACCTCGCTGGTGTCGGTGATCTCGCTGACGGAAATCCTGATGGTCGGCCAGCGCCTGTATTCGCAGAACTTCCTGGTGATCGAAACCATGGCGGCGGTGGCGTTCTTCTACGTGTTTATCGTCACCGTGTTCGACTTCCTGCTCAAACGCCTGGAGCGCTTTCTCGACGTCAACCAGCGCAATGTGTCGCGGGTTCCCGATGCGGCGGTGCTGGCCTTGGCCACGCAACAACGTGCTGCGCTGCAACGTCCGGCCACCACCGGGGCCCCGGCGCTGCAAGCCACCCGGCTGCACAAGGCCTACAACGACATCGAGGTGCTGGGCTCGGTCAACCTGCAGATCCTGCCCGGTGAAGTGGTGTCGGTGATCGGACCGTCGGGGTCGGGCAAAACCACCTTGATTCGCCTGCTCAACGGCCTGGAGCAACTGGACAACGGCGAGATCAAGATCAACGGCCAGCCGTTCATCCACCTGAATAAAACCGGCGCGCAGAAACCGCAGTACGTCGAACACGCCGAGCATCGCCTGAACATCGGCATGGTGTTCCAGAGCTTCAACCTGTTCCCGCACTTGAGCGTGCTCGACAACCTGCTGATGGCGCCGAAATACCACGGCCTGGGGCGCACCGACGAGCTCAAGCAACAGGCCTACGCGCTATTGCACAAGGTCGGCATGCTCGACCACGCCTGGAAGTACCCGCACCAACTCTCCGGCGGCCAGCAGCAACGCGTGGCCATCGCCCGCGCCCTGATGATGCGCCCGCAAATCATGCTGTTCGACGAGCCCACCTCGGCGCTCGACCCGGAGAAAGTCAACGAAGTGCTGCAGGTCATCGAAGCCTTGGCCGAGGAGGGCATCACCATGGTGATCGTCACCCACGAGATGAATTTCGCGTTCAAGGTCTCCGATCGCATCGTGTTCATGGAGAAGGGGCGTGTGGTCTGCGACGACACGCCTGCGGTATTGCGCAGCGGCCAGAACCCACGCGTGGAGGCGTTCCTCAAGGACGTCTCGCTGGCGTGACCCTCTAACGTTCAGGAAAAATAAAATGATCGAGCAAGATGAAATCGAGCAGTTCCGGCGCGACGGATACCTGGTGGTGGAAGGCGTGTTGTCGATGGACGAAGTGGCCGCGCTGCAGCACGACTTCGACCAGTGGGTAGAAGAAAGTCGCAACCATGATCAGGGCTGGGGCACTACCGTGGATGGCCGCGCACGCTTCGATCTGGAGGGCGACCATCGCGCCGATCACCCGTCGCTGCGCCGGGTCAGCTCGCCCACCGAGATTTCCCCAGTGTACGAACGCGTGGCGTTGCATTCACGCATGGCGGCGATTTCCGCGCAGTTGATCGGCGCCAGCGGCGCACGCTTTCACCACAGCAAGATCAATTCGAAGTTGCCCCGCACCGCGACCCAGGTGAAGTGGCACCAGGACTTTTTGTTCACGCCCCACAGCAACGACGACATCATCACCGCCTTGCTGATGGTCAGCGAAGTGACCACGCAAAACGGCCCGCTGAATGTGATCCCCGGCAGCCATAAAGGCCCGCTGTGGTCGCACTGGCAGAACCAGCGTTTCACCGGCGCGGTGGACGACGCAGTGGTGGCGGAACACTGCCGGCAACCGATTGCCTGCTACGGCCCGGCCGGTTCCGTGTGCTTCATGCACACCCGCTTGCTGCACGCCTCCAGCCCTAACGAGACCGAACTGCCGCGCACCCTGTTCATCAGCGTCTACGCCGCTGAAGACGCGCTGCCATTCGGCGAAAACCCTCTGCCCAGCGCACATGCCGGCCTGCTGGTGGCCGGTGAAGAAAGTGGCTTGATACGTTCCACGGACAACCAACTGCGCTTGCCGCAGAAACCCCGTGGTGCGTCTTTCTTCGTGCAACAGGCCGGACAAGATTCTGCCACTGCCTAACCTCCCAACTCCCTTGCAGGTATTGACCATGACAGCGTTTCGTAAAAGTGTTCGTCCCCTTGCCGTGTGCCTGCTGGGCGCAGCGGTTGCGATGACCTCGTTGGCGGCTTCGGCGTTCCAGCAGGACGGCAAGATCATCGCCGGTTCCGATATGACGTTCTTCCCCTATGAATACATGGATAACAACAAGCCGGCGGGCTTCGATATCGAGTTCATGGACGGCCTGGGCAAGGTCATGGGGCGCAAGGTCGAGACCCTCGACACGCGCTTTCCCAACCTGATTACCGGCCTGCAGGCCGGGCGTTTCGATGTGACCAACTCGTCGATGTACATCACCGCCGAGCGGGTCAAGGTCATCGACATGATTCCCTACCTGAAAAGCGGCGAGTCGATCCTGACCCTCAAGGACAGTGCCTTCCAACCCAAGACCCCGGAAGAATTCTGCGGCCACAAGATCGGTTCCATGGGGGCTACCTCGTGGCTGGCGCAGATGAACAAACTGTCGGCCGAGTACTGCGTGGCCAAGGGGTTGAAGCCGATCCTGATCAGTGAGTACAGCACCGACCCGCAAACCACCCAGGCCCTGCTGGCCCATGCGGTCGAAGCGCAGATCACCGACGCGGCCGTGGCCCGTGGCGTGATCGACAAACTGGGTAGCCGCGTGGTGATTTCTTCCGCCGCCTTGATCTACCCGGTGCTGAACGGCTTCGGCGTGAAGAAGGGCAATGACACGGTCAAGCAGGCCTTGCTCGACGGCCTGGAAAAGTACCGCGCCATGCCGGAATACGCGGCCTTGCTCAAGAAGTACAACTTCGAGGCGCCTACCGATGCCGACCTTGCGGCGCTGATGCCCAAGTAAGCCTATTGCGCGGCCGCAGTCTTGCGGCCGCGCCCTGCGGAGACCGATCCATGGCGTTATCCCTCGAAGAACAGACGCGCATCGACCTGGCGGCGACCTTTCGCATCGTTGCCCACCTGGGCATGCACGAAGCGGTGGCCAACCACTTCAGCGCTGCCGTGTCGGCCGATGGCAAACAGTTTTTGCTCAACCCGAAGTGGAAGCACTTCTCGCGCATTCGCGCCAGCGACCTGCTGCTATTGAACGCCGATGACCCCGCCTGTGCCGACCACCCGAACGTGGACGCCACCGCCTGGTCGATCCACGGGCAGATCCACCGACTGCTGCCGCACACCCGCGCCGTGCTGCACCTGCACCCGGTCTACACCACGGCGGTGGCGTGCCTGGCCAAGCCGCACATCCCGGCGATCGACCAGAACACTGCGCGCTATTTCAACCGCGTGGCGGTGGACGAACTCTATGGCGGCATGGCCGACACCGAAGCCGAAGGCGCACGCCTGGCCGGCTTGCTCGACGGCAAGAGCCGCCTGTTGATGGGCAACCACGGCGTGATGGTGACCGCCTCGTCCATCGGTGAAGCGTTCGACGATATCTGGACCCTGGAGCGCGCCTGCCAGATCCTCGTCACGGCGTGGTCCACCGGGCAGCCGTTGCGGGTGTTGTCCGATGAAGTGGCGGAAAGAACCGCGCGGGGCTGGGAAGGCATCACCGATTTCTCGCGCCGGCATTTTGAAGAAATGAAGCAAATGATGATCGACGCCGATGCGTCGGTGCTCGACTGAGGAAGCCCTATGACCTTTTCCGTTGTCGCCCGCTGTGCCGAGACGGGCCAGTTGGGGATCGCTATCAGCTCGTCGAGCATCGCCGTGGGTGCGCGTTGCCCGTGGCTGCGCCCCGGTGTAGGCGCGGTGGCGTCGCAGAACATCACCCTGCCGAGCCTGGGCCCGCAGATTCTCGACCTGCTGGAGCAGGGCATGGCGCCGAGTGAGGCCGTGGCGGCGGTGTTTGCCGGGCAGGACCACCGCGACTATCGGCAGGTGACGGTGATCGATCGCCTGGGCCGCACCGCACATTTCAGTGGTTCGCAAACCCTTGGCGTTCATGCGGCGCTGAGTGGCGAGCAATGCGTGGCGGCCGGGAACATGCTGGCCAATCCCGATGTGATCGCTGCGATGGTCAGCGCGTTCGAGAACGCCTCCGGGCATCTGGCGGACCGGCTGCTCGCCGCGATGCACGCAGGCCAGGCCCACGGCGGTGAAGCGGGGCCGGTGCATTCGGCGGCCCTGATGGTGGTCGATGAGCTGTTGTGGCCCATCGTCAGTCTGCGCGTGGACTGGGCCGACGCCGACCCGATTGGCGCCCTCGATCTGCTCTGGCAGGCCTATCGCGGGCAACTGCAAGACTACCTCGACCGCGCCCTCAACCCGCACATCGCGCCGGGCTATGCGGTGCCGGGAGATGACCGATGAGCCACAGCCGTGACCTGCTGGCGCAACTGGTGCGCTTCGACACTACCAGCCGCGAATCCAACCTCGCGCTGATCGACTTCGTGCGCACTTATTTGCAGGGCCACGGCGTCGCCTGTGAACTGGTGTTCAACGAACACAAGAACAAGGCCAACCTGCTGGCGACCATCGGCCCGGCGGATGTGCCTGGCATCGTGCTGTCCGGGCATACCGATGGGGTGCCGGTGGACGGCCAGCGCTGGAGTGTGGCGCCGTTCGACCTCACCGAGAAGGACGGCAAGTTGTACGGGCGTGGCACCGCCGACATGAAGGGCTATATCGCCTGCGTATTGGCCTGTGTGCCGGCGCTGGTGCGGGCGTCGTTGCGTATGCCGGTGCATATCGCGCTGTCCTATGACGAAGAGGTGGGCTGCCTGGGCGTGCGTTCATTGATCGAAAGGTTTCACGCGCAGCCGGTCAAGCCGCTGTTGTGCGTGATCGGCGAGCCCACCGAACTCAAGCCGGTGCTGGGGCACAAAGGCAAATTGGCTGTGCGTTGCGACGTGCAGGGTGCGGCGTGTCATTCGGCCTATGCACCATCAGGCGTCAACGCCATTGAGTACGCGGCCTGCTTGATCCGGGAACTGGTGCGGCTCGGTGAGGAACTCAAGGCGCCGCAACACCTGAACGTGGCGTTCGATCCGCCGTTTTCCACGGTGCAAACCGGGGTGATGAGCGGCGGCAAGGCGCTGAATATCGTCCCGCAGCAGTGCAGCTTTGATTTCGAAGTGCGCTCGCTGCCGACCCAGGACCCGTGGCAGGTGGCGCACCAGTTACGTTTGTATGCCGAGCAAACCCTGCTGCCGGCGATGCAGGCGGTGAGTGCGCAGTGCGCGATCGGCTTCAGTGAGTTGTCCAGCTATCCGGGGTTGGCGACTTCGTCGCAAAGCCAGGCGGCTGAGTGGGTCGCGCAGTTTTGCGGTTCGCAGGACTTCGGCACCGTCGCCTTCGGCAGCGAAGGCGGGCTGTTCGATCAGGCGGGGATTCCCACCGTGGTGTGCGGACCGGGCAGCATGGAACAGGGGCACAAGGCGGATGAGTTCATCAGTCTGCAGCAACTAGAGGCGTGTGATCGAATGCTGGAGCGGGTGGTGGGGTTTGTGCGTCAATAGCCCTCGCACTGACACTCGTGGTGAAGAAGGAACCGCAGTTGAACGAACACACATTGTCCATGCGCCTGGAGCGCGTAGCAGCACATGTGCCCGCTGGGGCGCGGTTGGCGGATATCGGCTCCGACCATGGCTACCTGCCGGTGGCGTTGCTGCGCCGTGGCCTGATCGCGGCGGCGGTGGCGGGGGAGGTGGCCGCGACGCCATTCCAGGCCGCCGAACGCACCGTGCGTGAAAATGGCCTGGAGCAACACGTCAGCGTGCGCCTGGCCGATGGCCTGGCAGCCATCACGGCGGCCGACGCGATCACCGCGATCAGCGTCTGCGGCATGGGCGGCGAGACGATCCGCAACATCCTCGACAGTGGCAAGGCGCACCTCACCGGTCAGGAGCGCCTGATCCTGCAACCCAACGGCGGCGAGCAACCGCTGCGCCAATGGCTGATGGACAACGGTTACCGCATCCTGGTCGAAGAGTTGTTGCGGGAAAACTGCTTCTACTACGAAATCATCGTCGCTGAGCGCGCCGAACCGGTGGCGTACAGTGCCGAAGAGTTGTACTTCGGCCCGCTGCAGTTGCAGGCACGCAGCCCGGCCTTCCTGGCCAAGTGGCAGCGCCTGCTGCGGCAAAAGCAGAAAACCCTGGCCAGTTTCGAACAGGCCCGTCAGGCGGTGCCGCAGGCCAAGGTGCAAGAGGTCGCCCGGCAGATGCAGTGGATCTGCGCGTTGCTGGAGTGAGGTAGCCTTTCATTGCCGCGCCGGGTTGATCGAACCCACTCGCTACGCGGACGTTTCCTGCGCTGAGTGCTTTCGCCCCATTTTCGTGCGCGGCGCGCGACTCTTCGTGTGCCGCACCGCCTGTTTCGGGGCACGCCAACGGCGGCCCGTATCTTGCTTGAGCCTTCCCAATCAATGACATGGCACTTTGCCGTGATTCATTTCAAGGCTTCGTCTATCGTTGCCTCGCGTGGGTTGTTTTGGGGAGTAGTCGGCCATGCACAGTATTTTGTCACCCGGTATCCGCCTGCTCGGACGTTTCGGCTTCGCCCGCAAATTCCAGATCCTGTTCATTCTGTTCATGCTGCCCCTGGTCGGGAGCATCTGGATGATTGGGCTGGACTATCGCGACAAACTTGCGGTGATTTCCAGCGAAAAGTCCGGCGTTTCTCAACTGCTGGCCCTGGACGCGTTAGATGGCCAATTGACTGCCCAGCGCAATCTTGCGTCACGCTGGAAAGCGCTGGACCTGCTGCGTGAACCGACGCCTGCAGCCAAGGCGGCGATGGACAAGCTGGATGCGAACAACCCGCTTATCCTGCAAAGCCTGCAAGCCCTGGGCGACGCGCTCAAACAACAGGGCGCGAGCGTCGAAACCCTGGCGCGCTTCGAAGCGTTGCAGGCAATGGTCAAGGGGATGGATGTGCAATCCCTGCGCACCGTGGGCTGGTGGCCGGACGGCTACGACCGCTTCACCTCGGCGCTGACCGCCATGCAAGCCCTGCGCGAACAGATCACCCTCGACGCCGGCCTGATCCTCGACCCCTGGCTGGAGACTTACCTGCTGATGCAGATTTCCACCCAGCACACGCCGGACCTGATCGAGCGTATCGGCCGCATGGCCAGCGTTGGCCAGTCGTCCATCGCCTCGGGGCAGTTCACGCTGCAAAGCCGCTTGCAGATGCGCGACCTGCGCGGCCGTATCGGCGATGCGCGAGACCAATTGGTCAAGGCCGCGGCGTCGCTCAAGGCCAAGCCTTACCCTGGCCTGGAGTCCTGGACCGCGCAGTACGACAACAGCCTGCAGCAACTGGACAGCGAGCTCAAAGTGCTCGACGACGGCGTGTTCGGCGGCACAATCAAACTCGACCCTGCCGGTTTCGAGCGCAGTGTCGACACCATGCTCGGCAGCCTGGGCGCGCTACGCAACCAGTCGCTCCGTTCGCTGGATGCGCGCCTGACCCATTACCACGATCGTGCTTTGCAGCAATTCATCCCCGTCGCGGCCATCTTCAGTCTGCTGGCCCTGGCGGCGCTGTACCTGTTCATGTGTCTGCAAGCCTCGATCCGTCGCAGTGCCAGCGGCATCACCACGCTGGCCCAGTCCCTGCGCGACGGCAACCTATGCGTGGAAGTGGCTGTGGACGGCCGCGATGAACTGGCTGCGATCAGCGCCGCGCTCAACGTGGCAGTGGTGCAACTGCGTACCAGCCTGCTGGGCGTTAATCACGAGACTCAGCAGCTTGGTTCGGCGGTGCTCACGCTTAATTCGCAATCGGGCAGCACCCTCACCGACGTCGAAGACCAGCAACACCAGATCAGCCAGATCGCCGCAGCGGCTACGCAATTGGCCGCCACTTCAATGGGCGTCGCCAAAAGTTGTGAACAAGCCTCCGGTAGCGCCCAGCACACCCGACGCATCGCCGAAGACAGCAGCCGCGACAGCCAGCGCACCACGGCCAGCATCCAGCAACTCAACCGACGCCTGATCGACACCGCCAACGCCCTGGAACAAGTGAGCCAACAGGGCCAGCAGATTCAGTCGGTGGTCGACACCATTCGTGGCATCGCCGAGCAAACCAACCTGCTGGCACTTAACGCCGCCATCGAAGCCGCGCGCGCCGGCGAGCAGGGCAGGGGCTTTGCTGTGGTCGCTGATGAAGTGCGCAGCCTGTCGCAACGCACCCAGGCCTCCACCGCGCAAATCGCTAGCACCGTGGACAGCTTGCGCGCCACGGTCAGCCAGGCCGTCACACTGATGAGCGCCGCCTGCGCTCAGGCCCTGACCGACGCCGAGTCCGTCACCGGGCTGGGCGCGCGGCTGGGCGAGATCGCCGGGGCGGTGCAGAACGTCACCGACACCCTGGCGCAAATCGCGGCGGCGGTGGAAGAGCAGGCGGCGACGGCGGATGAAGTGAGTGGCAATATCCAGCAGGTGGACCAGGCGGCGGGGCGCTTGCTCGATGGCGCGCGGGCGGTGAACCGGGCTGCGGATACGCTGAGCAAGGGGAGCCGGGCGTTGAGTGACAACACTGCACGTTTCCGCCTGAGCTGAGTGGGCTGCCGGGTGTAAACCGGTTCAAATGTGGGAGCTGTCGAGCTTCAGCGAGGCTGCGACAGGATCACCTCGGTGTACCTGCTAAACCTCAGCGCCTGCATCGCTGCCTCGCTAACGCTCGGCAGCACCTGCAGGGCGCCGGTTCAAGCACTCGCTGAAAGGCCTCATCGCCCGTCACTTCGCAAACGCATACTCCCCACCCTGTTCCAGCGCCTTGCGATACGCCGGGCGCGCCTGGAACCGCTGCACCCACGCCGTGAGGTTCGGATACGCCTGCAACTTGCCCTGCGCTTTGGCGATTTCGCCAATAAAACTCATCTGAATATCCGCGCCACTTAATTCGTCACCCACCAGATACGGCGTGCGCGCCAGCGCATCGTTGAGATAACCCAGGTAATTGGCCACCTCGGACTCGATCCGCGGATGCAACGGCGCGCCGGCGTCACCCAGGCGCCCGACGTACAGGTTGAGCATCAACGGCAGCATCGCCGAGCCTTCGGCGAAGTGCAGCCATTGCACGTACTCATCAAAGGCGGCGGTGCTTGGGTCCGGTTGCAGGCGGCCCGGGCCGTGGCGACGGATCAGGTAATCGATGATCGCGGCGGACTCGATCACCACGCGCGAGCCGTCTTCAATCACCGGGGACTTGCCCAGCGGATGAACCGCCTTGAGTTCCGGCGGCGCCAGGTTGGTCTTCGGGTCGCGCTGGTAACGCTTGATCTCGTAAGACAGGCCGAGCTCTTCGAGCAGCCATAGAATGCGCTGCGAGCGCGAGTTGTTGAGGTGGTGGACAGTGATCATGGGAACTCCGCTGGGCGAGAAGGGGGGCTAGGAACAGACTGCTGCGCCGCTATAGAGTGCCCTGAATCAAGTTTCGTTGTCTGGGGAACTGCTGGCGTCCTGATCGGACCCCTCCGCCAGTTTCAAGCGGTCCGCTTTACTGACGTATTTATCTTTGCTTTTAGGTGCCAATTTGGCACTGGCCTTCTTTGCGTTGGCCTTTAATAGCTGATTGATCTTTTTACGACGGTTCATGATTGCTACTCAGCAGGTGAATGCTGGAATGATATCAGCTTGAAACAATGCCTCGCACGGTGCGCGCGGCTGGCTGCGAATTGGCCCGAGCAGTATTTCGCCGAATGCCAGGCTACGATCGAGTCCGACCTGATCGCAGCCCTGGCGGCTGACCTGAAACGGATGACCGTCACTGACCAACTGCCACACCTGTTCGCGCAGATGACGGTGTGGGACGCCGGGGCGCTGATACGGCGGCATCGGCCGGCGATTGCGCGCTGGCTGGCGGGGCAGGGGGACGATTGGATGTTGAACGCAATCAGCATCCGGGAGAGCAAGGGGTACTGGTTGGCGGAGGCGGTGGCCAGCCAGCAGAAGCTGAGCCAGCTACTGTCTATAGAGTGGCAGGAAGGAATCGCGGTGATCGAGCCGTCGTTGCAGCGTAAGGACCTGCTGAAGTTGGCGTTGTCGGCGTCATCCTTTCAATAACGTGCTCTACGACCTTGGAAGTTTGCAGCCTGACAGCCCAGGCTCCTGGGTAAGGAAAAGAATTTTCAGGCGGGGGTTGACCACGTAATTTAATCCTGTATTATTTGCCTCCCGCTAACGAGCAGTTCACTGCTGGTCTGGCTTAAGTAGTTGATTTCCTTAGCGAAATTAAAAACTTTTAAGGTTGCTACTTCGAGGTGTGTGCTGTAGAGTGCGCTCCTCGGTTGAGACGAAAGATCTTAACCAACCGCTCTTTAACAACTGAATCAAGCAATTCGTGTGGGTGCTTGTGGAGTCAGACTGATAGTCAACAAGATTATCAGCATCACAAGTTACTCCGCGAGA
>Ga0209913_1000808_pt1 | contig 22220 bp, 15 predicted proteins | sample PersoiDNA2013203_FD_185805 | JGI IMG/M metagenome (GOLD analysis project Ga0209913, IMG submission 185805) | Permafrost soil microbial communities from the Arctic, to analyse light accelerated degradation of dissolved organic matter (DOM) -... | ecosystem: Environmental > Terrestrial > Soil >... | reverse complement strand
GTTATGCCTGATGACCATAGCAAGTTGGTCCCACCCCTTCCCATCCCGAACAGGACCGTGAAACAACTTTGCGCCGATGATAGTGCTGCAACCAGTGTGAAAGTAGGTTATCGTCAGGCTTGTTATTTGGTGCAACAGCCCCCGGCTGTTCCACCTGGAGAAAAACCCGTCAAGCAATTGGCGGGTTTTTTTTCGTCTGGATATTTGCCGGGGTCTGGGGTCAGGCCCCGGCTGTTGCGGGGTTTTATCGACTCACGTCTTCCCAGCTCACGCCAAACTTCGTCAGGTATTTTTTCAACCTGTCGGCGTCATTCGGCTTGGCTTTCGCCGCACGCGAGACGGCATACAGCGTGCGGCCCGCATCGGACAGGCTGTTCGATTGCCGGCACACCTGGATCACAGCCTTCAGCTGCAGCGCATCGAACAGGTCGAGTTGCGAAGCCGCTTGCTCGCCCATGACCCCTGTCAGATCCACTTCCGCACTATCGCTGCGCCCACCATGATGTTGCCACATCCGCTGCAGGCGTTTGATCTCTTCGTCGACGACACTATCCGTGATGCGCCCCGCCTCCGACAGGGTGGCCAGGCGCGTGACAGCGGCCGAGAGGTCGCGGAAATTGCCTTTCCATGCCGAGGTGGGCAGGGCGGCGAAGCGCATGAAGCGTTCGCGCGCCTCCTTGTTGAAGCGCACACGCTCCCCCGTCTCGGCGCTGTATTGCGCGAGCAGGTATTCCAGGTTCGGCTCGATGTCTTCCGGCCGCTGCGCCAGGCCCGGTAATTCGTAGGTCCACAGGTTGATGCGCGCATACAGGTCTTCGCGGAAGCGGCCGGCCGCCACCTCTTTGCCCAGGTCGCGGTTGGTGCCGGCGATCAGCTGGAAGTCGCTTTGCACTTCCGTATCGGCACCGACGGGGAAAAAGCGCTTTTCCTCGATGGCTTTCAGCAGCATCGCCTGCTCGTCGAGCCCCAGTTCACCGATTTCATCGAGAAACAGCAAGCCCTTGTGCGCGCTGCGCAGCAAGCCGGGCCGATCCGCTCCCGCGCCCGTGAAGGCGCCCTTGATATGCCCGAACAGGGTGGAAGCGGCACCGTCGCCATGCAGGGTGGCGCAATTGAGGTCGATGAATTTGCCGTCGATCTGGTGGCGAGATTTTTTCAGTGCATACACGCGGCGCGCGAGGAAGGATTTGCCGGCGCCGGTCGGACCCATCAGCAGCATGGGGGCTTTCGATTTGATGGCGACGCGCTCGATTTCCTCGATCATGCCGTTGAACTTCGCATTGCGCGTGGCGATGCCGGACTTCAGGAAGGCCACGCCTTCGGCCTGTTCGCGCGTAAAACGCTGGGCGATCTGATCGTAGCGCGACAGATCGAGGTCGATCAGTGCGTAGCTGCCGGGATTGCCGCTAGCCTGGCGCCTGGGCGGCGACGTTTGCACGAGGCGGCCAGGAAAATAGCGTGCTTCCGTCATCAGGAACATGCAGATCTGCACCACGTGGCTGCCGGTGGTGATGTGGATCCAATAGTCTTCCTTGTCCGGATCGAACGGGTAGTTGTTGGCAAAATCGTAGAGGGCGCCGTACACGTTCTCGAAGTCCCAGGCATCGCTGATGGGGAGTTCGTGGGCGATCAGCCTGGTTTCAGGCGAGACGCTGGCGATATCCTGTGATACCTGGCGTACCAGATTGTCGAACTGGCTGCCCGCGTACAGCAGTTCGAAGCGGTCGATGATCTTGTCCTCATGCTGGGTCAGGGCGATGCTGGGGCGCCACTTTTCCCAGCGTGCCGCTCCCCTCCCATTGTCGAGCTGCGTGCCGAGAAAGCCGATCACGACGGTGCGTTTTGCTTGCATAAATTGGATAAATATTTATATGAAAAGATAATTGTATTCGAAATCACAATGATCGACATATTTTCAATGCAATCCATTTATGAGGATATTGTTTAATAAAATCAATGGCTTATATTTATTTTTGACGAAATTTCTAAAGCTGGCACAGCGCTTGCAATAGAGGAGATAGCAACGAGATAAACGTAGAGAGCAGAGAGGAACGAAAAATGGCCAACGCCCAGTTATTTCAGAGCGCGCAACAGACCGCAACCGTGCCAGCGGCCTTGGCACGCAATGCCGAAGGTGCGCCAGCCTACGCGCTGACGCCCCGGCATCAGCTGGCGCAATATGCGGCCACCGGCTGCCTGAACACGACGTTTTATGCCAGCGCCGAAGCGCAGCTGGCGATGGTGCTGGAATTGTGCAAGGCGGTCGAGCCGGCCTTCATTGCGCAAACGGCCGTGTATTGCCGCGAACGGGGCTACATGAAAGACATGCCGGCCTTGCTGGTGGCCGTGCTGGCGGCGCAGGGCGCTGCGGAATTTCCGCCAGCTTTCCAGCGCGTCATTAACAATGGCAAGATGCTGCGCAATTTCGTGCAGATCATGCGCTCGGGCGTCGTCGGCCGCAAGTCCCTGGGATCGCGTCCGAAAAAGCTGGTGCAGGCATGGTTGAATGGAGCGTCGGAGCAGGCCTTGCTGGCCGCCGCCGTGGGCAATGCGCCATCGCTGGCCGACGTGGTGAAGATGGTGCACCCGAAACCGACGGATGCCTGGCGCGCGGCGTTTTTTGCCTGGCTGATCGGCAAGGCATACATAGCCTCAGATTTGCCGCCGATATTGACCGCGTTCGAAGCGTACAAGGCCGATCCGGCGCAAGCAATACCGGACGTGCCATTTCAGATGCTGACGGCGCTGCCCTTGAGCGCGCAGGATTGGGCGCAGATCGCCCGCCAGGGCAGCTGGCAGATGGTGCGCATGAATCTGAACACCTTTGGCCGCCACGGCGTGTATGCGATAGCCGGCATGCCGGAACTGATTGCCGCGAAGCTGCGCGATCCCGAGGCGATTGGCCAGGGGCGGGTGTTTCCGTACCATTTGATGTCGGCCTGCATGGCTACCGGCGAGAGCGTGCCGGCCATCGTGCGCGAAGCGCTGGAGCAGGCGCTGGAAATATCACTGACGAGCGTGCCACGGATCGCCGGCAGGGTGGTGGTGTGCCCCGACGTTTCCGGCTCGATGTCTTCGCCCGTCAGCGGTTTTCGCGGCAGTGCGACGTCGAGCGTGCGTTGCATCGATGTGGCGGCGCTGGTGGCTGCGGCCATGCTGCGCAAGAATCCGGACGCGATGGTGCTGCCGTTCGAGCACAGCGTCGTGCAGTGCGCACTCGCTGCGGATGGCAGTGTAATGGAGAATGCGGCCAGGCTGGCGGCCATCGGCGGTGGCGGCACCAATTGCAGTGCGCCCCTGCTGCGCATGAACAGCAAGAAGGCGCTGGCCGACCTGGTGATTTATGTGTCCGATAACGAATCGTGGATCGACGCCAGGCGCAGCGGCGCTACGGCGACCATGGGACAGTGGAATGTCTTCAAGCAGCGTAATCCGCAAGCGAAACTGGTGTGCATCGATATTGCGCCGCACGCCAGCACGCAGGCGATGGAGCGCGAGGATATCCTGAACATCGGCGGCTTTTCCGACGACGTATTCAGGATCATCGCCGCCTTTGCCGCCGGCCAGCTGGACCCCGCCCACTGGGTGGGAGAAATTGCCGCCATCGATATCGCGGCACCAGCTTGTTGAAGTAAGGCGCATGAATGCGGACAAGACTACATAACAGACGTCTTGTCCAGGCTTGTCATGCGCCGCAGTGCCCCGAATGCCGACAGGATTACATTGATCAGCCGCGTCAAACCGGCCTGGCAGGCGCAGTGAGCCTGGCAGGAAATCCTGTCCCACCTTGTCGGGTTGTCCTACTGATTAAAATACAAGATGAGAGAAGCGATGAAGAAAGTAGAATACCAAGTCCTGCATACCGAAGGCAGCCGTCCCGTGAAAATGTGGACCTGCGGCGTGCCTGTCGAAGAAGCGGCGAAACAACAATTGCGCAACACGGCGACCCTGCCGTTCATTTACAAGCATATCGCCGTCATGCCCGATGTCCACCTGGGTAAAGGGTCGACCATCGGCAGCGTGATTCCCACCCTGGGTGCGGTGATTCCGGCGGCGGTGGGCGTGGATATCGGTTGCGGCATGATGGCGGCGAAAACCACGCTGACGGCCAGCGACTTGCCCGATAACCTGGGACCACTGCGCAGTGCCATCGAACGCGCCATTCCGCACGGGATGTCGCCGAAGACGCGCGGCCAGCGCAGCCGTGACGAGGGTTCCTGGCAGACGCCGCCATCGGTAGTCGATGCGACCTGGCTGCAGCTGAAGGACGAATTCGATGCCATCTGCCTGAAAACGCCGAAGCTGAAAAATACGAATCACTACCGCCACCTGGGAACTTTGGGCAGCGGTAACCACTTCATCGAAGTGTGCCTCGACGAGCAGGGTTCAGTGTGGTTCATGCTGCATTCCGGTTCGCGCGGCGTGGGCAATGCCATCGGCACGCATTTCATTGAACTGGCCAAGCAGGATATGCGCACGCACTTCATCAACCTGCCCGACCAGGACCTGGCTTACCTGGCCGAAGGTACGCAGCATTACGACGATTACGTGGAGGCCGTCGGCTGGGCGCAGCGTTTTGCGCGCAACAACCGCGAAGTGATGATGCAGAACCTGATCGCGGCCGTGCGCACGGTCATCCATAAACCGTTCCAGACGCATGTGGAGGCCGTCAATTGCCACCATAACTATGTGCAGAAGGAACATCACTTCGGCAAGGATGTGCTGGTCACGCGCAAGGGGGCCGTGTCGGCCCGCGCCGGAGAATTGGGCATCATTCCCGGTTCCATGGGCGCCAAGAGTTTTATCGTGCGCGGCAAGGGCAATGCGGAGAGTTTCCGTAGCTGCAGCCACGGTGCGGGACGCACGATGAGCCGCACGGAAGCGAAGCGGTGCTTCAACCTGGCCGACCAGATCCGCGCCACCGAGGGCGTGGAATGCCGCAAGGATGAAAACGTGATCGATGAAATTCCGATGGCTTACAAGGATATCGATGCGGTGATGCTGGCGCAGCGCGAGCTGGTCGATGTGGTGCATATCTTGAAGCAGGTCGTTTGCGTCAAAGGTTAAGAGAGACAGTAGAGATGATAGAAATTGATGGAGCGCAAGGCGAAGGCGGCGGGCAGATTTTGCGCTCGGCGCTGAGCCTGTCGATGATCACGGGGCAGCCATTCCGGCTGATTAACATCCGCGCGGGACGGGACAAGCCCGGCTTGCTGCGCCAGCATCTGCTGGCCGTGCAGGCGGCGGTCGCCATTTGCGGGGCGCGCACGACGCCGGTGGCGCTGCGTGCAACCAGCCTGGAATTCGTGCCGGGGACAATTCGTGGCGGCGATTACCGCTTCGCCGTCGGCAGCGCCGGCAGCTGCACCCTGGTGCTGCAAACCTTGCTGCCGGCCCTGCTGCATGCGGATGGGCCGTCCACCGTGCGCATCAGTGGCGGTACGCACAATGCCATGGCGCCGCCCGTGCATTTTTTGCAGCGCGCGTATGGCCGCATCCTGGAACAGATGGGCGCCGAGGTAGAGATGACACAACAGCGCTATGGCTTTCATCCCGCGGGCGGCGGCGAGGTGCTGGCCACCGTGCAACCGTGCCAGCGCTTGTGGCCCATTTCACTGCTGCGGCGCGGCGAACGCAAGGCCGGGTATGCGGAAAGCGTGGTGGCGGGCGTGCATGTAAACGTGGCGCAACGCGAGCTCGAGCGTGTCGCCGACGGCATGGGCTGGAGCGGCAAGCAGCTACGCCTCGTCGGCTTGCCGGCGGAGCAGGGACCAGGCAATGTCCTGTTGCTGACATTGGAACATGAGCATGTCACGGAAGTATTTACGTCGTTCGGTGAAAAGTCCTTGCTGGCCGAAACGGTGGCCAAGCGCCTGTTGAACGAGGTGCGTGCCTATCTCAAGACGGACGCGGCAGTCGGCGAGCACCTGGCCGACCAGCTCTTGCTGCCGATGGCGTTGGCCGGCGGCGGTAGCTTCAGCTGCAGCAAGGTGTCGCAGCATGCGCTGACGAATGCGGAGGTGATTGCCCGATTTTTGCCCGTGCGTATCACTTTCGAGCAGCAGGAGCGGGGCAGCATCTGCACGGTGGCCGTCGCCTGACCCTCGTGGTGACACAGATACCTGTTGCAGCTGTTCCAAATTGATACATGGGTGACCGGATGTGGGGCATGTGCACATGGCATGGCATTTGCTCTTCTTGGATATTCACTAAAAAAACCAAGGAGACCAGCATGACCTATTCCATCCGTACCCTGCTCGGCGTGGCAGCCGCCGGCGCCGTCGCCCTCACTTCCCTGCTGACCTTGCCACATGCCTATGCGCACGGCAATGTTACGCCGCAAAGCGTCGACACCACGGGCTTGCCCAAGGTGGGCGACAAGTGGCTTGAGCAAAACCCGTATCGGGGTAACAAGCTGGCCTTGACGGTCGGCACGTCGGCCTACAACCAGAATTGCGCGCGTTGCCACGGCATCGAAGCCATCTCGGGCGGCATCGCGCCGGACTTGCGCCAGCTCGACCGCGATTGCTTCGGTATCAAGAATGAGACAAAGAAACAGGCTTGCTACAAGGAAACTGATAATTATTTCCTGGCGAGCATCCGTCACGGTAAAGTACGCAATGGCGCCGTGTACATGCCGCCGTTCGAAGGCGTTTTCAACCAGGAAGCCATGTGGGCCATCAAGACCTATCTGGAAACCCGCCGCGAGCCTAACTGAGCCGATTGACCACCAAGGAGTCCCATGCGTTCATTCCAACTCCCGGGCGCGCGCGCGATGCTCTCGCTCGCCTGCCTGGCGCTGTGCGCAGCCGCACCAGCGCGCGCCGACTGGCAGAAAGTGCAGCAGTCGGGCAGCCTGAAAGTGGCGGTGTATAACGAGTTCGCGCCGTTTTCCGACAAGGGTGCGGGCATCGATATCGACATTGCCGAAGCGCTGGCCAAAAAATTGGGTTTAAAACTGAGCTTGCTACCCTTTCCCGCCGGTGAAAACCTGAACGACGATTTGCGCAATATGGTGTGGAAAGGCCATTACCTCGGTTATGGTCCCGCCGACGTGATGCTGCATGTGCCAGTCGACAAGAAGCTGATGGCGGACAACGACAAGGTCGAAATCTTTGCGCCGTATTACGTGGAAACGGTACGCCTGGCGCGCAGTGCGCAAGCCGTGCCGCAATTCGATGGCGTCGCTACGCTGGCCGGCAAGCGTATCGGCGTGGAAAAGGTATCGATCGCCGCCATGCTGATGCTGGGTGAAGACAATGGCAAGTACCGCGACGACGTGCGCATCTTCGACACGGCCGCCGAAGCCTTGCAGCAATTGCAGGCAGGCAAGCTCGACGCGGTGCTGGCGAATCGTTCGGAAATCGAGTCGGTGCTGAAAAGCGATCCCGCTTTTCCCTTGAGCGAAGTGGCGTTCGCCCGCTTGCCGCGTGCCGGCTGGGCCGTGGGCCTGGCCGTCAGCCGCCAGCAGCTCGACGTGGGCAAGTTGCTGCAGGCAGCCATGAACGAGATGGCGGCCAGCGGCGAATTGAAAGCCATCTTTGAAAAGTATGGCGTGAAGGAAGCACGGCCGTAACAGGCCATGCTGGATGGCGAGGCCCGCGCATCGGAAGATACGCGGGCTTTTTCTTTAGAAACTATATTGGGCGCTCACGCCCAGCAGCCAGTTACGGCCCGGCGCCGCTTCATAGTAGCGCTTGTTGCTGTCGCCGACGATGACGGAACCCACGTAGGTCTTGTCGAAAAGATTGTTCAGGCGGGCAAACTCCTTGAAGCGCCAATTCCCTACGTTTTGTTTGGCGTTGACCCGCGCATTGAACACCGTGTAGCCGGGCGCCGGCTTTTCGATGTTGCTGTCTTCCGCGTAGACCTGGTTGCTGGCCACGCTTTCCAGCGCCGCGCCGAAACGGTCCAATGTGTCTTTCCAGGCCAGTTCCGCGAACAGGTTGGCGCTGGGCACGCCCGGCAAGCGGCTGCCTTCGCGCACGTTGCCAAAGGCCTGGTCATACACGGCGTGCAGGCTGGTCAGCGCCACTTTTGTCGTGAAACCATACGGCAGGTTCGAATCCAGCGATATTTCCATACCCTGGCGCAAGGTCTTGCCCCCATTGCGGTAGCTGGTGCGCCCGCCGCTCGATTGATCGACTACCAGCTCGTCGCTGGTCTTGATCTGGAACAAGGCGGCGTTCACATGCGTGTTGTTGCTGATCCTGGCCTTGATGCCCGCTTCCAGGTTGGTGCTGGTGGCCGGTTTCAAGTTGAAATTGAAACCGCCGCCCGTGCCCGAGTAAAACAGTTCATTCAGGGTAGGCGCCTCGAAACCGCGCGCGGCGCTGGCGTAGACGTTGACGTGCGGCGTCAGTTTATACAGCAAGCCCAGCACGGGCGTCGTGTGGCTGTATTCCAGGCTGCCGCTGTCGTTGCCATTGCTGAGAAAATGGTCGTTAACTTCCACTTTCATCTTGCTGTAGCGCACACCAGCGCTGAGCAGCCACGGCCCGCTTTGCCATTCCATCTGGAGATATGGATCGAGGCTGGAGACGACATCCTGCTCGTCGCGGCGCAGCTTGCCCTTTACGCCGAAGCTATTGCCGATGAAGTTTTCATAGCCGGTGCGGTCATCGCTGGAGCGGCCATAGTCGATGCCGATGGTGGTGCTCAGCTTGCCGCCGGCCAGCTGGTTCACGTGCAGCCAGTTGGTGTCGATGCCGTAGAACTGACGCTGGAAGTCGACCACGCCGCCCGAATGCTTGGGCGGCGCCTGGAACGCCTTGTTGAAGGCTTGGTATTGAATCACGTCACGGTTGCCGCCATACACCATCACATGCAGGCGATCATCGCCAAACGCTTGTTCATAGGTGGCGCCGATTTGCTGGTGGTCGATGCTCTTGCGCGTGTTGTAGCGTTCGGCCAGGGTGCGCTTCGGGTTTTGCGTATCGCTCGCGTCGATTTCACCTGCGCGCGGGTTGGCGGCAAACGTGGCCCAGGTGGCGCCCAGCGGATCTTGCGTGTTGCCCTGGTGCAGGCTGTTGGCGACGATGGTCAGCTTGCTGTCCGCATTGGGCTTGACGGTGATCTTGCCAAACGCCTGTTCGCGCGTGGCGGCGCTGTGGTCGCGAAAGCCATCCGTGCGGAAGCGCGAACCGTCGAGCACGTAGCCGATGCCGCCTGCCTGGCCCTGCGCCGTCAAGTCCACCTTGCTGGTGCCGAAGCTGCCGCCCGTCACATTCAATTCGACGGATGGGGGATTTTGCCCATCCTTGGAAAATAGCTGGATCACGCCGCCAGAATGGTTGCCGTAGATGGCAGAAAACGGTCCGCGCAGCACTTCGATGCGCTCGGCCGTATCAAGGTTGAAGGTAGCGGCCTGGCCCTGGCCATCGGGCATGCTGGCAGGAATGCCATCGCTGATCAGTTTGACGCCGCGCACGCCGAAGGCCGAGCGGGCGCCGAAGCCGCGCGACGAGATCTGCAAGTCTTGCGCGTAGTTCTGGCGGTTCTGCACAACCAGGCCCGGCACGGCGGCCAGCGCCTCCGACGCGTTGACGCGGATCTGCCCATCCTGGATGCGGGCGCTGTCGACCACGTCGATCGAGGCCGGCACTTCCTGACTGGGGTGGGCGATGCGGCTGCCGCTGACGACCACCGTATCCATGAGTTGCCCGTTGGCCGGGTCAGCTGCCTCGGCGGCGAAAACGTGGGGAGCGAGGGTGGCGCTGCCGGCGACAAACAGGCTGGCAATGGTGTTCAAGCGGAAACGATGCTGCATGCGGGTTCTCCAATGTGAATAAAAGCCTGCTTGAGCGCGTGAGCGGCGCAGGTCTGCATAGTTGTATCAAGCAATATGCCTGCCATGTCTCCATTGGTGGGCTGAAATTATACGCGTGCCCGTGGCATGGCGTTTGCATGCAGCAATGTTCAGAGGCGCCGATGCCGCGCGCTTTCCCTGTGTTTTGCCATTGAAAAGGTGATTATGCCCAACTTCTTCCCGCGCTTGCGCCTGGTTGTCTGGCTGCTGCCTGCGCTTGCCAGCAGCGCCCTCCAGGCCGCTCCTTTTGCCTATGTCCCCAATGAAAAATCGGGCACCCTGAGCGTGATCGACACGGCCACCGACCAGGTGGTGCGCCAGATCGCGGCAGGCAAGCGGCCGCGCGGCATCGCCGCCGACCCGACAGGACGGCAATTGTTTGTCACCGATGCCGCCAGCAGCGCTTTGTTGCTGATCGATAACGCGACCGGCACGCCCGTGCGCACGGTGACGCTGGGCAAGTCGCCCGAAGGCGTCAGCGCTACGCAGGACGGTCGTTACGTGGCCGTGGCAGTCGAAGAAAACAATAGCGTGGCCTTGCTCGATGGCCAGACGGGCGTCTTGCTCGCCGATATCAAGGTGCAAGGGCGCAACCCGGAACATGCCGTCTTCAGCCCCGATGGGCGCTGGCTGCTGGTCAGCGCGGAAGAGGCCGAGCAAGTCGATGTCATTGATGTGGCGCAACGCCGCCAGGTGGCTTCCATTGCCGTGGGCCTGCGTCCGCGCGGCATCGGTTTCAGTCCCGACTCCGGCCGCGCCTACGTGGCATGCGAACTGGTCAACGCCGTGTATGTGATCGACATGGCCGCGCGCAAGGCCGTCGCCACCGTTCCTGCAGGCAAGAATGCCAACGGCATCGCTGTCCATCCTGGCGGCAAGCAGGTGTATGTCTCGAACGGTATCGATGGCACGGTGATGGTGATCGATACGGCCAGCAACCAGGTGACGGCCACCATTGCCGTCGGCAAACGCCCGTGGAACATGGCCATCACGCCAGACGGCGCCAAGCTGTACGTGGCCAATGGCCGCTCGAACAGCGTTTCCGTCATCGACACGGCCAGCGCGCGCAAGGTGGCCGATATTGCCGTGGGCGAATTGCCATGGGGCGTGGTGATTCGGTAGTGCTACAGGAGCAGGTGTTCCAGTCTGGTACACCTGTTCCATTGTGCAGCGGCGCAGGGAACGCGATGCGGGCTGGTGGCGAGGCTGGCACGGATTGGAACAGGGGCCGCGCCTCTTGTTCAAAACGCCAACAGACCCACGCCCTCCGCTCAAGCCCGGGGCGTGCGCTGAAAAGCGCGCCGGTATTGACGCCACGCCCTTGTAACAGGGGGAAAAGCGGCTAAGTTGGTAGTGCGGTGGCGAGCTGGCACGGCATTTGCGGAAGACTCCGTGTACTCACCCCATCTGTACCAGGACGTTTGATTTTAATTCAGTAATTTCATTCTAATTAACCCGATAGAGGACGACATGAATCTCGCAGACATCAGCAAACTGGGCGTAGCCAATCCCTTCAAACAACGCTATGATAATTACATCGGCGGTAAATTCGTTGCACCAGTAAAAGGTGAATACTTTCCTAACATCACACCGATCACGGGCTTGCCGTTTTGCGAAATCGCCCGTTCCACGGCGGAAGACGTTGAGCTGGCGCTGGACGCCGCGCATGCCGCCAAGGATGCCTGGGGCAAGACTTCACCTGCCGAGCGCGCCAATATCCTGAACCGCATCGCCGACCGCATCGAACAGAACCTGAGCCTGATCGCCACGGCGGAAACCATCGATAACGGCAAGCCGATCCGTGAAACGATGAATGCCGACATTCCGCTGGCCATCGATCATTTCCGTTACTTCGCCGGCTGCATCCGCGCGCAGGAAGGTTCCGTCGCGCAAATCGACGCGGAAACCTATGCCTATCACTACCACGAGCCGCTGGGCGTCGTGGGCCAGATCATCCCGTGGAATTTCCCGATTCTGATGGCCGTCTGGAAACTGGCGCCAGCCCTGGCCGCCGGCAATTGCGTGGTGCTCAAACCGGCCGAGCAAACGCCCGCCTCCATCATGGTGTTGATCGAACTGATCGGCGACTTGCTGCCACCGGGCGTGTTGAACATCATCAATGGTTTCGGCCTGGAAGCGGGCAAGCCGCTGGCGTCGAGCAAGCGCATCGCCAAGATCGCCTTTACGGGTGAAACGGGCACGGGCCGCTTGATCATGGGCTATGCCGCGCAAAACCTGATTCCCGTCACCCTGGAGCTGGGTGGCAAGTCGCCGAATATCTTCTTTGAAGACGTGATGGATGCGGACGATGAGTATTTCGACAAGTGCCTGGAAGGCTTCACCATGTTTGCGCTGAATCAAGGCGAGGTGTGCACTTGCCCATCGCGCGTGCTGATCCAGGAATCGATCTACGAGAAATTCATCGAACGGGCCTTGAAGCGCGTGGCCGCCATCAAGCAGGGCAACCCGCTCGACTCGTCCACCATGATCGGCGCCCAGGCGTCGCAGGAGCAGCTGGAAAAAATCCTGTCCTATCTCGACATCGGCCGCCAGGAAGGCGCCGAAGTGCTGGCTGGCGGCGAGCGCCATACGCAGGCCGGCGACCTGGAGGGCGGTTACTACGTGCGTCCGACGGTGTTCAAGGGCAACAACAAGATGCGCATCTTCCAGGAAGAGATTTTCGGGCCCGTCGTGTCCGTGACCACCTTCAAGGATGAGGCCGAAGCGCTGGCGATTGCCAACGATACCTTGTACGGCCTGGGTGCCGGCTTGTGGACGCGTGACGGTTCGCGCGCCTTCCGCATGGGACGCGCCATCCAGGCGGGCCGCGTGTGGACCAATTGCTACCACCTGTATCCAGCCCACGCCGCATTCGGCGGCTACAAGCAATCGGGCATCGGCCGCGAAAACCACAAGATGATGCTCGACCACTACCAGCAAACGAAGAACTTGCTGGTGAGCTATAGCCCGAAAGCGCTGGGCTTCTTCTAAACCGGCAACAGGCGCCGCGCCCTTAGTCGGGGGTGGCGCGCAGAAAGGATGCCATGAGTGCAGCAATTGCCCGGGTGGTCGCCACCGATGCGGCGCTGGAAATGATGGACAAGTTGCGCCAGCGTCACGGCCCGTTGATGTTTTTCCAGTCGGGCGGCTGCTGCGACGGCAGTGCGCCCATGTGTTACGCGCTGGGCGAGTTCGATGTCAGCGATACCGACATTTATCTCGGCAACTTGAATGGCACACCGTTTTACATGGGACTCGAGCAATTCGAGTACTGGGAGCATACCCAGCTGATTATCGATGTGGTCGATGGCAATGGCGGCATGTTTTCACTCGACAACGGCACGGGCAAGCGCTTCCTGACGCGCTCGCGCCTGTTCACCGATGAAGAGTGCGCGCTGTTGCATGCCCAGCCGCATGAGCACCGCAAGACTTGATACACACACATACTAATAAAACAGAGGGAGATGATTGTGCAGAAAAAAATCATGGGGATCGTCGTCGGTTTGAGTGTCGCCTCGTTGGTCCAGGCGGCCGACGTGGGCAATGTCACCAATGCCATGCTCGACAACACGGCGAAGAATCCGGCCAGCGTCCTGTCGTTTGGCATGGGCACGCAGGGCCAGCGCTATTCGCCGTTGACGCAGATCAATGACAAGACCGTGGCCAAGCTGGTGCCGGCCTGGTCGTTTTCGTTTGGCGGCGAAAAACAGCGGGGCCAGGAATCGCAACCGTTGATTCATAACGGCAAGATGTTCGTCACGGCATCGTACTCGCGCATCTTTGCCGTCGACTTGAAAACGGGCGCCAAGCTGTGGAAATATGAGCATCGCTTGCCGGACGGCATCATGCCCTGCTGCGACGTGGTCAACCGCGGTGCCGCCCTGTATGGCAACCTGGTGATTTTCGGCACGCTCGACGCCTACCTGGTGGCGCTGGACCAGAACACGGGCAAGATCGTCTGGAAAGAGAAAGTGGACGACTATGCGGCCGGCTACTCGATGACGGCCGCGCCGCTGATCGCCGAAGGCTTGCTGCTGACGGGTGTGTCGGGCGGCGAATTCGGCATCGTCGGCCGGGTCGAAGCGCGCAACCCGATGACGGGCGAGCTGGTGTGGAGCCGTCCGACCGTGGAAGGCCATATGGGCCACCGCTACGACAAGGATGGCAAGGCGAGCGACAACGGCGTGTCTGGCACGGTGAACAAAACCTGGCCGGGCGACCTGTGGAAGACGGGCGGCGCCTCGACCTGGATGGGCGGCACCTACGATCCGCAAACCAAGCTGGCCTATTTCGGCACCGGCAACCCGGCGCCATGGAACAGCCATTTGCGTCCCGGCGACAACCTGTACTCCTCGTCCACCGTGGCGCTGGACGTGAAAACGGGGCAGATCAAATGGGCGTATCAAAACACGCCCAACGATGCCTGGGATTTCGACGGCGCCAATGAGTTCGTTACCTTCGACATGGATGGCAAGCGCTACGGCGGCAAGGCCGACCGCAACGGTTTCTTCTATGTCATCGATGCAAGCAACGGCAAGCTGCAGAACGCCTTCCCGTTTGTGAAGAAAATCACCTGGGCCAGCAGCATCGACCTCAAAACGGGACGGCCGAACTACATCGCCGCCGGCCGTCCAGGCGACCCGACCAAGGGAGAAGAGGGCAAGAAGGGCACGACCGTGTTTGCCGCACCCGCTTTCCTCGGTGCCAAAAACCAGATGCCGATGGCGTACTCGCCGCAAACCAAGCTGTTCTACGTTCCCGCCAATGAATGGGGTATGGATATCTGGAACGAGCCGATCAGCTACAAGAAGGGCGGCGCCTTCCTCGGTGCTGGCTTTACCATCAGGCCCTTGTTTGACGACTACATCGGCGCCATGCGCGCCATCGATCCGAAGACGGGCAAGATCGTCTGGGAAGTCAAGAACAATGCGCCGCTGTGGGGCGGCGTGATGAGTACGGCCGGCAATCTGGTGTTCTACGGCACGCCGGAAGGCTTCCTGAAAGCCGTCGACGCGAAGACGGGCAAGGAACTGTGGAAATTCCAGACGGGCTCCGGCGTCGTGGCGCCACCCGTCACCTGGCAGGATGGCGATACGCAATATGTGGCCGTCGTATCGGGCTGGGGTGGCGCGGTGCCGCTGTGGGGCGGCGAAGTGGCCAAGAAGGTCAACTTCCTGGAACAGGGCGGCTCCGTGTGGGTCTTCAAGCTGGCATCGAAGTAAGGGGGTGAAACGCCCGGGCCACTCGGACGGGTGTCTCCCTGTCCGCCGGGCGCTTTCTTTTTTCTGACGGCCCAGGCCGTCAGTTTTTTGTTTACCTGTATCTCCGCTACGCATACTTGCGGTCAAAAAATGAACACCGTGCACGGCAATTGATCCGCTGCTGCACAGGTTAACGACGCTTTTTCTCTTTCTCCCTCTGAGCCGTGCTGGGCACGCTTATTGCCAAAGCTTGAGGTACATCAATCACTGGTGTGCACACTAAAAACAGAGAAGAAAGAGGAGACGCAATGAACACATTGAGCAAGCTGGGGAGCCTGGGTGTCATGACAATCGCAGCGATGGGGCAGGCACAAGCCGTCGATATCAAGGCGGGCGACTGGACGGTGTCGGTGGGCGGCATCGTCAACGCCTATTACACGCAAGTGTCCTGTTCGGGCGATGCGGTGGGCGGGCTGGCGCTGGGCGGCCAGGCGCTCGGTTGCGGCGGCGAGAAGGACCGCACCACCATCGGCAACGGCTTGCTGCCGAATGGCTTGATCACCTCGGCAAGTTCGCGCCTGGGCGAGTACGACGTGAAAGCCTTGATCGGCATCTACAACTCGACGGCCACCGACAGCGCCATCAGCCAGAACAGCGTGGTCGATGTGCGCCAGGCATTCTTTACGTTCGGCAATGCGGAAATGGGCACCTTCAAGCTGGGCCGCGACTACGGCATCTTCGGCGCGAATGCGATCCTGTCCGACATGACCTTGTTGGGCTCGGGCGCACCCGTGCAAGCGACGCAGCGGGGCCGGGTGACCCTGGGCCATATCGGCGCCGGCTACACCTATCTGGGCAACTATGGCCAGATCATGTACAGCTCGCCGAAGTCCGGCGGCTTTGGCGTCGATGTGGCGCTGGTCAGCCCCGTTTCCGATACGCCCATCGTGGCAGGCTCGACCTATTCCTCGAAGTCGAGTCCGCAAGTGCAGGCGCAAGTGACGTATGCGCAGGAAGGCTTGAAAGCCTGGCTCGGCGTGAAGTCGCAAAAATTCGCCTCGAAAACGCCAGGTGTCGATGACCTGACCATGCGCGGCGTGGAAGTGGGCGGCTCGTACCAGATGGGCCCGGCCGGCGTGCTGGTCAACTTCCAGGGCGGCAAAGGATTGGGGATACTCTCCGATGCGGACCAGGGCGATACCAAGTCGAAGAACTGGCTGCTGCAAGGCACGTATAAAACGACGGACAAGCTGAAGTTGGGTTTGTCCTACGGCATCAGCAAGAACGACGACAACACGGCTGGTACGGGCGGCTTGAAGTCGAACGCCAACCTGACCCTGGGCGCGTATTACTCGCTCAACAGCGCGATCACCCTGGTGGGCGAACTGGGCCAGACGCGCTCGAAAGGCTTTACGGGCGGCGAAGCGAAGATGAATGGCGTGTCGCTGGGCGGCATTATTTTCTTCTAATTAATGAACGCGGCGCCTTGCGACAGGGCGCCGCACGGAGTGCAATGAATGTGGACAATGCGGCGGATAATGCGGTTAGTCATAGCTTGCTGGCTATTTTTGTTCATTCTGGGACAGGCGTGGGCTGGCGTGCTCACCAAGGCCGAGCTGGCACAGCGCTTTCCTGCTCCCATCGTCGTCGGCGACAAGGAGGCCGACTTGCCCGTCTGGCCCTTGTTCCGGCAAAATGCCACGGCCACCGAACTGGTCGGCTACGTGTTTGAGTCGGTGGACCTGGCGCCCATTCCCGGCTTTTCCGGCGTGCCCGTCAATCTGCTGATCGCCATCGATCCGAAAGGCAGTTTTCTGGATGTCGCCGTGCTGTCGCAACACGAACCTGTGTTTCTCGACGGCCTCGGTGAAGCGCCCCTGTTTCAATTCGTCAAACAGTACCAGGGCTTGTCGCTGAAACAGAATATCGCCATCGATGCGCGCACCAAGCGCGCGCCAGATGCGAGCCACGCCGACATCGACGGCGTGTCGAAGGCGACGGCCTCCGTGCGCATCATCAACCAGAGCGTGCTGGCGTCCGCCTTGAAAGTGTCGCGCAAAAAACTCGGCTTCGCGCAAGGCCGCGACCCGGACCAGATCGCCCGTATCCGCATGGACGTGTTCGAGAAACTCGGCGCGGCGCAGATGCTCAAACAGGGCTTGATCCAGCATGTACGCCTGAGCAACCAGGACGTGGAAACCCTGTTTGCCGGCAGTCCCGGCGCCGGACTCGATGTGGAAGCCACGCGCGCGCCGGACGGCGTGTTCATCGACCTGTACCTGGCGTATGTCTCCGTGCCCACGGTGGGACGCAATCTGTTGACGGAACGCAGCTGGAACAAGCTGCGCAACCGGCTCGACGAAGGCGACCACGCCATCCTCGTCATGTCGCGCGGGCGCTACAGCGTGCTGGGCGACGATTTCGTGCGCGGCACCGTGCCGGACCGGCTGTTGCTGAAGCAGGATGGCTTGCCCATCGACATGCGCGACCTGGACCTGGAATTGCGCTTGTCGGAGGGGGGATCGCTGCCGACGGAAAATATCGCCGTGTTTCGCATCATCAGCCAGGCGGGGCTCGATGCGGCCAGCCCGCTGGCGTTCACCATGCCGATCACACGCAGCAAGGGCATCGTGTATCCGGAACGCATCGCGCGCAACGTGGATTTCAACTACCGCCTGCCCGCCGATTTTTATAGCGCGCCGCAAGGCGACGATGCCACGTGGCGCGGTACGTGGAAGAACCGCGAGGCTGAGCTATTGACCTTGCTGGCCGGGCTGGCGCTGCTGGCCGGCGCTTTGGCCTGGCAGAAACGCCTGGTGCGCGAGGGCCGGCAATTCACCTGGTTCCGCAACCTGTTCCTGTTGTTTACCATCGTTTTCATCGGCTACTACGCGCAGGGGCAGTTATCGATTGTCAATATCACGGGTGTCATCCAGGCGCTGCTGGCGGGGCGCAGCCTGGGCTTTTTCCTGTTCGATCCGATGACGGTGATCCTGTGGGCCTTCGTGCTGCTCAGTCTGTTTATCTGGGGGCGCGGCACGTTTTGCGGCTGGCTGTGTCCGTTTGGCGCCCTGCAGGAATTCACGGGCAAGCTGGGCCAGTGGTTGCGCTTGCCGCAGTGGAAAATCAAGCCGCGCCTGGACGGGCGCTTGAAATGGATCAAGTATGGCTTGCTGGCAGCCATTCTTGGCAGCAGCATGTTTTCCAGCCAGATCACGGACAAGCTGGTGGAACTGGAACCGTTCAAGACGGCGATTACCTTGAATTTCGTGCGCGCCTGGCCCTTCGTCGCGTATGCCGTGGGCTTGCTGCTGCTCAGCAGTGTTTCCTATAAATTCTTTTGCCGCTACCTGTGCCCGTTTGGCGCGGCGCTGGCGCTGCTGGGCCGCTTTCGCCTGTTCAACTGGATTCCCCGCCGCAAGGAATGCGGCACGCCGTGCCAGACTTGCCGCCACCGTTGCGAGTATCACGCCATTGCACCGAGCGGGAAAGTCGATTACGGAGAGTGTTTCCAGTGCATGGATTGCGTGGTGATTTACGCCAGCGATGAAAAATGCGCACCCTTGATGCTGGAAATCAAGCGTGCCCGCACCATTCCCATCATCCGGGCCACGGCAGAGGAGAGCAGCAATGCAGCGTAGAACCTTTATTTCCGCAGCGATCGGCAGCGTGGCCGGCATGGCGGGCTGGTCTTTGCCTGGCAGCATGGCGCGCGGCACGGCCACGGCGTCCGGCGTGCGGCCTTATCAAGGCGCCGCGTTGGCGTTTGGCACGACGATCGCCGTCACCGTGTTGCACCACGATCAGCACCAGGCCGAACTGGCGATTGAAGACGCCTTGCATGCGGCCAGGAATATCGACCGCCTGATGAGCATTTACAGTCCAGCCAGCCAAGTCTTCCAGCTGAACCGTGATGGCCGCCTGGCCCGGCCGGACGCGCATCTGCTGGCCGTGCTGGCGCAGGCGCAAGCCTTGTCGCAATGGAGCGATGGGGCGTTTGATATCACCGTGCAACCCTTGTGGCAGCTGTTTCGTGCGGCGGCAGACCAGGCAAGCTTGCCGACGGACACATTGCGTCGTGCCGCGCAGGCGCGGATAGGCTGGCGGCAACTGGCGTGGGATAGCCGCGAAGTGCGTTTTCTTCAGCCCGGCATGGCACTGACCTTGAATGGCCTGGCGCAAGGCTACGCGGCGGACATGGCGCTGGCTGCCGTGCAGGCGCGCGGCATACGGCACGCGCTGCTCGACACGGGTGAGTTCATTGCGCGCGGACAGCGTTCCCTGCGCCGTCCGTGGACCTTGGGCATCCAAGACCCGCGCGACGGGGATATCCTGGCAGCTACCTTGAAAGTGGAAGGGCGCAGCGTGGCCACGTCAGGCGATTACGAATGCACGTTCACGCCCGACTTCGTGCATCACCATATCTTCGACCCTTCGAATGGCGATTCACCGCGCGAACTGGCTAGCGTGACCGTGCTGGCGCCCACGGGCTTGCTGGCCGATGGTTTGTCGACGACCTTCATGGTGACGGGGGCCGCGCGCGCGCATGCGATGGCCGCACACATGCAGGGCGTCGACCTGATGACCATCGACAAGTCGGGGCGGCGCGAGATGTCGCCCGGCTTTGCCCGTTTACTCTAGGTCATTTCAGATGCGGTACCTTGCGATAGATCGTGTTGCGCGACACGCCCAAGGCCCGCGCCGTGGCCGAAACGTTGCCGCCATGGGCATCGAGCGACTTGAGGATCGCGCTTTGTTCCATTTCTTCCAGGTTGGCGCCGGCGGCGATCATGCGGTCCGTGCTGGCGCTGGCGGCAGTCGCTTGGGTCATTTCAATATCGTCGAGGAAATCATCAGGCATGTGGCGCAGACAGATTTCATGCTCGTCGCCTGCCATGACGATGGCCGTGCGCAACAGATTGGTCAACTGGCGGAAATTGCCTGGCCATTTATGCTGGTGGAACATGCGCAGGATGTCCGGCGCCACCGTGTAGCGCGTATCGGGCGCTTCCGTTGCGAGGATTTTTTTCACGACCGTGTCCAGGTCGGTGCGTTCACGCAGTGGCGGCAGTTTGACCACCAAGCCATTCAGGCGGTAATACAGGTCTTCGCGGAACAGTCCCTTGGCCATGCGTTCGCGCAAGTTGTGATTCGTGGCGCAAATAAGTTCCACATTGACGGTGATCGATTTGCTGCTGCCCAGCGGGGTGACCATTCGTTCCTGCAGCACGCGCAACAGCCGCGCCTGCAAGCCGAAGGGCATGTCGCCGATTTCATCGAGGAACAGGGTGCCGCCATTGGCTTGCAAAATCTTGCCGATGGCCCCCTTCTTGCGCGCGCCCGTAAATGCCCCGTCTTCATAGCCGAACAGTTCAGACTCGATCAGGGTTTCCGGGATCGACGCGCAATTGACGGCGATAAACGGTCCCATGGCCCGCGGCGAGTCGTTATGGATGGCTTGCGCCAGCAATTCCTTGCCGGTGCCTGTCTCGCCCATGACGAGGATGGGAATATCGCGTCCCAATACCTTGTTGACCTTTTCGATCACCAGTTCCAGTTGCGGATCGCCCGTGCGCAAGTAGCGCAGGCCGGACAGGCGCCGCGCCGCGTTGGCCGCGTGGCTGGCCGGCGCGGGAACCTGGGCCGGCACGGCGTTGATATCGCTATGGTCGGTGCTGGCAGTAAAGCCGTGCTGGAAGACGCTATTGGACAAGCGCAACTGCGCGCGCCCATACACGCGCACGCCGCTGTGCATGCACAGGTTCAGCAAACCGGGTGAGGCCGTGCGGTAATGTTCGTACAGGGCAGACACGGGCAAGCCGAACAGTGAACTGAAAGTATGGGATTGCAGCGCGGCGAATGACAGGCCCAGCTGGAACAAACCGTTCTTATTGGCGGATAAAAACCGTCCGCCCGGCGTGAATGAGGCGATGCCTTCCATTAAGGTGCCGATGAATTCGGGACGCGCGTGGAAGTGCACGGTGATGGCGTCTTCGAAGGTGGCGGAAAACAGCTGATTCTCGATCATCAGCGCCGACATGCGCACGAGGGCCATCGTATGCTTGTGGAAACTGCGCTGGTCGCTGGAGACATCCAGCACGCCGATGACATTACCCCGGTGGTCGGTAATCGGTGCCGCGGAGCATGTCAGGAAGTGATTGGCGGCCAGGTAATGCTGGTCCGCATGGACCAACGTCGGTACTTTTTCCGTGATGGCCGTGCCGATGGCATTCGTGCCGCGGCTTTGTTCTGACCATGCCACGCCCGGCTGCAGGGCCACGCGGTTGGCTTTCTCCAGGAAATCATCGTCGCCCAGCGAATGCACGATCACGCCGTTGGCATCCGTCAAGATCACCATATTGTGCGTGTTGACGATTTGCTGGTACAGGGTTTCCATGGCGGGCAGTGCGTGCGTGTGCAGCATGCGGTTTTGCTCGATCAGCAGTGACAGGTCGGATTTGCCGGCCGGCGTAAAGTCGGGCGTGGCGGTGGGCGACAGGCCAAAGGCGACGGAGCGCTGATGGGACGTTTCGATGATGACGGGGACGTTGTCCTGTCCTGCCGGCAAAATGTTCGCGTCCGCGATGGACGAAAACGGTGCGCTACGGTAAGTAGCTGACGGTTGATACATGATCTCGTTGCCTCCGTTGGGCCCTGCACTGCGGCGCTCTTTTGAATATCGAGAGTGTTCCATAATGTAGCACCTGTTACAGATGGGAGCAAAGCAAAGCGAACCGGACTATCCCCGGTGTTGCTGCCAGGCCCAGAGTTGCTCCTCTCAGTGGACAGTGCATAGGTCTGTATAAGCAAGTGCGGTGCCAGGGGCGTTTCACAGGGTGTAAAAATAGCCCTTGCAGGGTGTGCGGGGCAAGGCTATAATTCGCCCCCTCGCTGAACGATGCATGCAAATGCCGAGTGAAGCGGGTAAAAAAGAAGGTTGACGAAATGCTGAAAAAGCTTCATAATCTTCCTTCTTCGCAGCTGACAAACACAACGCTTTGTCGATAGCGCGAAAGCAGTACCGAATACCGTTCTTTAACAATTAACAGTCGATAAGTGTGGGCATTTGATGTAAGTGCAGCGCCAATCTTCGGATTGGCGTCTAACTTAAAATATCAAATGTTCACAAGAAATAATGAAATAGGCGCTACGCAAGTAGTGGCCTGTCAGTTTTTTGAGTGAGCGACCCATCAGCAATGATGGTGCCTGTA
>Ga0209913_1000804_pt1 | contig 22258 bp, 19 predicted proteins | sample PersoiDNA2013203_FD_185805 | JGI IMG/M metagenome (GOLD analysis project Ga0209913, IMG submission 185805) | Permafrost soil microbial communities from the Arctic, to analyse light accelerated degradation of dissolved organic matter (DOM) -... | ecosystem: Environmental > Terrestrial > Soil >... | reverse complement strand
GACTCGGAGCGGTACCCTCGGCGCTGCTCAATAGCGCAAGCGCCACGATCCCGATTCCGGCTACGGCGGTGAGCTCCCACATCCAATCGATCCCTGCGGCGACCGCGAAGGCGGCGAATACGGCGGTCAGCGCCGCCAAGGCTACCCGTCTCTCTCCCGAGCTTCGAAGCGAGCGCCATACTCCGATCCCGATCCCGCTGAGAGTCAGCGCCAGTACGAGAGCGAACCCGGGTATCCCAAGCTCTCCGAGCGACTCAAGGAAGAGTGAGTGAGCGTCCTTGACCGGGAGGGCGAAGCTCGCTGGCCTGTTCTTGGTCCACCACGCCTCGTATGAGCCTGCTCCGTCGCCGAGCACCGGATGGCTCTCCCACTGATTGATCGAAGCCGTCCAGAACTGCCAGCGACCGCTGCTGCTTCCGCTGAGCAGGTGCGACCTTGCGAAATCGCTGCTGGAAATGTTGCCGGCCGGCCGCTTGAACGCCTCGAACTGCTGTATTGGGTGACTGGCGGCGATTCCGATCGCGAAGACAACGACGATGGCCGCGACGGCGCCGCGATCGAGCAAGGGCATGGGTCGGAAGGTGCGCTTGCGCGCCAGCCGAGAGACGAGCTCCCGACTCGCCGCATACGCCGCTCCCGCGAGCAGGCAGGAAAGGCTCACGAGTATCGCCGCGCTCCTTCCCTCGCGCTCAACCAGGCTCGTCCCGAGTGGCCCATTCACGAGTGCGTTGCGGGCGACGAGCGTGGCGATTGCGACAGCGCTACCTACTCCCGCCCAGAAGAGCGCAGCGGCTGCGGTCCAGCGCTTCTCACTGAGCACTAAGAACGCGATCAGTCCGACGAGCGCCGTAACGACGCCGCCACGAGACGAGGCGAGGAATATGACGCAGGCGATCGCCGGCATCGGGGCGACGGCGAGCCCTCGAGCGACCGCCTTCTGGCTCGAGATCGCGATCCGAAGCAGCAAAGGTAGGCTCAGCGCTAGGAAGATCGCGAGTCCGTTCCAGTACCCCAGCGGAAAGCTGAGTCGGGCTGCGAGGGCCAGGAAGGTCGCCAGTCCCTGGTCCGAGAAGGAGCCCGGGAAGAACCTGCTGATGAGGGCAATGAGAGCCACTAGGGACATCCCGATAGCGAGTCCGTCACACCAGCGGAGAATCGACCCGCGCCTGACTGCGAGGGTTGTGAAAACGAAGATGCCGAGAAACAAGGAAACCCGGTTGAACTCGTTGAACGCGTCCCCGGCGCTCGGCGCCCAGAACATCGAGGCAAAGGTCCAGGCACAGAGCGCCGTTATGAGAACTCCTATCGCCAGCGACGCCCGGGTGACTCCCTTTAAGGTCAGCGTTCGCAGCGCCACGCCGATGATTACCGTCCACCAGACCGCGATCGCGAGCGTATTGCGGCTCGGGAGGGAATAGCTCCCGTTGTCGTAAGCCGTAACGAAGGTGACGGTCGCAACCGAAAGCGGAATCAGCAGGCTCGGCGAGAACGCGACCGAGCGGATTCTGTTTAGCAACGCCACGAGACTGGTAGACTAACGACTTCTTTCTAGGTCAAGGGCGAGAGGGGTTACAGCCGGCTTTGTTGTCTCGCAAAGGAATAGTCGCTTACTTTCTGGCCGCCGCGCTGGTGGCTCCCGCCGTCGCAACCGCGTCGAAGTCACCGTCCGGGACAGGCAGCTGCGGCTCCGCGTGCGACGAGTACACCGAGAAAGTCCCGACATCCGGCGGCCCCAAAGCGGTCGGGGTTGGAAAGACGACGACGGCAAAGCTGTCCGAGAAGACCAAGGTCGCTCTCAAATCTGCGAATAGCAAAACGGGCAACAAGCTCGCAGAGATCGCTACCTCGTCGCGGTACGGTGCGCCGACGGCGAAGATCTCGCCGAAGGCTCCTAAAGGCGAGAACCTCGACTCTTCGGTCGGCAAGTCCCTCGGGGCCGTGATCGTATCGATCGGTGCCGGTAGCACGGCTCGCCTCGTGGTCCTGCTGATCGCAATCGTCGGTACCACCGCCGCGGTCGGGATAGCCGCCATCCGCAGACAGCGCATTCTGCCCTGAGCCGGCGCTCTATCTAGAGCCCGGTTGCGGCGCCGACCGTCGCCAACTCGTCAGGTCGTCGACGAGCGGGCCGCTCTGCGCGCTTCGTATAGCCGGCGCAGTCGATTCGTGGCGCCAGGTTGCCGCTGGAACTCCGTACCGCTCAACGTACTCCATCCCGCTCGACCTGCCGGTCCGACGCGTCACGGCTTGCTCGTCATGCGCCCGGCCGGGTACGGTTGATCCGGAAGCTGCGGCGCGGCCGAGTGCGGCCAGGCAACGATGCCTCGGCTAGCAGTTATTACTAAAGGCACCGCATTTCGCCCAGGCCCAGGACTTCGTGGGAGCTTTCAGCGAGAACGCGGCGGATTGATCGCTGCCGTTGGAAAGGCGGGCTCTGAGGTAGACGGTGTTCGCGGGTTTGGGGATCGAGATCTTGAAGATGCCGTAACGGTTGGCGCTGAGCCTCTTTACACGCTTCCACTTGCTGCCGGACTTGCGCTCGATCAAGACGGTCGCCTTCTTGCTGGTCGGCGTCCGGCCCCAGACCAGGACGTACGGCTTCTTCTTCAACACCTGCGGCAGAGCGACGAAGGGGAAGCGGAAAGCGCGCAGCACCGGCTTGGCGCGATCCGACGAGATGCCTTTGGAGCTGGCGTAGTAGAGCCCGGACTGCCAGTACGACGTCGCAAGCGGCTGGTCGCGGATGATGAACCAGGTTACGAGCGATACTCCGGAGCTCCACATCTGATAGAGAGCCTGCGAGACCCAGCGCGTCTCGAGCGAGATGCGAACGCCCTTCGGATCGGGTGGCTTCGAATCCCAGCTGAACTCGGTGACCCAGAGACGCACCTTCTGTTTCGAGACGACGTGTTTCGCCTTGATGGCGGTGTTCAACACGGCTCGCATCTCACCCATGTTGCCGAGTGACACATTGCCGCGAACTTTCGCTTTGGTCGTGGGACCGCCCTGGGTATAGGGGTGATGCGACCAGACATCGACCTTCGTCTTCGTCTTGCACGCGGACTTGTAGGTGTACGTGACCTTCTTGGTCTTCTTGTTACGAACCTTCTTCTCGGCGACGCAGAGGACTTTCTCCATGAAGACGAGCGGCTTGGTCGCGGTTCGATTCGCCGACCCGACGCCAAACGGCGCCGTCTCTCCGCCGATGACGACGTTGTTGGCAGCCACCGCGTGGATCGCGACGGCCGAAGCGTTGAGCATCGAGCGGTACCAGCTAGGAGCGAACGCCTTCTTTTTTGACGTTTGGGGATTCAAGAAGGTGTTCAGGTTGGGCTCGTTCCAGATCGCCCAGTACTGCACCCGGGGTAGATCTTTGAAGCTCCCGCTGTAGCGTTGCGCCGCTGCGGTCGCGAACTTCGCCAGCGCGCTCGGGCTCGGTTTGTAGGCACCGGAGTTGGACGACCCCCGCCCGGAGCCCTCCGCCCATCGCGGAGCGGTTGTGATCGCCACGATCGGCTTGAGACCGGCCGCCGCCGCCGCTCGTATCTCGTCGTCGTAGTAAGCCCAGTTGTAGTTGGGATCGGCAGGATCCTTGGGCTGGAATCCTGCTGGCTGTGCCGACCCCGAGGGCGCGACGGTGGACCAGTACATGCGGACCTCGACATACTTCGAACCGGCTGCTCGTATGCGCTCGAGCTGAATCGTGTTGTCGGTTGTGGAGGAAGCCGTCGGGAAGCTGACGGCGGTTTCGAGCGGCCCTACAGCCGTCTTGACCACCGCCATCTTCCGTGCTCCGGAGGCACTGGTCGCGACAACTACGACGACCATCGCGGCGAGGAGGACGAAACTCCCTCGAATAAGCTGGCGCATGGGCGCTCAGGGTACACGAAGCGCATCCGGGATTGCTGTGTGGAAGCTAAGAAAGACGTAAAAACCGCGTAAAATCCGCGTTTCGTGCTCGTGGAAGGCGGCCTAAGCCGATACAACTCGGGCGGCTTTTTCGGTGGGCGCCGCCGGAGAGGACAGTGTTAACCACACGGCTCCGTGGAGTGACGTGTGGCTGGGAACCCAGAGGCCGCCGCGACCGACCTGTGCGGGCGCGGCTCAGCAAACGCCGTCCCCAACCAGCCACCACGGCCCCCGCTTCCAACTCCGGTCAGCTCGCCACGCAATTAGGAGCAGACGAGGCACACGCGCCGCAGGCGCGGTGACTCATCACGAAAAGCACACCGCCGAAAGTCTTAGCCCGCTTCGCGGGCGGACTTTCGGCGGAAGAGATGGGCGGTGCCGGTCTCGAACCAGCGACCTCCTGCTTGTAAGGCAGGCGCTCTCCCAGCTGAGCTAACCGCCCGGGCCGCAAGTGTCCCAAATCTTGCCAACGCCGGTGCAGTGATGCGAAGAGGATTGCTCGCGCCAGCCTGGCGCCGACCGCGCGCCGCTTGATAATCGAGAGAGCGGGTAAGAATACGACGTACTCAACCTGGCAGGGAGCGCCGAAAATGGTGACCGAGCTCTATACCCATTGCTGGCGGTTGATCGAGAGCGGCTCGGGGCGCGTCTGCCATGCTGGCGACACCACCGATCTGATTTCCGAGATGGATAGCGAAGAAAGACGAGTCGCGAGGCCGGTGATTTTTCTTGTCGAGAGAAATCGTAGAGACTGAGACGATGAGCGAGCTCGATTTGCGATCGGCGTATGCTGCCGCCTTGCGGACGTACATCGCCGAGGAGAGCGAGGAAGCGCTTGCGCGCGGCCGGGAGCTCGGAAACGCCAGTCTCGAGGGCGGCCTCGATTCGTCGGTCGTTGCTCTGGCGCATTTCGAGGCGCTACGAGCCAGCGAGTTGCCGAACGACGTTGCAAGCGAGTCTGTAGAAGAGCGCTCCTTCCGCTTTCTCACCGAGACGCTGCGACCCTTCTCGAACGCACGGCACCGTCTCGAGGAGGTGAGCGACGAGTTGGCGCAGATGAACGACACGCTGATCGAGCGCACCAGAGAGCTCGAGATCGCCAATGCCGAGCTCGAGACCTTCAGCTACTCGATCTCGCACGACCTTCGCACCTCGCTTCAGGCCGTGCTGGGATTCGCGCAAACGCTGGCGACTCGCAACTCGGAAGAGTTGAAGCCAGAGGCCCGCCGTTGCGTCGAGATGATCACGAAGGGCGCGCAAGGGATGAGCGAGCTGGTCAAAGATCTGCTCGAGCTGGCTCAAGCCAATCGTCTGCCGCTCGAGTGCGAGCCGGTCGATCTCGGCCTGCTCGTCCGCGAAGCGATAGGCGAGCTGGAGCCACAGCTCGCCGCCTCCGATGCCGATCTGGCAATCGGCGAGCTCCCGGTTGTCGATGCCGACCGCGTTCTGCTCAAGCGGGTGTTCGTGAATCTCATCTCCAACGCGATCAAGTTCTCGCGCGGAGCGCAGCCGCGGGCGCGAGTCGAGGTCGACTCCTTCGAGCAGAGCGAGACGCAGGTCTTGTTCGTTCGGGACAACGGAATCGGGTTCGACATGGGCGAGTCTGGGAGAATGTTCCGTGCTTTCGAGCGCCTGCACCGCGGCGGGGAGTACGAGGGAACGGGCGTCGGTCTCGCGCTTGTCGCGCGTATCGTCGATCGGCACGGAGGCCGTATCTGGGCCGAGTCAGAGCCTGGCAAGGGCGCCACTTTCTACTTCACGCTCGCGGGCGAAGAGAGTCGCTCGGCTTAGGGCCTATCCCGTTAGGGATGCGCGTTTGAGGGGGTCGAGCCGTGGATGCCAGGGGTCGGACGGGCCGTGAAGGCGCACTGGTAGTGCGGTGAGCGGTTTGGGCGGCCACTGGCGCCGCGGGGCGGCCGCTTCGGGCGTGTAGACCTAGCGGGATAGGCCCTTAGAGTCAGGGCGAGAGCTCGGTACGCCAGGAGGCGGCGGCAAACGGCGTCAGGCGGATAGAGCCCGCAGCGCCGCCCTGATCGCGGCCGGGCGCGGAAGAGCCGGTAGGAAGGCGAGGTAGCTCGGGCGCCACTCACTGGGCTCGAAGCGCGCCTCGTAGCGAGCCATCGCACCGAAGCTGTAGTGATGGTCGACCCGGCGTATCGCTCGCGCCAGGATGTGCCCGATCCAGCGTGCGCGCCGGTCGAGCTGTTCGCCGACTCCGCGCATGGGGGCCATGGCGAACGCGGCCCCCGCGGCGCCGTCGGCCTGCAGCCGCGCCAGCGCCTCCGAGATCGCCAGCTCGGTCGCCCCATTGACGCCGTCCGGCGCTCGGAAGACGTCCTCCAGGTACCAATCGTTGGCCGCTGGGATATAGGCACAGGCGAGGGCGGCCTCGGCTTTGCCGTCGCGTCGCGCGAGGAAAACACGCTTGAAAGCCGGCTGCTCGAGCGGCGCGGAGCGCATGAAGGAGTTCGACTCGGGCTTCTCGAGAGCGGCTCGCCAGCGCGCTAGCACGTCCAGCACCTCGTTCTCGATTCCGATGTCCCTCTTCTCGCCCGGCCGGTACTCCTCGATCTCCACTCCCAGGCGCCGGGCGTGATTCGTCGCCCAGCGGTACTTCTTGCCGCGGTTGCCGCGCGGCGTGCACCAGCGAGTGAGGTCGAACCACGGTTCCTCCCCGATCTTCAACGCCGAGCAGCCGATCTCGATCGCCGCTCGCGCTGTCTGCTCGGAGATCGCCAGCAGGCAGACCGAGCGGCGCTCAGCGCGCATGGCTCGCCCGAAAGCGCCGAGCAGCGCGGGCAGCTCCGATTCCGCGCAGAGCGGATCGGTCCAGACGACCGCGGCGCGCGGCGACTCGAGGTAGCAGACGACTCCCTCACCGAGCGAAAAGGTTTGCCAAGGCGCTTCGTAGCGCAGAAGGAAGGAAAGCGGCCCTGTGCCGAAGAGATCGAGCTTCTCGAGAAAGGCCCCGTTGTTCTCAACCGCTGCCGAGGGTGCAACGGCGGAGCCGTCGCGAGAAGAGCCCGCTTCCGACGATAAACGCCCGCCGATACTGGCCGTTCTCACATCAGCACGTTCGTTCACGAGTGCTCTCTTCACGCATACGGCTCTCCGGGAGCCTGTGAGAGTCTGTCAGACGGAGACTACCGAGACCGCACCGTTTATACGTATCCGTCGATGTGCGGTTCGCCGTTGCGTTTTCTCTGAATCGGCGAACTCAACCCGAGACCCCGGCTAGCGTGCGCTGGTGGCGGAGAGGTCTAGTCGCGCCGCGGTATGAGGCTCAGCTCGGCTTCGCCCGACTCGATCAGGCTGAGGATCGCCTCGGCGACCTTCTCGGGCGGGTCGGCGGGCGGGATGCCCGGGGGCGGGCCGGCTATCGAGTGCTCGTCGGCGCCGATGGCGTTTATCTCCAGGTCGGTCGCCGTGATGTAGGGGTAGATCAGCGAGACGGCGATGCCGTCGGGTGCCAGCTCCGCTCGCGCGACCAGAGAGAGGTGGTTGAGCGCGGCCTTGCTAGAGGAGTACCCGGCCGAGCCGGTGAGGATCATCTTCGTCGTTCCCGAGCTGACGTTGACGATCGCGCCTGAGCCCTGGCGGCGCATGCTCGGGATGACCGCTTGCATTGCCTCGAGCGCCCCGATCAGGTTGAGCTCGAGAACCGACCGGTAGTCGTCGGGGTCGATCGCCGCGACGGGAGCGTCGAAGTCCTGGCCGGCGTTGTTGACTAGGCAATCGACGCGGCCGAAGTGCTCTACGGTGCGCTCGACCAGAGCGCGGATGTCTTCCGCCTTGCGCATGTCGGCCCTGACGGCGAGGGAGTTCGGGATCTCCGCCGCAGCAGCGCGCAGCGCCTCTTCGTTCCGGGCGGCGAGGACGACCTTCGCACCCCTCGAGCCGAGCAGTCGGGCGGTCGCGAGGCCGATTCCGCCGCTGGCGCCGGTGACGATTACCACCTTCCCGTCGATCTTCATCCGCCTCTTCTTCCTCCTGCTCCGAAGGTATCCCCCTGCGCAGGATCTGAAGCCTCGCAGAGGAAATGACCCGTCATCAGAACTGTGCAGAGCCCGAGAGAGCGGGATCGCAACCCGAGCTACTCGCTCAGATAGCGGCCCAACTCGGCCTGCTGGGACTCGCTCAAGCTACCGTCGCGCGATCTCAGCTCGAGCCGGATGTCGCCGGGCTCGCACTCGAGCTGCCTGCGCATGTCGCGGAACATGCTGCCCGTGGCGATGAGGTAGGTCGTGAAAAGAGCGATCTTCTTCCCGCGCAGGTCGGGCAGGCTGCGGGCAAACGTGACCCAGGGCCGTTCGGGATGCTGTAGAACGACGATGGCGCCACTCGTCCAGCAACCGAGTAGGAAATGGTCGACGCCTTCGAGATCGGCGGGAGCGAACTCGTCGATCGAGACGACCTTCGACTCGACGCTTTTCTCCTCGAGAAAGCGACCGATCTCATTGGCCAGGCTTTCCGTTCTTCCGGTCTTGCTGTGATAGACGACCAGCGCCTTTTCCATCCGTGCGTCTCCCTTTTGGCGGTGCTTCGGCCTGGCGAAACTCTGCTGGGGACGCGGCGGATCAGGACGTCGCCGGCCGGCCGGCTCGGGCCCTTCTCGGGACCAGCGCAACTGCCCGCCTCGCTCCCTCGACCAGGAGCCAGGCGAGCGCCGGCGCCACTAGCGGCTCGGCGCTGAGCATGTAGCGCGCCTCGCCGTGCACGAGCAGCACGTGGAAGACGATCCAGAAACCGACCAGTAGCGCAGCTAGCCCGGCGCCCGGGAGGCGTTTTCGAGTTGCGAGCAGCAGTGCGATTCCGCCGAGGATCCAGTACGAGTAGTGCCAGAGCTTGTACAGCCAGAGGTGGCGCAGCGAGCTGTTTATCAGCGTCGCCTCGGTGCCCGAGAGATGGCGTTCGTAACGGCCGCGCTGGGGATCGGGACCGCGCTGTGCGATGAGGACGTTACTGAACGGCCCAGGCCCCCAAGCCATCAACTTGCTGAACTTCGTCGGCATCAGCTTCAGCCAATCGAGCGGATGCTCGCTGACGTAGGAGATCGACTCGTGCAGCATGGTCGAGTTCTGGCGCTTCTCGGCGGCGGCGCTGAGGATGGCCCAGCGCGGGTGGTGCCCGCCGCGAATCTCGAAGCCGCCGGTCGCCTTGGGGTTGGCGCCGATCCAGATCGTGTAGCCGCCGTTGGTCGAAAGCCCGAGCGTGTGCATCACGGTCGCGTTGCGGACGGCCCAGGGCACGAGAACCAGCACCGAGGCGACGGCAAGCAAAACGGCCGATCGCCACGACTCGCGCAGCGGGCGGCGCAGGAGCAGCCAGAGAGGCAAGACCAACGGAAGCAGCATCGCTGTCGAGCGAACCAGGATGGCCAGACCGAGCAGCACTCCCGCGAGCGCCGTTCTCGGTAGAGAGGGCGTGGCGCCGTCTTTTTTCGTGAGCAGTAGGCAGGTGGTTAAGAGCAAGGGGATGAAAAGCGCCTCGGAAGAGGCGCGCATCACGTATGGGGTCATGGTCGGGGCGACAGCGACCAGGACACCTGACACCAAGCCGACGGCGCGCCCGTCTAGCCGCCGCCCGAGCGCGTAGGCGAGCCCGGCGCTGAGCGCCCAGAGCACGAGATTCGCGGCCTTGATCGCAGCGAAGGAGGGGCCGACGACCGCGAAAAGGCTGGCGATGAAGGCCGGCCATCCGACCGGAAAGAACGCCGTCGGATGACCCATGATCGAGTATCCGTGGCCCTCGGAGATCGAGCGGGCGCTGAGGTAGTAGAAGTACGAGTCGCTGGTAGCCCCGCCGTGCACGAGCAGTGCCCACGGCAGCCTGGCTAGCACGGCGAGTAGTGCGACCGCAGCAACGTCGAGCACCCAGCCGCGCCGAGTGCGACGCCTGCTTGCCGGTCGGTTCTCTGCGTGCCGCGCATCGACGTCGAGACTCGGTGCGAGAACCTGCTCGGTTTCTCTTCCTGTCGTCGAATCCACTCGAACCCTTTCGATGGTCCTGTTCGGGCCAACGCCCTTTGCCTGCTCGGCTCGGTTCGGGGCCGGTAGTTGATCAAGGGTAGCGATCGAGGAGGTCGCCCTAGGCCGGTGGATCGCTCGAGAAAAGCTGCTCTTTACAATATCTGTATTATGCAACGAAATGGCACGTCGAGACGAAACCACTTTGATCGATCAGCAGGCCGACGAGCTGGTGCGGCACTGGCTCGAGCTGGGCCACAGGATCTTGAGCCGGAAGCTATCTTCCTCGCTGCACCCAGAGCTGGCGGGCAAGCTCTCGCGCGGACAGCTGCACGCGTTGATCCTGCTTTCGGAGTGCGATGAACCGCGGATCAGCGAGTTCGCCGCCGTGCTCAGCCTCGACGAGAGCACCGTCACACGCCTGGTCGACAAGCTGGAAGCGGTAGGGGCGGCCGAGCGGCGACGTTCGACCAGCGACCGGCGCTCGACGACCGTTGTGATCACCGAAGCCGGGCGCGACATCGTTGCGCTTGCGCACGAGCACCAGCGCGTTTTCCTGGCCGAGGTGTTGTCCGCGCTCGATACCACCGAACGAGCCGAGTTCGTACGCCTCACGGCGAAGGCAGCCGAGGCGCTACGCCTGCGCAGCGCGGAGGTCGTGGGCAAGTGAACGAGCAATTCCACTTCACCCACCGCCAGATCCTGATCGTCTACAGCGCTCTCATGCTCGGCATGCTGCTCGCCGCGCTCGACCAGACGATCGTCTCGACCGCGATGCCGACGATCGTGGGCGACCTCGGTGGACTCAAGCACTACACCTGGGTCGCGATCTCCTACATTCTCGCCTCCACCATCTCGATGCCCCTCTACGGCAAGCTGGGAGATCTCTACGGACGCAAGCGCCTCTTCCAGTTCGCGATCGTAGTCTTCCTGATCGGCTCGGCTCTTTGCGGTCTCTCTCAGAACTTCCTCGAGCTGAACATTTTCCGCGCCGTACAGGGGCTTGGTGCGGGCGGCCTGATGGTCGGCTCGATGGCGATCATCGGCGACATCGTGTCGCCCCGCGAGCGCGGTCGCTACCAGGGTTACATCGGCGCCGTCTTTGCGGTCTCGAGCATCGCCGGGCCGCTGATCGGCGGCTTCCTGGTCGACCAAGTCTCCTGGCGCTGGGTCTTCTACGTCAACCTGCCGGTCGGAGCGGTCGCACTAACCGTGGTTGCGCTTGTGCTCCATCTGCCCAAGCACCCTGTCAAGCATCAGATCGATGTTCTCGGCACGGTCCTTCTCTCGCTCGGAGCCGGCGCGTTGACCATCGGCTTGATGTTGGGCGGGACGGACTATCCGTGGGGGTCGCCGACGATCGTAGGACTGTTCGCCGCCGGAGCGGTGGCGATACTCCTCTTCGCCCTGCAGGAACGTCGCGCGGCCGAGCCTATCGTTCCCCCTCGCCTGTTCCGAAACGCCGTCTTCAACGCGTCAACCGGTGCCGGCTTCATCGTCGGTCTGGCCATGTTCGGCTCGATCGTCTACCTCCCGCTCTACCTCCAGTTCGTTCATGGGGCGTCGGCTACGGGCTCTGGCTTGAAACTGCTGCCGCTGATGGTGAGCATGCTGATCGCGTCGGTCTTCTCCGGTCGCACGATCAGCAGGGTGGGGCGCTACAAGGCATTCCCGGTGATCGGTATGGCCGTGATAGTGGTCGGGATGTTCCTGCTCTCGCACCTCAACACAACGAGTAGCCTGCTTCGCCTGTCGCTCTACGTGTTCGTGCTGGGCCTCGGGCTCGGGCTGGTCATGCAGGTGCTCGTCCTGGCCGTTCAGAACTCCGTCGACTACACCGACCTCGGAGCGGCGACCTCGTCGTCCATCTTCTTTCGCTCGATGGGAAGCGTCTTCGGTCTGGCGATCTTCGGCGCGATCTTCACCAGCCAGTTCAAACACTCGCTGCCCAAGCTGTTACCGAAGGGATCGCACTTCCACTTCGGCGCTTCGAACGTCGGGAGTCTGACCCCGGCGATACTTCGCGGCCTGTCGGCGCCCGAGCGCCACGGGCTGATCGAAGCCTTCTCGCACTCGGTTCACTCCGTTTTTCTATGGGGGATCCCATTCGCGATCGCCGGGTTCCTGATCACCCTCTTTCTGCACGAGATACCACTGCGCGAGCGCGCTAAGCCGGCCGGGACGGGCGCCGGGGAGGATTCGGAGATGACTGTGGAGGCGGGCGCGCTCGAGACGGGGACAGCTCGCGAGGAAGGCTGAGGCTTCCCGTAATCGCGCCCGCGCTCGTAGCGAGCGCCGAGATCCGCAGCTACTCGCTGTTATCTCGCCAGCGCAGAAGCAACAGCGGAATTGCGAGCAGTGCGGCGTCATCGAGCGCTGCATCATGTCCTCAACTTCTCGGCGCCCGGTCGCCCTGGTTGAAAATCGTACTGCAGAGGAGGTCTCGGCGCGGTAATCTTGAGGGCGATCGAAGGACGAGTACCGGGATGCGTTTCCTCGCGTTCCTTGCTTGTTCGCGAAATGGCAAGGAGGTGAGTAAATGGCAACCGGAACCGTCAAGTGGTTCAACAACGACAAGGGATACGGGTTCATTACGCCCGAAGACGGCGGGAAGGACCTGTTCGTCCACCACACAGGCATCGAGGGCGAAGGCTTCAAGAGCCTGCCCGAAGGCGCTCGCGTCGAGTTCGAGGCTGTTGAGGGTCAGAAGGGCCCTCAGGCCACGAGCGTTCGCGTCGTTGGCTGACAGAGCTTGAAGAAACGGAAGGCGCCGTTTGAGCGAAGCCGCGTTACGGCGGTGACCCGAGCGGCGCCTTCGAGTTTGTGAGCCGGGCGACGCTCGGCTAGGAACCCTGGAGAGTGCGTGTGGCAGAAAGAGTGAAGCCGCGTCTACGCGGCGTCTTTCATCAGTGGGCGTTCGTCCTGGCGATACCGCTGGGAATCTTGCTCGTACTCGAGGCCGGGACGACCCGTGCCCGCGTTGCCGCCGCCGTGTTCGCGATCAGCGTTGTGACGATGTTCGGAGCGAGCGCGCTCTACCACCGGCCAAACTGGACACCCAGCCGGCGGGCTTGGCTGCGCCGGCTCGATCACGCCGGGATCTACTGCCTGATCGCGGGCACCTACACACCGGTCGGGCTGCTGGTCTTGCACGGCGCCTGGCAGACAGTGGTACTGGCAATCGTCTGGAGCGGATCCGCGAGCGCGATCTTCATCAGGCTCTTCTGGATCACCGCACCGAAGTGGGTGTCCGCGGTCGTCGCCATCTTGCTCGGCTGGGTCGGCGTCGTCGCTCTACCCGAGGTGGTCGCCGGAGCAGGGCTGGCGTGCATGCTTTTGATACTCGCGGGCGGTATCGCCTACAGCGTCGGCGCGGTCGTCTACGCCTTGAAGCGGCCGGATCCGTTTCCCACCGTCTTCGGTTATCACGAGATCTTCCACCTGCTGATTGTGGTTGCGGTTGCGCTCCAGTACAGCGCGATCGCCTTCTACGTCGTTCCGACGTAGTGGGTCCGCACGATCGGAACAAGCCGAACGTGAGGGCAGGAGGGATGTTCTTAACTGCTCGCAGCCGCGAACTGCTCGACCAGCCTGACGAAACGGTCCATGTCCTGGAACATCATCATGTGCGCTGCGCCGGCGAAGATCTTCAGCCGGGCGTGGGGGATTCGAGCGGCGATCAGCCGGGCGTTCGCGGGCGGCACGATCTGATCGAGGGCGCCGTTGGTTATGAGTACAGGAAGCTTGATCCGCGGCAATCCGTTGTAGGTGGCGTTCGTCCGGGCGAAGCGGATCTCAGCCTGCGCCTGCCTGCTCGAGATCTGGCGGCTCACCTTCTCGGGCGGGATGGCCAGCAGGCCGGCTAGATAGGCGAGCGCCGCGGCGTGCGCGGAGGCCGGGAAGAGCGAGTCGAGCAATCCGACCGCCTCCGACAGACCGCGCGAGCGGAAGGAGGCCTCGGTCTTCGGCGAGGGTTGGATCGCCGTCGGGCCGCCGGCCGTGGCGCCCGAGAGAACGAGGGCGCGCACCTTGCCGGGATGGCGCACGGCCATGCTGAGGGCGATCTCGCCGCCGGTCGACCAGCCGACGACAATCGCCTTGTTGATGCCGAGTGCGCCGAGCAGGTGCGCGCTGTCGTCGGCCATCAGCTCGATCGTGAGTGGGCGTGCGGGTTGGTCGGTCGAGTAGCCGACGCCGCGGTTGTCGAACATCGTCACGCGGAAGTGCCGGCTCAGGCGGTGCGGCAGGAAAGGTCCCCATTCGACCATCGAGGAAGCCTCGCCGGCGATCAGGAGCAGCGGCGGGCCGCTCCCGAACTGGCGATAGCCGATCGTGATCCCGCCGGCTCGTACCTGGCGCACGGGTCCCAGGAACGCCGCCGTCCCGGCCGGACGCGTGCCCGGCACGAGCTTTCCGATCGTGGCCGTCGGCGTCGTTTTAGCGTTCTGCTGCCGGGAACCGCCGCAACCCACGAACAGGCTCAGGGCTATGAGCACGAGCGTGGCCTGGCGCAGGCCTCGTCCACCCCACAGAGGTCGAGCCGTCATGACCCTGACGATACGCCTCGTCGCTGGATCCGGCCCCGCAGGGCCTCTCGGCTTCGCTGTTATCTGAAGCGGAAGACGATCCGCCCGCGGGTCAGGTCGTAGGCGGAGAGCTCCACCTTCACGCGATCGCCCGGCAGCACGCGAATCCGGTAGCGCCGCATCTTGCCGGCGGTGTAGGCCTGAGTCTCGTGCCCGTTGTCGAGCTCGATTCGGTACTTCCCGTTGCTCAGCGCCTCGACGACCTCGCCCTCGAACTCGATCTTCTCTTCCTTCGCCATTGGACTAGAAGGCGCCGATGAGGTCGAAGATTTCCAAGGCTTCTCCAATGCGGCTCGAGGCGATGTCGCCGAGCGCCCGAGACTTATCTGGCGATTTCGCAGTAACGCGTTCCATCCAGAATGCACCTTCTTTCCTGTGCGGAGTGGGGAGAAGGCGCCTGCGCGCGGACCGCACTCGTAGGTAGTCGTATTCACGGTAGCAACTCTCGGGACTGCGGGTACTTCTGCTACCGTCTCAGGACTAACGGCGCTTAGCCGTTTCGTGGGATTAAGCTTCTCGTTCCTCCTTTGCGCGGTTTCGAGTCGATGATCTCGAACCAGTAACCAAGGAGTTGAACAAATGAAAGAGCAGTCCTTTCGCACGCTGGGCGTCAGCGTGCAGGTCGAACGAGTGCTCGCCGAGCGCGGCATCGTACGGCCCTTCCCGATCCAGGAGCTCGTGCTCCCGGACGCTCTCGCGGGCCGCGACGTGCTCGGGAAATCCCCTACCGGCTCGGGCAAGACGCTCGCCTTCGCCGTACCGATCGTCACGCGAGTCAGCCGCAACCGCTCTCAGCCCGCGGCGCTAGTGCTTGTGCCGACGCGTGAGCTCGCCGGCCAGGTGAGCGACGAGATCAGGCCGCTCGCCCAAGTGAACGGCCTAAGGGTCGCCGCGGTCTTCGGCGGAGCGCCGGTACGCGAACAGGCCAAAAAGGCGCGTAGCGCGCAGATTCTGGTCGCCACGCCCGGCCGCTTACAGGATTTGGTCGAAAGAAGGCTGGTCTCGCTGGAACAGGTCGACCTGCTCGTGCTCGACGAGGCCGACCGCATGCTCGACATGGGCTTCAAGCCACAGGTCGAGCGGCTGCTGAAGCGGCTTCCACGCGAGCGCCAGACAATGCTTTTCTCCGCGACTCTCGACGGCGAGGTCGGGCAGCTCGCGCACTCGTACACGCGCGATCCGTCCCGCTTCGAGACGGCACCGCTTGCCGACCACGAGGAGGGCAAGATCGCGCACCGTTTTGTCTCGGTCACGGCCGACGGCAAGGTCGAGAAGCTCGTCGAGGAGCTCTCGGGAGAGCGCGGGCTGGTGCTCGTGTTCGTCCGCACCAAGCGCGGCGCCGATCGATTGGCGCTCAAGCTCGCGCGGCGTGAGGTGAACGCTCTGGCCTTGCACGGGGACATGCCCCAGAACGCCCGCCAGCGCACGCTTCGGCGCTTCCGCGACGGTGAGGTTCGCACGCTTGTCGCGACGGATGTCGCCGCCAGAGGGCTCGATCTCGAGGCGATCACGCATGTGATCAACTTCGATCCGCCCGAGGAAGACAAGGACTACGTGCACCGGGTCGGACGCACCGGCCGCGCGGGCAAGAGCGGTAACGGCATCACCTTCGTTCTTCCCGAGCAGCAAGCCGACGTCAGTCGCCTCGCGGCACGGCTCGGCTATCGCGAGCAGTTCGAGCGCGAGGGCATGCGCGTTGCGGCGCCGCGGCGCGTCTACACGAGTCGCCGCGGCCGCGGCTCGCGCTGGTAGGTGACGGCAGTGTCGCTCATCAACATGCGCTCGCAGTCCGAGACGGGATTGCTCCGAAAACGGAGCGGCAGTGTCCCTCTCGGCGCGCTAGGGTTTAATAAATCAGGACGAGTACCGGATTGCGCTACCAGCGCTCCTTGCTTGTTCGTGACACAGCAAGGAGGTGAGTTTTATGGCAACCGGAACCGTCAAGTGGTTTAACAACGACAAGGGCTACGGCTTCATCACGCCCGAGGACGGCGGCAAGGATCTGTTCGTCCACCACAACGGCATCGCTGGCGAGGGCTTCAAGAGCCTTCCCGAAGGGGCGAAGGTCGAGTTCGAGTCGAGTGAGGGTCAAAAAGGCCCGCAGGCGACAAACGTTCGCGTTATCGGCTGATCGGGATTGAAGCTGAGATTCGAGAGGCGCCGCTAGGCGGCGCCTCTCGCGATCTCGCCAGAGCGTTCGGACAGGAAGATGAAAGTGAGCAGTTCGGCACAAGCCCGAAAGTTCACTCCTGATCCTCGCCTGCGGATTCGCCTACAGCATCGGCGTGCGGTCTACGCCTGAAGCGCCCGGGTCGGTTTCCGGCCGTCTTTGGCAACTAAGAGCTCTTCCACCTGCTCGCTATTGCCGCGGTCGCGCTCTACTACAGAGTGATCGCCTTCTTCGCGGTGCTCACCTGATTCGGTGCCGCTCATCCGGTCGTGTGGGGCTCCCAGTCGCTGGTTCGGCACATCGGGCAGCGCGGCAAGATGCCGCTGACGACTATCCCGTAGCCGCAACCGGTGCAGCGAAATTCAACCTGTTGGGCCGCGCTGCCAGAAACGGCAGGCCCGGCTTGATCACTAGGCGCGAAATCCTTGCGGGATTCGCTCGCGGCACGAACCGGCCCGCGATCCGAGTCGGTGGCAGTTGAGCTCGGTCCGCTCTTGCGTGTGAACCACTTGACGGTACCGGCTGCCATAGAAAAAGCGCCCCCCTCTCGAACGAATCGGGAAGGCGCCAGATAGCGCGACCGGTGCTCGCTCTAGTGTCACCTCCACTTTAGAGCCTGTTTCGGTAGGGATGTGCGTTCGAGGGGGTCAAGCCGTGGATGCCAGCGGCCGAAGGGTTGTGAAGGCGCACTGGTGGTGCGGTTAGCGGCCCTTCGGGTGCTGGCGCGGCGGATCGGCCGCCTCGGGCGTGCAGGCCTAGCGAAACAGGCTCTTAGCACGAACATCCGTTCGGTGAAGGCGGCGGAATGGACAGGGTGGCACCAGGTCGGGCGGTCGCGGCGGTGGAGAGGCTCAAATCCCGATCACGTCTATCCTTGCCTGGCCGCCCCCATCGACTAGCGACCTTTACCGACGAAAGTCCGCCCTCCTGCGGAGGGCATGACGACTTTCGTCGGTGTAGAGAAGCGGATGATGAGCCGTGGTTCGCCGCGAGTTTCTCGCGAGTGAGAGTGCGCGCTCGGCGGACCGGCCGGAGTCTCGTTCCACGTCTATCCTTGTCTGGCCGCCCCCATCGACTAGCGGCCTAGGTCACAGCCCTTTCAAGGCTGCAGCGCGGGTTCGAATCCCGCTGGGGGCAAATCGACCGCTTGACGGTAAGTCACGGCCGGCCCCTTGACGGCCGGGTCGTTCGTCCGGCGTTCCACCCTCACTTGAGACATGTACCTTGGGGCACAGGCGAGGAGCGCTTGCACGCACGATGTCGACAACTCAGATCCTTTTCCTCGGCGCGATCGCCGGCTTCACTATCTACCTCGGCCTGCCGCTCGGGCGCCTGCGAAATCCGCGGCCTGGCCTGACCGCGTTTCTGAGCGCCACCGCGACGGGGATCCTTCTCTTTCTTTTTTGGGACGTTCTAACCGCCGCAAGCGAGCCGATCGAGTCGGCTCTCACGGCAGCTTCCGATCACGGTGGCTCGTGGCTTCGCGTCTTCGGGCTTGGGTCGCTCTTCGCGGTCTGTCTCGGCGCGGGGCTGCTCGGCCTCATCTACTACGACGGCCGGATCGAACGCCGCCGCGCCGAGAGCATGGTCGGTCCGGTGGCGGCCTCGGCCACTGAGCTCGCGGGAGGAGCGATCGTGGGTCTGACGCCGGCGCGCTGGCTTGCCTTGTTCATCGCAACCGGGATCGGCCTCCACAACTTCGCCGAAGGCCTTGCGATCGGCCAGTCGGCGGCCGGGGGGGAGATGAAGCTCGCGCTTGTCCTCGTCATCGGCTTCGGCCTGCACAACGCAACCGAAGGCTTCGGCATCGTTGCGCCGCTCGCGGGCGCGGCTGAGCGGCCGAGCTGGCGCTTCTTGGCGACTCTCGGACTGATCGGCGGCGGGCCGACCTTCCTCGGTACCCTCGTTGGCCAGGCCTGGGTCAATGATGCCGTCTCGATCGCTTTTCTCACGCTCGCCGCAGGTTCGATTCTCTACGTCGTGATCGAGCTCCTGAACGTGAATCGCGGCTTCGGCATGAAGAAACTGGTGACCTGGGGACTTCTGGTTGGGCTGATGTCCGGCTTCGCGACTGACTGGGTTCTGGTCGCGGCCGGGGCCTGATCCAGGCCGCAAGAGTCGGCGACTACCTTCGCGTCCTTCCACCGAGGAGGGGGCACCAAAAGGTGTCCGACCTTCATCTTCGTATTCCCAACGGCTTGGTAGGCGTGGCTGGGTAGCAAATCGGGAGCAAGGCGCTCTGCGTTTGGCTCTACCGACGGGATATTCGCGCTGTTCGAACCCGCCGCCTCCAAAAAGGTTCGAAAGGCCCTGGTTTGGACCCCAGTAGCGCGGAGACACCAACCTGACTGAGATTCGTAGGACGTGATCGGAGCCGAGCCGAGAGCCGCGAGGACGAGGCGATGCATCGGTCTGGCGGAGGATCGAAAGTGGAGGCGCTTGCGGCTGGTGATCAGTGGTCGTTCCTGAGATGCCCTCTGTTTGGTAGTTCGCTCAAGCGGTTTCTTGAGGTCTCTAGATCGGCCGGGCGCTGGCGGAAAGAGCTAGCGAAGGTCGCCGCCGCGCTTTCCCGTGTGGCGGTCAGGAGATCCACTCCTTGATCCGCAGCCCGGCCCAGATGTCGAGGCCGCCGCCGATCACGCTGCCGACCAACGATGAGATCAGCCCGCCCCCGATCAGCATCGGAGCGATGCCGCCGAGCGTCGAGCCGACGATCATCCCGAGCATCGTCATTGAGCCGGTCGCGTCGATGCTCTGCCGATCACATCTACGTGTATCGGCCGAGCGCAGGCCTGGCTTGAAGGCGCCGATGGTCACGCCGTCACGCCGCGAGTCTGAGGTGCAAGTCGCGCGGTCAAGTCGAGGTCAGGCAGACCTGGGAGGATGGACAGCAGCTGGCAAAGACAGCGACCTTGAGTTTCAAGCGCTACGTGGTCCAGGCCGGAGGCCTGTGAAAACCCGGTGCCAATTCTCTAGAATAAGTATTCGACGAAATACAAAACAACACCGGAAATAACAGATAGCGACCAAAAGAAAAGAAACACAAACGTCGGGCGCTTATGGACCAGAAAGTAGTTGACGTTTCTTCGGTAATTCTTGATGGCAAGCACAAAAAAGGTGATAAGGCTAAGGAACATTAATAAAGAAAGCGTGCCGTGGAATATACCCAGGCCCGTAAGGAGGGACCTGTTAGCGCCGGTCTCGCGGGCAGGCAAACGGTAGATCATGTAGCTGATGTTAAAAATTATTTCGTAAACAAGGGCGCCGATGGCTACTTTCTCTGGTAGCTTATTGTGTTTGTATCCTTGGTAGAAAGTATAAAAGATCGCCGAGGACACGAGAATCTCGGCTAGTAGCGCTATGGTGCTGTAAAGGGGAGCGTGCATACAACTAGCTTATATGGTCCGCATTTTCTTCACAACCAAAGCATTGGCGGCCTCGACCCAGGTAGTGCGTCGACACTTAGGTGGCTGTGATCGATCAGGCATGATCGGGATCGAGCTGACGCCTTCGAAAGGCCGACATGAAACCGGTGCCGAACACGAAATGTTCATGATCCCTGCCGGGATGCGCTAACGACAGCCTGTCGGCGACGTGCAGCCTAGCCTGTGTCCATCGTATAAGTCCCGTGGGAGCATTTCACCGAGATCCCTAATCTCGGGAGCAGGGTTGGAAAGCTGTCTCATGAGGTGCATATCGTTGTCGTTACGTCAACGATTGCCCTGCGTATGGGCACTTTTGCATGTCCGGTCGCCTCGGGTAGACAGTGGCCAGGGCATCGAGTTCGGCTTTTTGAGCAGGCGAGTAGCCGGATAGCGAGCGACCTAAGGGCTGAGATAGACGGGCTTGAACTCCGGACCGACCACAGTAATCTCTTCGGCGCCGTGAGGTTGGTGCTCGTATTCCTCTCCGACCGTGGCACCCGCAGCCTATGACCGATCTATCGGCCCGGCTAGCGAAAGCGCCTGGCGACGGCCGGGAGTAGAGCTACCTCGTTCGGGCGCCCTCGAGGAACAGGGCGGTGGCCGCGGCTGCGGCGTCTTCGAGCCCGATCCGCCGTTGTCCGACGAGTTTGATCGCGGTGGCGAGAAGGCCGCCGAAGAACTCGAGCAGGATATCGAGCGGGAGGTCGTCGCGGAGGGCAGCGGTTTCGACGCCGCGTGCGAACACGGCGCGGATCGGCGCGCCGAGCAGCCGCTCGGCCTCGTTACGGTCGGGCAGGATCTCCTCGCGCACGAGAACCGCGTAGCGATCGCCGACGGCAACGAAGGCGCGGACGATCCTCTCTATCGCCACCTCTACGGGGACGTCGTCGAGCCCGGCATCGGCGAGGCGGGCGCCGGCATCTGTGACGGCGTCGGCGGCGAGCGCCTCGAGCAGCGATTCGCGGGTCTCGAAGTAGCGATAAAGGGTTGCTCGACCAACGCCCGCGGCACCCGCGACATCGGCCATGCTCGCGCCGGTGCCGCCCACGGCGAGCACGTGCGCGGCGGCATCGAGAATCGCCGCCGTTGTACGGTCGTGGCGAGGCGAGTGCGCAAGCGAAGCATCCATCGGACATTATGATACCGTAGTGAGACATTAGTGTCTCGGTAGAGGAGGAAGCTGTCTGATGTTCACTCGCCTGGGGAAGTTCGTCACCGCGCATCCGTGGCACGTGATCGGAACGTGGATCGTTGCCGCGGTCGTGATCGTCGCCTTCGCGCCGGGCCTGCCCACGTCGACCAATGAGAGCGACTTCCTGCCGCGCCACTACGAGTCGATCCAGGCCCAGGACGTACGCACGGAAAGTTTCCCGGCCGCCTTCTCACCGTCGGTCGTTGCCGTCTTCCACCGCTCCGACTGGAAGCAGCTGACCAAGGCCAACTCGGCGAACGTGCAGCGAATCGCGAGCACGCTGAGCCGGCAGAAGCTGCCCCAGGTCGAGCGGGTCGCGGTTGGCGCGCCGTCGCCGAACGGGCTCGTGCAGACGGTGAGCGTGCAGATGCCCGAGATGACGATGGGGAACCAGAACGTGCTGTTCGACGCGGTCAAAGCGCTTCGCACGAGCCTCCGGACAGCCAGCGCGGGCAGCGGATTGATCGAGGGAACGACGGGAGCGGTTGCCCAGGGCTACGACCAGCACCAGGCATCGGGGAACGCGAACTTGATCGTCGGGTTTGGAACCATCGTGGTCATCTTGCTGCTCTTGCTCGTCATCTTCCGCAGCCCGCTGGTCGCGACGCTACCCATCGTCCTGATCGGGCTGGTCGCCGTGGTCGCGAACGGGTTGATCGCACTGTGTGTGAAGGCCGTCGGCCTCAAGACCGACTCGTCGATCAGCACCATGCTGATCGTGGTGCTGTTCGGGATCGGCACCGACTACATCCTTTTCCTGCTCTTCCGCTACCGCGAGCGGCTGCGCCTCGGCGAGGATCGCCGCGAAGCCATGGTCAGCGCCGTCACCCGCGTCGGCAAGGTGATCTCGTCGGCGGCGGGCGTCGTGATCGTCGCTTTTCTGGCGATGACGCTCTCCTCGCTCAGTTTCCTCCGCTCGATGGGCCCGTCGCTGGCGATCGCGGTCGCGGCGACGCTCGCCGCCGGCGTCACGCTGGTGCCCGCGGTCGTCTCGCTGCTCGGGCCGCGCA
>Ga0209913_1000802_pt1 | contig 22298 bp, 21 predicted proteins | sample PersoiDNA2013203_FD_185805 | JGI IMG/M metagenome (GOLD analysis project Ga0209913, IMG submission 185805) | Permafrost soil microbial communities from the Arctic, to analyse light accelerated degradation of dissolved organic matter (DOM) -... | ecosystem: Environmental > Terrestrial > Soil >... | reverse complement strand
GAGGACGAGAAAGCATTCATGCGTCGTTTCTTTCAGGCGCAATTCGATGCCGGCAAGTTGATTCAGTTGGATCTGCATGCGCAGTGGCGCAGGGAAAAGCGTGAGCGTTTTATCGCGCCTCCGGATCTGGCTCGCGATATCCGGCCGGAGCTGGATCGGTTGACGCCTCTGCTGATCGACACCCTGAATCAAACGCTGCCTTCGCTTAAACAGGCCGCGGCACGCCACTACTTGCAGCAACGCAGCGAGGTGTTGCTACGCGGCGATGTGAGTGGCGCAGCGCGTCGCGAAGCGGTGCGTGTCCTGCTTGAAATACGCTGAACGCGCCTTTTTTCAGTTTCAGCGTTTGCTTTTGCCGGCGCAGGCTTTACCTCGTACTGCCAGATTTTCTATCGCACTATCGGACATGCAGGTCGCATACGTCGCGGCGTAAGTAGAAAACTCACGACGCGCCTGTTGCAGCGGCAAACTCAGCAAGTGGGCAATGAAGTCTCTGCTGCCGATTTCAAAATGCTGGTAGTCGATTGGCTGCTTCCAATTCCCGCCCCAGATCATGAACCCGTGCCTGAAAAAGATATCCCGTACTTCTTCGGCCATGCCCGTGCGCACGGGCATGCGTGATTGGTACTTCCCACGTGCGGAAGGAGGCAATACGACCACCTGCTTGTCGGTGTCCTTGCTTATATAGGGATTCTGCAGCGGGTTGATATCGATGGCGACGCCATAGGCATGCTTTGACCAGGTACTGCCACCCGTCATCGGGCGACCATTGAAGGCGGAGGTATTGTTGTCCGTCATCGATGCCTCGTCGTCGCCCTGATATGCCTCCAGCGATCTCGCCTTTTGCAACGGAAAGCCGCGTTGCAGCAGTGCATTGAAGATCGCTTGCACTTGCGGGGCAACGACATCCAGTACAACCAGCCGGCCATCATCGTGACGGCGTCCTTCAAAATCCTGATAGGCAAACGAGACCTGCATCAGGCGTTCGCATTTCACCGGGTTTTCTGCGCTGAGGACTTTATTCTGCTGCATCGTTGCGCATTGCTCGCTTGTCAGCGGCATGGTCTCTGCATGCGCGAGGAGTGGTAGTGCTAAAGAAACAATACAAAAAAACAGTGTTGAGGTCAGAAATGAAGGTTTATTCGGCATGCGGGAGCGAAGAAGGAATTGTTGGAATGGATTGTCGCGAAGACTTACGCAAAGAATGTCCATTCTCCTACAAGATGCGGCCTGCCGGGCGGGAACAATTGAACGTGAGCGCATCTAAATTTGTGCATGTAGTCACTTGTGTTCAACTTGTGTTCAATAACTCATTGGAGGAACTATGTTAGTACGTCACGCAGTGTTAGCTTCTGTCATGTTTACCGCCTTGCTGGCGGGGTGTAACAAACGCGATGAGGCGCCGGCTGCACCAGCCGCCAGCGATTCGTCTGCCGCCACACCTGCACCGGCAACGCCAACTCCACCGGCCATGACGCCGCCGCCAGCACCGGCAGCTGATGCAAAACCAGCAGATGCAGCGCCACCGGCAACACCGCCGGCAGACAACGCTACCAACACCGATAAAAAACCTTAAGGATCGCTCAGGTCGCGTGCAGGCTTAAACAGCCTATGCGCGCAGGTTTTTGGTATTGGTTTGGTAGTGGAATAGCGCCCATGCCGGAGAATTCCGGGATGGGCGTTTTCACGTCCGGGCTCAAATGCCGCAAATTTTGAAAGTGTTTTTGAAGAACTGCGAACTTTGTGGTGAGGAGGGAATCCTAAAAATGGTTGAACTGTTCCTTCAACCTCCCTGTTGAAAAGGGAATTTGACCCGCAGTCCATTGCTGCGGGTCTTTTTTCTTCCGGGGTGACATGATTGGTCGTTGTTGCTGTCAGAGCCCCGATACTTCGGCCTTCGCCGCTACTTGCGTTTTAGCGTCATCGTCGTTGTATCGCGATGATGCTCCTCAGAATGCCGGCACCAATGATCCCTTGAACTCGGCCTCAATGAATTTGCGTACTTCGTCAGACTGGTATGCCTTCACCAGTTTCTTCGCCCAGGGTTTGTCCTTGTCTTCCACGCGCGTCACGATCAGATTGGCATAACGGCCTTTGGCGTCTTCAACGGCGATGGTGTCTCGTTGCAGGGAGAGGCCGGCCTTGAATGCGTAGTCGTTATTGATCGATGCAGCCGCCAGGTCATCAAGTGAACGCGGCAGTTGCGCCGCATCCAGTTCCACGAGTTTCAGTTTCTTTGGATTCTCGATGACATCCAGCGGTGTGGCGTTGGTGCCGTTTTCGCCGACACCGGGTTTGAGTTTGATCATACCTGCCTTTTGCAGCAGCAACAGGGCGCGATTGCCGTTGGACGGATCGTTCTGAATACCGATACTGGCGCCTTGCGGTAATTGGTCGATTGACTTGTATTTCTTTGAATAGATGCCCAGCGGCGCGGTGATCGTCAGGCCGACCGGCACCAGCTTGTAACCGCGCGTCTTGATCTGGCTATCGAGGAACGGTTTGTGCTGAAACGCATTGGCATCAAGGTCGCCGGCCGCGAGCGCTTCATTCGGCTGCAGGTAATCGCTGAAGGTGATGATCTGGATGTCGAGGCCGTCGCGGGCGGCAACGCGTTTCACGACTTCAAATGTCTGTTCCGAATTACCGACCGAAACTCCCACTTTGATCTTGGTTTTATCTTGTGCTGACACGGCAGTGCCGCTCAGAGCAAGGATGGTGAACAGTACTGAAATTGACCAGCGACGCATTTCTTCTCCCGAGGTTGTCTGACCCTGTAAGCCGGCAACGACGCCGGCGAAGGCAAGGCGGGATGTTCACATATCGCTCGTTCCGGACGAACGAATGATTTTGCATGTCGATATGCGTAATGCGTCTCTGCCGGTCTATTTTTGCGTGACCGGCTTTTCCACACCGATGATGGCGCCGAAGGACGGGCCGATGTCTGCCTCGAGCGAGGGATAAATGCGCGAGATGTTGCCATCGAGGTAGAGCGCATCGACGCACTGCAATTTATCGCGCAGGAACTGGGCGAAGTCGTGGAAGGTGATGGGATTTCTTGCCATCGCCAGCACGACCTTCTTTGACGGATCGATGCAGACCGCATTGCGCACGAACAGATTGATGGAGCCGGGATCGAAGGCCGTATTGATCTCGCCGTTGCGCAGCATGATCGGCCCCGATTGCGTGGCGTACAGGGCTTGCGACAACCAGCGCGGTCGGTCGCTGTCAACGCTGGCGGTATCGACAATCCGGGCCTGTTTTTCTTCCACGATAAAAACGCCGTTCGGCTGCAGGTAGAAGTTGCCGTAGGCGTTCTGGCGCGTGTTGAGCTTGCGTAGCGTGACGCCGTTCTCAATATAGAGGCCAAGCGGTTTATGTTCTTTGTCGTAGATGCCGGCGTTGGTGGCGCAGGTCAGATCTTTGCCTTGCGGGCGCAACCATGCGCGCAGATTGGCAAAGGTGCCGAAGATATTCCCGGCCGGATCCTTCCAATACATGTGCAAGTTGTCCTGTTGCAGATCAATCTGGCAGGTCGTGATGCTGATCTGGTTGTAGCGATACTGCCGCAACTCCGCAGCATGGGCCGCAGGCATCAGGAAACTACAGAGTGCGAAGCCTGCTGTCAGCGCAAGGACCTGCGAACCGGCGATATTGATGATTTTGCGAAGAAACAAAAGCATGCAAGGGTGGCTGATGATCATGGGATGAAAAGGGCATCTCTCAAAGAGACATCGGGCTGTGGCGGGTTGTCGTGCGGTATTGTGACTTCTGCCGACCTATCCCGCCAGTAATAAAGAAACTACTTCCCTGATTGAGCATACGGAAGAGCAGGGTATCTGTTTGCTTTGGGCGCGGCGGCAGGGCGCTGGCGGGCGTCTGTCGAGCGTATGCCGGGCGAAACTCGGGGTGCAGCGCAACAAGAGCATATATAGAAATATCGATTAATTTTTTTTGTTTTTTGAATGAAAGATGTGTGAAATATTATCGGGATGCGCAAAAAGAGCAAATATGGGGTCATCCGCATAAAAAAAGCTGTCGTATATGACGGAAATGTTACACTCCTGCCCCATAGCGCCAGCATCAGTAAAAATGAAGCGCTTTGTTCGTATTTTGTTCGTATTTTGTTCATATCTAACGTCTGCTCAATGTTGTTGTTGGCTACGGCCTGCAACGAATAAATATATTGGAGGAAATTCAATGAAATCCGTATTCCCTTTGAACCGCCGCCTGACAAAAATCGCCATGGCTGTTGGTGTCGTCGCATCCGCAGTTTCCTTCGCCGGCACAGCCCAGGCTGAAACAGTGAAGATCGCGATCGCCGGCCCGATGACTGGCGCCGTGGCTCAATACGGTGACATGGTCAAAGCCGGTGCACTGACTGCAATCGAACAAATCAATGCAGCCGGCGGTGCTGGTGGCAACAAGTTTGAAGCCGTCCTGATGGATGACGCCTGTGAGCCGAAGCAAGCCGTAGCCGTCGCCAACAAGATCGTCAGCCAAGGCATCAAATTCGTGATCGGTCACGTTTGCTCGGGTTCGACCATCCCGGCTTCCGATATCTATGAAAACGAAGGCGTCGTTATGATCACGCCGTCGGCGACTGCGCCTCAACTGACAGAAGCCAAGCCGCACAAGTATATTTTCCGTACCATCGGCCGCGATGACCAGCAAGGTCCTGCCGCCGCCAAGTACGTGGTTGAAAAGCTGAAGCCAAAGAAGGCTGCCGTTCTGCACGACAAGCAATCGTATGGTCAAGGCGTGGCGACTTCGGTCAAGGCCGGTCTGGAAGCGGCAAAGATTCCAGTCGTCGTGTTTGAAGGCGTGAACGCCGGTGACAGCGACTACTCCGCCGTCATCACCAAGCTGAAATCGCAAGGCGTGGACTTCGTCTACTTCGGCGGCTATCACCCTGAAATGGGTCTGATCATGCGTCAGGCACGCGAGCAAGGCGTCAAGGCCGTGTTCATGGGCCCTGAAGGCGTCGGCAACAAGGACATCACAGCGATCGCCGGTCCTGCTTCCGAAGGCATGCTGGTCACACTGCCGGCCGACTTCGCTGCCGATCCTGCCAATGCTGCCCTGGTCAAGGCTTTCGCCGCACAAAAGCGCGATCCTAACGGCCCGTTCCAGATGCCTGCTTACTCGGGTGTGAAAGTGATTGCCGATGCGATCACCGCCACCAAGTCGACTGATCCGACCAAGGTTGCCGCGTACATCCACGCCAATTCCTTCAAGACACCAATCGGCACTGTTGAATACGACAAGAAGGGCGATCTGAAGTCGTTCAAGTTTGTTGTTTTCACATGGCACAAAGACGCAACGAAGACTGAAGCCAAGTAATTTTTTCTCTGGCTTGCAGTAGTCGTCCATACTGACGTCCGATGCAAAATGCCCCATTGCGGTAAGAATGGGGCATTTGCACATCTATATTTGCCAAGTTTCCTATGAATGAACTGCTCCCACAACTAACCCAGCAGCTCGTCAACGGGCTGAGTCTGGGTGCGATCTATGCATTGATCGCCATCGGCTACACCATGGTCTACGGGATCATCGGCATGATCAATTTTGCCCACGGCGAAATTTACATGATCGGTTCCTACGTCGGCCTGGTGACGCTTACCGCCATCGGCGTGCAGGCGGGCTACCCGTTGCCCTTGCTGCTCGGCGCAGCGTTGATCGTCTCCGTCGTCGTCACCGGCCTGTACGGCTGGACCGTTGAACGCGTTGCGTATCGTCCGCTGCGCGGCGGTCCGCGCCTGGTGCCGCTGATCTCGGCAATCGGCATGTCGATCTTCCTGCAGAACTATGTACAGATCGGCCAGGGCTCGCGCGACATGTCGGTTCCTGTCCTGATTTCCGGCGCGCTGGAATTCCAGATGGGTAGCGACTTTACCGTCACCATTCCTTATTCGCGCATGATCATCGTCGGCGTGACGCTGCTGTTGATGGTCGGCCTGACGCTGTTCATCGCGCGCTCGCGCATGGGCCGTGCCTGCCGCGCATGTGCGGAAGACATGGGTATGGCCAATCTGCTCGGCATTGACACCAACCGCGTGATTTCCTTCACCTTCGTGCTGGGTGCGATGCTGGCGGCAGTCGGTGGCGTACTGATTGCACTGACCATCGGCAAGCTCAATCCTTATATCGGTTTCATCGCCGGCATCAAGGCGTTCACCGCCGCTGTGCTGGGTGGTATCGGCAGCATTCCCGGCGCGATGCTGGGTGGCGTGCTGCTGGGTCTGGCCGAGACATTCGCGGCGGGTTATCTGCCGGCGGAATACAAGGATGTGGTGTCCTTCGCCTTGCTGGTCTTGATCCTCTTGTTCCGTCCCACAGGTTTGCTGGGCAAGCCGGACGTGGAGAAAGTCTGATGTCTATACCATTTAAAAACGCCGTGGCGGCGGCAATTCTGACCGCCATTCTGACGACGCCGCTGCTCGGTCTGCAATTGCAGCTCGAAGGCTATCGCGTGGTCTTGCAGGCGCACTGGACGCCGGTGCTGATCGCGGTGCTGGCGGTGTTCGTGTTCCAGCTGATCAAGCCGGCACTGACGCGCAGCACCAAGGGAATACGTCTGCCTGCGTTGCCGAAGCTGCAGCCGCGTCAACAGAAGTACGCCTTGCTGATCCTGTTTTCGATTGCCGTGGTGTGGCCGTTCTTTGGTTCGCGCGGCAACGTTGACGTGGTGACGCTGGCCCTGATTTACGTGATCCTCGGCCTTGGCCTGAACATCGTGGTCGGCTTCGCCGGTCTGCTGGATCTTGGCTATGTCGGTTTCTATGCCGTCGGCGGTTACACCTATGCGTTGCTGAACCAGTACTTCGGTTTCACCTTCTGGGAGTGCCTGCCGATTGCCGCCGGTATGTCGGCCTTGTTCGGCTTCATCCTCGGTTTCCCCGTGCTGCGTTTGCGTGGGGATTATCTGGCGATCGTGACTCTGGGCTTTGGTGAAATCATTCGCTTGCTGCTCAACAACCTGACCTCGCTGACCGGCGGTCCGGATGGCGTATCGGGCATTCCGAAGCCAAGCGTGTTCGGCATCGAAATGGCGCGCAGCGCCAGTGTCGAGGGCGGCACGACTTTCCATGAAATGCTCGGCCTGACGTATCAGGGTGGTCACATGGTGATCTACCTGTATTTCGTTGCGTTGCTGCTGGTGCTGTTCACGTACTTCGTGACCAGCCGTTTGATCCGCATGCCGATGGGACGCGCGTGGGAAGCACTGCGTGATGATGAAATCGCCTGCCGCTCGCTGGGTATCAATCCGACCAAGATCAAGCTGTCGGCGTTCACGCTGGGTGCAGCATTTGCCGGTCTGGCAGGCAGCTTCTTCGCGGCGCGCCAGGGGCTGGTGAATCCGGAATCCTTTACCTTCATTGAATCGGCATTGATTCTGGCGATTGTGGTGCTGGGTGGCATGGGCTCGCAGCTGGGTGTGATTCTGGCGGCGATCCTGCTGACGATTTTGCCCGAAGTGGCACGTAGCTTTGCGGAATACCGCATGCTGATTTTTGGTCTGGTGATGGTGTTGATGATGATGTGGCGTCCGCAGGGCTTGTTGCCGGCAACGCGTCCTCACGTGGAGTTGCCAAAATGATGCCCATGACGACTAATACTACTTTGCTGCAGGTCTCGGATCTGTCGATGCGCTTCGGCGGTTTGCTGGCGGTCGACGGCGTGTCGCTGTCGGTGATGGACAAGGAAGTCTTTGCCATCATCGGCCCCAACGGCGCCGGCAAGACCACGGTCTTCAACTGCATCAGCGGCTTTTACCAGCCGACCACCGGTGACATCAGCCTGGCCGGTGCGTCGATTGCGCGCAAGCCAAGCCACGTGGTGGCGCAACAAGGTCTGGTGCGCACCTTCCAGAACATACGTTTGTTCAAGACCCTGACCGTGGTGGAAAACCTGCTGGTGGCCCAGCACAATCAGCTCAACAACAATCTGGTGTCGGGATTGCTCAAGTTGCCCGGCTATCGCCGCGCCGAGAAGGAGGCGCTGGATCGCGCCGCCTACTGGCTCGACCAGTTGGGCCTGACTGCGCTGGCCAATCGTGAGGCCGGCACCTTGTCGTACGGCCTGCAGCGCCGCGTGGAAATCGCGCGCTGCATGATCACCAAGCCGCGTCTGCTGTTGCTGGACGAGCCCGCCGCCGGTCTCAATCCGCAAGAGAAGCAAGAGCTGCAACAGCTCATCGACAAGCTGCGCCGCGAACACGGCGTCGCCGTCTTGCTGATCGAACATGACATGAGCCTGATCATGGGCATTTCCGATCGCATTCTGGTGATGGAACACGGCAAGCCGATCGTCATCGGCACACCGGATCAGGTGCGCAACGACGAGCGTGTGATCAAAGCTTACCTGGGAGAAGAATGATGTTGCAGTTTGAACAGGTACATACCCATTACGGCGCCATCGAAGCGCTGCATGGCGTATCGCTGAATGTGCAGCAGGGCGAGATCGTCACGCTGATCGGCGCCAACGGCGCAGGCAAGACCACCTTGCTGATGACCTTGTGCGGCAAGCCGCGTGCATCGAGCGGCAAGATCGTCTTTGAAGGCCAGGACATCACCCAGCGTGCGACGCATGAAATCATGCGCATGGGCATGGCGATTTCGCCGGAAGGCCGTCGCGTTTTTCCAAGCCTGACCGTGCTGGAAAATCTCAAGATGGGCGCGTTCTTTGCCACGAATGAGCAAATCGAAGAGGGCGTGCAATACGTCTTCGGTTTGTTCCCTCGTCTGAAGGAACGCACCAACCAGCGCGCCGGCACCATGTCCGGCGGCGAGCAGCAGATGCTGGCGATCGGCCGCGCGCTGATGAGCAAGCCGCGTTTACTGTTGCTGGATGAGCCGACGCTGGGTCTGGCGCCGCTGGTGATTGCGCAGATCTTCGACATCATCCGCACCATCCGCGACAACGGTGTAACGGTGTTCCTCGTCGAGCAAAACGCCAACAAGGCGCTGGGTGTGGCCGACCGTGGCTATGTGCTGGAAAACGGGCATGTGGTCTTGGCCGACACCGGCGCCAACCTGCTTGCTAATGATGCGGTCCGCAAGGCGTATCTGGGCCATGCGTAATGTGGTGACGTAATGCCTTGATGCAGTAATGCAATGATTGCGGGTCCGCGCCTCACACAGGTCCGGGCCCGTGATTTTTTCAGAAGCAACTGGCGTCACGGTTTGTCGAGTTTGCTGCACGAGCGGCCAGGATTGTCGACTATTTTGCCCGCTATAAAAACCTTCCCAAGTCGGTTACAGTAAGCTGTTCCGATGCGTGTCTTTTTTGTTCACGCATTTTGTGTCTGTCGCACTGATCATCGCAAGGGACTAAACGTGTACCTACCCAGCCATTTCGCCGAATCCGACCGTCAGGTCTTGCATCGCCTGATGCAGGATTATCCATTGTCGACACTGATTACGCAGTCGTCGGCCGGTCTGGATGCCAATCATATTCCGCTGATCTTGAGCGCCGAAGAGGGCGAGCATGGCGTTTTGCGCGGACACGTTGCGCGCGCCAATCCGGTCTGGAAAGACTATGTGGCGACGACTGAAGTACTGGCAGTTTTCCAGGGTGCAGATGCCTACATCTCGCCATCCTGGTACCCCACAAAAAAAGAACATGGCAAAGCCGTGCCGACCTGGAACTACGCTGTAGTGCATGCCAGCGGTCCCTTGCGCGTCATCGATGACGCCGAATGGCTGCGCGCGCTGGTGACCAGGCTGACGACGCATCATGAAGCTGCAATGGCGCAGCCGTGGTCAGTCGGCGACGCGCCGCCGGACTATATCGAGAAGATGATCAGCGCCATCGTCGGCATTGAAATTCCGATCACGAAACTGGTCGGCAAATGGAAGGTCAGCCAGAATCAGCCGATGCAAAATCGGGCCGGTGTCGTTGACGGTCTGCTCAGTGGCGCACAGCCGAATGGCGCTGCAATGGCGGCGCTGGTGGCGAGCAAGAAAGAGTGAAGCGGAATAGGTAAATCGACGTTGAAGCCGCGCTGAAAAAGCGCAGCTTCTTCAGGCGTTGCTGGTGGCAACCGACAGCACGACGCTGAGATAGCTGCTGCTGCGATTGCGACTGCGGGCTTTCTCTTTTTCCAGACGGAAGATTTCCTGATAGTGCGCCTGGATACGTTGGCGCAGCTGGTTCAGATCTTGTTCGGAGACGGACGACAGCATTTGTTGTAATTGCTGTTGCAGCTCACGAATCTGGCGGGTCAGCAGCTGGATACGCTCGGAAATATCCTCGACGACGGCAGAAGCGGCGTTGGCGGCGTATTTTCCAAACTGAGCGCTGGCAGGCATGGTGTTCCCTTGCAGATGTAGTACTCCTTTTACGACCTTATCTGCGATTTCTTAAGGGGCAAAATAAAGAGACGTTCCGGATCGCCCGGAACGTCTCTCTGGTATTGCCTTTTTGATAATTTAAACGATCAAGTCAACGAGGTTTAGATAACGCCGCGGCGGATCTGATCCAGCTCAATCGATTCGAACAATGCCTTGAAATTGCCTTCGCCAAAACCATCATTGCCTTTGCGTTGAATGATTTCAAAGAAGATCGGCCCGATCAGTGTCTGCGTAAAAATCTGCAGCAACAGGCCCTGGCCTTCGGTCGGTGCGCCATCGATCAGAATCTTCAACTCGCGCAGCGCCGCCAGGTCTTCCTTGTGACCGGGGATGCGGCGCTCCACCAGATCGTAGTAGGTGTTGATGGTGTCTTGCAGCGGTACCTTGCGCTGATACAGCGTGCGTACGGTCTGATAGATATCGTCAGTACCCAGCGCGATGTGCTGGATGCCTTCACCGTTGTACTGCTTGATGAATTCTTCGATCTGCGACTTGTCGTCGGCGCTCTCGTTGATCGGGATGCGGATCTTGCCGCAAGGACTGGTCATGGCGCGCGACTTCAGGCCGGTCATCTTGCCTTCGATATCGAAATACTTGATCTCACGGAAGTTGAACAGGCGCTCGTAAAAGGATGACCATTTATCCATCGCGCCGCGCACCACGTTGTGCGTCAGGTGATCGATGTAGGTCAGGCCGACGCCGACCGGATGGCGTTCGACGTTGGGGAAGAACTCAAAATCAATATCGTAGATCGAACCGCGGTCGCCATAGCGATCCACCAGATACAGCAGCGAGCCACCGATGCCCTTGATGGCAGGAATGTTCAGTTCCATCGGGCCGAGCTTGGCCGGTACGCCTTCTGCACCCATTTCCAGCGCGCGCTTGTAGACCGCAGCCGCATCCTTGACGCGAAAGGCCATGGCGTTGACCGAGAGCCCGTGCACCTTGGCGAATTCAGTGGCGTTGCTGTCCGGCTCCGCATTCAGGATGAAGTTGATCTGGCCCTGGCGGTACAGCGTGACGTTCTTGGAGCGATGACGTGCCACGGCGGAGAATCCCATCGATTCCAGCACGGCGGCGATCGGCATGGGGTCCAGTGCCGCATATTCGACGAATTCAAAGCCGTCGGTGCCCATGGGGTTGTCGAACAGGTCGGTGCTGCGGGTGGAAGTAATTTGCGTGGCTTGGCCCATCATGGTCTCCTGGAATGTGGGGCGGGGCAGGCGCCTTGTGGACGCCTTGCACCAGCTCCGTACTGGGTAATGTATGAATCCAGTTTATTGCAGGAGATGCGCAAAATGTGATTGTTATTTCCACATTTGTCGCGGTATGATGCACAAATTGTTCAATATTATGGGAAAAAGAGGGCGATATGAGCACTATCACCGTAGATCGGTTTGATCTGGCCTTGCTGGCTGAGTTGCAGCGCGACGGTCATATCACCAACAGCGCCCTCGGCCAGAAAGTGCACTTGTCGACTTCCCAGATCAGCCGGCGCGTGCAGCGCCTGGAAGAAGCGCATGTCATCGAACGCTATACCGCGGTGCTCGATCCCGCCGTCGTCGGCCTCGGCGTCACGGCATTCACCAACGTTACGCTCGATCGCCAGGGGGAGACACGCGGTGACCAGTTCGAAAAAGCGGTGCAGAGTATGCCGGAAATCATGGAGTGCTTTTCCATCACTGGCGAAGCGGATTATATCCTGCGCATCGTCGCGCCCGACCTGGCGGCGTTTTCCGAGTTCATGATGACGCGTCTGCTGCGCCTGCCCGGCGTCACCAACGTCAAGTCCAACATCACCATGAAACAGATCAAGCACTCGCATGTGCTGCCGTTGGATCATGTCACGCAACCGGCGCAAAGCCGTCAGCGCATCAAGTTTTCGTCCTGATTTTTCCGGAGAAACAACACCGGATTTGAAAGCAAGTCCCGGAGTGTGAGAGGGGAGCACGATACCTATACTGCATGAGTTCCAAACCAAAAGGTGTCATCATGTTCAGTATGAATACCCGCAAGTCCATTTCTCCTGCTCCTGTTTCCAAGCTCGCCGGCAGCCTTGACGATCAGCGCTGGCAGGCCGTCACGCAACGCGACAAAGCCGCCGACGGCAGTTTTTACTATGCCGTGCGCACCACCGGCGTGTATTGCCGGCCGTCGTGTCCTTCGCGCCAGGCGCGCCGCGAAAACGTTGCCTTCTACGATACTGGGGCACAGGCAGAACAAGCCGGCTTTCGCGCCTGCAAACGCTGCAAGCCGAACGAAGCTGCACTGGCTGAGCGCCAGGCGCAGGCCATTGCCGTAGTCTGTCGCGCCATCGAGCAAGCGGAGGAGTTGCCTTCGCTGGATGACCTGGCGCAGATCGCCGGCATGAGCCGCTTCCACTTTCATCGCATTTTCAAAGACAAGACCGGTGTCACGCCCAAGGCCTACGCCGCAGCGCACCGGGCGCAGCGTTTGCGGCAGGGCTTGGCGCAAAGCGACACGGTCACCAATGCCATGTATGACGCCGGTTTCAACTCCAGTGGGCGCTTTTATGCAGAATCCACCGGTCGGCTCGGCATGACGCCGAGCGCCTATCGCAGCGGCGGCAGCGGCGCGCAGATTCGTTTTGCGGTGGCGCAGTGCTGGCTGGGTGCGATTTTGGTAGCGACCACCGCCAAGGGCGTTTGTGCGATTACGCTGGGGGATGACCCGGATCAATTGGTACGCGATCTGCAGGATCAATTTCCTCAGGCTGAGCTGATCGGCGGCGATGCCGAATTCGAAAAGCTGATCGCCAAAGTGATCGGCTTCATCGAGTCGCCGCAAGGCGATCTCAACCTGCCGCTCGATGTACGCGGCACGGCTTTCCAGCAACGCGTATGGCAAGCCTTGCGCGAGATCCCGGCCGGCGCGCGCGTGACGTATTCCGACATTGCGCAGCGCATCGGCAAGCCGTCTGCAGTACGCGCCGTCGCCAGCGCGTGCGCGTCGAATGCGATTGCCGTGCTGATCCCGTGCCATCGTGTGGTACGCATGGATGGTTCGCTGTCGGGTTACCGCTGGGGTGTCGAGCGCAAGAAGGCTCTGCTGGAAAAAGAAGGAGACGGTCTGTCATGACCGGTGATCTGTTCGCTGCCTTGCGCGTGCCGTCCGTCGAACGCATCGACGACGGCGCGATTTGGCTGCGTGCCTTTGCCGATGAGCAGGCGGCTGTTCTCGTGCAGGCTATCGAACAAGTGACTGCGCAAGCGCCGTTCCGGCAGATGCAGACACCGGGCGGTTACACCATGTCGGTGGCGATGAGCAACTGCGGCGAACTCGGTTGGGTCACCGACCGGCGCGGCTATCGCTATCAGCGTGACGATCCGCTGTCGCAACGGCCATGGCCTGCCATGCCGGACGTGTTCATCGAGTTCGCGGTGAGGGCTGCAACCGCAGCAGGCTTTGACCGCTTCATGCCGGACGCCTGCCTGATCAACCGCTATGTTCCGGGTGCGCGCATGTCGCTGCATCAGGACAAGAACGAAGGCGACATGACGCAGCCGATTGTGTCGGTGTCACTGGGATTGCCGGCGACCTTCCTCTTCGGCGGCAACGAGCGCGCCGACAAGCCGGTACGCATGCGGCTCGAGAGTGGCGACGTGGTGGTGTGGGGCGGCCCGTCGCGTTTGCGTTTTCATGGCGTCGACACGCTGGCGGAGGGCGTGCATGAGTTGACCGGCACGTGTCGTTACAATCTGACTTTTCGCAAGGCCGGTTAATACACGCCGTGGCGCGATGACCAAAATGGGGCGTCAAAAGACAAATCGGGCCAACAGGTCTAAAATTTCGGGTTTCCCAATCCAAAATAAAACAGGCCATCATGGAGACAGCGCTCAACCCGCCGGAAATGCCTCAGGCAGCCGAAAAACAGGCTGCAGAAAAAACCGGTTTCCGCGTCCTTGGCGCGATCAGCTTTTCGCACTTCCTCAATGACATGATTCAATCGCTGTTGCTGGCGATTTACCCGCTGCTGAAGGGCAATTTTCATCTGAGCTTTGCCCAGATTGGCCTGATCACCCTGACATTTCAGGTGACGGCTTCGCTGTTGCAACCGCTGGTCGGGCTGTACACCGACAAACATCCCAAACCATATTCGCTGGCCATCGGCATGGGTTCCACCTTGTGCGGTTTGCTGCTGCTGTCGGTCGCGCCGAATTTTGGTGTGCTGCTGGTCGCTGCTGCGCTGGTCGGTACCGGTTCTTCTGTCTTCCATCCTGAAGCTTCACGTGTGGCGCGCATGGCATCAGGCGGTCGCCATGGTCTTGCGCAATCGCTGTTCCAGGTCGGCGGTAACGCCGGTAGCGCGATGGGGCCATTGCTGGCGGCATGGATCATCATCCCCGGCGGACAACGCAGCATTGCGTGGTTCACCATTGCAGCGCTGATTGCCATCGTCGTGCTGCGTCAGATCGGTCACTGGTATCAACGCCAGCAACTGGCCGGCAAGACCAAGGCGAAGAAGAAGGCCGCCGGTTATGTCCAACTGCCGCGCAAGCAAGTGATCCAGGCGGTCAGCATCCTGTTGCTGCTGATCTTTTCCAAGTACTTTTACATGGCCAGCCTGTCGAGCTACTTCACGTTTTATCTGATCAGCAAATTCCAATTGTCGGTGCAGGATGCACAGATTCATCTGTTCGTGTTCTTGTTTGCGGTCGCCATCGGCACCGTGGTCGGCGGCCCGATCGGTGACCGCGTCGGCCGCAAACTGGTGATCTGGGTATCGATCCTGGGTGTGGCGCCGTTCACGCTGATGCTGCCATATGCCAACCTGTTCTGGACTGGCGTATTGACCGTCATCATCGGCATGATCCTGGCGTCGGCCTTCTCGGCAATTCTGGTGTTCGCGCAAGAACTGATGCCGGGCAAGGTCGGCACCGTGTCGGGTCTGTTCTTCGGTTTCGCGTTCGGCATGGGTGGTATTGGCGCGGCATTGCTGGGCAAGCTGGCTGACGTGACCGATATTTTCTTTGTGTATCAGGTCTGCGCTTTCCTGCCGCTGATCGGCTTGCTGGCAGCTTTCCTGCCTAAGCTGGAGAAGGCGCCTTTGGCGGCTTAGCGCTATTCGCTCTCGCACATAAAAGCCGGCCTTCCACGCAAATGGAAAGCCGGTTTTTATTTTTCTGCCGGTTAGCTTCTCTATCGCTTGAGAGATTTCACTTGCTTGGCTTCTTGTTGCAAGCGTTGCTGAAGAAGCGCCAGCACGGCAGCTTCTTCCGGGCTCAAGGCGTGCAAGTCATGGACCAGATTGTCGCGTACCTGCTGCTTGAGCGTGCCCGCCGTGACGCCGTCCAGATAAGATGAAATCACGTCGGGGTGCACGTAACATTTACGACAGATGGTCGGCGTGTTGCCCAGCTTCATGGCCACGTGCTCAATGGCCTGCACAACGTTCTTCTTCGCCTGAGCCTGTGAGTCGAACTGCTGATACTCGTTGAGCGCCAGCGCTGCCAGCACAGTCCCGGCCCAGGTGCGGAAGTCTTTGGCGGTGTAGTCCTCGCCGGTGATCTCGTGCAGATAGTCGTTGACGTCGCTGGAGCCGATAGAGTGCGTGTCGCCTGCTTTATCAACATACTGAAACAAATCCTGTCCCGGCAAATCAAGCAGCTTGCGCACGATGCGCACCATGTAGGAATCGTGCAGTTTGATCGTGTGCTGCACACCGCTCTTGCCGCGAAAATGAAATTTGATGTCGGCGCCATCGATCTTGACGTGGCGATTGCGCAGCGTGGTCATGCCGAATGACTGATTGCTGCGCGCGTACTCGTCGTTGCCTACGCGCATGAGCGTGGCTTGCAACAGATAGATGACTGTCGCGAGTACTTTTTGTTTGCTCAGGCCGGGTTTCTTGAGATCGTGCTCAAGGCATTTACGGATCTGCGGCAATACCTTCGCAAAGCTGACCATACGCTGATATTTGACTTCATCGCGTACGATGCGCCAGCGCGCGTGATAGCGGTATTGTTTGCGTTGACGCGCATCGCGTCCGGTGGCCTGGATATGGCCGTTCTCCCACGGGCAGATCCACACATCTTCCCAGGCGGGCGGTACAGCGAGGGCCTTGATGCGGGCGAGAAGGGTGTTGTCTTGGATGGTCTCGCCGTCGCTATCGATATAAATGAAATCGCCATGATCGCGTTTGCGGCTGATGCCGGGCGTGTCATCGTTGACGTAGCGCAGGCCGCCTTCCCGGGCAATTTTCTTTGCACTCGGCACAGCCGGAGTTGAACCTGAGTTTGCTGAGCAGGCCACATCGCGATGGGCTTGTGTATGCATACGAAGGTCTTTCTTCAAGAGAACTTGCGTTGGCGGATGACGTAACAAATGCTGGAAGTGCCGTGTAATCCATCGCGTTCAATTGCATGGATTAAACGATTGGGCCGCAACAAGGTGTACGTGCAGTCTTGCTGCATGGTAAGGACTTTGAATTGCAGTCTCCGGCATATTGTCTTCGTCGTAAACGGCGGAGGAAATTGTGAGATACAACCGTCGATGGATTGATTATCGGCGCATTGCTTCGGCAGGAATGTCGGCGCAACCAGACAGCACGTGTGGGACGTTTCCTACGTGGGCCACTCGTACGCCATCGAATGCCGACAGCACGTAAAAAAACAAAAAAGCCGAAGCATAGCGCTTCGGCTTGGTAGGTTGTAGAACGGTTATTGATTTGCAGCAGGTTCGCGTTCGCTTCCCGGCAGCTTCCCGTTAGATCAGGCGGTCGCAGTCGCCTGGAATTGCCGCTGACCCATATAACGCGCCACCGACAAATCGTCCGATGCGATAGCAGGGCGTCGGCCCGAAATCAGATCCGACAGCAATTGACCGGAACCGCAGGACATCGTCCAGCCCAGTGTGCCATGGCCGCTGTTGATGAAGAGGTTGCTGATCGGTGTGGCGCCGACCACCGGTGTACCGTCCGGTGTCATCGGGCGCAGACCGGTCCAGAAGCTGGCTTGCGCCGTATTGCCGGCACCCGGGAACAGATCGTTGACGACCATCTCCAGCGTGGCGCGGCGCTTCGGATTGAGTTCCTTGTTGAAGCCGACCACTTCCGCCATACCTCCCACGCGGATGCGATTGTCAAAACGCGTGACGGCGATCTTGTAGGTTTCGTCGAGAATGGTCGATACCGGCGCGGCCTCGGCGTTGACTACCGGCACGGTGATCGAGTAGCCCTTGAGCGGATAGACCGGGATGTCGACGATGTTGCGCAGGAAGTTGGTGGAGTACGAACCCAGTGCAACGACGTAACTGTCGGCCTTGACCAGTTCCTTGCCGCATACCACGCCATCAATCTCGCCACCGGCTACCGCCAGCGCATCGATATCGACGCCGTAGCGGAAGCGCACGCCGAGTTCCTCGGCCATTTTCGCCAGTTTGGTGGTGAACAACTGGCAGTCGCCGGTTTCATCGTTCGGCAGGCGCAGACCGCCGGTCAGTTTGTGGCTGACTTTGGCCAGTGCCGGTTCTGCGCCGGCGAGCTGACTGCTGGTCAGCAGCTCGTAGGGCACGCCGGTCTGGCGCAGTACGTCGATATCCTTTTGCGCGCCGTCGAACTGCTCCTGCGTACGGAACAGTTGCAGGGTACCTTGCTGGCGGCCTTCGTAGTCGATGCCGGTGTCGGCGCGCAGTTCGCGGAAGCAGTCGCGGCTGTATTCAGCCAGGCGCACCATGCGTTCCTTGTTGACGGCGTAGCTGCTGGCATTGCAGTTGCGCAGCATTTGCCACATCCAGCGCAATTGCTGCAGCGTGCCGTCCAGGCGGATCGCCAGTGGCGCATGTTCTTCAAACATCCACTTCAGGGCCTTGAGCGGAATGCCGGGCGCCGCCCATGGCGAAGCGTAGCCGGGCGAGATCTGCCCGGCGTTGCCGAAGCTGGTTTCCAGCGCCGGGCCGGGCTGCCGGTCGAGCACCGTGACCTGATGACCGGCCTTGGCGAGGTAGTAAGCGCTGGTGACGCCGATGACGCCGCTGCCCAGAATAACGACACGCATGATGTATTCCCTGAAAAGATTGTATTTACTTAGAATTTAAAACTATGATATTGAGAATTAAGTAGTATTTGTTCGTGTATTAATTGCTAAAAACGAGAATAAATCATGAGAACGCAGCAGCTTTCAGTACGCACTCTGGACAAGCTGGATCGCAAGATCCTGGCGGTCCTGCAAAAGGACGGCCGCATCTCGATGAAAGACCTTGGCGAACAGGTCGGCCTGTCGATCACGCCCTGCATTGAGCGCGTCAAGCGTATGGAGCGCGACGGCGTCATCAGCGGCTATTACGCGCGCATCAATCCGGAGGCGCTGGGGGCGACCCTGCTGGTGTTTGTCGAGATCACGCTGAACCACAAATCGGGCAATATGTTCGAGCAGTTTCGCCGTGAGGTGCTGCGTATTCCGGAAGTGCAGGAATGCCATCTGGTCTCCGGCGACTTCGACTATCTGATTAAGGCGCGTATCCGCGGCATGGCGGAATACCGCAAGCTGCTCGGCGATATCCTGCTGCAACTGCCGGGCGCGGCGCAGTCAAAGAGTTATGTCGTGATGGAAGAAATCAAGGAAACCCTGGCCTTGCCGCTGGAAGAGTAATCTCCGGCTTGTCGGGGCGCTGCGGATATATCGTCAATTCTTGCTTATTAAAAAATGTCAGATCAGTCAAATCAATCGGAACTGGAAACGCATCTTTTCTTCCTGTGCACGCAAGTCGTGTATCGGCGCAATCACTTGCTGCAGGATGCCTTGCGGCCGCTGGAAATTCTCCCCACGGAATACCGGATCCTGAGCGCTGTGTTGCGCAAGGGGCCGTTGACGATGCAGGAGCTGGCGCAATGGACGGCCTACGAACGTACCCGCGTCACCCGTATCCTGCACGCGATGGAAGCGCGGGGATGGATCGCGCGCAGCACGTCGGCACAAGATAAGCGATCCGTGGTCGTGCAGATTACCGAGAGCGGGCGCGAGATATTCTGGCAAGCCAAGGTGATCGTCGATCAGGTCACTGATCGCGCCATGAGCGACAACTCTGAAGAGGAGATCGCGCAGCTGCGGCATGGTCTGACCGTGTTGCGCAAGAAGCTGATGGCGATGGAAAGCTGAATTGCTTCTCGTCTGTACGGGGCAAGATGCTGAGTGCCGAGGAGTGCAGCATCTCGTCCTTCGCTGTAATTTTTCTTGTTATGACGTTCCTTCCTTCTCTTCTTTTTCTCTGTAGCGACGCCATCCGTCTGCACGATCCGATCCTGTTGCAAAAAATCCACCGCTTGTTTTTGGTCAGGTCGCTGAGCCGGACTGCTGCAAAGCGCAATTTCACCCCATGCACCAACTCGTGACGCGAGAGGATTTTTGTTTTCTCCGTTCACGCTCCCCAGCGGCATTCCGGGTCGCATTCCTGCTGCAATTTTTCGCCTCGACGCATCAATCAGGTGACGCCCTTGTTTGGTGATTGAGGTTCTTCTTACGCCTGTTTTTGGGGCAGTGCAGCATTTATGTTACTAAATAACAGTGCTTGCTTTTTCTTGTAATGCTACATAGGTAATGGGTTTGCAACCTTCTTGGGATGTTTACTGATTGCTGCATTAAACTTCGTGATATAAACTACCAAAAAATTTGAACAAGCAGTTGCAGCAAAAGAATAAGAAATAAAGCATCAGCAGGCGGCGTAATACGGATGTGGCCTCACCGGGAGTTCTGAGAAAACCGGTAGCCGTCCGATCGCCGTTGCATGGCCAGGATTTTTAACCCAGCAGGCATGTAGGAGAGGGATGATGACAGTGCGATCTTTTTTACCGTCGTTCAACAAGGGCAGGCGTCTGCTATTTCAATGTGCGGCAAGTGCGGCGGTGCTGCTGTCGGCTGCCACATTAGGTATCGCGCCACTGGCGCAGGCTGCTACGGGCGGCGTCGCTAATCTGGCGATGGTGGCCGAACCGCAAACACTGGATCCGATGGCGTCGACCACCGATCTGGTTGCGACCATCATGCAGCACGTCTATGAGCCGCTCTATACCTTTGACGCCAAGTGGAACATCCAGCCCATGCTGGCTGAGAGCCTGCCGAAGGTGAGTGCCGACGGCAAGACCGTCACCATTGAGCTGCGCAAGGGCGTTAAATTCCACAACGGCAAAGAGATGAAGTCCGACGACGTCGTCGCTTCGCTCAAGCGCTGGATGGATATCGCACCACGCGGCAAGGCGGTATCGAAAGAGATCAAGAGCCTCGACGCCAAAGGTCCTTACACCGTCGTGCTGAGCATGCAGAATGCCTACGCACCTTTGTTGGCGCATCTGGCGCTGCCGTCCGGTTTTGCTGCGATCATGCCGAAGGAGTCCGCCGTCAACCCGTTGAAGGATTTCATCGGTACCGGCCCTTACCAGTTCAAGGAACGCAAGCCTGATCAATACGTGTTGCTGACCCGTTTCGACGGCTATAGCGCGCGCAAGGAAGCTGCCAGCGGCTACGCCGGCAAGCGTGAAGCCTTGCTGTCCGAACTGCGCTTCATCCCCGTGCCGAATCCGAATACCCGCGTGGAAGGTTCGCTGTCCGGTCAGTATCAGTTCGCCGATCTGCTGCCGGCAGAAGCATCGCCGCGTCTGGCAGGAAAGCCGAATGTCGTGCCGGTGATCACTGCGCCGTTCGGCTTTCCGTATGTGGTGCTGAACACGGTCCAAGGCCCGCTGCAAAAGCAGGGCGTGCGCCAGGCGATTCAGGCAGCGCTGAACATGAAGGAAATCATGACCGCAGGTTTTGGCGATCCGAAGTTCTTCTCGGTGGAAGGCAATCACTTCCCGAAGGGCTCGCCGTTCTACTCCATGGATGGAACGGCTTCGTATAACCAGGCCAATGCAGCCAAGGCGCGCGATCTGGCGACCAAGGCCGGTTACAAAGGCGAGCCGGTCAAGATCCTGACCAGTAAGCAGTATGAATTTCACTACCGCATGGCATTGGTGATGGGCGAAGAACTGAAGCTGGCCGGCTTCAAGGTCGACATGCAAGTGGTCGACTGGGCGACGCTGATCCAGCGCCGCAACGATCCGGCGCTGTGGGATATCTACATGACCCATTCGGCTTTCCTGCCCGAGCCTACACTGTCGCCACCGCAACTGAGCGACGGCGCACCGGGCGGCTGGAAGAGCGCCGGCAAGGACGTCTCGGTCACCGTGTTCTCGCACGAGATGGATCCGGCGCATCGCGGTGCGTTGTGGGGCAAGGTACAAAGCGTGGTGTACGACGAAGTGCCGTATATCCGCCTGGGCAGCTTCAACAGCCTGACCGCGAAATCGTCCAAGCTGCAAGGCTACACACCGATGCCTTGGCCGTATTTCTGGAACACCAAGCTGGCTGATTGATCAATCAACGCAACGGCCCGCTGCTGCGGACATTTCAGCTCGGTCGTCCCGGCGAAAGCTGGGACCCAGTGTCCTCAAGACGGTCGATACGACACTGGGTCCTGACTTTCGTCAGGACGACAAGCTGATGAGAGATGTCACTCTTTAGCCGGGATGTGTCATTGCGGCCCTGTTTGAGTTCGTACTGCTTCATATGTAATCCAGGTGGTTTCATTTTCGATGAAACCCCTTGGCCGGCAATTTTTTCTAACTGATTCCACGTCTATGCTCCGTTATCTTTCAGGACGCTTCACCGGCATGGTGATCGTCATGCTGATCGTCGCCGTGCTGGTATTTTTCATCACGCGTCTGGCGCCGGGCGATCCGGCTGCGATCATGCTGGGCGACCAGGCCACTGTGGCCGACATCGCCAAACTGCGCTCCCAATACGGCCTCGATAAGCCGATGCTGGTGCAATTTGGTTTCTGGCTCAAGGAGCTGGCGCAGGGCAATCTCGGTCAGTCCATTTTCTTGCAGATGCCGGTGACCGAAGCGCTGGCTTCGCGTGCCGAGCCGACTTTCTTTCTGACGATTTTTGC
>Ga0209913_1000801_pt1 | contig 22329 bp, 20 predicted proteins | sample PersoiDNA2013203_FD_185805 | JGI IMG/M metagenome (GOLD analysis project Ga0209913, IMG submission 185805) | Permafrost soil microbial communities from the Arctic, to analyse light accelerated degradation of dissolved organic matter (DOM) -... | ecosystem: Environmental > Terrestrial > Soil >... | reverse complement strand
TTCGGGCATTGGCCTGGCGACAGTCGAGCTGTTGCTCGAAGCCGGTGCGGCGGTGGCGTTCTGCGGCCGCAACCAGGAACGCCTGCAACAGGTGGAGGCGCAATTACGTGCGCGCTTCCCGCAGGCTAACTTGTTTTCAGCCGTGTGTGACGTGCTCTCGCAAGAGCAGGTGCAGGCATTTGCCGACGCCGTCGAACAACACCTCGGCGCGGTGTCAATGCTGGTCAATAACGCCGGTCAAGGTCGCGTGTCGACCTTTGCCGATACCGAGGATGCGGCCTGGACCGAAGAACTGCGTTTGAAATTTTTCTCGGTGATTTATCCGACCCGTGCCTTCCAGCCGCAACTGCAGCGCATGAGCGCGGCCCACGGCGAAGCGGCAATTGTCTGCGTCAATTCGTTGCTGGCAATCCAGCCGGAACCGCACATGGTCGCCACCTCGGCGGCGCGCGCCGGTATTCATAACCTGGTGCGCTCGCTGGCCACTGAATTGAGCACCCAACACATTCGTGTCAACGGCATCCTGATCGGCCTGGTTGAGTCCGGTCAATGGCGCCGTCGCTATGAAACGCGCACGGAGCACGACCAGACCTGGACCCAATGGACCCAGGCGCTGGCGCAAAAAAAGCATATTCAACTCGGCCGTCTCGGCTTTCCCCTGGAAGCCGCTCGCGCGATCGTTTTTCTCGCGACGCCGCTTTCTTCGTACACAACAGGCAGCCATATCGATGTTTCAGGAGGACTTTCCCGCCATGCCTAAGCAAATCCCAGCAGAACAAGTTACCGTCGGTTGCGCCATCGCAGCCTTTCTCGAACAATGCGGCGTCAAGGCAGCATTTGGTGTGATCTCGATTCATAACATGCCGATCCTCGATGCCTTCGGCGAGCGCGGCAAGATTCGCTTCATCCCGGCGCGCGGCGAAGCCGGCGGCGCCAATATGGCCGACGCCTGCGCCCGCACCACTGGTGGTCTGGGCGTCTGCCTGACCAGCACCGGTACTGCTGCCGGCAATGCTGCCGGCGCCATGGTCGAAGCCTTGACCGCCGGTACGCCGCTGCTGCATCTGACCGGTCAGATTGAAACGCCATACCTCGACCAAAGCCTGGCGTATATCCATGAAGCGCCGGATCAGTTGTCGATGCTCAAGGCCATTTCCAAGGCGGCATTCCGCATTCGCAGCGCCGATACTGCCATCAGCACTATCAAGCTGGCCGTGCAAACCGCGCTGACGCCGCCGATGGGGCCGGTCAGTGTCGAGATTCCGATCGACATTCAAGCCTCGCTCATTGCCATGCCATCCGACTTGCAGCCTTTGCCGATTGCGGTGCAGGCGCCGTCCGACCATGCGCTCGATGAACTGGCAGCACGGTTGCTCAAGGCCAAGCGTCCATTGCTGTGGCTCGGCGGCGGTGCCCGGCATGCCAGCAAACAAGTGCAGCGTCTGCTGGCGCTGGGTTTTGGCGTGGTCACCAGTACCCAGGGCCGTGGCATTGTTGCCGAAGATGATCCACGCTCGCTGGGCGCGTTCAATCTGCACAAGCCGATCGAAAATTTCTACCAGACCTGCGACGCTATCGTGGTGGTCGGTTCGCGTCTGCGCGGCAATGAAACGCTCAAATATGAATTGAAGCTGCCGCGTCCGCTGTACCGTATCGATGCCGATCCATCCGCCGAAGGCCGCTGCTACAACAGCAATTACTTTGTCTGCGGCGATGCGGCGCTGGCGCTGGACGGCTTGGCTGATCGCCTGGAAAGCATGCAGGTTGATCCGGCCTTCATGGGTGACCTGCAGCAGGCGCGCGACATCGCTGTCGCCGGTCTGATTGACGGCCTCGGTCCGTATAGTGCACTGGTGGAGCAGGTACAAAAGGCCGCTGGCCGCAAGTTCAACTGGGTGCGCGACGTGACGGTGTCGAACAGTACCTGGGGCAATCGTTACCTGCGTATTTTCGATCCGCTGGCGGGCGTGCATGCGCTCGGCGGCGGTATCGGCCAGGGTTTGGCCATGGGTATCGGTTCCGCCATCGGCGCTGCCGTTACCGCCTCTGGCAAGAAGACGTTCTGTCTGGCCGGCGACGGTGGCTTCATTCTCAATCTCGGTGAGCTGGCCACGGCAGTGCAGGAAAAGGCCGACATGGTCATCGTGCTGATGAATGACAAGGGCTATGGCGTCATCAAGAATATTCAAGACGTGCAATACGGCGGCCGCCGTCATTACGTCGATCTGCACACACCGGATTATGCGCAACTGTCGCAGGCCTTGAGTCTGCGCCATACCCGCGTGAGCAATCTGGCCGATGTCGAAGCCGCACTGAAAATGGCATTGTCTGAATCCGGCCCGTTCCTGCTGGAAATCGACATGCTCACGATTGGCAGCTTCAAGACCGCGTTTGCCGGTCCGCCGGTCAATGCCGCTGTCGAAACCGCTGCTGCCGCCACGGCTGCCTAAGGAGAAGCGCATGTTGCATGTGTCGATGATCGGTTGCGGCGCCATTGGTGTCGGTGTCATGGAATTGTTGAAGAGCGATCCGGAAGTTGTCTTCGATGTCGTCATCGTGCCTGAGGCGCATATGGATTCGGCGCGTATTTCGATCGCAGCGCTGGCGTCGGAAGCGCGTGTCGTGTCCAAGCTCGACGCCGCTCAGCGACCTGATCTGCTGATCGAATGCGCCGGCCACAGGGCGATTGAAGAACACATCATTCCAGCCTTGCTGCGCGGCATTCCCTGCATGGTGGTGTCGATTGGCGCCTTGTCGGAGCCGGGCCTGGTGGAACGACTGGAGGCGGCCGCGCGTGAAGGCAAGACCCAGGTGCAATTGTTGTCCGGTGCCATCGGTGCGATTGATGCCTTGTCGGCAGCACGCGTCGGCGGTCTGGATTCGGTGGTCTACACCGGTCGCAAGCCGCCCAATGCCTGGAAAGACACGCCGGCAGATGGCTTGTTCGCGCTGGATGCATTGACTGAGGCGACGCTGATTTTTGAAGGCACGGCGCGCGAAGCAGCGCGTTTGTATCCGAAGAATGCCAACGTCGCCGCCACCCTGTCACTGGCCGGACTTGGTCTGGATCATACCGAAGTGCGTTTGTATGCCGACCCCGGTGTGAGCGAAAACGTGCACCACGTCGAAGCCAAGGGCGCCTTTGGCGGTTTTGAGTTGACCATGCGCGGCAAACCGCTGGCCGCCAACCCCAAGACCTCGGCCTTGACCGTCTTCAGTGTGGTGCGGGCGCTCGGCAATCGGGCGCATGCCTTGTCCATCTAAAGGAATTGCGTAATGAACGAAATCAAGCTCAGCGACACCTTGCCGATTTGCGTTGCCGGTCAATGGCGACTCGGTGGTGGTGATCGTTATGCCACGTTGTACCCGGCCACCGGCGAAGCCGTGGCGTATTTGAATGCCGCCAGTGTGGCTGATGTCGAAGAAGCCATCGTCGGCGCTGATCTGGCCTTCCGCACCAGCGGCTGGGCTCAGAAAAAACCGCATGAACGCGCTGTAGTGCTGTACCGCGTGGCGCAACTGATTCGCGAGCGCGCCGAACCATTGGCACAGCGTCAGCGGCTGGACAACGGCAAGCCGATCAGCGAGACCCGCAATCTGGTCGGCAGTGCGGCAGCGACCTTCCAGTTTTTTGCAGCCGCCTGCGAAACGCTGGAAGAAACCATCACGCCCATGCGTGGCGACAATCTGACCATGAGCGTGTACGAACCGATGGGCGTGGTGGCGGCGATTACGCCATGGAACTCACCGATTGCCAGCGAAGCGCAAAAGATGGCGCCGGCATTGGCAGCAGGCAATGCGGTCGTGGTCAAGCCGGCTGAAGTGACACCGCTCATGGCGCTGGAACTGGCCAGAATCTGCGAAGAAGCCGGTGTGCCCAAGGGCATGATTAGTGTGTTGCCGGGCAAGGGATCAGTGATTGGCGACGCCATTACCTTGCATCCCCTGGTCAAGCGAGTGTCGTTCACCGGCGGCACCACTACCGGCAAACATATCGCCCACATCGCCGCTGACAAGATGATGCCGGTGTCGCTGGAATTGGGTGGCAAGTCACCGACCATGGTGTTTGACGACGCTGATCTCGATCATGCAGTCGCTGGTGTGCTGTATGGCATTTTCAGTTCCTCTGGCGAATCCTGTATTGCCGGTTCGCGCCTGTTCGTGGCGCGCAGCATTTACGACGGTTTCATGGAACGTCTGGCGGCGGGCGCGGCTGCCCTGCGCGTGGGCGATCCTGCCGATGAAAGCACCCAAATGGGGCCGCTGATTACGGCACGGCATCGCGAAGGCATCGAATCGTATGTTTCGATGGGTATCAGTGATGGCGGCCGTATCCGTACCGGTGGTACGCGTCTTGCAGGGGATCAATTTGCGCGCGGCTATTACTACGCGCCGACCATCATCGAAGGGGTCAGCAATGACCAGCGCATTTGTCAGGAAGAAATTTTCGGACCCGTGCTGGTGGCGATGCCGTTCGACAATGAAGAGGATTTGATCGCGCAAGCCAACGATAGCGTGTACGCGCTGGCGGCAGGTATCTGGACGCGCGACTACAAGAAGGCCTGGCGCTTTGGCCGGGCGGTGCAGGCAGGTAATGTGTGGATCAACACCTACAAACAGTTTTCGATTTCGGCCCCGTTCGGCGGCTGGCGCGACAGCGGCCTCGGTCGGGAAAAAGGCCGCCTTGGCATTCTGCAATACATGGAGCAAAAGAGCATGTATTGGGGCCTGAACGAACAGCCGTTGCCATGGGCCGGCTGACATAGCAAGCACAACGACGCCGCAACCGGTAGTACCGGTTGCGCACCGAATCAGCAGCAGGAGAATGACATGGATGTATTAGGTATCGATGAAATCACTTACGGCGCGGATGATTTGCCGAAGTGCAAACAGTTTTTTCTCGACTGGGGCATGACTCTGGTGCAGGAGACTGAGGACGCATTGGTGTTTGCTTCGCAAAACGGCTGTCGCGTGATCGTGCGCAGCAGCGCCGACGCCAGCTTGCCACCGGCAATTGAAGCCGGTTCGACCTTGCGCGAAGTGGTCTGGGGTGTGTCGGCTGCCGACGTGCTGGAAAAGTTCGCTGGTCGCATCAAGGAGTTGCCCGGATATGTGAACACCGGTGCACGTGTCGGCTGCACGGATCCGAACGGTCTGGCGGTGCGCTTTCAGGTGTCGCTCAAGCATGAGGTTGAGGTTGAATGTGCGCAGATGAATACCTGGAATGAAAAGAACCGTATCAATCAACGCAGCCCGGTCTATGACCGCGCGGCGCCAATCGAGGTCGGTCACGTGGTGTTCTTCGTCAAGGACGTCAAGGCCTGCGAACGTTTTTATTGCGACAACTTCGGCTTCGTGCCCTCGGATCATTATCCCGAACGCGGTGCGTTCTTGCGCTGCGCCGATGTCGGCGGCCATCACGATATCTTCCTGCTGCAACCGCCGGAAGCACGTTCCGGCCTCAATCATGTGGCCTTTACCGTGCGCGATATTCACGAAGTATTTGGTGGTGGCATGCATATGTCGCGCAAGGGTTGGGATACCCAGCTCGGCCCTGGCCGTCATCCGATTTCGTCGGCGTATTTCTGGTATTTCAAGAATCCCGCTGGTGGCTTGATCGAGTATTACGCCGATGAAGACCAACTCGACGCCGACTGGCAGGCACGCGATTTTGAACCTGGTCCAACCGTGTTCGCCGAGTGGGCCATTGATGGCGGTATCGATGGCAACACGCGTCGTCAAAAAAATGCAGAAGGTCCCTCGGGCAAGTTCCTGACCGACCGCGCTAAATCTTGATAAGGATCTGTTGATGTCTACTTTCAAAATTGGTGTTCTGGGTGCCGGCATCGGTGGTCTCACCGCTGCCATTGCCTTGCACCGTGCCGGCCATGATGTGGTGGTGTATGAACAATCGAAGCAGTTTTTGCGCGTGGGCGCTGATATCAATCTGACGCCCAATGCTGTTCGTGCGCTGGACGGTCTCGGCCAAGCCGTTGGCACTGCGGTTCGCAAAACCGCAGCGCGCCCGAGCCACCGTATTAGCCGCACCTGGAATAGCGGCGAAGAAACCTCGCGCCTGGAAATGGGTGACACCGCCGAAAAGAAATACGGCGCGCCGCAATTGACGATCCATCGTGCCGATTTGCTGGCCGCGCTGGCAGACGTCTTTCCGGCCGAGCGGGTGCAATTTGCCAAGCGTGCTGAAGTCATCAGCGAAGATGCACAAGGCATCACGCTCAACTTCACTGATGGCACTAGCGACCGCGTCGATGTCTTGATCGGTGGCGACGGCATTCATTCAGCGGTCCGGGCTGCCATGTTTGGCAAGGAACATCCGCGTTTTACCGGGGTGGTGGCATTCCGCGCTGTGATCCCGGCCGAGCGCGTGGCGCAGGTGCCGAATTTGCAGGCATTCACCAAATGGTGGGGCCCGAATCCGGAAAGCCAGATCGTGACCTTCCCGCTCAATTGCGGCAAGGACATCTTCATCTTCGCCACCACGGCGCAAGAAACCTGGCATCTGGAATCGTGGACCACACCGGGCAGCGTGCAGGAGTTGCGCGATAGCTATGCCGGATTCCATCCCGACGCCACGGCGCTGCTCGATGCCTGTGACGACGTATTGAAGACCGCCTTGTACGAGCGTGATCCGTTGCCGCATTGGTCCAAGGGCCATATGACGCTGCTCGGCGATGCCAGCCATCCGATGATGCCGTTCATGGCGCAAGGTGCTGGTATGGCGATCGAGGATGGTGTGGTACTGGCGCGTTGCCTGCAACAGGTGACTTCGGCCGACGGCATTGGCAATGCCTTGCACACCTACGAAGAACTGCGCCTGGAACGCACCAGCAAGATTCAGATCGGTTCGCGCGGCAACAACTGGTTGCGTGAAGGTGGTAATGCGGATTGGGTCTATGGCTACGACGCCTGGGCCATTCCGCTTGAAGCACAGACGGTGTAGGTCATGAGCACAACTGACCAACAACCGGAAACCATGCTGCTGACCGTGCTGCTCAAGCACGATCAGTCGAAGAACCTGGAACAGATCCAGTCGCACATGAAGCAGGTGGACTGGTGGGAGCGTTTTCCGGTGGCGGGAACCCGCGTGGTGTCCTGGACGGTGGCCATTGGCCTGGGCCAGATTGTCACGCTGGAATTGCCACCGGCGCTGCTGCCGCTGGTCAACGTTGAGCTGGAGCGTTCGGCCTGGGGCGTGTTCCGTACGGAATGCTATCCCACTTACGATTTTGTACCTGTGCGTGAGCGTATTCGCGAGCGCGTAAAAAATGGAGGTCAATAATGACTGCAACAGTAACAGAGGTCTATCTCAATCCGCATCAGGCACGCCGTCGCACGCCGACGCAATACGAAGATTTGCTGGGCGACTCGATCGAACGTGCGTATGGCGCCGGTATCCATGACTTGAGCGCGCTGGTGGCGCATCTCAATCGCACCGGTCCAGGCTGCCCGTACAACAACGGGGTCTGGACTGAAGCCAATTATCAGGAAGAGATCGCCCGCCTGGCGGCTTGATCACACTTCCAGCCATCTATCCTCAGGAGTCTATGCAATGAGAACGACAGCCAATGATCCAGTCGATGCGGTACTCGCCGTTGGATTGAAAGATTTGTGGTACCCGATTTGCCCATCCGAATTTGTCGCCGAGCGCCCAGTGTCGCTGCGTCGTCTGGGCAAGAAGTTTGTGTTGTGGCGCGAGTCGAACGGTGCGCTGCACGCGCTGGAAGATCACTGTCCGCATCGCGGTGCGCCGTTGTCGATGGGCATCGCCATGGGCGACCGCATTGCCTGCGGCTACCACGGTGTGCAGGTGCGCTTCGATGGCGTGGTCACCAGCGTGCCGGGCAGCCCTGGCTGCAAACTGGAAGGCGCCAAGGCGACCCGTTCCTATCATGTGCAGGAAGCCTGCGGCGCGATCTTTCTGTTCAATTCCAGCAGCGATATCGCCGAACCGCCGCCATTGCAATTGCCGGCAGAGCTGACCAGCCCGGAGTATTCCAACTTCCTTTGCTACACCGAATGGAAGGGCGATTACCGTTACGTGCTCGATAACGTGATGGACCCGATGCATGGTACTTTTTTGCACAAGCAATCGCACTCGATGGCCGAAGGCGACAACACCGCTTCGTTTGGTATCCGCGAAACCGATATTGGCTTTGTCTTCGAGAAGGAAGGCCAGCGCGATGTCAACTTCGACTGGACCGAATGGGCCGATACCGGCCTGCAATGGATGCGGCTGGCAATTCCTTATCCCAAAACCGGCGGTCCTGGCGGCAGCTTTGTGATCATCGGCAGCTATACCCCGATTGTCGATAACGTCGCGGCCGTATTCCACTGGCGCTGCCGCAAGCTGACTGGCTGGCAAAAGGACACTTGGCGTTTCCTCTATCGCAACCGTCTGGAAGCGCGTCACTGGAATGTGCTGGAGCAGGATCGCGTCGTACTCGAATTGATGGAGCCGGACGCCAATCAGCGCGAAATGCTGTACCAGCACGACATGGGCATCGTCCGTTTGCGCCGTCACATGCGCAATCTGGCGAAGGAGCAACTGGCGCGCGAAGAAGAGATGGCCGCCGCCAAGAACCCGGTCAAGGCAGCGTAAGCAATGCAATCCGTACGACATGTGCAGACCGACAAGGTGGCCGAGCTGGCCAGCGCCACCTGGTCCAACTGTCTGGTACTTGGCAATGAGATTGCCATGTCCGGCATGACCGCCCACCCGGCGTCGCGCAACAGCGTGCTGAGCACCTATGAACAGACCTTGGTGGTGCTGGGCAAGTTGCGCGATCTGGTGGAGGCCGCTGGCGGCACGTTGGGCAGTATTTACAAGCTGGTGATCTATGTCACTGATATTGCCGACAAGGATGAAGTCGGGCGTGCGCGGCGTGATTTTTTCCAGGCACCGTATCCGTGCTCGACGCTGGTACAAGTCAGTGGCCTGGTGTTTCCGGAATTGACGGTTGAGATTGATGCGTTTGCACGGCTCGATATCGATTTGCAGCAAGCAGTTAATTAAGGTGAGTTTTCCATGAGTAGCGCTCTTCTTTCCGTTCGTGTTCAAGCCATGCGTTTTGAAGCGCAAGGCATCGTCAGCGTTGAGCTGATGTTGCCTGATGGCGCGGCTTTACCAGCCTTTGCCGCAGGTTCGCATATTGATCTGCATCTGGGCAATGGCGTGGTGCGCAGTTATTCCTTGCTCAATTCGCCGCAGGAGCAGCATCGTTATGTCGTCGGCGTGCTCAATGACCGCAATAGCCGTGGCGGTTCGCGCTATGTGCATGACACCTTGCGGGTCGGTGCGATGCTGACGATCTCGGCGCCACGCAATAATTTTCCAGTCGATGAAGGTGCTGCGCATTCGGTGCTGATTGCTGGCGGCATCGGTATTACGCCGATCTCTTGCATGCTCAATCATTTGCGCAGCCAGGGTAAATCAGCCGAGCTGTTGTACTGCGCGCGTTCCCGTGCGGAAGCGGCGTTTGCCGATGCGCTGTTGCAACAGCCTGGCGTGCACAGTCATTTCGATGCCGAGCAAGGTACACCGCCGGACTTGCGCGCTTTTCTGGCGGCCAAGCCGAAGGATGCGCATTTTTATTGCTGCGGGCCGACGCCGATGTTGAATGCGTTTGAAGCGATCTGCGCCGAACTTGATTTGCCGCATGTGCATATTGAACGTTTCGCTGCGGCAGAAAACGTCGCGGCGGTGCAGGGCGATGACTACGTCGCCGAGCTGGCGCGCAGCAAGAAGTCGATTACCGTGCCGGCCGGAAAGTCACTGCTCGATGCCTTGCTCGATGCCGGGCTGGCGGTTGATCACAGTTGCCGCGAAGGTGTTTGTGGTGCTTGCGAAACCAAGGTACTCGAAGGTGAGCCGGAACATCGCGACGGTGTACTCAGCAAGAGTGAGAAGGCCGCCAATAAAAGCATGATGGTGTGTGTCTCCGGTTGCAAGGGACGCCGCCTGGTACTCGATTTGTAGCAAACAACGCACTTGGAGATGCCCGCCAATGTCGGGCATTTTTTTGGGCTCAACTATTTTTGTGGAACGTTGGTTCATAGGTGAAACAGTTTGTTGTCTTTCATCGCACCGATGTTTCACCGCAAGATTCACCTCTCATAGGCGCGGGGCGTATGAGAGCAGTGAACGCGGCGTCAGCCGTGCTTAATTGAAGGGGAGTTTTTCATGAAGAAGGTACTCTTTGCCGTGGCTGCGACTGGCCTTGCGGCGAGCGCATTCGCCCAAAGCAACGTGACGATATACGGCAGCATGGACGCAGGTGTGGCCTATATCAGCAACCTCAATGGTGGTTCCGTGGCGCGTCTGGATCAGGGCACGATGCAGCCTGACCGCATCGGTTTCCGCGGTACCGAAGATCTGGGTGGCAATCTGAAGGCCAATTTCCAGTTGGAAGCAGGTTTTTACACCGACACCGGTGCCTCGACCAAGGCTGGTTATCTGTTCAATCGTTACAGCACAGTCGGCCTGTCGGGCGACTTTGGCGCAGTCACGATGGGCAATATGCCGGATGTGGTGTTTGATTACATCGGCAAACTCTCCAACGGTTATCAACTGACCAACTGGTATCTGTTCCACCCAGGCAATCTGGATAGTCTGGCCAACACTTATCAGTTGAATAATTCGGTGCGCTATACCTCGCCGACCTTCGCGGGTCTGCAAGCGAGCGCCATGTATGGCTTCGGTGAAGTGGCCGGCGACAGTAGCAATGGCCGCAATGTCAGTACTGGTGTGAGCTATACCAATGGTCCGTTGCGCGCTGCGTTTGCTTATAGCAAGCTCAACAATCGTGCCGCTGGCTATGCGGGCACGTTCCTGACAGCGCTCGGTCTGGGATCGGCCGCCACGGTCTTCAACAGCCTGACTACAACGGCTGCCGGTGTTGGCTACACCATCGGCAACGTGCGTTTGAACACGGATTACACGCAGGTCAAGATTGCCCTGCCGACCAATCAGGAACTGACGCAGCACAACTTCGACCTGGGTAGCGCATGGCGTTACAGCACGCAAAACACGCTCAACGTCGGCTATAGCTTGTCCACGCTGTCTTCAAATCACTGGAACACGGTCAGCCTGGGCAATGTGTATTCCTTGTCGAAGACCACCGAGCTGTATGCACAGGCTTCGTATCAACGCGCCAGTGGTGGTGCCAATGCCATCATGAATGGCACTGGTGCTTCGGGCGCAACCGGTGTGTCGGGCAGCACATCGCAGATGGTCACGACCATCGGTATGCATCACTCGTTCTAAGTAGCAAAAATGCAGGACGTGAACCGGCGCCGACCGACATCCCGGCGCCGGTTTGCCATCTCTTGGGGATAAAACATGATCAAACTGAAATTGGGAAACCGGCTGGCGCTTGGATTCGGCCTGGTAGTGGTGCTGCTGGTGGCGATTACCGGCCTGGCGATACAGAGCCTGGGCGTATTGCATGCCGGTACCGAACTGATCGTCAAGAATCGCTATCCGCAGGTGGTGGTAGCTAACGATATCGTGCTGCAAATCAGCGAAAACGCGATTGCCATGCGCAATATCTTGCTGGTTGATGACCATGAGACCTTGCTCAAGGAAATTCAGCGCATTGAAGACGGCGAAAAGAGCATTGATAGTAACTTCCTCAAACTGCAGCAAATGCTGTCGAGCGATATGGGGCGCAAGTCGTTTCAGGAAATCGCCGCATTGCGCGCGACTTATGAAACTGGGCAGAAGGAATTCCTGAAGATGGCGTCAACCGGCGCCACCATGGATGCCTCGCAATTATTGCTGACGACGCTGCGTAGCGACCAGCAGAATTACATCAATCGTGTCAAAGGCTATATCAAGGGTGGTTCCATCGTGATGGAAAAAAGCAGCGTGGAAGCCAGTGAAATGTACCGCAGCAAGACCATCGTCATGCTGTCCATGGCGGCCATCGCGATTGCCTTGGCCTGCGGTTTTGCGTTCTGGATTACCCGTTCCATTACCGGTCCGGTCAAGCATGCAGTGGCGATGGCGCAAAGCGTGGCGGCCGGCGATCTGAGCCATGTGGTGGCTAGCGGTTCGCACGACGAAATCGGTCAGTTGCTCAATGCGCTCAGCGAGATGAATGGCAGCCTGACCACCATCGTTACCGAAGTGCGCACCGGCGCCGAGACGATTGCTGCTGCTTCGGGCGAGATCGCCAACGGTAATCTTGATTTGTCCAATCGCACCGAACAGCAAGCCAGTTCACTGGAAGAAACCGCGGCCACGATGGAACAACTGACGGCCACTGTGAAGCAGAATGCCGATAATGCACGCCAGGCCAATCAATTGGCGGCGACCGCGTCCGACGTTGCTACCCATAGCGGTTCGGTGGTGGCACAGGTGGTGACCACGATGGGCGCCATCAGCGAGTCGTCGCGCAAGATTGTCGACATCATCAGCGTGATCGATGGCATTGCTTTTCAAACCAATATTTTGGCCCTGAATGCAGCGGTGGAAGCAGCGCGCGCCGGGGAGCAGGGCCGTGGCTTCGCCGTGGTGGCCAGTGAAGTGCGCAGCCTGGCGCAACGTTCTGCGACAGCGGCCAAGGAGATCAAGGTGCTAATCGATGCCTCGGTCGAGCGCGTCGATGCCGGTAGCAAGCTGGTGGTGCAAGCCGGTTCGACCATGGATGAAGTGGTCGCCAGCGTCAAACGCGTCAGCGACATCGTCGGTGAAATCAGCAGCGCTAGCCAGGAGCAAAGTTCTGGCATCGAACAAGTCAATCAAGCCATTACCCAAATGGATGAAGTGACCCAGCAGAATGCCGCGCTGGTGGAACAGGCGGCCGCAGCGGCACAATCGCTGCAGGATCAATCGGCCAATCTGGCGCGGGTGGTGGGGGTGTTCAAGTTGGCGACACGCCCTGCACCGATGTCAACGATGGCGTCGCTGGCGGGTGCCAGCCGTCGCGCGCCGGTACTGGCAGTCAGAGCACGTCCGGCGCATGCGGTGTTGGGTGTCGGCAGCGATGACCAGTGGCAGCAGTTCTGATCTGCTTGCCGGATAAGTGAACAGACCGGCGCGCCAGCCGCGCGCGCCGACAGCAGTACCGCCAGGATGCAATTGAAGTCGCGTTTCGAGGCATAATGTCGTCAATTTCAATCGTATGTGCCATCGCGCACCATTCCACAATGGCAACAGATAAATCACAACCCAGCGTGCATGACGAACTGGTGTCGGCGCGCATTCGCGCCCGCATCAAGGCCGCAGGTGTGCGTTTTCACGCCAATGACAATATCGCCGCCTTCATCAAGGAGGGTGAACTCGATGCCTTGCAGGCAGAAGTGCAATCCAAGCTGGCCGCCGTGCTGGAAAGTCTGGTGATCGATGTCGATAGTGATCACAATACCCAGGATACCGCCAAGCGGGTCGCCAAGATGTATCTGCAGGAAGTGTTCCGCGGCCGCTATCAGCCGCCGCCGCCGGTGACCGAATTTCCCAACATCGAACGTCTCAACGAATTGTTGATCGTTGGCCCGATCACCGTACGCAGCGCCTGCTCGCATCATCTGTGCCCGATCATGGGCAAGGTCTGGGTCGGCGTGATGCCGAACGAGCATTCCAATCTGATTGGCTTGTCCAAATACGCGCGCCTGATCGAATGGGTCTTGAGTCGCCCGCAAATTCAGGAAGAAGCGGTATCGCAGGTCGCCGATTTGTTGATGCAGAAACTGCAGCCGGACGGCTTGGCGCTGGTCATGGAGGCCGACCATTTCTGTATGCATTGGCGTGGTGTCAAGGATATTGGTTCGAAGATGATCAATAGCGTCATGCGCGGTTCCTTCTTGCGTGATGCCGATTTGCGCCGTGAATTTCTCGCTCTGATCCGTAAGGGGTAATCATGCTAGTTCGTCTGATCTATGCAAGTCGCGCCTGTGCGCCGATCACCCAGGAATCGCTTGATGCGATTCTGTTGTCGGCGCGCCGTGCCAACCTGGCCGGTGGCATCACTGGCGTGTTGTGTCATAGCGAAGGCTTATTCGTGCAGGCGCTGGAAGGTGGCCGCGATCAAGTCAACCAGTTGTATGCGCGCCTGTTGCAGGATAGCCGCCACCGTGAACTGGTACTGTTGTGCTATGAGGAAATCCCGGTACGCCGCTATGCCGCCTGGACCATGGGCAAGGTCCGCTTGGACAAGGTCAATCGGTCGTTGCTGTTGAAGTATTCGAGCACCGGTACGCTCAATCCTTACGATGTTTCCGGTTGTGCCACGGTTGCTCTGCTGGAAGAGCTTGCCGCCACTGGCGCCTTCGCGGTACGCGACTGAGCGTTAATTCAACTGTGCGGAAGCCCAGACGGCTTCCAGACCGGGCAGGTTCATCTTGACCGGATCGGCATGGGAGATGATCTTGTCGCCGCTGCGGGTGGTGGCCAGATCGATGAGTTCCAACGGTATCGTGGCGCTCGTCAAGGTCGAAAAGAATACCTTCACCTTCGGCGTCAACAACGACCCCGGATGCTGATCGACCACAATGCCGACCTTGCCTGACTGCATCTGCACGCAGGCACCGGTCGGGAAAATTCCCACACTTTTGATGAATGCTTCCAGCACGCGATCGTCGAAATGCCCCTGATTATTGGCCATGCGCTTGATAGAGTGGCCCGGTTCCCAGCCCGGTTTGTAGGGGCGTGCCGAGGTAATGGCGTCGTACACGTCGCACACCGCCCCCATTTTTGCCATCAGTGAAATCTGCGCGCCTTTGAGATTGAAGGGGTAGCCGCTGCCATCGATTTTTTCGTGGTGATGCAGCGCGACATCGAGTGCGGCATCGCCAATGCCATCGACACTACACAACATGTCATGACCAGCCTGGGAGTGTGTCTTGATTGAGGTGAATTCGTCGTCGGTCAGTTTGCCGGGTTTGTTGAGGATGTCGGCCGGTATCGCCATCTTGCCGATGTCATGCAGCAAGCCGGCTAGTCCGGCCTGGCGGGTTTCGTCGGCAGACAGGCCAAGTTGATGCGCGAGGGAAACCATCAATGCGCAGACGGCGACGGAGTGCATGTAGGTGTAATCATCGGTCGCCTTCAGCCGCGCCAGACTGATCAATGCGCCGGCGTTGCGCGATACCGACGCGGTGATTTCCTGTACCACCGGCAGCGCCTGCTGGACGTCGAATGCTTTGCCCATCCGGACTTCATTGAACATGGCCATGACCGTTTGTGTGGAGGCGCTCAGTATGCGCGTCGCCACCACGCGTTCTTGTGCCGCCGCGACGTGGATGGCAATCTTGGCCGGGATGGGCGGCTTGAGCTTCTCTACTGTGTGGTTTGCAGGCATCGGCGTTGGCGGCGTAGCCTTCTCCACCAGGATGTCATGGCCCTTGGAAGTGTCGATCAGAATTTGATCGATATTGCTGTTGCGCAAGGTCTTGAGGTCATCCTGTTTATCCAGCTTGAAGGAACCGCGCCAAAACGGGTGGTTCATCCAGGAACCGGGGATTTCCTGTACATACATGCCAAGCCGCAACTGATCCAGTCCGATACGCTTCAACATTGCCCATTGTCTCCATGAGGCACATTGATAAGTTATCGCTGTGAAAGAGCACGATGCGGGCTGCAATCAGTCCGGAAAGCACTTCTTCCAACGCGATGGTATGCGCTTATCGTAGCAGATCATTCTGCGTATGTGGAGTTGTTTGGGGCAGTATTTTTGATTGCGCTGCAGCAACTGAAAACGGCCATGGTGGTGGTGTTGCAGCGATTTTTGTGAAGCCCGACGCGCGTAGTGCGCGCATCGGATTTGCGGCGGTAGGAATAGGTTATTTGGTAGCGTGCGGCACGATTGCGCTATTGGTTAGCAAGCGCAGGAAACTGGCCAGGCAGGCGGCGCCTGCAAAGCCGGCACCAAGGCCCAGCGCCAGGCGCGAGCCGTGCAATGCCGACATGCTGAAGCACAGCGCCACCAGTGCGGCGCCGATACTTTGTCCAAACAGGCGCGCGGTGGCGACGATGCCACTGGCACCGCCGCTGCGTTCTGGCGGTGCGCTGGTCATCAAGGCTTTCAGATTGGGCGACTGGAAGAAACCGAAGCCCATGCCGCAGATCAGCATGCGCCAGGAAATATCCAAGGCGCTCGGTGCCGCTGGCATCAGGGTCATCAATAGCAAGCCGATGCACAGCAGCGCCAGGCCAACACCGCCGAGGATGCCGGCTGGATAGCGGTCTGACAGGCGCCCGGCAATGGGCGCCATGATGGCAACGGCGACCGGCCAGGGCGTCATCAGCAAGCCGATTTCCACCTGCGTGCGGCCGAGATCGTGATGGAAGAAAAATGGCAGCGAGACAAAGGCCAGACCCTGAGCGGCAAAGGAACACACCGCCGTCACCGCTGACAGTGCAAACATCGGCCGCCGGAACAGATCGACCGGCAGCATCGGTGCCGGATGTGCGGCCTCATGCCGCATTAGCAGAATGCCGCAGACGATGGCGGCGCTAAATTCCAGCAGCACCACAGTCGGCGAGGCCTGGTGCGCTCCTTCACCGATGGCCAGGATCAACAGGCCGAAGGCGGCGGCGTTGAGCACGGCACTCTTGATGTCGAAGTGATGCGAGGATTTTTTCGTGTGCGGCAGCGAAGGAATTGCCAGCGCCAGGCCGAGAATGCCGAGCGGCACATTGACGGCAAACAGCCACGGCCACGGTGCAATCGCCAGAATTGCCGACGCCACGCTGGGGCCGACCGTGAAGGCCACTGCGACGATCAGGGTGTTGAGGCCAACGCCGCGTCCGAGCGAGCGGGTCGGGTAGATGAAGCGGATCAGCGCGGTATTGACGCTCATGATGCCGGCGCCGCCCAATCCTTGCAGGAAACGCGCCACGGTCAGCGAGGGCAGCGACCAGGCCACTGCACATAACAGCGAGGCAACAGTAAACAGCGCCAGGCCCGCAATATATATGCGGCGATAGCCGATGATTTCGCCCAAGGCCGCCAGCGGTAGCAACGAGACCATCATGGCCAACTGATACGCGGTCACGATCCACACCGAGGCCGCAGGGGTGGTGTGCAGATCGCCGGCCATGACCGGCAGCGCTGTATTGGCAATCGCGGTATCGAGCGTCGCCAAGCCGACGGCAATCAGTAGCGTGGCGATGGCCAGGGTGCGCTTGTCAGCCGGCAGACCTTCACCAGCGATGGCGATATGTGGAGCAGTGGCGCGTGAGGCGCCCGCGGAGGTTGAGGGTTCCATGGTGGAGCGATCGTGAGTGACTGGAGGATGGTGCAGATTGCCCCGGTGTCGGCTGCGAAGCAAACCACCTGAAGGCGCAGCAGCAATGATATAGGGGAACCGGGCGGCTTGCTGGCAGCCCGCCTTATTTGCGCATCTATTGAACTTCATATCGAAAGTTATTTAAAGTATTTTTCGTAAGAAATGAGATACTTTTTCATTCAATATCTGCCTTGTTTACAATGGTGCTCCCTTCAAGCGAGAACGAATTCATGTCCACACCAGCGCCAGTAGCAGCTCAGCAAGCAAATCCGGTGGTCATCCGGCCTGCTGGCAGGTTGCCGGGCTTGTCGTTCCGACAGCTTTTGCTGGCCGCGTTCTTGCTGATTGCGGCGCTGCTTAGCGGCACCTCGGTGCATGCCTTGTTTACCTTGGAACGGATGTCGACCCATAGCCGCGAAACTGCGGGTCAGGCGGTGCATCTGACCGAAGCGGCACAGCGACTGTCGGAGCGCACCGTGGCGATGGAGCGCAGCGCCCGGCAGTTTCTGGTGCTCGACGACAGCAGTTTCCGTGATCGTTATCGTGAGGCATGGGAACAAGCCAAATCTGCCTTGTCGGAATTGCAACAAGCCATGCCGTTGGCAGCGCCGGCCGTGTTTGTGTCGTGGAACGGCTATGCCGAGGCCGCCTGGAATGTATTACAGATGGATCAGGGTAGTGCCGCTGGTAACGCCAAGCCGGTGTCGAAAGCGGACGACAAACGCGCCGCCGCAGCGGCAAGCCAGCGCAGGCTGGATCAGCGCGCGCTGTTCCAGGCATTCGCCCAGTTGCCGGCGCTCAATGAACAATTGGCACAGGAAAGCAAACGCGAAGTCGAACGCCGCAACAATGCGCTTTCCAACGATCTCGAACAGCAACGCAAGATGCTCACCGCGCAGGTGATCGGCGCGATTGTGCTGGCAGTGCTGCTGGCGTTCTGGTTTGGCTTGTGGCTGTCGCGGCCGCTGGCGCGCATGGAGCAAGCCATCGGTCGGCTCGGCGAGAACCGTTTCGACCAGACCATCGAGGTCAAGGGCCCGGCTGACTTGCGTCGCCTGGGGCAGCAACTGGATTGGCTGCGTCGGCGGCTGGCCGATCTGGAAGCGGAAAAATCGCGTTTCCTGCGGCATGTATCGCATGAATTGAAGACACCACTGGCAGCGCTATGCGAAGGTGCGGCCTTGCTCGACGATGAAGTGGCCGGCCCGCTGACCGAGAATCAGCGTGAGATTTCACGGATCTTGCGCCAGAATACCCAGTCTTTGCAGACCCAGATTGAAGATTTGCTGCGTTATAACGAAGTGGCCTTCGATGCCCAGCGCATCAACGCTATGCCGGTCGATGTACGGGCGTTACTGCATAAAGTGATCGACGATCAGCGTTTGCAATGGATGGCGCGTGATCTCAAGGTGGAAGTCGACGGCGGCGCGCGCAATGCGGTGCTGGACCCTGACAAGTTTGCCGTAGTGCTAGCCAATCTGTTGTCGAATGCGGTGCGTTTTAGCCCGCGTGGTGGCACCATTCGCTTCATCTTGTCGCTGGTGGGCGGTCGTGTGCGCATTGACTGTGTCGACCAAGGGCCGGGTGTGGCGCAAACTGATGCACATCGCATCTTCGATCCGTTCTATCAGGGTTTGAATCAGCCACAAGGTGCGCGTCATGGCAATGGTATTGGCCTGTCTATCGTGCGCGAATACGTGACGGCCCACGAGGGTGTCGTCAGCTTGGTGCCACATGAGGGTGGTGCGCACTTCCGCATTGAATTACCGGATGAAAATTAAATGAAAAACAATCCCTTTCTTTTACTCGCGTGGCTGACGCTGGTGTTGGCCGTCGGCGGTTGTGCCAGCCGTGTGCCGGAGGCATCGCCCACGGCCGCGGTCAAACAGGTGACCACGGTGGGTGGCATGGATGATTTGCTGGCCTATCATCGTTCGCTCAAGCGCTTGTCGCAACAGGAGCTGGCGCGCGAACTGCAAGCGCTCAATGGCCGCCAGGGTGGCGCCATGCTGGCCATGGAAAAGGCACTGGTGCTGGGCTTGACACATGACACCACCGATCTGGCGCGAGCGCAGGTGCAATTGGGTAACGTACTTAACGCCAATGATTCGGACTCGGTCGCGCTCAAACCGCTGGCCGAGCTGCTGGTGACCAACTACGCTGAAATGCGCCGCCTGGCAGAGAACGCCGATAAGACCAGCCAGCAGAGCAGGGAAAGCCAGCGTCGTCTGGATCAGTTGAGTGAAAAATTGGAAGCGCTCAAGAACATTGAGCGGACCTTGCCTGGCCAGCCCAAGTAAATGAGCAATTCGCGCTACTTGTTGTTGGTGGACGATGATGCCGATTTATTGCGGCTATTGTCCTTGCGGCTCACCGCCAATGGCTACCGCGTCATCACGGCGAGCAGCGCCGAGGCAGCGCAGGCGCAGATAGCGATCGATTTGCCGGCGCTGGTCATCAGCGACATCCGTTTGCCTGGTAAGGATGGTCTGGCGCTGTTTGCCGAAATTCGTGCGCAATATCCAGCCTTGCCGGTGATTTTGCTGACGGCGCACGGCACCATTCCCGATGCGGTGGATGCTACCTCGCGTGGTGCATTTGCCTATCTGACCAAGCCGTATGATGCCAAAATCTTGCTGGCCAAGATCGCCCAGGCGCTGAGCCTGACTGCGGTGGATGCGGATGTCGGCGATGAAGCGTGGCGGCAGGAATTGATCAGCCGCAGCCCGCGCATGGCCGAAGTGTTGTCGGAAGCGCGGCTGGTGGCAGTGTCGGATGCCAGTATTTTGATTCGTGGCGATAGCGGCACCGGCAAGGAATTGCTGGCGCGCGCCATCCATCGGGCCAGTCGGCGTGCCAAGGCACCGTTTGTCGCCGTCAATTGCGCGGCAATTCCAGAGCAGTTACTGGAGTCCGAGCTGTTCGGGCATGTCAAAGGTGCCTTTACCGGCGCAGTCGAGCATCGCAAGGGTTTGTTCCAGGCTGCCAATGGCGGTACCTTGTTCCTCGATGAAATCGGTGATATGCCGCTACCCTTGCAAGTCAAGCTGTTACGCGTGTTGCAGGAACGCACGGTGCGCCAGGTTGGCGCCAATGATGTGGTGGCGGTCGATGTGCGTATTCTTTCTGCCACCCACTGCGACCTCGATGAGGCAATGGCGACCGGCAGCTTTCGCGAAGATCTCTATTACCGGCTCAATGTTGTGACCTTGGCTTTGCCACCACTGGCTGAGCGGCGTGAGGATATCGCGTTGCTGGCCAATCATTTCCTGCAGGCAATTGCCGAGCGGTATCGCAAAAAACTCAACGGCTTTGCCGGTGATGCGTTGGAAGCGCTGACCAAGGCGCATTGGCCAGGCAATGTCCGGCAGCTTTATAACGTGGTCGAACAGGTGTGCGCCTTGTCGACTGCGCCGCTGATCTCCCTGGCGCTGGTGCAGCGAGCACTGCGGGTGCCGGCGCTGGAAGTGTTGCGCTATGCCGAAGCCAAACAGCGTTTCGAGCGCGACTACCTGATTCAACTATTGAAATTGACGGATGGCAACGTCACTGACGCTGCCCGTCTGGCGGATCGCAATCGTACCGAGTTCTATCGTCTATTACAGAAGAATGGCCTCGATCCTCAGCTTTTCCGCGGAGATGAGGACGGCGTCGCTGCTGAGCGACAAGAATAATGTCTTATTTTTCAAACACTTAGTGAATAGCAGCACTTGACTGTCGCTATCAGGCGACGGAATTTGCTGTTTTTGCCGTCCAATATTACTGGCGCAACAGGAAATCTTTTGTAAGTGATTGATTTTAAGTGACTTTTTAAAGGTGGCACAGCCTTTGCAAAGTAGAAGACTGGTGACGCTGAATGGCGTTGTCTTTCTTCTTCACTATATAAGGACTACATCATGAAAAATGCCAAAACGATTTCGACTCTGCTGACCGCCGCCTTTTTGACCGCCGCAGTTGCCGCACCAGCCGTGTACGCAGCAGACACGGCCGCACCAACTACGGCGCAAAAGACGGGCGCCTATGTCGATGACTCAGTCATTACCGCCAAGATCAAGGCCGCCTTTGTGGAAGATAGTCAAGTCTCTGCACTGAAGATCAAGGTCACCACTAAGAAGGGTATTGTTACCCTGACCGGTACCGTGCCTAACCCTGATGCCGGTCAGCATGCTTTGCAACTGGCGGCTGCCGTCGATGGCGTCAAGGATGTCAAGAGTGCATTGACCGTGAAGGCCAGCTAATACCGTTTAGTGACCGCGCTTGATGCGCTGCAGTAAGCCTGGAAAAACCAAGGCCATCCCGTGAGGGATGGCCTTGGTGCATTTGGGTTTAAAAAGCTTTAGAGTGGAGAGGCAGAGCTGGCGTGGCTTTGGGGGTGGTGAGTTAAAAAGTTTAGATAATTATGCAAAAAAGCTTGCGGGAAGTGAAAGAGCTTTGCTATAGTTCGCCTCCCCGCTGAAGCAGCGACGCAGCAAACAGCAAGACGCAGCGCGTTGAAGGTGGGGGAGAGCGGTAAAAAAAGGTTTCAGAAGTGAGTGTTTGGTAGCGAAGTTTTTTAGTGAAGCGTTAAAAAAGAAGTTGACGCGAATTAAAAAACACTACATAATCTCATCTCTCTGCTGCTGACAAACAAAACGATTTGTCAGCGCTGCAAGCGGCAGTAAATGCCGCGGCAAAGCAGAACAAGTTCTTTAAAAATTAACAGACGATAAGCGTGGGCGTTTAATGAAGTGCGACAGACTTTCGGGTCTGGAAACTTTAAATTTTAAACGCTCACAAAGAAATATAGGTAAGAAATTATCTGTCAGTATTTTGAGTGAGTGACCGATTCGAAAGAATCAGCCAGCAATGGCAAAACAGAGATTGAACTGAAGAGTTTGATCCTGGCTCAGATTGAACGCTGGCGGCATGCCTTACACATGCAAGTCGAACGGCAGCACGGGGGCAACCCTGGTGGCGAGTGGCGAACGGGTGAGTAATATATCGGAACGTGCCCTAGAGTGGGGGATAACTAGTCGAAAGATTAGCTAATACCGCATACGATCTACGGATGAAAGTGGGGGATCGCAAGACCTCATGCTC
>Ga0209913_1000799_pt1 | contig 22350 bp, 14 predicted proteins | sample PersoiDNA2013203_FD_185805 | JGI IMG/M metagenome (GOLD analysis project Ga0209913, IMG submission 185805) | Permafrost soil microbial communities from the Arctic, to analyse light accelerated degradation of dissolved organic matter (DOM) -... | ecosystem: Environmental > Terrestrial > Soil >... | reverse complement strand
AAATAACCTAAGCCCATGATTTAAAAGAAAACATCAGTGCCATTGTTTTTACCCGCAGTACCATCATTTCTGCCCGCGGACACAATCTGTCCGCGAGCATAAATATCGAGACCAAATAAATTCATAACAGGTTGATTTTATTGAATATTTAATTTTTTAGAAACAAAAATATTGATACTAAAAGTGCAAATATGATGAGACCAGATGAGTTAGCGCGCAAATATAATAGGAATAAAGTGCGAAATTGCGCATTACTTGACCACTTAATTGCATTCGACTTGCTCAACTGTTTGCGTCGGACTTGACCAGATGATTGCATTTAACTTGCACAATTGTGGATTTAGATTCTGGCGTAATCAAGTTCGATTGTTGGCAATCAAAAAGACTGCCATCGCCGCAGGCTGCGACGAGAGAAGGAGATTTCTGAGTACTTGGTGAGTATTCTTTGGGGCAGGTCAGTCCGAGCAGATCTGCTACAGGATTTGCCAAGTCGCGCTGTATCTAGTCTCTAGAAATCTCTCTCAAAAATGTAAAAGATGAAGAAGTAAGCTTCAAAAAAGCGACCTCCGATACTGAAAAATGGGCGACCACAGGTTGTATTTAGGGCTAACTTTCCATTTGGGGGATGGGGAAATTTAGCCTACTTGGAGGGAGGAGCGTCCGATTGAGAAGCTGCGCTGTGCGTTTGCCGAACGCTGCCGAAATGCACATCGTTTTTTGCATTAAAATACCCCAATGGACATTCTCTTCCCTTCCCGCCAGAGATGAGTGGCACCGATACAAGGTCTCGTCAACCGCCCTCTGGCGCCTGGAGGCGGCTTTTCTGGCTTTGGATCGCGATCTGGACCCTGATGCTGGTGATCGGGATGCAAGAGTCTTTGTGGACCGGCGGCCAGCGTATCTGGCAACCCGTAGTGGACTATGGTACCGCCGCACTGGTGGCGACTTTACTAGCCGCTGTTCAGTCTCGCCGCGCACATCGCTTCAACCATCTCTTGCAACGGCCGCTCCATTGGTTCATACACATGTGGGCATGGATGCCGCTGCAATTGCTGGCCTATATCATACTGATGTATGGCTTGCGTATTGTGCTGTATGCCCTCGGCGGCGTGTCCTTACAGCATCGTCCTTGGGGCGAGGTAATGGCCTATGAATCGACGAAGTTTATGCTATTTTATGGCTTGTTCAGTGGCATTCATTTTGGTGTCCGCTCCTATCGAGCCTGGGTGGACGAACGCCTGCACGCAGAACAACAGGCAAATCTTGCCAAACGGGCGCAACTGCTGCAATTGACTCAGCAATTGCAGCCACATTTCCTGTTTAACGCACTCAATACGATATCCGCACTGATTCATAACGATCCCAACGGCGCGGATTTGGTGCTGACGCGACTAGCTACACTGTTACGCGCGGCCACCGATGCCGGACAGCGGCCAGATCAGCCGCTGTCCGAGGAACTGACTCTGCTACGCGCATATGCCGATATCATGGTGCAGCGTTTTGTCGACCGCGTGCAGATTACTTGGGATCTCGATCCGACCGCAGATGCTTGTCGGGTGCCGACGATGGGTATTCAACCCTTGCTGGAAAATTGTTTCCAGCATGTCGTCGAGCGACGGCTCGCACCGACCTGCATCGCAATACGGGTGAAAAGACAAGCGGCTGTTTTACAGATCGTCATCGAAGACGATGGCGATACACATAGGTTGCCCGAACGGCGTGGCGTTGGCCTAGCCAATCTGGAATTACGACTGCAATCGATGTTTGGAACGCAAGCAGCGTTGACACTTCAATTGCGCGCTGGCGGCGGACTGCGCGCGCAGGTGAGTTTGCCATGCGTGTGCTGATCGTCGATGACGAGGTGCCAGCGCGCCTCAAGTTGGCACGCATGCTGCATACCTTTTCAGACATAGAGATCATAGGTGAAGCTGCCGATGGAGGCGTAGCGCTGGAGCTAGTCGAGAAAATGCAGCCGGACGTGTTATTTCTTGACATGCAAATGCCAGAAATTGGTGGTTTCGATGTCGCTGCTTCGTTACCAGATGATGGCCCTGCAATCGTCTTTGTAACAGCCTTCGATCAATATGCTTTGCGTGCATTTGATACGAATGCAATCGATTACTTGCTCAAGCCGGTGGACCCGGAACGGTTGGCGCGCGCTATTGAGCGTCTTCGCCATGCCAGTCCACCGACTCGTCCACGGCTTGCTGTACCAGCGCAATTGATTGTTGCAGACCGCGGGAAAAATCATTTAATCTCGTGTGCCGATATCGAGTGGCTAGAAGCCGCTGACAATTACGTGCACATTCATCTTCCGAGTCATAGTTTTCTGATGCGACGAACCTTGAATGCCTTGCTCGGCGATCTTGGTCCCGGCTTCTTCCGTATTCATCGCGGCGTTGCCGTGGCGCTGAATGCAGTGCAGACTGTACTCCGGCGCGCCAAGGGGGATGCCACGGTTATGTTGCGTAGCGGCGCGCAATTGCCATGCAGCCGACAATATCGGGAGGCACTGATGGATCGACTGCGCTAGTGACCCTGGCATTGTCCGTTCTCGCCACTAGGTCCATTTCGCCCCAGTCAAGATCCATTTCGTCCCGGCGGGCTTGAGGGCAGTTACATGCGTAATTATGCTAGACACGTTTCCATTTGACGTGTTGATACCATGAACATGCTATTTACTATTCTCAAATTTTCGGTGGTGCTGGTGCTGATGGCATCACTGCTCGAAGCCTTTGCGATCTCGATGCTACGGGGTTGGCGCTATTACAACTGGCGCGCGACAGGAGTCTCGCTGATCGATTTTCTGGTACGCGAATATCCATTGCGCTGGATACTACCCTTGGCGTTCTGGACTCATTCGATGGAGTGGTTCTGGCATCATCGCTTATGGACATTGCCGATGCAGGATTGGCGCGGTTGGCTAGCCTGCTTTATCGGACAAGAATTCTGCTACTACTGGTATCACCGCGCCGCCCATCGTGTGCGCTGGTTTTGGTGTACACATGCTGTACATCATTCGCCCAACGAACTCAATCTGTCGGCCGCTTATCGCTTCGGTTGGACCGGCCGCCTTACCGGTACGCTGCTCTTTTTCATGCTAGCGCCGTTAGTTGGCATGCCACCGAAGATCGTGCAAATGATGCTAGCACTGAATCTACTGTATCAATTCTGGTTGCATGCAACCTGGATACCTCGCTTAGGACCGTTGGAATGGATTCTAAACACGCCGTCGGCCCACCGAGTGCATCATGCTTCCAATCTGGACTATTTGGATTGCAATTATGGCGGCGTACTGATCATCTTCGACCGCTTGTTCGGCACCTATGTGGCTGAACGCGAGGATCAACCGTGCCGTTTCGGACTGGTAGATCCAATCCTTAGTTACAACCTACTACGGATCGAATTCTCTCAGTGGCAAGCGCTAGGCCGCGATTTTCGTAGCGCGAGCTCGCTTGGAGAAATGGCCGGCTATCTGCTTAAGCCACCTGGCTGGCGGCCGCACGGCAAGAGTGAAACCACCGAAGATTTGCGGCAGTTGGCAGATTTAAGCGACCGCAGTTGAGCATAGTTTTTAGCTTTCACGTTAGCGTAGATTCCATCAGCAGGAGAGCTGGCGCAATAGGCGAGAATGGGTGGCGCATCTGATATTAGATTTTGTGGAGCATTTACACTCCGTTGCGTAGCGCGTCTCTGTCTGAACCGCAGTTAGATGGCGTGATTGCAATGCTATTTAGTGGCACGGTTAAAACGCAATTGACTGGCGCGGCAGCTGCACATATTCGTTATGGTCAAGTGAAATGCAATTAACTGGTCCAGTCGAATGCAATTGCGTGGTCAAGTAAACGCAATTGCGCAAATAAAGCCCTCAATTCTCCAATACACGAATAGAACAATCTCCGATTGTGGATTTCGCGCTCTCGTAAGCCCTCATCTCAATTTCAACTTTGATCAAAAAACTTCTTGCTCAAGCTTAAATATTGACCTATGTTAAAAGACATGTGAACCACATAAATAGATTGGCGCAATGAAAGCGGAATTTGCTGAGAAATTCGCGATTAGTTTGATTATCAATGCCGCCAGTCGCCAGAATGGGCCACGGTAGACAGCTTATAAGTTATTGATGTAGTAGCTTTTACCGGTGCGCAAAAGAAGAAAGAAATGAGCTATATACCGCCATTGCTTTCAAGTTGAAATAATGCAAACTATTTCAATCGCCGGCATCTCAAGCTGGCATTAACTAATCTGACCATTTCTGCAATGGTGCAGATGCCTAGCTCTTCCGCAACTGAACAGTACTACTACTGCGTCGGTGACCTAAAAATTCTCTAGTTGTTTCCCATTTCCCCTATTGTTGGAGACTTGGATGGGACATGCCCGTAAAGTTGTACACCGATCAACGCATCGCCTTGTGGGTGCCATTCCTTGTTTCGGAAAGAATCCTGAGATGGTGGAATGGGAATCTGAACTAGAGCGCGATGCCATCAACATTCTCCGCTTTCACCCTGACGTGACTCACATAGACAGCCAAGTCCGCTGGATCGAATATATCGATGAGCACGATCAAGTCCACAAGCATTGTCCTGATCTATATCTGATATTCAAAGACAAACCTATCTGGATCGAAGTCAAATATCAGAATCAAGTGGAAAAATTCGCAAAACGGACTCAGTTAATAAAAGAGTTATTACGGCTCGAAGGCGGCGAATACGTGATGTTCGACGAATCAATCATTCGGATAGAACCTCGTCTCAGCAACATTGAGCTTCTACTTCGTTACCAGCAGATTATTCCGACAACAGCAATCCGCCAGACTATCAATCAATTCTTCGCTCCCGGATTTTCAATCTCTATCGCAGAACTTATCGAACTTCATGGATTAGATCTGCCTACGGTCTATTCCCTGATCTGCCATCACATTTTGCGTACAGATCTTCACCTTCCGGTGAATCAACAGTCCATCGTTTCTCAATTTATATCTGGCCGGGAGATACTCAGCGATGAAGAAATTTTCGGTTAGTCCAGGTCTTCTAGTTTCTCGAAATAATGTGCAATTCGAGTTGCGCAGAATGGTAAACGGCGACAAATTACTTTTTGAATCACTCATTGATGGCGACGTTTGGCATATTCCTAAAGCTGAATTCCTTCAGCTATGGGCCAATGGTGAAGTTCAGCTTATCTCGGCCACGGTCACCAAAGAAGAAATTCAAACTGATGGCGAGATCCCCCCTATACAGGATCTTGATTGCTTCACCCCACGACAAAAGGCGAAAGCGTTAAGCAGGACCGACTACGTAAATGCTGTTCTCAATTTTCCGGGCGAAGTTACTCGAGATGTAATCAAAAAAGTTACTGGAGAAGTCGCTACAAGTCATAAGGAAAAACCTCCATCGGTTTCAACGGTTTATCGATGGATAAAAATTTACACAAACGGCGACAGAGATGTCTCGTCGCTAGTTGACGACTATACCCTCAGAGGTCGTCCCTCCATCACTGGAAAAATCAAAGAACTTTTAGATGATTCGATCAAGAACGTCTACCTCACACTTGAACGACTCCCTATGTCAGATGTGTTCGAAGATCTGGACTACAAAGTTGCTCAGCATAATAAAAATTACCCCGAAGAAAAACTTGTTTGCCCTCATGTCGCTACTATTCGGAGGCAAATTCAAACACTCAACGCTTTCGAAGTGGCCGTGGCGCGCTATGGCAAGAAAGAAGCGACAAGAATGTTTCGGACGATTCGCTCATCAAACCGTGTAACCCGTGTTCTTGAAGAAGTTCAAGTCGACCACGGCGTCTCAAATCTTTTTGTAATTGACGATGAACTGATGCTGCCTCTTGGCAGACCTACCATCACAGCAGCGCGAGACACGGCATCAAAGATGCCGTTTGGGGTGTTTATCTCCTTTGTACCACCATCTCTCTACTCGGTTTTTTCTTGTCTGCGACAAGGTGTTCGTCCGAAAAATTATATTAATGAACATATTAAAAGCATAGAAGGTGATTGGCCCGTCTATGGAATTCCTGAAACCCTTAGGCTAGACAACGCCCCTGAATTCCACAGTCAGGAACTTATCTCAGTTGCAAAGGAATTTGGAATATCGCTAACATGGTGCCCTAAGCATCAACCCTGGTTCAAGGGCGGGATAGAACGCTATATCAAAGAACAAAATGCCATGGTTGAAAAATTTCCAGGCACTACTTTCGCAAATCTTCTCGAACGCAAAGACTACGATCCACAAAAGCACGCAGTAATTCGCTATAGCGTATTCATCGAACTTGTCTACAAGTGGCTCATCGATGTGTATATGCGAAGCCCAGATAGAGATTTCATGCGTCCAATAGACCGTTGGAATGAAGGCATTAAAGAGGCACCTGTGTTTCTTCCTGCAACCGATGCACATCTATCCGTAGCGATTGGCCGCTCAGATTCAGGCACACTTCGCCATGATGGCATCCGCCTTCACAATCTGAACTATAACTGCACAGAAATGGACGAGTTAAGGGCTACATACGGTGACACCATCAAAGTAACCTACAAATATCAACCAGCCGACATCGGCAGTATTTTTGTTAAACATCCCGTTGAAAAATGCTATATCGAGGTGCCATGCATACATGAAGATTATGCTCGTGGTCTCTCTCTCTGGCAGCATCAGCTGATTCGAAAGATTGCCAAAGAGCACCTCAAAGCCCGTATTGATATAGATGCCCTGCGCCGTGCAAAAGCTTATTTGCGCGATTTGGTGGCGTCCGAGATCAAGCGCAAGCCCGCTACAGCACGGAAAGCAGCTGCAAAAATGGCTGAATTCAGTTCAGACGCGACCTTATCGGGCGCCACGCCATCGGTGGCGCAGTGGTTGAATCCTCAGTCCAGCTTGCATGCCCAAGTCAATCAGGTCATCGAGCAAGCCAAGCTAAAAAGCAAAATACCGTTGGAAATACCTAAATTTGGTGCAGTTATGAGCGACAAGGAGAGCCTATGAGCACGGAGCTATTTTCCGACCCGGAACAGATGCGAGCACCTTGGGGAAACGTTGATCAACCGTCAAAAGAATCTTTGCTCCTCACGCCTGAGAGCAAGGTTGCCGCCGCACGGCGGATACGGATTCTTCACCCTGCGTACAACAATGCGGTCGCATTTGTGCAACGGACGTTCGACAAGTTTGGTCGCTTCGATGATCCAGGTGGAGGCCGAATCATCGCAGATTCAGGTGGGGGGAAAAGTGCCGTAGTCCAACATATGATTGAAAAGTACCCAAAAATTGACACACCCGATCGCTTGATCATCCCCGTATTGGCTATCTCGGTTAAAACAAGCCCTCGCATTGGTTCAATTCTTGATTCGATATTGGAACAATGCTCTTTTCACTTGCCCAACTCCAAGCTGCGTAGCAACGAAGACCTCAAGATACCCGCAAAGATTGACAGTGTCGTCGAAGCTTTCGCACGCTGCCATGTTCGACTGCTCATGGTTGATGAGTTCAGCCACGTTGGCGAACGCAAGCAAGGCACCATGTCCAAAGAGATTACCGACACAATGAAACTGATCTACTCCGCGACAAAAGTCGGACAGATCTATTTGGGCGAAGCAAATGCTGAACTCCCGTTTGAACAGAATCCCCAACTAGCGACTCGCCTACCAGGCAAGCTTTCACTTCACCTCTTCGATTACGACGCTGAATTTCTTGGTGTACTGCAAAGCTTTGACGAACAACTTCCCATGCAGCATCAAGCAGGCCTTGCAGCGCCAGATCTTTCATTTTCCCTTCATATGGCCAGCGGCGGACAAATGAGGACGCTAGTGAAGATTTTGGCGGAAGCAGTCTACCTCGCTAGCTGCGACAAAAAAAATCAAGTCACAGTCCTACACCTAAAGCAGGCACACGATTGGATAAAAGGGGATGATCCCCGTCAGCACAATCCATTCTCGGGTCTAGGAAAATGAAAGCTGGCCAGCTCGGTACACGGTTGCTTTTCCGCGGTCAGCCCTCGTCAGAAGAAAGCCTAATAGGCTTTTTAATAAGACTTACAGAGGAAAACAATCTCGCGAGTCCCGAACGACTCTATCGCCTAGTACAGGGTTCATCGCCTGCGTATCCGACCAGAAATGATTTGCTGAAATTCGCCCATCTTGCTGGATGTGCATTTAGCGATCTGGACGAGCGGCACTACAGACGAACTTTTGGCGATCACTACAAAGGAAATTTCAAATTTTTCGACCAAATGCTATCCCGAGAATGTTTTCTCACATTTTTCTACCCACGTATTTGCCCCGAGTGCCTGATCGCCGAAAATATTGTGAAGGCAGTTTGGGATTTGACGGTTGTTACCAGTTGCCATCTCCACGTCATTCAACTCATCGACAGCTGCCCTTCTTGCGGAGAGCGGCTTTCCTGGAAAAGAAACCGGACGTGCTACTGCAATTGCGAATTTGATCTCCGACAGGCACCTCAAACAAATCCAACCGCATTTGATGCTTATTTTTCCCAACACGTCAGCCGGGCTCTCGGGCTCCGCACACCAAAAACTCTACTTCGGCCTCCTACTGAGATAACTGCTGACTTCTGGCTTCTCTCGCTTAATGGACAATTTGCATTGCTTTGGCTTTTAGGCCGCGTCATTCCCAATCATGCAAAGCTGAAGAATGGCCACGGCAGAGCAAAGCTGAGCGTGGCAGCTACGCAAATACTCGTAGCAACAGCCACAGCTACGCTAAAGCGCTGGCAGTTAGTGCGGTCGGGCACCCACCATGGATCGTGCCCCCAATATGATAAGCAATGTTTGGCGAAGGTAAGGCGCTTCATCTACGACGAATTCTGTCCAGCGGACCTGTCAGTACTTGACCAGCTTTTCGAGTTCGAATTTGGCCCTCAGAGTACTACGCCTGTTGGTCTCTCAGAATTACTCCAAACTCAACTCTCATTGAGTTTGTAAGCTGAGGAGCTTTGCAATGAAGCCGAACGTTCCCGATAAAAGACAAAGATTATTGCCGCCGAGGCTTAGACTCTACGGCTGCCCATTGCCTAATCAGGATGAAACATTTTCTTCCTGGCTTATCCGAGTCAGTTACAGGTACCTGATCCCTGTGCGGGATCTTATTGACTACTGCTTCGGCAGCGGCCTTGACACATTCATCAATGTTGATCCAGACGTTACCACTCTCGAGGGAATTCTGGAGTCTCTGGCGTCAAAACTGGGAACATCGACTGAAAAATTTACATCTTTGATTTCGCTTACCCCTAGAACGCTTAATTGGCCTTCCGACGCCTGGCTATACGCAAACTTAAACTATTCAAAACTCTCGAGCGCATTTTGCCCCCAATGCCTTGCGACGGACAAGGAACCGTATTTCAGAAACCAATGGCGATACACATCTACAAAAACCTGCTCTGTTCACGACGTTCCTCTGCTGCAAGCTTGTCCACATTGCCATTTTCCAGTACATCCTTTCAGGCACAAGACTACACACCATCTAGGTCACCAATTGCTGGACCAGTGCCCATATTGTCGAAATTTACTACATGCGACACCTACAGGTGCTCAGTATTTTGAGCGCAATAAAAAGCCTCACCTCCCGGTCAAAGCCGAAGTGCCTAGACCGTTATTATTGCTCCCGTCAAAAAAGAAAGCACGACGATTAAACAAGCGCACCTCCCCAAACCGATCACCGAATCAAGTAAACCGTCGCAAAAAAGAAAACAACTCTGAGCAATTAAGTGCGCTGGAAATTGGCGGCTCTTACGCCAGTTGGTCCAGGCAACTGAAGACGCGTTATTTAATGTGTCTCCGTGATCCGCTTTATCGCTTAGTCACATTTCAGCAAGAGCGTGAAGAATGTAATTCACGCATCATATCGACCACAGTGCGAGCGGTGTTCCGCTTCGCTCAATACTATTCGGAGCATAGCTTTCCTGGCACTGTTCCTCAATCTTATTTATTCGATGTACCAAATTTCATACTCAAGAGTTTCAATGATCCGGCGTCCAACCTCGCAGACTTACCAAAGGTAATTCAAAAGGTCAGCGAATGTCTAAAATCGAAACTAAGTCTATCTATATCAAAAGGCGTTACTCAAATCGTCGAAAGAGGAATCGAGCAATGTGACCAATATTTGAGCGAAAAACGCCTTACTCAGCCCATGTGAATACCCGTAAGATAACGCCACGTTGATCGCTCTAATCATCTACCGGAGTGCGCTATTTCATATTCGGTCATTTTGGTCATTTTGGTCAGATCAATGCTCTGACCAAAGAAAGCAGCACCGGCAGTCGGTCGTGTCTTGCCGGTGATGACATCCATCATCGTAGTCGGGGCGAGCCGAGATAAGGGCAAAAATAGCTCATAACACTTTTGGTTATATGTGCTTCCAGATACTTCGAATATGTGAATATGCGTTATCGGCTCGACATTAAACAATGATGAGAGAAATTGAAAGCTTGGATCAAATAACGAATGGAGAACATCGTCATGCACGAAAATGACATCACCAAAAGTAGCGGAAATGTGTTCGTCGATCTCGGATTTGAGCCGGGTGAGGCAGCTGTAATGCTGATCCGTGTTGAAGTAACAAGCTTTATCGTCAAGCAGATCGAGAAAGAGGGCTGGACGCCAACTGAAAGCGCACGCCAACTCGGGATCACACAATTGCAAGTCGCTCAAATTATTGGACGCAAGCTGGAAGACGTGAGCTTAGATACGCTATGGATGATAGCGGTACGCTCTGGACTGGACTTACAATTGAAACTGGCCGACAAATATTGAAATGTAGTAGTTCCGACTTGATCTGACAGTAAGGCCTTGCCAAGGGTGGGGTTAACCGAACTGGTTTGTTATTTTGCTTTGTATAAATCAGGAAAATCCTGATTTCTCCCAATAAGTTTATGAGGCAATATCTTTATTATCAAAAAGGCAATAATTGTTGGGAGAGGAAATTCTATGGACGTTCTGAATGAGCTTGCTAGGCAAGAGATGTTTTACATCGCTCTCGGTTATCTTGTCATAGGCATTTTTGTCGTCGGAGCAGTCTTTCTACGAGAAAAAAAAGAAGATCAAAAGTTGAATGATTACATGGTCGAATTAAAGCCTAACTTTGCCGAAAGGCGAAGGTGTCAAAAACCTTATCATTTGTACTCGCTCATAGATCGGAGAGACACTAAGGGCAGAGACTTAGAAGCTGTTGCGAAATTAATTTGGACCTGTTAACTTTTCTGATTTGGTGTTAACTTCCTGTCTTGTTTTGTCTGACAGGAAGCAATGCCTAAAGAACTCATAGACGACCAGTTGTAGTCATTAATCGAACCGCTTCTGCCGGAGCAGGTACCGCATAATCGGCAGTACGCAGGCCGAAAGCCTCTGCCCGTTCCATCAGACGTATGACGCTCAACCCCTATTGGGACCAGAGATGAGGGTACAAGTCGTGGCGACTTTTGAATGCGAAGACGCGATACGGATGATCCGAGCTAAAAGCTCACAGACCCCAAGAACGCTGAACGACTGAGTCGGTCCCGTGCAATTTGCCGTCCACGGGCACCTAGGTTGTTGTTAAATAGACACTTGACTTAATGAGATGAACCCACTAAATTCCTACCTACCGCGACGCAGTTGTGGGCATCTTTCACCCTCACCAATTTGGTGAGGGGCAACTACGCGGGGAATACGCCGATACTTGGCCTCTACCCCGTACGTTTTAGAATTATGTCTTGGAACTGTTGCCGCCTTCGACAACGCTGAGTTATTTCGTCAGTACGTGGAAGGAGGATGCGCCTGGCCACCTCTGTGTCCTTGGCACCTCGGATTTTTGCAATCTTGCAACCGAGACTAAACCGAAACCTCTCGGTTGCGTAACCAAGGACATATCATGAATACTCAAAATTTCGAAGGACATTTGCTGCCACGTCCTGTGACAGCGCTTCCTGAATTCGCAAATGCGCAAGCCCGTCGTAGCCTCGCTGAGAAAATTAGTCTGGCTTTTGGATTGTCTGCGAACGCGTCTACGGCGATCGCAAATGCGGTGGTAAATCCGTCGGCTGTACGTAAGGCTATTGGCGACCCTGAGGATCCCGAGGTCGAACGTATTGCTGTTCCTGGCGGTACTCTCTACGGTATCAGGACGTCTATTTGGGCGCGGCGCGTCATGCCCGATCCACGGAATCCGCGGACGCTACCATCTCGCCGCCATCCATTCGCCGTCGATCCAGGTACTGCTGGAGAAGACTCCAAATACCGTCCAGTTCCAGAACCGCGCGCGGCTGACCCCTCAAAGCCCCATGCAGCGGAGCTACAGGTTGAAATCGAAAACCGACATCACATTACGTGGGCATCTCAGCAAGCCGCTGCCTATGTCCTGGCGGAAAATGACTGGCGTGAATCTATCGCTGCACAAGGCGTTATGGAGTCCGTTTGGGTCGTTCCGACAAACTATGCGTCGAAAGATGACACAGAGACTGTAACGGCGTTGACTACTGCCGAAGGTTCTTCGCGAATTACGGCGGTTCATTACCTTCTCAATGTCCGGTCAGCGGATGTTCCTTATGACACCAACGAATCCGCTTTTCGTGCGCATATTCGACGTTTGAATAGTGCGTTGGAAACAGGTCCGACTGGTGATGATCTTGTGGCTCTGCGCTGTGAGCAAGTGCCAGCACTTATTCTTGTTGGCTTTGCCCCGCATGCAGCCAGCGATACCGGTTTCCCCACGGCAGTAAAGTCGTTGGTTGCGCTACGCCACGTCGATCCACCAAAGCCATGGGGCGAAGGGCCAGAAAATGAGTCTCTTGCCGACGAAGTCTTGGACGAAATGTACCGCCGGAATTTGATTTCAGATGTTGAGCGTGAATATTATGCAGGCTCTTGCACCAAAGCCGAAGCGGAGGCGGCGCGGTTGTCGTGTGATCCCGCGATACGGGCGACGAATATCATCCGTCTTTTGACGAGTGAGAAACGCGACCATGTGGAGGCTATCCGCGTAGCGGTCACGAGTCAATCGACTAGGAAGCGGGTTTCGATGAAGCTCACCAATGACCTTGCGACGGCTTTGATTCTCCGCGCAGTGGCTGAAGAGCCAGCAAAGACTGATCAAGTACGTCGCTATATGCGGCATGCTTTCGGTAAGTCTGTTCACGGCGAAACTTGGGAAAATACTGCCCGCAGCACTGAGCAACTCGTGAAGGACGCGCAGGTGGAGCTTCGCGCCTCGATCGCTGCCGGCGCCTCTACTGCACCTGGTGGCGCATCCGTAGAGTTGGCTGTACGCGCGGCATACGCACTGCTCGTTTCGGGCCGGCTGAACGCAGACCGTGGATCCTCAAACAATGCGCAACCGGATCGGCGCACACCTGGTGAGGTTTTGGAGGCCATGCGCCGATCTCAGCAAGGTATCTATCAGCTGGGCCAAGCATTGTTAGACTTCGCCTCTGAGACGCCAATTCGGGCTGTCGAAGAGGACGGTACTCCCAGGATGAATAAAGACGGCACCTATACGATGGTGAACGATATCTTCTTGCGTGAGGAATTTCCTCCCGCAGGGAAAAAGCGTGCGCATCGCCCGGGAAATACACCACAAGACCATTACCAGAATCGTCTGAGTGCATTTACTGGTGCAATGGAGGAGCTGCGGAAGGCTTTCGCGGATTTGTCCAGTGTGCGAGGTGACGACGGCCGTCCGCTGGTAGAAACGCAAGGGGTTGACAGCCGCGATTGCGTAACCTGGCGTGATGCTTTGTCCGAGATTGATGAAGAACTGGTTATCTGGGGGCGTACATTCCGTCGCGTGTATGGAAATGGCGACTCTGTTTCCCATCACCGCTCTTCTGATTTTGCGCACGATCAGGTGCCGAACGAATGGGATGAGGAAGAAGGTAATGGCGTTGTTGCGCCAGCCAACTAATAAGCGTCTTACTTGAATGAGCCGCAGCGCAGTTCATGTCGCGCTGCGGCTTTTTATTAGAGGCTGCTGATTTTCTCTCAGAAGTGCCCCCTTTTCCATTCCGCCCAACTGCCACAGTCTTACGAATGCAGCTATGCGGTTATGCGGTTATGCGGTTATGCGGTTATGCCAAGCCTCATATCCTAGTTCTTTAAATTCAGGAAGATCTAGTTCAAGGGGGCCGTCTTTTCTTACCAATGCAACATTTTTCTACATAATATTTGCAACTGCACTGGACTCTCCTGCTCATGAAAATTGACTACGTCTACCTACAACAGTACCGAAACTTTGCTGACGCTCAAATCAACCTAACAAAAAACAGCTTGGTAATCGGCGGGAACGACGTCGGAAAGACCAACATGATCCATGCATTGCGGATCTTATTGGACAAGAGCCTTTCTGACGCGGATATTGAACCATCGGCGCATGATTTTCATTGCGCTGAGAATGGTGTACGGGCAGATTACTTTTTGATCCGCATTGCGTTTTCTGAAGTTACTCAAGACGCAGTACTATCACAACTCAAGGGCCTTGTTAGTGCAACCGGTCTCTTTTTCCTTGAGTTCCGTGGCCACCGCGCTACCAATCACTATACGATTTCTGCGGGACACGACCTGAATGCATTGGAAGTTATTCCAAGCCGCTACTATCTGAAGTATCTACACCTGAAATACATCCACTCTCAACGCGACTTGTTACGGTATATCCGCTCGGAGAAGAAACACCTGTTGCGTCTCGCGCAGGATTCACGAACTCAGCCTCAAGTCGCGGCTGACGACGGACGACTTCAGAGGCTTACTCAGCTACTAGACGAAGTAAATCAAGGAGTAAAAGATCTCCATTACGTCGCCGAGGCCACTCGGGACCTAAACAGGGAGCTCAGTGCACTGTCTCACCATCACGCTGGATACTCGGTTTCATTAGATACCGGTGCAATCGCCGTCCAACAGTTCATCGAGCAGTTGGAGCTAGGAGCAAGCACCAACGGCTCCCGCGTAATGCTAGGAGGTGAAGGCCGCAATAATCAGATTCTACTTGCCTTATGGAAGGCAAAGAGTGTTCTGGAACATGACCAAGATAGCGAGGTGGTGATTTATTGTGTGGAAGAGCCTGAGGCGCACCTGCATCCCCATCAGCAACGCAAGCTTGCGAGCTACCTCATCAGCTCGCTGCCAGGGCAAACCATTGTTACCTCGCACTCTCCTCAAATCGCAGCCAGCTATAAGCCAGACTCGATTGTTCGCCTATTACGCTCTAACGGAGCGTCCCGCGCAGCCAGCAATGGATGCTCTAATTTTATAGATGCCGCGTGGACCGGGCTGGGGTATCGGATGAGTATCTTACCTGCGGAAGCGTTTTTCGCTTCTGCTGTTATGCTGGTCGAGGGGCCTTCAGAGATGCTTTTTTACGGTGCGCTCGTCCGCTCCCTCAATCTCGACCTAGACCGATACAACATTTCATTATTGTCCGTTGATGGTGTCTCGTTCATGGTCTATAAACGAGTTCTGGACGCTCTTGAAATTCCTTGGTCTGCCAGAACAGACAATGACATTTCTAACATTACGATGGGTCCCGTCGGCGCTCAAACGACTTGGCGTCAGCTCGCAGGTATCAACCGATCTTTGTCTTTAGTAGGTATTCAACCTCAACCACACCGACCAACTCCTTACGATCAGGCCGCCTCTCTGGCAGATGGGACCTGGGAAAGGGTAAGTAATGCTGTTGAGCCTAGTGGCATCTTTCTATCCCGGATTGATCTCGAGAACGACATTGGTACTGAATTGCCCGAACTCCTGAATGGCTTCAAAGGTCACGCGATTCCTCAAGCCATCAGTTACTTGCAGGAAAAAAAAGCCCTTCGCATGCAAGAATTTGTTGAGCACTGCGGAGTAAGACTTCGTGCACCGTTAAATGGCAATCTGTTGAAGCCGCTGATCTATTGCATGCGAGCGGCGGCGGCGGGCATCTAACCATGACCACCTTCACGCCCAATCCTCAGCAGGACCAGGCTATTCAATACTTAAGCGACATGGTAATCGTCGCTCATCCGGGTAGTGGGAAAACTAGTGTTCTTTCGCGAAAAATCAGAAATATAGTATCGGAATTACGCCCCTATCAAGGTGTGATTGCCATTTCCTTCACGAATAAAGCAAGCGACGAACTTGAGCGCCGATGTAAAGCGGACGCATTTGACACCAAGAGTTCGTTCTTTGGGACTATCGATGATTTCTGTCTTCGCGAGATTATTTTTCCGTTCGCGCGCCAACTTATGGATGTTGCCGCAGCAGCAAAACCGACGAAAATAAGCGAGCTTCCAGTCGAAGTCAGAGCTACGCAACCGACGACACCGATTCTGGAATCGGACGTTGTCAACACAGTTGAATTCCTGCCTTTTTTGCAAAGAGCACTTGTCAATGGTTTCATTCCTTTGGAGGCCGTTGGTATGCTCGCATGCTACACAGTTGAACAATCATCTGCCTGTCGGAACTATCTGGTCGCGCGATATCGTGCCGTGTTTATTGACGAATATCAGGATAGCGGGAGCTTCCAGCATCACCTCTTTCTGAAGCTCAGGTCTCTGGGCCTTACAGCAGTTGCAGTCGGTGACGTAGATCAATCCATTTATGCTTTTGCACGTAAGGATCCGCGCTATTTAATTGATCTTACGACTCCGAATAGTGGCTTTGCCCACTTTGCCATAACGACTAATTTCCGCAGTCATCCGTCCATTAGCGACTTCGCGTTGCGTTTGCTAGATCCGAATCACACGATCTCGCCGACGAACGACATGCGTATATTCATAAAGAACGTCAGTGGTAATCAAGTTGATATGGCCGCTTGGCTGAATACCGCCATTCCCAGTTTTATGACCCATTATCAAGTGGTATCCGCAGATAGAGTGGCCATTTTGTGCCGGTATCAGCACTCTGCACGCCTAATTGCCGACCGATTGGCGCTTGAGCACTATCTATTTGAGGAAAGTCCCTTCGAGTTGACACTGACCGCTGAATCAGCCCTTTTCTCAGATCTTCTGAGATTCCGCTACAACAATCAGTTGACCGCAGAACCTTTAATTGAGAAATATGGTGAAAACAAGCCAACTCCTCTTGAGCGACGCGCACTTCGCAGAGTTCTTCTACGTTGTCGGAGTTGTTCAGACGACGAATTAGCTAAGGCTATTGTCGACGCCACCACGCGGTTACTAAGTCATGCCCCATCAGACACTGGGATTATTGAACTTGGGATTGTTTGTGGAAATCCTAGGAAACTTAGGTGGTTCCAAAGTCCTAGCCGCGACGCCGTTCAAATCATGACGCTCCATAAGGCTAAAGGACTTGAATTCGACCTAGTCTTCCATACAGATCTACACGACCATGTCATTCCTACACGCCTTTATCCGCCGGGAACATTTGGTCAGGTCATTTATGCTAACGAAAAACAGTGCCTGAACCTACACTATGTGGGTATTACCCGCGCAGTGAAGGCCTGCGTGTTAATGACGTCGACCGTTCGATTGAACAAGGAAGGGGAACAGAAGAGTGGCAACCCTTCGCAGTTCATCGGCAGGAACGGGACGGTTGCAATCCCTCTTCAGTGATGAACAAAGCCTTCGGAACCATGTACATCGAACTTCACCGTACCTTTCGCGAGCTACTACGCGACGAAAAACAAGGCGACGATTCCCGTGCCCTCTCAATTGGCAATGGCACACTGACGCTGCCGAACCTACTCGATGAATACCGAGTAGTCATTCTTTCTGAAGCAGGCTCGGGCAAAACGGAAGAAATACGCGAAGCCGTCCGCCGTCTAAGGGGCGAGGGTAAAGCCGCGTTTTTTTTACGCCTGGAGCACATCGTTGTCGATTTTGATACGGCTTTCGAAGAGGGCACCCTAGAGGACTTCCAAGCATGGCTAACGTCGACCGAGCAAGGCTGGGTGCTTCTGGACTCCATTGACGAATCGCGCCTACGCTCGCCCCTAGATTTCGAGGCGGCCATGCGCAAGGTCAGCAAGCAGTTAGCTGCCGTGAAACAGCGTACACATCTGTTAATCACCGGGCGAGCACCGGCGTGGCGCCCAAAAACTGACTTAGAGCTTTGCGACAAGCTTTTTCCTATCGCTATCGAGCACATTGCGGTTCCAGTTGACGGAGACACTGAAACAACGAATGAGCATAGGCAGGTTGCGGGAACCAACGGAGCATCCTCAATTAAGATCTTCACATTGGAAGACCTTTCCTCCGCGCAAGTCCAGCTCTTTGCAGAGAAGAAGGGCATCGACCATACGCAAGCCTTCCTTGATGCTATCGAACGCGCGGATGCTTGGTCCTTCACCGCTCGGCCGCAGGATCTCGATGAGCTGACAGCCTTCTGGCTTGACAACGGGACAATCGGATCCCGCCTTGAGTTAATGCAGAACAGTATCAAGCGTCGTCTAAAGGAGCCAGATCAAACGCGGTCGGAAGCACTGCCCTTGGCGGGTGATCGAGCGCTGGAAGGTGCACAGATTATTGCTGCCTCGCTAGTACTAACAAACCAACAAACCATCCAAGTACCTGAAGGCGCCAAAGGTACTCAGGGTCTTAGGCTCGACGCAGTGCTCATTGGGTGGTCTGACAAAGAGATAAGCACACTTCTCCAACGGTCACTATTCTCCCCTGACATTTACGGCGCGGTCCGCTTCCATCATCGCTCAGTGAAGGAGTATTTGGCCGCTCAGTGGTTCCTCAAGCTGCTAGGCCAAGAAGTATCGCGACGGAAGGTCGAGGGATTATTCTTTCGCGAGCAGTACGGTCTGGAGGTCGTTGTACCGTCACTACGGCCATTGCTTCCATGGCTTTGTATGGTAGACAACCGCATCCTGAACAAAGTGCGCCAGATAGCACCTGAAATCGTATTTGAAGGTGGAGACCCGGTTCAGCTTCCCGAGGATGTCCGGCGCGACATGTTGGAACGGATTTGTGATCAACTCGCAAGCGGCGCCTCCACCAGATCCATGGCTGACTTCGCGGCCATTCAGCGGTTCGCTGCGCCCGACCTGGTCAGTACCCTTCGCAATCTAGTTCGAAAATATCAAGCGAACGACGATATTGTCTTTTTCCTCATGCGGATGGTCTGGCAGGGTCGCCTGAAGGACATGTTGCCGGAGACGATCGACATCTCCTGTTCGTCGACTGCCGGCTATTTCTCACGCATCGCTGCCTTCCGTGCTGTCGCCGAACTAGGAACGCAGCAAGACATGGCATTGATTCGCAAAAGATTTGTCGAGGAGGGTGGCACATTAAATCGCAAGTGTATGGCCGACTTGGTCAGTCATATCCAGAGCCCGGACAGTCAGACACTTCAATGGCTAGTGGATTGCATCCCCCGATTGACCGAGTACAACGAATACGAAGGTACTGGGCTATCCGAGAAGATCGCTTCATTCTTCGAGCGTGCCCCTTTGTTGATTGTCAGTCTCGGACTCGAACGGCTGTGTGAACTCCTAACTTCTCCACCAGTTATCGAGCGCGTCTACTGTGAGATTTCCAAACGCTATCAATGGTTGCGGCGTGCTGCAGGCGTAGCTGTTCGCCGCCTGATCGACGCGAGAGACACATTGGCGTTGAGACCAAGTTCGCTTGCTGTCCTTCAGATATTGCCGGTAGACGGGCTATACAACGTCAGTGCTTTTGATGTAAAAAAATTGGGCTTGGCTGAAGGGGTCCAACATTGGCCCGAGCTTAAGTGGGCCCTATTTTGGCATATTGTGGGCCGGGAACGCAAAAGTAGGGCAAAGAAGGGGGAACGCTTGGTCGACGTTTGGATGGTATTAATTGTGCCGAGCTACATTTCCTTCGACGACAGCGATTTTGATGCTGCGGTAAGGGCCATCTCAGAGTGCACGATTGCTGACGACAAGTTAGTTGCGCTATCGCTGGCGTTCAGACTGTATGTGCAAACAGATCGCCAACGCAACCGAAATGTACAACTAAAGAAGGCTGTAGGTAACGATATCATCCTCAAGGCGAGCCTGGTAGAACTCATGAGGCCGCAAAAGAAATCCAACGAACTCAAGCGAATGGAACGCGAAAACGTAAGGTGGAACCGACAAGCGGCCGCTAGAAGCAAGCGCGAAAAACAGGCCCGCCTAGAAGTACCAGTCAAGCTTGAGACTCAATTAGATGCATTGCGCGATCCGGGTTTCGCCAATCCGTCAGACGTCTCCCGTTCACAGTACTACCTGTTCAATCGAATGCGAGAACTGGAGGAAAATAAGGATAGTTCTAGGTGGACCAATTCCAATTGGCGTGCACTCGAAGGCGAGTTCGGCACTAAAACACCGCGCGCCTTCCGTGATGGCATGGTGCGCTTTTGGCGTAAGCATAAGCCCCAGCTTGTGTCAGAAGGCGCGGCTCTTAACAGCACTCCTCTCGCGGATATTTTCGGTCTTACCGGCTTGACTGTCGAAGCCGCCGAAACCCCTGGATTATTTCGAAGCCTTTCATCTGTGGAGGCTGCCGTGACATTCCGATATGCAATGCGAGAACTGAATGGTTTCCCAAATTGGTTACCTGCGTTATCTGATGCCCATCTCGAAATCGTCAAGTCCATGGCCCTAGAGGAAATAACCTTCGAACTTCAGGATGACCAAGAGAATTCCGCAAGCCAGTACATCATTTACGACCTAAGCCATGCTGGAGATTGGCTATGGGATGCCATCGCCCCGGACATCGTCAGACTGCTACGAACCCATCCACCGAGGGGGGGTGAGCGCTTACGGCATCTTCTGGACATTGTTCAGGCATCTAACGTGTCTGACGCCAACGTTGCGGCGCTGGCCGCAGAAAAAATGATATCAGCCCGTAACCCAAAGGATTTGCCGCTCTGGGCCGCGACATGGACCGGTGTGGATCCAGATGCCGCCATTGATGCAGTGGAGGCACACTTAGCGGCCTTAGAAGATGCCAACGCCCGAACTGAATTCACTATGAGCTATGTGGCTTATCTCCTTGGCGGCAGCCGCATGTTATCTCGAGTGCGAGCCGAGTTCCACTCTCCCGCAGTATTAAGGCGGCTCTACATTCTCGTTCATGAGCATGTGCGGTCCAGCGAAGATATCGATCGATCCAACAGAGGGGCTTACTCGCCGGGAATAAGAGACAACGCACAGGAGGCACGCGAGAGGTTAGTAAGTATCCTGAAGGAAATCCCTGGCCGGGATGCATATCTGGCACTCAAGGTCATCTCTGAATCCCATCCCGAATCGCACATGCGGCCGTGGTTTGCCCAGCAAGCCAGGTCCAAGGCAGAAAAAGATAGCGAACGTCCGGCGTGGAGCGCTGAGCAAGTGAGCCAGTTCGGTAAAGAGTTCGAGCGCACGCCGGCCAACCATCGCGAACTGTTTGACTTAGCGGTACTTCGACTGCTGGATTTCAAGCATGAATTGGAGGATGGAGACGCCAGCACAGCCTCCGTGCTGATCAACATAGAGTTGGAAACCGTGCTCCGCAACTACATCAGTGCATGGTGCAATAGGAATTCGCTAGGCCGGTACAACATCCCGCAAGAAGAGGAGCTACCGGATGCAAAACGTCCTGACCTACGGTGGCACTGCCTCGCGTTCAAGGGGCCTGTTCCGACCGAGCTTAAGATCGCTGATAATTGGACAGGTCCACAGCTCTTCGAGCGCCTCGAAGGACAATTGGCGGGCGACTATCTACGGGACGACGCATCAAGCCGTGGTATTTACCTGTTGGTCTATAGGGGCATGTCAAAGCGTTGGCAATTGCCCAATGGTGAGATGGTCAGCTTTGAAGAGCTAGTATTAGCTCTTCAGGAACACTGGGCTTCAGTAGCGTCGGCACATTCTCGCGTTGAGGAGATCAAAGTCATTGGCATTGACCTAACGAAAAGGGGGAAATCTACTTCGACAAAAAAGACTCGTAGTAAGAGATGCTCCAGTGGAAAGACACTAGGAAAATCAATCAATAGCAATGCTATCGACAAGAATACAGCGAAAAAAAAATGACTTTCTCAAGAATATTGGCTGAGCCGGCCGGCACTAAGGAGCCCACAAAGAAGGTGGACTCTAAGAGAGGAGCCACCAAAGTCCAGCGATAGCAGAGTCGAGCCATAAAAAGTTCAGAGATAAATGAATTCCGACAGAAAAGGCGTGAAATAGAAAATTTAAATTCGTAAAAAAACTGCGCTTCGAAGAAGAATTATTGGGGAAAATCGATAAAAGTCGGTCGAAAATAGAGCTTAAGCCCATGATTTAAAAAGAAAAACTCAGTCCCATCACTTATGCTCGCAGTATTATTATTTATGCTCGCGGACACAATCCCACTCTTGAAAAACCACCACTCCGCCCCTATACTTAGCACTCGTTAGGGGAGAGTGCTAACAACTCCTCCTGGCCTACCCACTTTTCCGATGTGG
>Ga0209913_1000798_pt1 | contig 22408 bp, 22 predicted proteins | sample PersoiDNA2013203_FD_185805 | JGI IMG/M metagenome (GOLD analysis project Ga0209913, IMG submission 185805) | Permafrost soil microbial communities from the Arctic, to analyse light accelerated degradation of dissolved organic matter (DOM) -... | ecosystem: Environmental > Terrestrial > Soil >... | reverse complement strand
GGTGTCGTCGAACATGGCCGACGCAGGTTAACAGCTGTTCAGACTGTTTACAACCGCCCAATGAAAAAATGCCGTTCAGTCTTAACTGAACGGCATTACCGCCTTCGGGGGGCTTTTTTATTTGTTTCTTCGCGGAGAAGATGGAGCCACCTGCGTGGCTCCCGTGTGGGATTCGAAGACCTGCGCGTTCCCGCGCGGGGCTCTCCGAATCGCCCATCTCCTTGCGCCCCGCGCCAGAGTGCCTGAGGCGCCACGTCTCCGCCAGAAACTTGTTCTTGATCGTCCAGGACATCTCAGCGAGAGGCCGGATCACCGCGTTGCGGCTATGAACTCGGCTGTGAAGACGGTCTTGGGCGCATGTGATGGGCGTTGCGGGCCTGCTTCTGTGGTACTCCGAATCGGTAAGCGTTTTGTGTTTCACAGGTGTCCTGTAGAGGTATTCTGTCCTGTATTTGAATGTCCATCAGACCCGGGGCATCTCGAATCATCCCGAGCGGACAGGAAGAAAATTGGGGCCCCATGATGCTGGAAGCATTGCGCGAGAAGCCGAGGCGCTTGCAATTTTCATCAAAGGGACTGGGCCGTAAGCTGCCAGTTGATTATTCCTGGTAATGCCAAGTCGATCGCCCCGGCCCCCTGCTCATCCAGATAATTAGGATTGTGTGCAAGACGTCGGGCAATTTTTGGTGGAAATTACGCGGCAAAGTCGATCTATTTTCTGTGCGTATCAATAGTGAAGGCATCGTCCTGCGCGGCTTCTCCATCTTCTGCAGCTTTTTCGTCGATCGACCGTGATTCTCTCCCCAACGGCAGGGACATCGGCTATCCCGGTGGCAGTAGTGCGGCCGGGTGCTTTCGGGTCCAATGTAGCTTGATCCGGAGAATCCTACAATGCTCGCCCAGTTGCACACTACATATCCCGATGCGACCGCCGTGACCAATGCCACCGATGCCACCAATGCGGCCGTTGCACCCATCGATGAAAAAATCGATGTTGCCCACATCCGCCTGATGGGCGACGACCGCTGCGTCGCCATGCTGGGCGAGTTTCGTGCGGCCGACCGCTTGCTGGTCAGCTGGCTGCAGCAGCAAGCGAAGGCGCGGCGCACGGTCGACTTTGAAATCACCTTCAACGACGGCTGCGTGTTCTGCGGCCGGTATCAGTACGGTGAACGTGCCAGGCGCCGCCCTTCCTTGAGCGCTTTCGTGCGCCATGAGCTGGCACTTCTTGCGGCGCAGCCGGCCGGTTCCATCGACTGGTCCCGCTATGCTGTCGATACCTTCTGATATGCGGGCCTCGACGCAAGTCCGCAATTTTAAGACCGCTGCCCGTGTATGTTCTGGCGCGCAGCGCCGTTCGATTCTGTACAAGCCCTGCGGCCTTGGCGGCTTGGTACTGAATGGACGCGCACGCTTGATCGGGATTGCATCTTTAACCGCTTCATCGCCGCCTTTTTCGGTGCCGCCGTTATTGCCTGCCCATCGTGTGGCACGGGGCTTAGCGCTCTGGCTTGCCTGGAGCCTCCATGTCCGGCATCGCGCCGCAGGCGCTGACGCTGCTGTCCCCCGCTACCCGGCGCAGCGCTGCTGCGCCTGCCGACGTGGCCGCGCCACCGTCGGCGCGCCCTGACCGGCGCACTGGTCTCTCCACAATGGCTGACTATTTTTTTCGTCTGGCGGCACTACTCTGAACCTGAGCTTGCAATCGATGGCTTGAAACTGACAAGGAGCGGAGCATGGAAAAACGGGGACCCGGAATCGAATTACACATCAACCGCAAGGCGCGCAAGTTCGACGTTCCTGACGAGATGCCGCTGCTATGGCTGCTGCGCGACGAAGCGCACCTGACCTCGGGCGGCATCGGGGAGCCGGGCAGGGCGTGTGTTGGCGCGGCGCTGACCAACGCGGTATTTGCCGCCACCGGCGTGCGGGTACGCGAGATGCCGTTACGGGCAGAGCTGCTCAAACGTACTTGAATCCGGCCAAGCCGGCTGTCGCTGGCCGGTGCCACTTTTAACAGGATCGGAGGGTTAGCGTCATGAACACCATCGCAGAACGAGAAGCAGAGGCATTGCACATCGTCAAAACGTTTTACCAGGGCGCGGCGGAAGGTCGGATCCTCGCCTTCGCACCGCATCTTGCGGAAGACTTTGTCCTGTTCGTCCCGGACTATTTGCCCTGGGGAGGCCGCTACGACAAAGCCGGCTACCTCTCGATTCTTTCCGAAGTTGCCAGCACGCTCGATTTCGCCCGGCTTTCCTACGAAAGTCTGACCGTGCAGGGGGAACACGTCGTCGCCCTGATCCGGATCGGCGTGCAGGGGACAGGGGAATCGATCCTGATTTCCGAACACTGGGATATCGCCAATGGACAGGCTCGACAATTACTGGTCGCTTATTTCGACCCGAAAGTATTGCTGGACCGCGCCACTTAGCATCAGCACGCCAATGTTTATCTGCCAGGAGCTATCATGCACCCCACCGATTTCGCGGACCGCGACAAGGTTGTCAAACACAATATTTATGCTTCCGTGCGCCGCCGCGATGGTTTGCCGCACGAGGCCTTTGCCAATTACTGGCGCGATGTGCACTCGACCCTGTGCTCACGCCTGCCGGGCCTGAACTTTTACGTTCAGCAGCATTTCGACCGGGACCATTACGCCAATTTATGGCCGCTGCCGGACGGTATGGCCAGGATCGTCACGCCACTGGACGGGTCGGCCGAACTGGGCTTCGCCAATGTGACCGAGCAGGCCATCTTTGCCGAGGCGGGCAAAATACTGTATGCCGACGAAGCCAACTTTATCGGTGAATCGATCGCCTACAACCTGCCGCACGGCTCATTGACTTTGGTGGACAAGCAACAAGACCCGGCGCCCAACGGCCCCGATCCTTTCCACCGCATCCACGTATATATGAGTCGCAGGCCAGGCAAGGACGGCACCGCATGGCTGACTGAAACCAGCAGGGCGCTTGCGTCCAGCGATGCCATCGTCAAGTGGAAGCTGCATTTGCCGGAAGCCTACGACAACGCCCGACCCGCCCCGCCGGCGCCCAATGTCGACCATGTGGTCGGTGCGGACAGACTTCACCTGGCGGTCGCGGAAATCGCTTTCGCCAGCCCGCTCGCGGCGCAATCGCTGTTCATATCGGCGCGGTTCAAGGAAATGCTCAGCGAACAGCCGCAGTACGTGGACGCCGTCGGCGTATATCGCGTCACCGGCTTCTACACCCTTGTTCGCGATGGCCGGCCGACCACCGCCGGCTTGCGCGGCAGCCGGGCCGCTGAACTGATCTCAAGCATGGGTGCCTTGAACCAGCTGGACGGCGGCGTGACGGGGATATTCAGGCCCCGCTAGCCAATCTTGTCGCCGCCAATGACGGTGCTGGTGGAACGCGTGGACATGCCTCTTCCCAATGGCAGAGGCGCACTCAAGCCGCCTCGGCCATACTGGCCTTTTAAACAGGAGCCATCATGGACAAGCAGTCGAAACACAAGGAAATAGCTCTGGCCGCCTTCGAGGCCGCGTTCAACCAGCGCGACCCGGCCGCGGCCGAACGCTACTGGTCGCCCGGATACATCCAGCACAGCGCAATCATTGCGCCAGGGCGTGACGGCCTGTTCGCGCTGATTGCGAGCATGCCGCCGGGCGCGCGCTACGACAATAGCCTGATCATGGCGGAAGGCGACTACGTCATGATGCACGGCCGTTATTCCGGCCTGGCCACGGCGTCCATGGTAGCCGTCGACATTTTCAGAATGGAGAATGGTCTGTTTGCCGAGCACTGGGACGTGCTGCAGGAGGAGGCCACGCGGGCAAGTTCCTTGAGCGGCTTGCCCATGTTCGGCGACCAGTTCCCGTCGTAACCGGGTCGTCTACAGCCGCAGCGGCCAGCGCCAGCGCCTTGCCGGGGCATAGTCCCGGTAGGCCAGCGCGGCTGGCACTTCGACGCTGATTTCGCTGCCGCCGTTTTCACACGTGGCAACATTGAAACGCGCGCCAATGGTGGTTGCGCGCTCGCGCATCCCGGCCAGGCCCCAATGGCCGTCTCGCCCCTGTTGGGCGGCGTATTCCGGGGGAATGCCGGCGCCATCGTCGGCTATCCGCAAAATCAATTCCTTGTCGCCAAATTCCAGAGTTGTCTGCACCTGGGACGCGCCGGCGTGGCGCCAGGCGTTGACCATGGCTTCGCGGCCGATCGCAAACAGGTGGGGCCCCACACCGGCTGCCAGCGCGCGCGCGGCCCCCAGCACCTGTAAATGCTGCTGTGTGACGTCGCTTGAAAGTTCGTCCGCCACCGCTGCCAGCAACTGGGCCAGCGATAATCCCAAGTCGTCTTCGCTGCGCAGCGCCCGCACTTTTTGACGTCCCTCGCTGACTGTCGTTTCCGCCTGGTCGAGCGCGCTTGTGAGCAGGGCCCGCACCGGTTCAGCAGGTGACAGGCGCAGGGCTGCGCCCTGCACTTTGAGCATCAAGCCCTGCACCGATTGCAACAGGGTATCGTGCAGTTCGCGGGCAATGCGGTTGCGCTCGTCAAGGCGCTCATTGAGCAGGGCGCGGTATTTGTCTGCAATCAGGCGCAGGCGCCAGCGATGCAGGGAAAACAGCAGCGCCACCAGCAACAGCCCGAGCAAGCACTGAGCCCAGCGGTTTTGCAGCAACGTGGAAGTCACTGAAAATTCCATTGCAGCTGGCGCGCCCACCAAGCCCGCGTCCAGAGAGACCACACGCACCTGGAAGCGGTGCCGGCCCGGCGCCAGGCTGGTGAAGAACGCGGTGCGGCGTGCGCCCGCATCCTGCCACGTGGTGTCTTCGCCGACCAGGCGGTACTGGTACCGCAGCAGTTCAGGCCGGGCCGCGCCCGGTGCGGCGTAGCTGATGTTGATGGCGCGCGGTGCGGCAGGCAGCTCGAGGCCATCCTTGACGACGCGCGCGCGGCCATCGCTTTCCAGCGCGGTGATACGCGCGGGCGGCGGCAGGTCGGCGGCGGCAACGCGCCGGGCATCCAGGTGCAGGATGCCCTCGCTGGTGCCGAACCAAACCTGGTCGTCCTTGTCGGCAAAAGCGTTTGGCAGGCGGTTGTCGAGCAAGGCGTGGCCCGTGAAGCCATCGTCCGCGCCCAGCAGTTCGTAGCGCAAGGGCAGGTCGGGATCCTGCATGCTGGCGCGCCAGTCGGCGGCGCGCACATGGACCACGCCCATGCCGCCGTTGAGCCAGCGGTCGCCATTGGACGTCACCGCGATGCCGGCCACGTTGTTCAATACTGCGGGGTTGGCCGCATGCAGCTTGCGCAGGGTTTTGCCGACGAGGACCGCAATACCTTCTGGCCCGGCGGCCAACACGGGGGCGCCGGCATCGAGCAAGGTGGGCTGGCCCACCAGCGCGGCGTCGAATCGCTGCAGGCGGTCGTTTTCATACAGGAACAGCCCACCCGCATTGTCGGCCAGCCAGAAGCGCCCATTGCCCCCTGACGTGCTCAGCATGATGTGCGGCGGCAGCCTGAACGCACTGTGCGCTTGCCAGCGTCGGTCGGCGTAGCCCATCAGGCCGGTCTGGATGCTGAACATCCAGATATGTTTGCCATCGTCCTGCAGGCCGCGCACGTCGAGGTCAGCCGGCTTTCCTTCACCGCCCGGCGGCAAGGCGATGCGCTGTTCCTGGTTGCCCTTCCTGCGGATCAGTTCGCGCGGTCCGGCATACAGCACCGCGCCATCGCGGCTGTTGGTGAGGATCTGCAGCCGCTCACTGCGGTCGGGGATGGGGCCGTTGCGGTCGAGCACCCACGCCAGCGGTGCGCCGGACCCGATTGCTACCGCCCGACCGTGCTGATCGAGGCCCATGCTCACCCCCGCGTAAGCCGGGATGCGCACCGGCGTGAGGAGGCTGTCGCGCAGACGCATCAAGCTGTTGTCGGTAGCGATCCAGATGGCGCCGTTGCGGTCTTCCATGATCGCGCTCGGCTGGCCGGTCAGTTCCGGCAGCACTGCCTTGCTTTGCGCTGCCGGATGGAGCACGGTGCGGCCCTTGATGTCATCGGGCCGTAGCACGCACAAGCGGCGCGGACAGGTGGCCGTCCACAGGTTGCCATCGCGGTCGAAAAGCGAGGTGGCCTGCGATTCGATCACATCGGCAGCCGCGTTTGTGCCCGGCATGGCCAGCAGTTCAACCCGGTCCTGCTGGGGCGGGGCCAGCCAGATTTTGCCGCCGGGGGCGCGCACCAGAGTGTCGAAGGCCGCCGTGGCGGCCACTTTGTCGAAGCGTACCGCACCTGGCGGGCGCATGTAGATGCCCAGCTCATGCACCAGCCACAGCCGCCCATCCGGCTCGACCATCACGCCGTTAGCGGCGCCCGCTGGCACGCCCTAGGCCTGCCCAATCGCGCCGTGCCCGCCAGCGGAAAAACTGTGCAAGCCGCGCTCGGTCGCGGTCCACAGCACCCCATCGGGGCCGCGCGCGAACTGGTTGACGTAGTCGAAATCAAGCTCCGGCGGAACCAGGTTGACGGCGTGCCCGTCTGCCTTCAGCCATTCCAGACCGCCGGCGATCTCATAAGTAAGCAGCAGGCCGCCATCGGGTGCGGCCAGCGCCTTGTGCACGCGCCGGCGGGCCGACATGGTCTGTCCGGGCAGTGCATACAGCTCGAACTGTTTGCCATCGAAGCGGTAGAAGCCCGATGCGCTGGCGATCCAGATCCAGCCGTCAGCCGTCTGCGTCATGTTGATGATGTGGGAGGGTGCCCCGTCACGCGCCGTCCACACGGTGCGGTTGTAATCGGCCAGCCTGGTCTGCGGGTCGAGCGCCATTGCCCCTGGGGCAATGGCGCACAGGCATGCGAAGAGAGCGGCAGGCGCCGCTCTTCGATGGCATTGATGCAATATTTTGAATAATCTAATGGCGTTCATGGTGGGCCTGCACGCTTGTCACTGTACTCGCATTGAAAAGGTGTAAAGAAAATCGCCATTGACCGCCTCTGGCGATCGGTAGAGGACAAAGGGCGCCGATGGGAGGCGACGTGCAGGCGGCGCGCTGGTGTAATGATGCCTATAGAGCGGCTTGCTCCGTTACTTCGGGCCGCATTATAGGACCGAACGGTCTTGAAAGCCATCCTGATCAAATTTATCACTTCAAGGAACACCATGAAACCGAAGCTCCTGGCTGCACTGCTTGGCTGCATAGTATTCAATGCAGCCGTCATTGACGCCGCAGCCGCGACACCCCCCACCCCCGGTGGCATCTTCCGCACAAGCGTCGGCGCCATGGAAGTTACCGCGCTGGGCGATGGTGTCGGCAGCCTGCCGACCGCGGTACTGCAGGGCGACCCCACGGTCATTACGAATCTGCTTGGCGAAGACGGCATCACCGGTGCGAATTTTCCCGCCACCGTCAACGCCTATCTGCTCAAGTTCGGCGGCAAGCTCGTTCTTGTCGACACCGGCAGCGGCGGCAACTGGGGTCCGCCAGAACTGGGCCACGTGCTCGCCAACCTGCACGCGGCCGGTGTTCAGCCTGCCGAGATCGACTTCATCTTGATCACCCACTTGCATGCGGACCACGTTGGCGGTTTGGTCAGCGCGAGCGGCGCCGCCGTGTTCCCGAAAGCGGTGGTGCGGGTGGCGCAGGCGGACAGCGACTTCTGGCTGTCCGAAAAAATTGCCGCCGCCGCGCCGCCGGAGGCACGTGCATTTTTCACGGTCGCCCGAAAGAGCGCGGCGCCTTATCTGAAATCGGGTCAGTGGCAACCCTTCAAGCCGGGAGAAATAGTGGCACCTGGAGTGGAAGCGCTGGCAATGCCCGGCCACACGCCCGGGCACACGGGCTACCAATTCAGTTCGAACGGCCAGCAGCTGCTGGTGTGGGGCGACGTCGTGCATGCGGTGCAGGTGCAGATGAGCCATCCGGAAGTGGCGATGGCTTACGACGGCGATCCAAAAACCGCGGTCGCCGATCGCCAGCGACTGTTTGCCAGACTCGCCAGCGGCAATACGCTGGTGGCCGGTGCCCACCTGCCATTTCCTGGACTGGGCAGAGTGAAAGCGTCCGGGTCCAATTACCGCTGGGCCGCGGCGCCCTTCCCGACGCCGACCGCCGACTGATCATCCTCAATTACCGCTTTTAACCCACCAAAGGAATCCCATGAAATACTTCTTTCCCTTCACGCTGACCGCCTTTGCCCTGGCTGCCGGCGCCGTCGCCGCCGCTCCGCTGCCTGCCGGCGCCATCAAGAACGTCGTGCTGGTGCACGGCTCCTTCGCCGACGGCTCCGGCTGGCGTGGCGTGGCCGATATCCTCATCAAGGATGGCTACACGGTCAGCGTGGTGCAACATCCCGAGACCTCGCTGGCCGACGACGTCACAGCGGTCAAGCGCGTGCTGGCCATGCAGGACGGCCCTGCCGTGTTGGTGGGCCACAGCTACGGCGGCGCCGTGATCACCCAGGCCGGCAGCGATCCGAAAGTAGCGGCGCTGGTCTACATCGCTGGCATGGCGCCGGACGAAGGCGAAGCGGCCGGCGCGCTGCTGCAAAAAATCCCGGCCGCTTCCACAGCAGTGAAACCGACCGCCGACGGCTATCTGCGGCTGGACCCGACCCAGTTCCACGCCGACTTCGCCGCCGATCTGCCACCCGAGCTGACCCGCTTCATGGCCCTGTCCCAGGTGTTCACCAACGGCGCGGCGTTTGGCGTTCCGATCACCAATCCGGCCTGGAAGACTAAACCGACCTGGGCCATGGTCGCCACCCAGGACCGCGCCATCAATCCGGAGCTGGAGCGCTGCATGTACAAGCGGGCCAACGCGAAGGTGGTGGAAGTCAATGCCAGCCACGCCGTCTACATCTCGCGTCCGAAAGAGACGGCGGCCCTGATCGAGCGCGCGGCGACGGGAAAATAAGCCGGCATCTGCTTCTGCGAAACCCCAAGGCCCGAAGGAACGAAGCATGCGCCTGTTACTGAAGCCCTTCCAGCTCGGGCCTTACGAACTCTCCCACCGCGTGGTGATGGCGCCGCTCACGCGCCTGCGCGCATCCAGCGATGGCATCGTCCATCCGCTCGCCGCCGTTTATTATGGCCAGCGAGCCTCCAGCGGCGGCCTGTTGATCACCGAAGCCACCAGCGCCGCCGCAAACGGCAATGGCTATCTGGGCGCACCGGGCATATACGACGACAGCCAGGTCGCTCCCTGGCGCGAAATCGTGAGGGCCGTGCATGCAAAAGGGGGCCGCATCTTCATGCAGCTCTATCACGCAGGCCGCCGGTCCCACGCCGATGTCCAGCCGGACCGCGTACGCCCCGTCGGTCCCTCCGAAGTTGTACACGGCAGCCAGGCCCTGACGGCAGCCGGCTGGGTGCCCAACACCCCCAACCGCGCCCTGCGTCTCGATGAAATCCCCGCCATCGTCGAACAGTTTCGCCTGGCCGCCACGCGAGCGCTGACGGCCGGCTTCGACGGGGTCGAGCTGCATGGCGCGAATGGCTACCTGTTCGACCAGTTCATGCAGGACAACAGCAACTTGCGCCGTGACAGCTATGGTGGCAGCATCGCCAACCGGGCGCGCCTGTTGCTCGAAACGGCACAGGCGGTGAGCACGGTGGCTGGCAGCGCGCGAGTGGGCGTTCGCCTGAGTCCAAGCGGCAGGGTGGGTGACATGGCCGACAGCGATCCGCCAGCGCTGTTCAGTCATGTCGCCGCCAGCCTGGCGCAGCTCGATCTCGCCTATTTGCACCTGATCGAGCCGCGCATGCAGGGCACCGCGCTCGATACCGCCGCCGGCGCGGTGCAACAGCCGGTAGCGGCGGCCATGCTGCGGCCCCATTATTCCGGCACCCTCATCGTCGCCGGCGGCTTCGAGCCGGCCGGCGCCGAAGCGATCCTGCAATCCGGCGACGCCGACCTGGTCGCGTTCGGCCGCCATTTCATCGCCAATCCCGACCTGCCGGCGCGCATCCGCCACGGCTGGCCGTTGGCAGCCCACGACCGTGCCACGTTTTATGGAGGTGGCGCTGCCGGCTACACCGATTATCCGGTCTGGCCGTCTTCAGTAGAGAATCAGGGAGTCGTAAAAAAGCTTGAAATTAAGGACTGATCGGTCCATTATGGCGCTTGCCTGCCGCGCACATGCGGCGGTGGGCCTCACCAATCCAAGGGCACTCACATGAAACTCACCGGTAACACCATCTTTATCACTGGCGGCACTTCCGGCATCGGCCGGGCGCTGGCCGAAGCGCTGCACGACCTGGGCAACCAGGTCATCATCTCGGGGCGCCGCGAGGCGCTGTTCGATGAAATCCTCAAGGCCCGCCCGGGCATGCAGGCCATCCGCCTGGACGTCGAGGACCCGCGCGACATCACCCAGGTTTGTGCCAACCTGATCAAACAGTATCCCGCGCTGAACGTGTTGATCAACAATGCCGGCATCATGCAGTTCGATGATGCCAGCGGCGCGGTCGACGAAGCGATGCTGCTGTCGACCGTGACGACCAATCTGCTGGGGCCCATCCGTCTGTCGCGGCGCTGCTCGAGCACCTGAAAACGCGCCCCAGCGCCAGCATCGTCAACGTCTCGTCCGTGCTGGGCTTCGTGCCGATGGCGATGACGGCCGTGTACTGCGCCACCAAGGCGGCGGTGCACTCCTACACCATGTCGATGCGCTGGCGGCTGCGCGACAGCAGCGTGGAAGTGCTGGAACTGGCGCCGCCCTGGGTGCAGACCGATCCGCTGGACAGCCGCAACGAGCCGCGCGCCATGCCGCTGGCGGACTTCATTACCGGGACCCTGGCGGAACTGGAAAAGGGCGGCAATGAAGTATTGGTCGACCGGGCCCGCTTCATGCGCGCGAACCCGGGACCGAACGAGTACGACTTCGTCCAGCAGTTCAACCAAGCGCTGATGCAGCCGGCTTGATGGCGTAGGCCGGCCAGTCGGGCAGGGTGATTCTCTGCCCGCCCTGGCTGGCCGCTTCGATGGCGTCGATCAGTTCGTGCATGCGCACGGCGTCCGTGAACGTCGGCGCCAGCTGGGCGCCATCCCTGCGGTCGCGCGCGTAGGCCGCATACAGGCTGGCCAGCTCGCGCGGGCTGCCACCCAGGGTATTCGGCGGCAGCCAGTCGAATTCGGCCGGCACCGGCAGCAGCGCCATCGGCTGGCCGTCGCCCTGGGCGCCCTCGATGGTGTTGATGGCGTCGCCGAAGCTGGTGTGGTTGGAGATTTTCAGGTCGCCTTTCGAGCCTGTGATATCGAGCTGCAGGCCGTAGTTATTGCGCTTGCCCGCTTCCAGCTGCATGCTCAGGACCGCGCCATTCGGGAAGGTGCCCGCCACGATCACCTGGTCGGCCAGTGTGTGCGGCAGGGTCTCGCCCGTTTCGATCAGGGTGACTTCCTTGAACTGGTTGACGGCCAGCGCGTTGATCTTGTCCGGGTAGCCCAGCATGGTGAAGATGGCGTCGAAATAATGGCCGCCGTAGATCGACAGCAGGCTGGAAAAATTCTCGGTGGGGACCGTGAAATACAGCTTGGCCGGGCGCTCCTTCTGGAAGTATTCCACGCTCACGTGCAGGCGCACGGAGCGAATCTCGCCGACGTAGCCGTCTTCAAGCAACCTGCGCACGTAGCGGTAATCGCTGCCCAGGCGGCGCTGCAGGCCGACCAGGTGGCGCACGCCCGCCTGGTCCGCAGCCTGCACCAGAGCGCGCGAGCTGGCGGTCGATGGCGTCAAGGGCCACTCGCTGTAGACATCCTTGCCGGCCGCGATGGCGGCGCGCACGGCCGCTTCATGGCTCGGGGCCGGATTGAGCACCAGCACCAGGTCGACTTCGGCGTGGCTGACCAGCGCGTCGAGCGAATCGACCACGTGGGGGATGCCGTGCTTCTCGCCCAGCGCCTTCGCCTTGGCGGCGTCGCGGCTGAAGACCGCACTGAGCTCGTACTCGGGCAGCAGTTTCAAAGCGGGGAGATGGCCGTACTCGGCCCAGTTGCCGGCGCCGACGATGCCGACGCGGATTTTGCTGTTGCTGCTCATGGTGAATCCTTGGTAAATGCCTGTTCAGGCGGGAGTGGCGGAAGGTGAAAAACGGCGTGCGTTGGCGAACGACAGGGCCAGCGCGGCCGCCATGCACAGGGCGCTGGCAAAGCCGATGTTCGCCACGCCCAGCGCGGTGATGGTGAGCGAGCCGAAGGCGGCGCCCAGCGAGAAGCCTGCGTACATGAAGGAGGCGTTCAGCGACAGCACGATCGGTGCGGCGGCCACGCCGGCCACGCCCACCAGGCGGGTTTGCTGGGCCGGATAAAAGGCCCAGTGGGCGACGCCCCAGGCGACAATCGCGGCCAGCATCGGCAGCACGGCCAGCTTGGGAGGCAGCGCGAGCGCGCTGGCCGAGAGCAGGATGAAGGCGGCGGTGGAAGTGAGCAGGGACGGCACGATCACGGACTGGGAACCGTGACGGTCGACCCGGCGTGCCGCGATCGCCAGGCCCAGTGCGGCGGCCGCGCCCCAGGCAAACAGGAACCAGCCCACCTTGCCCCCTTCGATGCCGGTGGCGGCGCCGATCAGCAGGGCGAGATAGGTGTAGGTGGTGTAGCTGGCCATCGCCCACAGGGTCGTGACGAGCAAGGTCGAGAGCACGGCCGGCTGGGCCGCCGCCTGCAGCCGTGCCGCCAGGGTCGGCACTTTGAGATTCGCGCCGAAGCCCTTCGGCAAACCGATGGTGAGGCCCAGCGCGGCCAGTGCCGCCAGGCCGGCGACGGCGGCAAAGGTGGCGCGCCAGCCTGCGCCTTCGCCGAGCAGGGCGCCCAACGGCACGCCGAAGGCGATCGCCAGCGACAGCCCACCATTGACGATGGCAATGGCGGTGCCGCGCCGCTCTGGCGCCACCACCGCGCTGGCCAGGGAGTTCGCGCCGGGGACATACAAGCCCGCTGCAAACGCCAGCAGCACCCGCGCCGCCATCAGCTGCCAATAACTGGAAGCCTGCCAAGCCAGCAGGTTGGCGGCGGCGAAGATGGTCATGGCGCCGATCAGCAGGGCGCGCCGGCCGATGCGTCCCGACAGCGCCGTAAGTACGGGCGAACTGATGGCGTAGGCCAGGGCGAACACCGTCACCAGCTGGCCGGCGGCGGCCGTGCTGACGGCCAGATCGCGCGCCATGGCGGGCAGGAGCCCGGCGATCATGAAGCTTTCGGTGCCGACGGCGAAGGTGCCCAGCGCCATCCAGTAGAGCGGCGCATTGCCCGTGGCTTTGCTTGTGTTCATACAGTACTCCGGTTGATGAGTCAAACTCGATCAACCCAGTGTAGGGACGGGAAGCGGGAAGATAAACGGGCTGGCGGTCGCTACACTGCGGAGCGCCTTGTCCGCATTGAACGGCGCAGCCTTACAGCCGCATGTTCTGCACCACGTAATCGATAAAGGCGCGCAGCTTGGGCGAGGCGTAGCGGCTGGAGGGCCACAGCATGGTGAAGGTGACCGTCTCTTTCATGTGCTCGTCGAGGATGGTGACCAGACGGCCGTCGCGCAGTTCGTCGGCGATGATGAAGGTGGGCAGAAAGGCGATGCCTTCGCCCTGCAGCAGGGCGTAGGTGACCGCTTCGATGGTGCTGCAGGTGAGCCGCGCGGGCAGTTCCGGCTCCGGTTCGTCCGCCTCCCGTATGAAGGGCCAGCGCTCGATGCGGCCGGTGGCGGGGAAACGGTGCAGCAGGCAATCGTGATGACTCAGCTCGCGCGGGTGGGTGGGTGTGCCGCGCGCGGCCAGATAGCTGGGCGCGGCCACCACCACCTGGGCGCAGCTGCCGATGCGCCGCGAGGACAGGCGCGAATCGTGCTGGGTGCCGGTGCGGATGACGGCATCGAAGCCTTCTTCGATGATGTCGACCATGCGCTCGGACAGGTCCACTTCCAGCTTGATGTCGGGGTAGCGGCGCATGAAGCCGGTGAGAGTAGGCATCACCAGGCCGGTCAGCTGGGGCGTGGACACGCGCAGGCGTCCGCGCGGGGTGCCCGACATTTCCGACAGCTCCGCCTCGGCCGCTTCGACCTCGGACAGGATGCGCCGGCAGCGCTCCAGGAACAGCACGCCCTCGGTGGTCAGGGTGATCGAGCGGGTGCTGCGGTGGAACAGGCGCACGGCCAGCCGTTCTTCCATGCGGGCGATGCTTTTGCCGACCGCCGACGCGGACACGCCGAACTGGGTCGCAACCCTGGTGAAGCTGCGCGTCTCCGCCACGGCCACGAAAATCGAGATGCCGTTCAGGCTGTCCATGTCTGTTCTTTTCCTTTTAGTGGACCGATCGTTTCTGATCCGTGTGTGTGCCGATTATCGGCCGCCGGTAGCGATCAGTCAATCATGCCGACCCGGCATCGGGGCGGTACCGGTCTTTTGGGAGAGGCATTGGCGACATTCCTGTCCGATGTCTTGTGCAGGCCAGCCCATTTTTCTGCGGACTGCAAGGCCGTATATTGGTTGCCTGGGCCCGCTTCGGGAAACAAGCACCGCAAGCGCACCCTGCACTTTTAGAGAATCAAAGAACCCACCATGAAAAAGCTCCTGTCCCCCGCCCAAGTTGGTCCCTTCACGTTTGATCACCGCGTCGTGCTGGCGCCCCTGACCCGCATGCGTGCGGAAGAGGGCGCGCGTCCCGGTCCGATGATGGCCGAATATTATGCCCAGCGCGCCAGCAAGGGCGGCTTCCTGATCGGCGAAGCGACCATCGCCGCCCCCAACGGCAATGGCTACCTGGGCGCGCCCGGCCTGTTCGAAGACAGCCAGATCGCTGGCTGGAAGGCCGTCACCGAGGCGGTGCACGCCAAGGGTGCGAAGATCTTCCTGCAGCTGTACCACGCCGGCCGCCAGTCGAACGCCGGCGTGCAGCCCGCGGGCAGCATCCCGGTCGGCCCGTCCGAAGTGCTGCACGGCGGCGTTGCCTACACCACGGCCGGCTGGGTCCCCAACACCCCCAACCGCGCCCTCACCATCGCTGAAATCGAAGGCCTGGTGGAGCAGTTCCGCGCCGCCGCCGTGCGCGGCAAGGCGGCCGGTTTCGATGGCGTCGAACTGCACGCGGCCAACGGCTACCTGTTCGACCAGTTTCTCCAGGACGGCAGCAACAAGCGTACCGACATCTATGGCGGCTCGTTTGAAAACCGCGCCCGCTTCCTGCTCGACGCCACCCGCGCCGTCATCGACGTGTGGGGCAATGATCGCGTCGCCGTGCGCATCGGCCCCAGCGGCAACTGGGGCGATATGTCCGACAGCAATCCGGAAGGCCTGTTCACCTATGTCGCCGAGCAGCTGGCGCCATTGAACCTGGCGTATCTGCACCTGATCGAGCCCCGCATCGCCGGTAATATCGAAGACGAAGCGAAGAGCCAGGAGCCGCTGGCAGCCCGCCTGATCCGCAAGCATTACAAGGGCACCATCATCGCCGCCGGCGGTTTCGACGGCGCTTCGGCGGAAGCGATTGTGCAGGCGGGCGACGCCGATCTGGTCGCGTTCGGCCGCCACTTCATCGCCAATCCGGACCTGCCCGAGCGCCTGCGCAACAACTGGCCGCTCAACGCCTACCAGCGCGACAGCTTCTTCGGCGGCACGGAAGCGGGCTACACGGACTACCCGGTCTACGCCGAGTCGGCCCTGGCAGCCTGATCGAATCTTCCCTGCTGCTATCATGGCGGCATGGGAAGAATCAAACTGTATGATCGCGAAGCCGTGCTCGAAGCGGCCATGCTGCTGTTCTGGCAGCGCGGCTTCGCCGATACCAGCCTGCAGATGCTGCAGCAGGCCACCGGCATGCACAAGTCCGGCCTTTACGCCGAGTTCGACAGCAAGGAAGCGCTATTTCTCGATGCGCTGCGCCACTACCTGGCGGGCCGCGCCAGCGAGGGTCTGCTGACGAAGCAGCCGCCCGGCTGGCGCAATGTCGAAGCCTTGCTGCGCGCCGGTCCCGCCTGCGCGCCCGGCCGGCGCGGCTGTTTCGCCATCAACGCGATGCGCGAACTGCCTTCTCTGCCCGCTGGCGCCGCCGGCCTGGTCGAGCGCTCCCAGGCGGGCCTGCTCGACCTGCTCACCACCAATATCGCGGCCGAAAACCCCCGTCTGCCTGCCCGCGCCATCGGCGAGATCGCGCTGGTGTTTTTTTCGGGCCTGTGCATCGAGATGAATATGGACCCGGCCCCGCGCACGGTGCAGCGAAAAATCCGCCATTTCATGGCGATGCTCAAGACCATGTAAGGGCACGATTGCGGCCATCCCGGTCCGCTAAGTTGTGCTTTGCCGCCTCTTTATCCAGAGCAGTTTGCCCCGCATGATGGGTGACAGGAATTTTCCTCTGTTGCCCTTGTCCTTTATTGGAGTCATCATGCGCAAGCTTTTTTCACCAGTCCAGCTGGGACTGTTTCGCCTCCAGCACCGCGTCGTCCATGCCCCCACCACCCGCCTGCGCGCCAATGCCGACGACAGCCCAAGCAGGCTGATGCTGGAGTACTACCGCCAGCGCGCATCCGATGGCGGCCTGTTGATCACCGAATCGACCCACGTGTCGTATGACAGCCGTGGCTACCTGGGCGCGCCCGGCATCTATGAAGACCGCCATATTCCCGGCTGGCGCGCCATCGCCGACGCCGTGCATGCGAAGGGCGGGCGCATCTTCATGCAGTTGGGCCATGACGGCCGCCAGTCGCACGTGGATCTGACGGGCGGCCCGCTGCCGATCGCGCCCTCGGTGGTGCCGTTCGAAGGCCAGTCTCTCACCGCCAGGGGCTGGGTGCCCGTCTCGCCCCACCGCGCCATCGACGCGGCCGAAATTGCCGTCGTGATCGAGCACTACCGCCTGGCCGCCATCCGCGCCAAGCAGGCCGGCCTCGATGGCGTCGAGCTGCACAGCGCCAATGGCTACCTGGTCGACACCTTTTTGCAGGACGGCACCAACCAGCGTACCGATGCCTACGGCGGCAGCATCGAAAATCGCGCCCGCCTGCTGCTGCAACTGACCCGGGTGCTGGTCGAGGTATGGGGTCCCGGCCGGGTCGGCGTGCGCCTGTCGCCGAGCGGGCGCTGGGGCTCGATTTTCGACAGCGATCCCGAAGCGACGTTCACGTATGCCGCCCGCCAGCTCGACGGCATGGGCCTGGCCTATCTGCACGTGATCGAACCGCGCGTGATGGGGGTGGAAACCCTGGATCCCCACCAGGCGCCGGTGGCGACCGCCATGCTGCGCAAGGTGTTCAGCGGCCCCATCATTGCCGCCGGCGGTTTTACGGGTGACAGCGCGGAAGCGATGGTCGGTTCCGGTGACGCCGACCTGGTCGCGTTCGGCCGCTTCTTCGCGTCCAACCCGGACCTGCCGTACCGCCTGCTGCACAACTTGCCGCTCAACGCCTACGACCGCGATGCTTTCTGGGGCGGCAATCACGTCGGCTACACCGACTATCCTCGCTATGCCGATGCCTTGCCGCAGGCGGCAGCGGCCGCTTGATGTCGAAGCAAAAGCTGGTGGCGGCGGGTGCGAGTCCGCAATCGCCCCGTTTACCGCAATCTTGTTCCGCGCTACTGGTCAATTGGGGTTATATTGACGGCTGTAAGGAATACAAGACATACAGCTCAGACACAGCAATCCACCCGGCCCGGGCGGCCAGATCCCGCCACCCATCACCGTGATGGCGGTGGATGACCATCCGATTTTTCTTGAGGGGATCGCCAGCATTCTCGATAGCGACGCCGGCGTGCGGCTGGTGGCCCAGGCGCTTGACGGTAATGCGGCGCTGGTACGTTACCGTGAGCTTCGTCCGGACGTCACCCTGATGGATATCCAGATGCGTGGAATGGATGGGATTGCGGCAACCCGCGCCATCCTGGCGGAGTTCCCCGAAGCCCGCATCGTCGTGCTGACCACCTACGAGGGCGATGGCTACGTGCTGGCCGCCATCGAAGCAGGCGCCTTTGCCTACATTTTAAAAAGCAGCCTGCGCAGCGACCTGCTGGCTCTGGTCAGGAGCGTGCACCAGGGCTACCGTAGCCGCGCCCTCAACGTAACCCACGAATTGCAGCACTGCCTCACCAGCGAGCGCCTGACCGCACGCGAGCTGGACGTGCTGCGCCTGGTGGCACAAGGACAGTCGAACAAACGGGTGGGAGTTCTGCTGGGCATCTCCGAAGAAACGGTCAAGACGCACATGAAAAGCATTTTGCCGAAACTGGGCGCCAATGATCGCGCTCACGCCGTGGCGCTTGCGCTAGGACGGGGTTTGCTCGCTTCGCACGGCCAGTCCTGATTCTTCAGGCGGCGCGCTGCCGGCGCGTATGCCCGGCTGAGCGACACGGGGAAGCGGCGTACCGCTCGACAACCGGCCCCCGCGCTGCCCGCGTGTACTCCAACGCATCGGCATCGAAACCGTGCGCTTTCAAAGGCCGCGGTCGTTCTTCCCGTTTGCCGGGACATCCATCGCCCACTTTTCTTCCATTTATCCCGTCACACCCTCACGCTCATTGAGCATCCCCCGCCGCGCCGCCAGTACGACCGCCTGCGTGCGCGCCTTCGCTCCCAGCTTGTCGAACACCCCTTTCACGTGTGATTTCACGGTACCCACGCCAATACCCAATTCGCGGGCGATGGTCTTGTTGCAACAGCCCTGGGCCAGCAATTGCAGAACGTCCGTTTCGCGGCCGGTCAGAGCGTCCCGGCTTAAACCGTCGGCGATATAACGCACCAGTTCCGTGCTGACATAGCGCTGCCCGCAGGCGATCATTTGCACTGCCAGCGCCAGCTGCTCTCCCGGAGCATTCTGCAGCAGGTAGTCGTGCACGCCTGCGGCAAGCGCGCTGCGCAGGTCGAATTCCCGGCAACGCTGGGTAACCAGCAGGATGGCGGGCTTGTGGCCGACGGGCGTTGCGCGCAGGCGGGCCAGGGCATCGTCGTAATCGGTGATGACTATGCTGGCGAGGGCCGACGGCGTAGCGGTGACGAGATCGTGTTGGCGCAGTAGCGCACGCAGGCCTGCGTTGATGATCGGATCGCGGTGCGCGATGGTGATGGCACTAGCGTCAGGCTGGTTCATTTCGTTCTCCTCTGAAGCGGCGGCAGGTGTGTGGCCGACGCGTTCATGGTAGGGCCGTAGCCAGCGCGGGGCACGCCGCCGATGGGGGAGGACCGGATGACTCGATCGAGGGAGGCGCCGTGCACTGATCACGAGGTTCCAACCGTCGAGCGGGTGCGCCCTGTCGATCGGCCACCTGGCCAATGGCGCCGCCTACACTTATAAACTGGGTGCCCGGCTGACGACCTGGAACCTGTTCAGCTTCGGCCCGCATCCGCGTCCGGATAGCATCCGCGGATGCCAGGAATGATGGCGTAATGGCGCTTTACGAATATACGGTACTGGCTGCGCTGGCGGAAACGGAAGGGGCTCTGGCCGGCTACAGCCGCCGTCAACAGCAGATAAGCGGCACTAAGAGACGCCATTGATTTTAAGAGGGCGGCAGCGGCCTGCAAAGCCGTTGCTATCTCCTCGATAACATCGATATCTCTGCGGGTTTTGTTCGGGAGCTTTTATGGGGGCCTGCTATGCAACGCGTGCGCATAACTCCGCTTCGCTGCAATGACTTCATGCGTTCATTGGAAAGCAAGCTTCGGCCTCGTCCATCTCTGCAAACGAAAGCTGCTTGCTTCACGTAGCATGCCAGCGCCAACGCCCTCAAGAACGCAGCACGCCTGCTCTGATCAGGCGCGCGAACATGAAGCGGTAGAGCCGCTCTGCCTGGTCGGCAAGGCGCGCTCCCACCCTGCGCCATAGCGGTGCGAGCAGTCCCGCAGCAAGCGCCGCCACCAGCAGCGCACCCAGCATATCGAACGGGAAATGCACTCCGAGGAATATGCGGGCCCAGGCGACTGCGGCGCCGGCGAGAAAGCTCGCCGCCGCCAAAGCCAGGGCGCCATCGAGCAGCAGGCTCAAGGCCACGCTGGCGAACACCGTGGCGTGGTCGCTCGGGAAGGACGCATCCGGCGCGTGCGCCAGCCACGCGTGGCCGAGTCCGATCATGAAAGGTCGGGGGTGGGGCAGCAGCACGCCGACCAGCTGACCAATGCCCAGCGCCAGCATGGTGACGCACAGCGCTTTCAGCGCAGTTGCGCGCCCCTGTCTGCCGCCGCGCAGCCACATGAGGAGCAGCAGCAGCGGGATCGCCAGGATCAGGTAATCCGCCAGGTCGACGGCCAGCGCCACCTGCCACGGCGGCGCGCCCGGCTTGCCGTTCAGTTGCAGGAAGAGGGTGCGATTGAGCGATTCGAATGGGTACATGACGAATACTATATCGCAACTACGAACCGTGTTGTTCGCCCGATCCGGCCGATCGACGGCTTCAAGCCCGCGGCAGAGTGCGTGGCCTCGAAATGCAGGATATTTGCATGTTGACCGATCATGAAACGATTTTGCTGCAAAATTATCCGGGCATTTACCGGATCGACGTCAAAGGTAGAAGCACCGCTGAGCGACAAGGCCCGGTGTCGATGCATGGATGGATGATTTCGTCGCGCAGTGGGACCATGTTGACTACGCGGGAAAAAACACACCGAGCACGAAGTCTCTCCGTATCAAGCAACACAAGCGCATCGCCGAATGGATGCCAGTCTATATCGGAAATCGTCCAAGGTGGCCAGTCGGATGTCCCAGCACATTCATCTGCCATTGGAAAGACCTACGGTCGCCATGAAACTGGCCGCATGCCGCATATGGACTGAGCCTACCTTCCGCCTCAGCACACTCCCTCTGCCGTCAAGCACGATGCACTGATTGCGCCGCAGGTCGAGACGCATTTGCGCGACCAGATCAATCCCCTGGTCGGGCGCCAATTGAGGATGGACCGAGCGGCGCGCGCGGGCGCGCCATCGAACGGCATGGCGCCTCGCTGGTGCGCATCAATCTGCGCGAGCCGGCCGTGCACCAGCCCACCGACGTGGGCCTGCGCATGGGCGCGCTGGACGCCCTGCGGGCGATTGAAGCGGCCCTGCAGTCGGGGTGAGGCCAGCGGGTCAGGCCTTATTCACGCAAGCAGGTCAAACAGGGTGCGCGCGACCACCTTGGTGGCGCGGCGCAGATCCTGCAGCTCGATGTGTTCGTCGGCCCGTTTGGCATTGCTCTCCGAGACCGTGCGCGGGCCGCAGCCGTACAGCACCGCGGGAATGCCGTGTTCGCCGAACAGGCGCGCGTCCGTGTAGAGCGGCGTGCCGGTTGCCCCGATCGCTTCGTCGAACACGGCGCTGGCGTGGCGCGAGAGCGCGTCGACCATGGGCTGGTTGCCGGGCAGGGGCTGGAGGGCATTGGCCAGCAGCAGGCGGCGGATGCCGATGGTGATGCCCGGGCAGTCGGCCACGATGGCCGCGATCAGCTGGCGCAAGCCGGCTTCGACCTCGGCCGGATTTTCCTCAGGGATCATGCGGCGGTCGAATTTCAGCACGACCTTGCCCGGCACCACATTGGTATTGGTGCCGCCTTCGATCAGGCCGACGTTCAGGTAAGGGTGGGTGATGCCCTGCACCTGGCTGCGCAGCTGCTTGTACAAGGTGTTCTGGTGGTACAGCGCGCTCAGGATCAAGGTGGCGGCCTGGAGGGCATCGACGCCCGTTTCCGGCACCGCCGCATGGCCCATCTTGCCGTTGACAGTCACTTCCATCTGCAGGCAGCCGTTGTGGGCCGTGACGACCTGGTAGCTGAAGCCGGCCGCGATCAGGAGGTCGGGCTTGACCAGGCCCTGCTCCAGCAGCCAGCCGGGGCCAAGCTCGCCGCCGAATTCCTCGTCATACGTAAAATACAGTTCCACGCCGCCCTTGAGCGGTACGCCAAGCGCTTCGAGCGCGCGGGTGGCAAACGTAAATGTGGCGAAGTCGCATTTGCTCACCGCGGCGGCGCGGCCGTACAGCTTGCCGTCGGCGATCTCGCCGCCGTAGGGGGGATGGGTCCAGCCTTCGCCCGGCGGCACCACGTCGCCATGGGCGTTGAGGGCCACGGTGCGGCCCGGGCCGTAGGGACGGCGCACCACCAGATTGGTGATGCTCTGCAGGCCGGCGTCGCGCACGACAGCCGCGGGCACCGTGTGCTGTTCGGCGTCGAAGCCGAATTCCTTCAGCAGTTCGGCGGTGCGCTGCGCGTGCGGGGTGTTGTTGCCGGGCGGCGTGTCGGTGGGGACTTGCACGATCTTTTGCAGGAAGGCGACTTCCGCATCGAAATGGGCGTCGATCCAGTGGTCGAGGGCGGCGTAATGGGAGTGGGCGGGGGAGGGCGAAGTCATGTCAGGTCCGAGGCAAGTTGGTCGAGGAGAGTCTGGAAGGCGGCGACGCACAATTGGGCGTCGTCGTTGGTGATCGCTTCCAGCGGGTTGTGGCTGATGCCGGCGTTCAGGCCGCGCAGGAACAGCATCGCCTGGGGCATCA
>Ga0209913_1000797_pt1 | contig 22408 bp, 21 predicted proteins | sample PersoiDNA2013203_FD_185805 | JGI IMG/M metagenome (GOLD analysis project Ga0209913, IMG submission 185805) | Permafrost soil microbial communities from the Arctic, to analyse light accelerated degradation of dissolved organic matter (DOM) -... | ecosystem: Environmental > Terrestrial > Soil >... | reverse complement strand
CCCAGTCGGCCGGCACCTACAGCTACTACACGGCCGAACACCACGGCGCCGCCGCCAGCACGGTGGAGCTGGGCCGTGTCGGCACGCTTGGCGAAAACGATTTATCCCTTTTCGCCGACGTCGATGCCGCGCTGGACGGCCTGCTGCGTGGCTTGCCGCCGGCAGCGGCGGTGTCTCCCCACGTCTTCAAGGTGGCGCAGGAGATCGTCAAGCGCAGCGACGGATTTACGATGGCGTTCGGGAAGGACACGCAAAATTTCACGGCGCTCGATGCGGGGGCGGTGATTGCCACTGATGGAGAATTTGTGTGGAAGGTGGGGGCGCAGCCGGAGCGGGTGGTGTTTCCCAATCCGGATGTGAGAGTTGGCTTGCGGGCGGGCTTGATGGTGGTCCGGGTCGCGTGAATCGGCGGGGACTGGCACTCGCTGCCTGTCACCGGTTTATCGTAACGCAGGCGTTGTAAAAGGCGGGGACAGGCAGCCAGTGCCAGTCCCCATGCTAAAAAGGTAGACTGGCGTTTTCTACCAAGGAAGCCCGCCGTGACCCACCTCTTCTCCCCCATCTCGCTCGGTCCTCTCCAGCTCTCCAACCGCATCGCCATCGCCCCCATGTGCCAGTATTCGGCGGACGAGGGCCTGGCCACCGACTGGCACATGATCCACCTGGGCCACCTGGCCCTGTCGGGCGCAGGCCTGCTGATGCTGGAGGCGACGGCGGTCGTGCCGGAAGGGCGCATCTCGCCGGCCGACCTGGGACTGTGGTCGGACGCCCACGCGGCGGCGCTGGCGCCCATCGTGCAGAGCATTCGCAAATACGCGCCCATCAAACTGGCGATCCAGCTGGGCCACGCGGGGAGAAAGGCATCGAGCGCCGTGCCGTGGGAAGGGGGCGCCAATATCGCGCCCGGGGACGGCGGCTGGCAGACGGTGGCGCCATCGAGCGTGCCGCACGCGCCGGGCGAGACGGTGCCCACCGCGCTCGATGCGGCCGGGATGGCGCGTGTGATCGACGGTTTTGTCGAAGCGGCCAAACGCAGTCACGCACTCGGCTTCGACGCCATTGAAATCCACGCCGCCCACGGCTATCTGCTGCACCAGTTTCTCTCTCCGGTCGCGAACCGGCGCGAGGACGACTATGGCGGCTCGCTGGAAAACCGCATGCGCTTTCCCCTGGCCGTGTTCAAGGCCGTGCGCGCCGCCGTGCCGACGTCGATGGTGGTGGGCGTGCGCATCTCGGCGCACGACTGGGTCGATCACGGCTGGGACGTCGAGCAGAGCGTGGTGTTCACCCAGGCGCTCGAGGCGGCCGGCTGCCAGTTCATCCACGTCTCCAGCGGCGGGGTCTCGCCGAAGCAGCAGATTCCCGCCGGTCCCGGCTACCAGATCGGCTTTGCCGCCTGCATCAAGCGGGAGACGGCCATGCCGGTGATCGGGGTCGGCATGATCACCGAGGCGGTCCAGGCCGAGCAGATCCTCGCCAGCGGCCAGGCCGACATGGTGGCGCTGGCCCGCGCCATGCTGTTCGATCCCCGCTGGCCCTGGCATGCGGCGGCCGAACTGGGCGCCCACGTGACGGCGCCGCCCCAGTACTGGCGCTCCCAGCCCAGGCAGTACAAGGACCTGTTCGGCGACACCCGGCTGGGCCAGCGCTAGCGCAGCTCGCCCCCCGGATTCTGCAGTTCGTCGCAGGGGGGATGTGATCGCAAGGCAAGCTTGTTAAGGTGTAAACATCGGCGCTGCGGCCAACACCGCGGCGCCTCCGATCATTTCACCTGAAGGATTACCATGCGCTCCATGCTTGCTGTTGCCTGTATCGCCGCCCTGACCGGCTGCGCCATCGTCGTCGCCAATGACGACGTCCAGATGCATTCTGTCTTCAACAGCAATGCGGTGGCGGGCAACGGCGTGCTGGCCCACGACGTGCGGCAGGTGGGCACCGTGAGCGGCCTGGAAGTGGGCGGCCCGCTGGAAGTGAACGTGCGGGTCGGTCAGGCCACCAGCCTGGCCGTCGATGCCGACAGCAACCTGCTGCCCCTGATCCGCAGCGACGTCTCCGGCGGTGTACTGCGCGTGTGGGTGGAAGGCGCCGTGCGCTCGTCCAACAATATGCGGGTGACCTACACCACCCCCTCGCTGACCCAGCTGCGCCAAAGCGGTTCGGGGCGCCTGACGGTCAACGATCTCAACGGCGAACCGCTGGATTTTTCCAAGAGCGGCTCCGGCATGAGCACCCTGACGGGGCGGGTGGCCGTGCTGGACTTGCATCACAGCGGTTCGGGCCAGATCAATGCCCATGGTCTGCGCATGGGCGCGGCGCGGGTCGACCAGTCCGGGTCCGGCCGCACCGGCCTCGGTCCCGTGCAGGGCAATGATTTGTCGCTGACCGTCAGCGGTTCCGGCTCGGTCCAGGCCAGCGGCGCCGTCAATTCCGTCAACGCCCGCTCCAGCGGCTCGGGCGCCATCGACATCACGGGCGTCGCCAGCGAACAGGCCGACCTCTCCACCAGCGGCTCCGGCAGCATCAGCGCCACCGTCAAGCGCAGCGTGCTGGCCCAGACCAGCGGCTCCGGCCACATCACCGTATATGGCAACCCGGCCCAGCGCCAGTTGACGGGCAAGAACGTAACCGTTTTGAATTAAACAATGTCATTTATCAATTATTGATTGACCTATAAGTTTCCTTAGCGGATTATCAGGGCCGGCGGCGCAAGCTGCCGGCCCTTTTAATTACCACTGGAGAAATGTGATGCGCAGATTGCTGGCGATCGTATGCTGCTGGATGCTGTGCCTGCCGCTGGCGCGTGCGCAGGACACCCCGGCGCCGCGGATGGACAAGGAAACCTTCCTCGCGTCGCTGCACTTTCAGCAGGGCACGATTGCCCTGCCCGGCAAGATCGCCACCCTGCAGCTGCCAAGCAACTTCCGCTATCTGCCGCCGGACGATGCGTCGCGCCTGCTGGCCGCCTGGGGCAATCCGCCCGATGCCAAGACCCTCGGCATGATCGTGCCGAGCGAGCCCAGCGTGATGAGCAAGGGCGGCTGGGCGGTGGTGGTGACCTACGACAAGGACGGCCACATCAAGGACGACGACGCCGACAGCATCAATTACGACAAGCTGCTCAAGGAGATGCAGGAGTCGATCGCCGAGGGCAATGCAGAGCGCAAGAAGCAGGGCTATGCGGGCATGGAGCTGCGCGGCTGGGCCGAGCGGCCCAGCTACGACAAGGCCAGCCATAAAATGTACTGGGCCAAGCAAATCCGCTTCGACGATTCCCCGCAGGACACCCTCAATTACAACGTCCGGGTGCTGGGACGGGAAGGGGTGCTGGTGCTCAACGCCGTGGCCGACGCGGGCCAGATCGAGCAGATCAAGACCGACATGCGCACCGTGACGGGCTTTACGGATTTCACGAACGGCAACCGCTACGCCGACTTCGACAGCAAGACCGACAAGGTCGCCGAATATGGTTTGGCGGCCCTGGTGGCGGGCGGCGTGGCCGCCAAGCTGGGCCTGTTCGGCAAGCTGTTCGCCCTGCTGCTCGCTTTCAAGAAAATCATCTTTGTCGCCGTGGCGGCACTGGGCGCCGGCATTTTCAAACGTTTTAAGGGGAAGGAAGAGGCCCCGGCCACGCCCGTCTCTCTGGACAAGCCCACTGAAAAGGAATTGTGATGGGCAAGCTGCTGGTGGCGCTGCTGGCGGCGGGCAAGTTCGGCAAGCTGCTCACCACCGGCGGCACCATGCTGCTGTCGATGGCCGTGTACGCCTGGGTGTTTGGCTGGCCCTACGCCGTCGGCTTCGTCCTGCTGATCCTGGTGCATGAGCTGGGCCATTACGTGGCGGCGCGCCAGCGGGGGCTGGACGTGGGCGCGCCCACCTTCATCCCCTTTGTCGGCGCCTGGATCGAGCTGAAAGAGCTGCCGCACGACGTGGAGACGGAAGCCTACGTCGGCTTCGCGGGCCCGCTGGCAGGCACGGCCGCGGCGCTGGCCTGTTATTTTCTCGCCCGCGAATACGACAGCCGCCTGCTGCTGGCGCTGGCCTACTCGGGCTGCATGCTCAACCTCATCAACCTGATGCCGATGTCTCCCCTCGATGGCGGGCGCATCACGGCCATCATTTCTCCCAAGGTGTGGCTGCTGGGCGTGCCCCTGCTGGCCGCGCTGTTTTTCTATCGTCCCAGCCCCATGCTGATCCTGATCGGCGTGCTGGCCTATCCCCAGCTGAAAATGGCCTGGAAGGGCAATCCCGACCTGCCGGCCGCCTATTACGACACGCCCCGCGACACCCGCGTCAACTATGCGGTGATGTACCTTGGCCTGGTCGTGTTCCTGGCGATGATGAGTTACAACATCCACGACATGCTGGGGAAGTAAATACGGCGTTGAGGGCGTTGTCGGCATCGCTAAAAGATGTCTTCACGAAAACCAATATGGCTGCGATATGGCCCTATAATCGCTAGGTTTTTGCGGCCTGCCGGCCAGCAAGACCATCCTATCGCGCGACAAAAGGACATTCCGTGAAGCTGACTCTGGGCCAGAAACTGATCCGTACCAAACCCACCGCCGCCCCGGCCGCCGCTGCCGAGCACGGCGGCGAAGTCGGCCACAACCGGCTGGGCCGCAGCATCGGTCTGTTCCCGCTGACCATGATCGGGGTGGGCGCCACCATCGGCACCGGCATCTTTTTTACCATGGTCGAGGCCGTGCCAAAGGCGGGCCCGTCCGTCGTGCTGTCCTTCCTGCTGGCCGCCATCACGGCCGGCCTGACGGCGCTGTGCTACGCCGAGTTGTCGTTCCGCATTCCCGCGGCCGGCTCCTCGTATTCGTTTGCCTACGCCACGGTCGGTGAATTTGCCGCCTTCATCATGGCCTTTTGCCTGCTGCTGGAATACGGCCTGGCCGCCAGCGCCACCGCCATCGGCTGGTCCGGCTATCTGAATAATTTTTTGGGCAATGCGATCGGCTGGCAGATTCCGGAAGCGCTGCGCTCGCCCATGTTCGTGTCCGGCGCCAACGGTCTGGAAGTGCACGCCAATCACATCAACCTGCCGCCCATCTTGCTGGTGATCCTGTGCGGCGTGCTGCTGGTGCGGGGCACCAAGGAATCGGCCACGGCCAACGCCGTGATGGTGCTGATCAAGCTGGCGATCCTGGTGTTCTTCGTCGTGATCGCGTTTTCCGGTTTTGATATGAACAATTTCCACCCTTTCTTTTTCGAAGCCTCGGCCAAGACGCCGGGCGGCATGGCCGGGGTGACGGCGGCGGCGGCCACCGTGTTCTTCTCCTTCATCGGCCTGGACACCGTGGCGACCGCGGGCGAAGAAGTGCGCGATCCCACCCGCAATGTGCCCAAGGCGATTCTTGCCGCGCTGGGCATCGTGACCCTGTTTTACATGCTGGTGGCGGTGGCAGCCATGGGCGCCCAGCCCGCGAAAATGTTCGAGGGACAGGAAGCGGGCCTGGCCGTGATCTTGCAGAACGTCACCGGTAAAGCCTGGCCTGCCATGGTGCTCTCGGCCGGCGCCGTCATTTCCGTCTTCAGCGTGACCCTGGTGACGATTTATGGCCAGACCCGCATCCTGTACGCCATCAGCCGCGACGGCCTGATTCCCAAGACGTTTCAAAAGGTCCATCCGCGCACCCTGGCACCGGTCGGCAATACCATCATCGTCTGCCTGATCGTCGGCATCGTCGCCGGCGTGGTCGACTCGACCTATCTGTGGGACATGGTCAGCATCGGCACCCTGACCGCTTTCATTGTCGTCTCGATTGCCGTGCCCGTGCTGCGCGCCAAACAGGGCGCCGGCGCCAGCAAGGGTTTTAGAGTGCCGTTCGGGCCTTACCTGGTGCCGGCGCTCAGCATCGCCGCCTGCCTCTACCTGGTGTGGGGCTTGTCGATGATCACCTACGTCACTTTTGCCGTGTGGATGAGCGTTGCCGTACTCACTTACCTGATTTACGGCATGCGCCACTCCAAGCTGAACCACCTGCCGGCCGCCTTGTGACAAAGCGCTGGATATTTCCCACCTGGACATAAACGTTAAATATTACCAAACCGTAATCGGATCGGTTAGTAAGCGCACAGAGCAGTAGACGGGAAGGCAATAGCATTCGGTAAAGCGTTCTTATTTTGATTTCCTTCCGGATGATTGCCATGCACACCTGCCCCGACTGCGGCTCGACTTTTACGCGCCGTATCCCCCGCACCCCAGTCATGCGTTTGCTTCCCATCGGCCAGCATATTCTTTGCAGTCATTGCGGTGAACGCTCGCTGATCCTGTTCCCCCAACTGGTGCGCGCGCGAACGGAACAGCCCATCGTGCGCCCGCCGCAACAACGTCGGTCGGTGTACTGAGATGCCGGACGGGACCATCACCACGCCGGCCCGCCTGGCCCAGCCGCCGCGTGTCCACACCATCCATGCCGGCCGCAGCGACAAGCGCACGGCCCGCGTGGTCTACCAGGCGCAAGCGCTGCGGCGCGCGTTCGGCCGCTCGGCCGCCATGACCTTCATGCTGGCCAAGCGCGTTCCCGTCGAACTGACGCGGCGCATCTTGAACATGCCGGACCACCAGCTGCGCCGATAAACCTTCGCGTGCGCCGCTGGCGTGCGCGCCCGCTCCGATGCTAGGCTAGCCTCTCGCATGCAGCATTTGCGGAGGCGCGCTTGTTCACGGGCTTCATGTTTGCCACCGGGATCGAGAACAGCAATCCCACCATTCATCACGGCAAGACCCGCGTCGATGAGTTGGAGAAGTGCGGCCATTACCGTTACTGGCGGCTCGACTTCGACCTGGTCCAGCAGCTGGGCGTGCGGGTGCTGCGCTACGGGCCGCCCATCCACCGCACCTGGCTGGGCGACGGCCGCTACGACTGGTCGTTTGCCGACGACACCCTGCTGGACCTGAAGCGGCGCAATCTGGTCGCCATCATCGACCTCTGCCATTTTGGCCTGCCCGACTGGCTGGGCAATTTCCAGAACCCGGATTTCGCCTGCCGCTTCGCCGATTACGCGCGCGCCTTTGCCCGCCGCTATCCCTGGTTGCAGCTGTACACGCCCGTCAACGAGATGTCGATCTGCGCCCAGTTTTCCGCCCTGTACGGCTGGTGGAACGAACAACTGCGCAACGACCGCGCCTTCGTCACGGCCTTGAAGCATATCGTCAAGGCGAACTTGCTGGCCATGCGGGAAATTCTGCGGGTGCGGCCCGATGCCCTGTTCGTGCAAAGTGAATCGAGCGAGTATTACCACGCCGAGATTCCGGCCGCCATCGGCTGCGCGGAAACGAAAAACGCCATGCGATTTTTATCGCTGGATTTGAATTACGGCCGCCGCGTCGATTCCACCATGTACGAATACCTGATGGACAACGGCATGACGCGCGAGGAGTACCACTTTTTTCTGCACAATAATTTCAAGCACCACTGCGTGATGGGCAACGACTATTACCAGACCAATGAGCACCACGTCGACGCCAGGGGCAACACCCGCGCCTCGGGCGAAATTTTCGGTTACGCCGTCATCACCCGCCAATACCACGAGCGCTACCGCCTGCCCGTGATGCACACGGAAACAAACTTGAACCAGGGACCCCATGGCGACGAGGCGGTGCGCTGGCTGCGCAAGGAATGGGCCAATGTGCTGCGGGTGAGAAACGACGGCGTGCCCATCGTGGGCTTTACCTGGTATTCCCTGATCGACCAGGTCGACTGGGACTGCGCCCTGCGCGAGGACCGGGGCTGCGTCAATCCCCTCGGCCTGTTCGACATGGAGCGCCAGATCCGTCCCGTCGGGCTGGCCTACCGCGACCTGATCCGCGACTGGAGCAATGTCCTGCCCACCCAGAGCGTGTGCCTGCAAGTGCCGGTGGCCCTGCCGCAAGACCATTTCGATCCCGCGAGCGCGCAGATCCTGGCCGACAATCCCGCCACTGAACCCAGCGATGCCGCCACGGCGGCGCCGAAAAATACGGAGTGAATCATGCCGGACCGCATTGCCATCGTCACCGGCGCCGCCGCCGGCATCGGCCTGGCCACGGCGCGCCGGCTTTTAGGAGAAGGCGGCAAGGTGCTGCTGGCCGATGTCAATGAGGCTGCCTTGCACGATGCGGCGGCGGAATTGACCGCGGCATTTGGCGCTGCCGCCGTTGCCAGCGCGGTCTGCGATGTTTCCGATGAGCCGGCTTGCGCCGCGGCCGTCGCGGCGGCGTTGCAGGCCTTTGGCGCCGTGAACGTGATCGTCAATAACGCCGGACTGATGGTCTTTAAAACCATTGAAACGCAGAGCCGCGAGGACTGGCTGCGTGTTTTAAGCGTCGATTTGCTGGGCGCGTTTTATTTTACCAAGCAGGCTTTTATGCACATGGGCAGCGGCGGCGCCATCGTCAACGTGGCCAGCGTGCATGCGGTGCAAACCGAGCCGATGGTGGCGCCCTATGCGGCGGCCAAGGCGGCTTTGCTGTCGCTGACGCGCTCGGCGGCGCTGGAGGGTAAACCAAAAGGAATCCGCGTCAATGCGGTGCTGCCGGGCGCCATCGACACGCCCATGTTGTGGGACAACCCGAATGTGCGGGCGGGGATCGAGCAGGTCGATCCGAGGGACGTGGGCCGGCCGGAGGACGTGGCTGCGGTGATTGCGTTTTTGGCGGGCGCTGACGCGGCGTTCATGAACGGCGCGGCGGTGCTGGTGGATGGGGGGAGGCTGGTGCGCTTGTAGCTGCGGGAAAGGCGGGGACAGGCAGCAAGTGCCAGTCCCCGATGCGCCGCTGGGGACAGGCACTCGCTGCCTGTCCCCGGTTCTAAAACGCTTAACATTTACAGCGCGTTCATTTCCTTCAGCAGATTATCGGCATGGTCCACATGCTTCATGTTCCACAGGATGTAACGCACATCCACCTGGATGTCGCGGGTGTTGGCCTTATTAAAATCCCAGTCGGAGATGATGGAGTCCAGGGTGCCGTCGAAGGCCAGGCCGATCAGTTCTCCCTTGGCGTTCAGGGCAGCGGAGCCGGAGTTGCCGCCGGTGATGTCCAGGGTGGCCAGGTAGTTGACGGGGACGGTCTTGAGTTTCGGATCGACGTACTTGCCGAAGTCCTTGTTCTTGATCGCGGTCAGCTGGGCGACCGGGGCGTTGAACTCGCCTTCGCCCGTGGCCTTGGCTTGCACGCCCTTGACGGTGGTAAATGCCGTCCAGGAACCGGTGCCGTCGGCGCCGTGGTCGCGGCCCATGATCTTGCCGAAGGTCACGCGCAGGGTGCTGTTGGCGTCGGGGTAGACGGCCTGGCCCTTGCTGTTCATGTAGGCGATTTTTGCCTTCATGTAGTTGGCGTAGGATTGCTGGATCTTGCCGGCCAGCTCTTCGTCTTCCGCTTCCTTCTTCAGGCTGCCGTCATACATGGCGACCGCGGCCTGGATGAAGGGATCGTTGCTGGCCTGGAAATCGGCCGGCTTCTTGGTCAGCCACGCGGCACGGGTCTTGGCGTCGTTCAGGGTGGTCTTGCTGTACATGGCGTCCAGCAGGCTTGACAACTGGGCTTCCGTCATGCCGTCCTTGATGCCCATGGCGGCATCGAAATTGGCGCTGCGCTGGGCGGCAGGCTGGGCGGCGTACTTGACCAGGCTGTTCATGACCAGCGCCTTGTCGACCTTGGGATCGTAGGTGCGGTCCAGGCCGGCAACGCTGGCCTTGAAGCGGGGCAGGTCGCGTTCCTGGAAGCCGGCGCGGCGGTCGGCGTCCGGCTTGGCCATTTCATTGGACAGGCGGTACAGCGAGCGGGCCGAGGACAGCAGGCGTGGCGAGGACGACATCAGGTACCAGTCGCGCATGGTCTGGGCGTCGCGCTCGGCGATCAGCTTTTCCACGGTATCGATGTCGGCCGCATATTCCTTCTGGCGGGCGGGATTGGCATTGACCCAGGCTTTCAGCTCGGCGTGCTCCTTGGTCTTGCGGGCCAGGAAGTCGCTGCCTTCATAGCTGTTGAGCATGCCCTTGCGGTTCTTGTAGTAATTGTTGACGCCGGCGACCTGGCCAGCGTATTTCAGGCGCGCATCGGGATCGTTCTTGGTCTCGCGCTCGATCACGGCCAGGGTTTCGCCCGAGGTCTTGATGAAAGCAGGGTAGTTCTGGTCGAAGGTGTAGGCCACTTCCGATGGCAGGCGGTGACGGTTGGTGCGGCCCGGGTAGCCGGCCACCATGATGAAGTCGCCTTCCTTGACGCCGTCCTTGGCGATTTTCAGGTAGTGCTTCGGTACGTAGGGAACATTGTCCTTGGAGTAGTCGGCGGCCTTGCCATCCTTGCTCACGTAGGCGCGGTAAAAGCCGTAGTCGCCCGTGTGGCGGGGCCACATCCAGTTGTCCGTGTCGCCGCCGAATTTGCCCACGCCGGACGGTGGCGCATGCACCAGGCGCACGTCGCGGATTTCCAGCTGCTTGATCAGATAAAACTCGAGGCCGCCGTAGTAGCTGGCCACGGTGCAGCGGTGTCCGGGATCTTTTTCGCACTCGGCAACGATGCTTTTCTCATTTTTTTCCATCGCATCGATGCGGGCCTTGCCGGACAGCTTGGCGACTTCGGGGCTGATGACCTTGCTGCTGACGTTGCTGACGTCCTTGGTGACGAAGATGCGGCTGCCTGGCGCGGCAGGCAATTCTTCAGCGAAGGACTTGGCCAGGAAACCGTTGGCCAGCAAATCGTTTTCCTTGGTCGAATTGACCGCCACGCTGTTGTAGACGCAGTGGTGGTTGGTGATGACCAGGCCTTCCGGCGACACGAAGGACGCGGAGCAGCCGCCCAGGCTGACGATGGCGCCCATGGGGAACTCGGTCAGCTTGGTGAGGGTGGCGGGATCGAGCTTGAGGCCGGCAGCCTTGAGTTGCTTGGCTACTTGTGGCAGCTGTTGTGGCATCCACATGCCTTCGTCGGCGTACGCCGCCGATGCGGTGCTCAGGATGGCGAGCGTCAGGAGGGTCTTTTTCATTCGCTAGTGTCTCGGAGAGGTCAATCGGAACAAGGGCGCTCGGATAGAGCGCCCTAGAGTATCCGTATGCCACTCTGACTAGTCAATGAAAATAGTGTTTATACATATACGAAAGCGCTACAGTTGAGAGCCCACCACGCTGGCCAGTTTGCCCATCAGCTTGGCGGACAGGGGGCGGTCGTCCCAGGCCGCGAAGGTGATGAGCTTGGCGTGGGCCCAGTCGTCATTGAAGACCTTGACCTGTTGTTTGGCGAAGTTCCCATCCAGCACGTTCAAATTGGCTTCGTCGTTGAGGCTGAAGGAGCGGTTGTCGAAATTGGTCGATCCCACCGACACCAATAAATCGTCCACCACCAATGATTTAACGTGAAACATGGTGGGCTGGAATTCGGCCATCTGGATGCCGGCGGCGAGCAAGGGGCCCCACTGTTCGCGCGAGGCGGCCCGCACCACCGTCGAATCGATGATCTTGCCGGGGGTGATGATCTGGACCGAGACGCCCCGTTTCTTGGCGGCGATCAGGGCACTGATGGTCAGCTCATCCGGCACAAAATACGCGTTGGACAGGCGGATCGAGTGCTTCGCGGCCGTGATCGCCATCAGGTACATCAGGTGCATCGATTCGCTGCCGCCCGTGGGCGAGCTGCTGAACATCTGGGCCGGCTGGGTGCCGGTCGCCGCCAGGGGCGGGAAATAATTGACGCCATCGAGCACGGCGCCCGTCGCTTTCAGCCAGTTGTCGCAGAACACGGCCTGGATCTGGGCAACCACGGGACCGGTGACCCGGAAATGGGTATCTCGCCAGTGGTCTTCGTCCTGGGCCTGGCCGCGCCATTTGTCGGCAATCCCCACGCCCCCCGTAAAACCGATGGCGCCGTCGACCACCAGCAGCTTGCGGTGGGTGCGGTTGTTCAGGCGGGTCAGCTTCCACCACACGGGTTTGTGATAACGCTGCAGCTGCACCCCGGCCGCTTTCATGGCGTTGATCTGGGCTTCGCCCATCTTGATCGAGCCGATGAAGTCGAGCATCACGTGCACTTTGACGCCCGCCTTGGCCCGTTCAATGAGGGCGTCGGAAAACTCCTTGCCGATCGTCTCGGACCAGTAGATATAGGTTTCAAAGGTGATGGTTTTTTTGGCGCCGCGGATCGCTTCCAGCATGGACGCGAAAATCTGGTCGCCATTGAGCAGGGTGTCGACCTGGTTGCCGTCCAGGATAGGCGGGCCCAGCAGCACGTCCATCGAGCGGCGGAACTGGGGATCGGCGATATCGTATTTGCGCACCAGCTGCTGCTCGATCTTTTTTTCGCTGGGGGCGAAGTTGAGGAGCACGAATCCGGCCAGCAAGGTGGCGACGCATGTAATTAGGACAGTGACCACAGGCTTGGTTCTCATGGCAATTCTCAGGGTGAAAAAAAACCAACGCCGCAGCGTTGGTTTGGTGGAGCATGGCTGCTTACCGGGTGCGGCCGCGACGGAACAGATTGACGATGGCCAGCAGGATGACAGCGCCCAGGAAAGACACCAGCAGCGAGGTGACGCTGAAGTCGTTCGAGTTGATGGTGCCGGTGCCAAACAATGGCGAGAGCAGCCAGCCGCCCAGGAAGGCGCCGATGATACCGACGACGACGTTGAGGATCATGCCTTGTTCTGCGTCCGTCTTCATGACCAGACTTGCCAGCCAACCCAAGATACCGCCTACGACGATCCAGATGATGAATAACATGGTGTTTCTCCTTAAGTTGAATGTGCCCGAGACCATTGCGCTGGCCTTGTAAAAAAGTCTATTCATGTCGACACCCTCGGTCGGTGCGGCAACGAACCTAATTCCATCTTTTTGACCCGCCCGCCGCGCCGCGGTTCCATCGATCTGGCCGGCCTGTGCGCCCGGGTAAAAGGCGCCCTGGATGATGCCAATAGGAATCTGTGAATCAGGGTGCGTGATCTAACAGAGCAAAACGCACTCAGGCATTAACGTTGAAGAACTGGCAACTGATTCCCAGTTTGTTTTGGCGGGACCCCCATAAATATTCACCTGAAGGAAAATATAAAATGAGTAACTACGAGACCTCCACCAACAACCCACGCATGGTTACCGGCCTGTTCCGTGACCGCGACAGCGCAGAGCGCGCCTACAACTCCCTGGCCGACCGTGGCTACAGCCGCGACGACGTCACCCTGATGATGTCGGACGACACCCGCAAGACCCATTTCGCCGACACTGACACCGAGCTGGGCAGCAAAGCCGCTGAAGGCGCGGGCATTGGCGCCGGCATCGGCGGCACCATTGGCGCCGTGCTGGCCGGCATCGCTGCCGTCGGCACCACCCTGGTTCTGCCAGGCATCGGCCTGGTGGTGGCCGGCCCGATCGCCGCAGCACTGGCTGGCGCTGGCGCCGGCGGTGTGGCAGGCGGCCTGGTCGGTGCACTGATCGGCGCGGGCATCCCCGAAGAGCGCGTGGTGCACTACGAAGAAGGCATCAAGAACGGCGGCATCCTGATGGGCGTGACCCCACGTTCGGAAGATGACGCCACCTATGTCGAGAAGAGCTGGACCGACACCGGCGGCGAGCACATCATCGGCACCGGCGTCGGCGCTGCCGGCGGCGCTGCCACTGGCGCAGCCATCGGCTCCGTGGCCGGCCCGATCGGCACCGTGGCAGGCGCAGCCATCGGCGGTATCGCCGGCGGCATGGCCGGCAAGGGCGCGGCCGAAGTGGTGAACCCAAAGGCCGGTGACGACCTGGGCGAACACTATATGGCCAAGGGCGTCGGCGCCGGCGCTGGCGCGGCAACGGGCGCTGCCATGGGCGCCATCGGCGGCCCGATCGGCATGGCCGCCGGTGCTGCCATCGGCGGCATCGCGGGCGGCATCGCCGGCCGTGGCGCTGGCGAAGTGGCCAACCCCCATGCGGAAGACCGCCTGCATGAGCACAACCTGTCGCAAGGTGTCGGCGCTGGCGCCGGTGCTGCAACGGGCGCTGCCATCGGTGCAGTCGGCGGCCCGGTCGGCATGGCTGCCGGTGCAGCCATCGGCGGTATCGCGGGCGGCCTGGCCGGCCACGGTGCTGGCGAAGTGGCCAACCCGAAAGCGGGCGACGACCTGGGCAACCATAACCTGGCCAAGGGTGTCGGCGCAGGCGCTGGTGCGGCAACCGGCGCCGCTGTCGGCGCAGTCGGCGGCCCGATCGGCATGGCTGCCGGTGCCGCCATCGGCGCGATGGCTGGCGGTGCGGCCGGCCACATGGCTGGTGCTGCAGTGAACCCGCAGGCGGAAGATGCCTACTGGCGCGAGTCCTACACCAGCGCACCCTACTATTCGTCGCAGTACAGCTACGACGACTACGCGCCGGCCTATTCGCTGGGCTACAACAACCGCGGCCGCTACATCGGCCAATCGTTCGACAGCGTTGAAAACGACCTGGCCGACGACTGGAACCGCAACAAGGGCAATTCGCGCCTGGCATGGAACGACGCCAAGTTCGCCGCCCGCGCCGCATGGGACCGGGTTGACCGCGCCGCTGTCGGCAACAGCACCACCCTGGGCCGCTAATCCACTGGCAAGCCAATAAAAAAGCCCCGCGTCCGAAAGGAGGCGGGGCTTTTACTTTTTACGGCGGTGAACTTACTGCTTGACGGCTTCGACCTGGATGGCCAGCTTGGTCTCGGGATTGAAACCCATCTTGACACCGTAGTCGACGCCGAAATCGGCGCGGTTGAAGGTGGCGGAGGCATCGGCGCCGCACACTTCACGCTTGAGCATGGGGTGCATCACGCACTTGAATTTGTTGACGGACAGAACGACCGGCTTGGTCACGCCGTGCAGGGTCAGTTCGCCATTGATGGTGGCAGGCACGTCGCCGTTGAAGGTGATCGACTTCGACTTGTAGTGGGCGGTCGGGAACTTGGCGACGTCGAACATGTCGGCGCTCTTGGCGTGCGTGTTCATTTTTTCGTGGCCGAAATCGAGCGAGTTGGCATCGATGGTGATGTCGAGCGAGCCGGTCTTGGCAGCGCGGTCGAGCACGATGGTGCCGGTGGTCTTGTCGAACTTGCCGCGCCAGGTCGACAGGCCGCCGAAGTGGTCTGCTTCAAAGCTGGGGTAGGTGTGATTCGGGTCGATGGCGTAGGTGTCGGCGGCAAACGAGGCGCTGACGGCGCTGACGGCCACGAGGGCGGCGATGAGGTGCTTGATGTTCATGCGTTGATCCTTGTGAGTGAAAATGAACTTGCTACGAAAGCTTACTGCGCCGCGGTGACGCGGAACTTGATGAGAACGTCGTCGGCGACGGTGGAGGTGTCTTTCCATTCGCCTTCGCCGATGTTGTAGGCGAGCCGCTTGATGGGCAGGGTGCCTTCGAACACTTGCTTGCCAGCTTCAGTTTTCACCGTCATGGGGAAGGCGACGTCGGCCGTCTTGCCCTTGATGGTGAGTTTGCCGGCCACATTGAATTTGCCGGCGCCGGCTGGCTTGATCGAGGACGACACGAAGGTCGCCTTCGGGAACTGGGCGGCGTTGAACCATTCTTTCTTCGCCACTTCGTGGTTGTACTCCGGGTCGCCCAGGTCGATGCTGGCCGTGTCGATGTCGACCGTCGCCTTGGCGGTGTCCGGCTTGGCGGCGTCGTAATCGATGACGGCCGCGAACTTCTTGAACTTGGCTTCGACGGGCACGTTCATCTGTTTGAAGGTGGCCGAGACGCTGCTCTTGGCCGCATCCGTTTTCAGGGGCGCGGCAACGGCGGCGATGACCACGGCCAACAGGGCCACGGGGGCAAAAAGGGAAATTTTCATGGGTTCTCCGGTCTAAGTTTTACGGCAACATGCGGCGCAGCACGCCGTCGCGGTCGATGATAGCGTGCTTCAAGGCAGCCAATGTGTGCAGCACCACCAGCGCCGCCATGCCCATCGACAGCCAGTAATGCACGCCCTGCAGCACGGGTTTCAAGGCGGGATCCGGGTCGATCAGCACGGGCAGTGGAAACAGGCCCAGGTAGACCACCGGCACGCCGGCCGCGAGCGTATAAAAATAGCCGGAAATGGGCACCGCAAACATCAGCAAGTACAGGGCAAGGTGCAAACCATGGGCCGCGCGCTGCTGGAACGGGCTCATCGTGGCGGGATAGGCGGGCGGCGCGTTGAACAGGCGCCACAGCAGACGCAGGGCAGCCAGCGCCAGCACGGTGACGCCGGCCCATTTGTGCCAGGAATAGTATTTGAGTTTGGTGGGCGAAAAGCCATGGATGCCCGTCATGATCAGGCCGAGCGTGAACGCGCCGATGATCAGGAGGGCGATCAGCCAGTGAAGCAGGATGGCGGTGCGGGAATAACGCTGCATCGAAGGAGTTTCCTTGAGGTATTTAGTACGTGTTAGGACTAATAGTACCGCAAATTTTGAAACGTGGTGCAGCGGGGTGATTTTGGCGCTGCCAGCATACCTCAGGGCGAAAAAAAGGGACTGGCGCGCTTTTGCCAATCCCTTCTGCCAATCTCGCCATTTTTCCGACGCTTACTGCTTGGCGCTTAGACTTTCGCCGCCAGCTGCGCCGCAATGCCGATGTAATTCGCCGGCGTCATCTGCAACAACAAGTCCTTCGCTTCCTGCGGCACGGCCAGGGTCAGAATGAACTCGCGCAGGGCATCTTTTGAAATGCCCTTGCCGCGCGTCAGTTCCTTCAACTGCTCGTAGGGATTTTCCACGCCATAACGGCGCATCACGGTTTGGACGGGTTCGGCCAGCACTTCCCAGTTGGCGTCCAGATCCTGCGCCAGGCGGGCCGCGTTCACTTCCAGTTTATTCAGGCCGCGCAGGCAGCTGTCGTAGGCCAGCAGGGCGTAACCGAGGCCCACGCCGATGTTGCGCAGCACCGTCGAATCGGTCAGATCGCGCTGCATGCGCGAGACGGGCAGCTTTTCCGCCATGTGCTTCAGCACGGCATTGGCCATGCCCAGGTTGCCCTCGGAATTCTCGAAATCGATCGGATTCACCTTGTGCGGCATGGTGGACGAGCCGATTTCTCCGGCTTTCAGGCGCTGCTTGAAATAGCCCAGCGACACATAGGTCCAGATGTCGCGGTTCAGGTCCAGCAAGATCGTGTTGGCGCGGGCGACGGCGTCGAACAGTTCGGCCATGTAATCGTGCGGCTCGATCTGGATGGTGTAGGGATTGAAAGTCAGGCCCAGGCGCTGCTCGATGACGTTTTTGGAAAACGCAGGCCAGTCGAAACCGGGATAGGCCGACAGGTGGGCGTTGTAATTGCCGACCGCGCCATTCATCTTGCCGAGAATTTCCACGGCATTGATGCGGGCCACGGCGCGGTCCAGCCGCGCCACCACGTTGGCAAATTCCTTGCCGAGCGTGGTCGGGCTGGCCGTCTGGCCGTGGGTGCGCGAGAGCATCGGCAGGGTCGCGTTGGTGTGGGCAATCTCGCGCAACTTGTCGATCACCGCTTGCAGGGCCGGCACGATGACGCCGTCGCGGGCCGCTTTCAACATCATGCCGTGCGAGGTGTTGTTGATGTCTTCCGAAGTGCAGGCGAAGTGGATGAACTCGGTGGCGGCCACCAGTTCCGGCACGTCCTTGACCTGCTCCTTCAACCAGTATTCGACGGCCTTGACGTCGTGGTTGGTGACGGCTTCGATGGCCTTGATGCGGGCCGCGTCCTGTTCCGTGAAATCGGCTGCCATCTTGTCCAGCAGGGCGGTGGCGTCCTTGCTGAAGGGCTTGATTTCGGCAAAACCCGCCTGCGACAGCGCCTGCAGCCAGGCGATTTCCACCTTGACGCGGTGGTGCATGAAGCCCGCTTCGGACAGGATGGGGCGCAGTTTGTCCGTCTTGGCGGCGTAGCGGCCGTCGAGGGGAGACAGGGCTGAAAGGGTGGCAGATGCGGTGGCTGAGGTCATGGCAGGGCTCTTGTGCAAAACGCCGATTTTACCACCGGGGGCCATCCCCGGCCGATGTTGCGGCTTAACCGCAGCCGGGGCGGGCGATGCGTTTTTGGCAGGCCAGGGCGGGGTGGGCGCTGCTATACTGGACTTCATTCCTTTACTCGTAAGTGTGTATGAAACTCATTGGTTCGGTAGCAAGCCCGTATGTGCGCAAGGTGCGCGTGGTGCTGGCGGAAAAAAAGCTGGATTACGCTTTTGAGTTGGAAAATGTGTGGGGGGCCGACACCGTCATCTCGCAATTCAATCCCCTCGGCAAAGTGCCCTGCCTGCTGATGGAAGATGGCAGCGCCCTCTACGATTCGCGTGTCATCGTCGAATACCTCGACACCCTCACGCCCGTCTGCAAACTGCTGCCCCCGAACGGACGCGACCGTGCCGACGTCAAGGTGTGGGAAGCGCTGGCCGATGGCGTCATCGACGCGGCCGTGCTGGTGCGCCTGGAAAAAACCCTGCGCCCGGAAGCCCAGCAAAGCGCCGACTGGGTGGCCCGCCAGATGAACAAGGTGCATGGCGGCCTGGCCGTGATGGCCGAACACCTGGGTGAATCGCCCTTCTGCCGCGGCAACCATTACACCCTGGCCGACGTGGCCGTGGGCTGCTGCCTGGACTGGCTGTCCTTCCGCTTCCCCGACATCGACTGGCGAACGGACTACCCGAACCTGGCGCGCCTGCTCGACAAACTGTCCGAGCGCAGCTCCTTCAAAGACAGCGTGCCGCAATGAGCGCGCCCGCCATCGTCGTCTTCGGCGAAGCCCTGGTCGACGACTTCGTCACCGAGCAGCTGGTCGGTGGCGCGCCGTTCAACGTAGCGCGCCACCTGGCCGCCTTCATGGTGCCCCAGTTGATGATCACCCGCATCGGCAACGACCACAACGGCGCCGTCGTGCGGGGGGAATTCGAACGCTTCGCCATGAGCGAGCAGGGCTTGCAGATCGACCGCATGGAAGAGACGGGCCGCGTGCTGGTCGAGAGAAAGGGCAACGGCCACCGCTTCGTCATCCTGCCCCGCCAGGCTTACGATTTCATCGATCCCGTGCTGGCCGCCGATGCCATCGCCCAGGTGACCCCCACCAGCCTGTATTTCGGCACCCTGGCCCAGCGCGCCCAGCGCTCGCGCGAGGCCCTGCATAAATGCTGGAGCGCCACCGGCGCCACCCGTTTTCTCGATTTGAATTTGCGCGAACAGCAGGTCGACCGCGCCTGCGTGACGGCCTCGCTGGAAGCGGCCGACATCGTCAAGGTCAACGAAGACGAGCTGGAAATTTTATTCAATTGGTACTTCGAGATTGCCCCCGGCACCCCGCTGGCCAGCGAGGAAGTGCGCGCCGCCTGCCGCGCCCTGCAGGACAAGTTTCAGCTGGAAGCACTGATTTTGACCCTGGGCCACCGTGGCTCGGTCTATTTCGGCGCCGGTGAAGCGCCCATCGTCCACCGCGACAATCCCGTGCCCCCCTTCGTCATCGACACGGTGGGCGCGGGCGATGCCTTCTCCGCCATGTTTTTATTGGGCCGCGCCCGCGGCTGGGCGCTCGAGCTCACCCTGGCCCGCGCCAACGAATTCGCCGGCGCCATCTGCGCCATCAGCGGCGCCGTGCCGCGCGATATCGGGTTTTATGACAAGTGGGTCGGCAAGTGGAAGAGCTGAACGGAGGGCGGGACTGGCACTTGCTGCCTGTCCCGGGTTTGATTAGCGCCGGATGAAGTGCGGGGTCAGGCAGCAAGTGCCAGATCCCTTCTGAAATGAGGCGGTCAGGCAGCAAGTGCCAGACCCCTTCTGAAATGAGGCGGTCAGGCAGCAAGTGCCAGACCCCTGGGCTTACATCTGGCTTTGCAGGTAATTCTGAATCCCAATCTTCGCCACCAGATCCAGTTGCGTCTCCAGCCACTCGATATGCTCTTCGGTATCCTCTAAAATCATCACGAACAGCTCGCGCGAGACGTAATCTCCCACTTTCTCGCACTCGAGAATGCCTTCCTTGACGGTCAGCTGCGCAGCCCGCTCCAGGCTGAGATCGCAGGCCAGCATTTCTTCCGTGTTCTCTCCGATCAGCAGCTTGTGCAGGGCTTGCAGATTGGGCAGGCCGTCGAGCATGAGGATGCGGTCGATCAGCTTGTCGGCGTGTTTCATTTCGCCGATGGATTCCTCGTATTCCTTCTTGCCCAGCTTTTCAAAACCCCAGTGACGGTACATGCGCGCGTGCAGGAAATACTGGTTCACTGCCGTCAGCTCATTGGTCAGTTGCGCGTTGAGCAGGCGCAGGATGGTCGGGTCGCCCTTCATGGGATGCTTTCGTGAGTTGGGGTGAGGGCATCATAACAAATGCCGTCCCCGCGGCGGAGAAAAACCGCCGCTGGACGAGGGAAGAAGAAGAGGTCAGGCGGACTGGCCGGTGCGGCGCAGTTCCGTGAAGGCGGCGCTGGTGGCGACGGCCGCATCGGCCGTCTGCGCCAGGTGGGTGCGCAGCACGTCTGCGGCGTAGCTGGCGCACTGGCCGCAGCAGGTGGCCACGCCCAGCTCGCTGCGCAGCTCGTCCATGGAGCTGAGCCCCAGGTCGACGGCCTGGCGGATTTCGCGGTCGGAGATGTTGTTGCAGACACAAACGATCATGGTGCGAGCCTTCAAAAAGTGGCCAATCGGACACTTGTCCGCTTGACTATAATACGAATCATTCTCATTTCGATGTCGATTCTCACCCAAGTCGTGGCCAATTGCAAGCGCTTTGTGCAAGCCGGCAAGCGTTGCCGTCCGCACCTTGCAAAAGCGCAAATAACGCCCATCTTGTTACTCAGCGATACAACGCTAAATGGAAATTATTCGCATTACGGTTTATGATGCTAGTATCTGTGCAGCTCTTATGCACCTCAGCCCACACTCTCCAGGCGGCCTACCATGACTCTCGTACCCGAAGTGACCACGCTCGACACCCTAGCCGCTGGCCGGGCCGGCACCGTCCTTCATCTGGCGCCTTCGGCCGCCGGCGGGACCGACGTCGCACGCCGTTTGATGGAACTGGGCTTCGTGCCGGGCGAAAAAATCCGCATGCTCCGGCGCGGCATGCAGGGCGGTCCCCTGGCCATCAAGGTGGGCCCGTCGACGTTTGCGCTGCGGCGTTTCGAAGCGGCCCTGGTGTCGATCAAACCGGAATAATCAACTAATTATGGGTGCAGTAGAAAGGCGGGTCCAAGCCGATCCGCGCACGCCGTTGATTGCCCTGCTGGGCAATCCGAACTGCGGCAAGACGGCGCTGTTCAACCGCCTCACGGGCGCGCGCCAAAAGGTCGCCAACTACGCCGGCGTCACCATCGAGCGCAAGGAAGGCAGTTTTACCTCCCTGTCCGGGCGCGGCTACCGTGTGCTCGACCTGCCCGGCGCCTACAGCCTGTCGGCCCAGACTCCCGATGAAGCCATCACCCGCGACGTCGTCGCCGGCCTGCGCGCGGGCGAACAGGCGCCCGACGCCATCGTCTGCGTCGTCAACGCCACCACCCTGCGCCTGAATCTGCGGCTGGTGCTGGAAGTGCAGCGCCTCGGTCTGCCGATGGTGCTGGCCCTGAACATGGTCGACGTGGCCCACAAGCGGGGCATCCGCATCGACGCCGACCAGCTGGCCATCGAATTGGGCATGCCCGTGGTCGAAACGGTGGCCGTCAAAAGCGGCGGCGAAAAATCCCTGCTGCGCGCGCTCGACCTGATGCCGGACGCATTTAAGTCCGATTCCAAGCGTTCGGCCAATCCCTTATCCAGCATCGACGCCGTCTCGGTGGAAGACACCCAGCGCGAAGTGCGCCGCATCCTCGACGCCTGCGTCAGCGACGGCAACGACACGGGCAACCTGACGGAAAAAATCGACCAGGTGGTGCTGCACCCCATCGTCGGCCCGGTCCTGCTGGCGGCCCTGATGTTCCTGGTGTTCCAGGCCGTGTTCAGCTGGGCCAACCCGCCCATGGATTTCATCAAGGACAGCGTGGCGCAAGTGGGCCAGTGGCTGGGCGCCCATATGGGAGAAGGCATGCTGCGCAGCCTGCTGGTCGAAGGCATCCTGGGCGGCGTGGGCAGCGTGCTGGTGTTCCTGCCCCAGATTCTGATCCTGTTCTTCTTTATCCTGGTGCTCGAGGACTGCGGCTATCTGCCCCGCGCCGCCTTTTTGCTGGACCGCCTGATGGGCGGGGTGGGCCTGTCCGGCCGCGCCTTCATTCCCCTGCTGTCCAGCTTTGCATGCGCCATCCCCGGCATCATGGCCGCCCGCACCATCCAGAATCCCCGCGACCGCCTGGTGACCATCATGATCGCGCCCCTGATGACCTGCTCGGCGCGCCTGCCCGTGTATGCCCTCATCATCGCCGCCTTCATTCCCGCCCGCGACGTCGGCGCCGGCATCAACCTGCAAGGCCTGGTGCTGTTCGCCCTCTACATGGCCGGCATCCTCGGCGCCATGGCGGTGGCCTGGTTCTTCAAGCGCGGCATGGGCGCCACCAACCAGCAGC